>OJLY01000161.1_pt1 | contig 52753 bp, 49 predicted proteins | sample 1597031 | NCBI WGS metagenome assembly OJLY01 (sample SAMEA3904673, study PRJEB24821) | metagenome | biome: Builtin; feature: hospital; material: surface | place: USA | collected 2013-06-03
CCACCCCCCCGCAACCGCCGCCACCTCACAAGCCTTCCTGTCCGGGCTGACTTGGCCGGTCAAGCAGGTTACGCCCGGCGGTACCGTGGAGATCGCCCCGCAGGGCTCCATCCCCAGCAACGTGCGCTTCGAGGGTTCCGACGACTACCTGGGCTACCGGTTCAGCACCAACCCACGCACCGGCGTGGTCACCATGCACGTCGCCGAAGACGTGATCCCCAACCAGCGCACCCAGTTCATGATCACCGGCAGCGACGGCGTGCGCGCACGCAGTTTCCCCATCATGATCCACGTCGTCGACACCATCGGCGAGATGGCAAAGAAGTATCCCCTGTCGTACTACCCAGCGTTCACCGTCGAAGACAGCTCCGATTCGGTGCTCTCCGTAGCGCAACTGCAGGGTGACTTCCCCGAAGGCACCCGATTCGAAGTCACCGCTCCCGACCATTTCAAGGTCACCGCAGCCGCCAACGGCGATCTGTCTGTCACGCAGCTCGATCCGGTCAAGCCAGGCTCCAAGAGCGCAGCCAGCGTGAAGGTGGTGTACCCCGACGGCTCGTTCCGCAACGTGCGTGCAGATATCTACGCCTACTCCAAGAAGTCCAGCGAGTCGCTTGGCAGCGGTGCGTCTATCGAGGACTTCTTCAACAACATCTACGACAACGCCTTCACCCCGAAGTGGCACGACAAGACAATGAGCGGCAGCGAGCAAGCCTCCACCGCGTTGGCGGACGCCCTGCCCGAAGGCACCACCTTCAAGGCACGACCCGATCTCAACCCGAGCATCTTCCGCTTTATTGATGTCGATGTTGACGAGGCCAGCGGGGTTGTCGTCGTCAAGCCAAAGCGCCCACTGACAGCACCCTGGACCTTCCAAATCCCAGTCGAGGTCACCACCCCGGACAACCTCGTCGGCATCGGATGGGCGACCTTCACCGTCACCGAAGACGGCAAGTGGAACTCCGAAGCCTTCACCGTGAAATACCCCGCCGCGAGCGCCACCACCACGGAAATCGCCACAGCCAAACCGGTCGGCGACTTCCCCGAAGGCACCACGTTTGAGATCAACCAAACGCCCCCGGCCGGCTGGCAGGTGAAGATCGACCGCCACACCGGCGAAATCAACCTGACCCCGCCGCAGCGCACCAGGGCCGGCACCACCGTGACCATGCCGGTAACCGCTCGCTTCCCCGACGGGTCGCGCACGTACCTTGAGACCAACTTCACCTTCACCAAACCCGAGGTGGAACAGGCATCCGTGACCACCGTGCGCTACCCCACCGCAAGACTCCTTCCCGGGGAAAGCGTGACCGTGAAGCCAAACAACTGGCCGGACGGCGCCGTAGTGAGCATCACTAACTTGGTCGTCCGTGACCTCACGTTTACGGCCGACACCTCCACGGGTGCCATCACCATCACAGCAGGTAAAAACGCGGACGTTGCGCAAATTGCGGCGAATGTGGTGGTGACCTACAAGGACGGCTCGCAAAACACGGCCCGCCTGCCAATCGCCATCCGCAGCAACACCACGACCGCAACGCAGCCTTCTGATGCGCCTGGTCCTGGTTCGCCCGCTCCTGCGCCTGCGCCGAAGCCGGGGACGCCGTCCACCGCCAATCCGGCACCCGCTCCTGCGCCTGCACCGACTCCTGGCGGTACGGACAAGGAGGGGTCCAGCACCGGCGGCATCATCGCCATCGTGCTCGGCGTCCTGGCCCTGCTCGGCGCCGCAGGGTTCGCAGTGACACAGATGGGTTCATTGCCCTTCTAACGATCCCGAGCGCTTAACATGTCTGCCATGAAGAAAATCGCCACCGCCGCCACTGCGATTGCCGTGGCCGCTGCCGTCGTCACCACGGTCGCACCAGCTCACGCCGAACCCGCCGTCACACAGCTCTCCACCACGAGCTCCGGTGGTTCCTCCAAGCCGGACTACCGTCCGGACTACGACAAGGACCTCGACGTGCCAGAAAAGCGCCCACTTGAGGGCTCCTACACCGGCTCGGCTCCGATCTCGTTGACCATCGCGTTGGTAACCACGCTGGTTGCCATCCAGGCCATCGTCGATTTCGTGCCGCCAGTGCGCCAAGCTGTCGACGACGTAGCCAAGCAGTTCAACCTCACCCACGTCGTGGGCTCCTCCGAGAGCAACCGAATCTTCCCGGCACAGTTCATTACGTCCCAGGTCACGCAGGCGATTGACCAATTCCAGAAAAATCCTCCGTCGTTTAAGTAACGCCCCGCAACCGCGTATGTTACGGTTGTGAACTGTTGTGGTTGCAGTGACTTATGGGGCTGCGGAGGAAGAACTGCAACCAAAAAGACCGCGTCCAGTCCTGGACGCGGTCTTGTCGTTTACCTCCGGTTCTAGCCCCAGTAATAGAAGTTGTACTGACTCAGGTACTCAAGCACAGGGCCGATTGCGGCAGCACCGATTTGGGTAGCATTCACCTTCGGTCCGAAGGACAGGACACCTGCGGCGTAGCGGCCATTCGGCCCCTCAACCCACACTGGGCCGCCGGAATCGCCGTGGTCCGAAATGTTCCGGAACCGGAACACCAGCGGACTTGGAGTATCGATGTAGTAGCCACACGACAAGCCGCTGCGCCAACCTAGACGGCAAAGCTTCGGCTCAGTCCTATCGATTGCCGGCAAACCAGCAACACCCTGCACACGGCCAACACCTGGAACGGTCGGGTCAATCTGCACGTTGGGGTTATCAAGGAAAATGACTGCGAAATCAGCATCGACCCCAATCCGATTCGGCATGCCGGTCGAAGAGATAAACCGACCCGCATACATGAGCTGGTTATTGGGAAGCATCACAAACGCACGGTCCCCTGTCACACCGCAGTGACCGGCGGTCAGGTTGAACACACGGTTAGTGTTCTGCTGGCGCAGCATCCACCCAAAACTGCATTCGCCTTTAGGACGACCCGCCTGGTCAAACACCGTATATTTGGCGCCCGGCGCCACCTTGCCCAGATTGACAAGCCGTTCGAAGCCCTGGGACTGGCGGTACACCTCGGTGTTGCGCATACCAGCGGTTACACGCGGTGCAGGCTTCTGCGGCTGCTGCGAAGGCCGAGGCTGCGGCGCAGGGTTGGGCCTCTCCCTGTCCGGTTGCGTAATGTTCTGCTGCCCTGGGTTTTCTGAACTTAACTCCCCCGATGACAATCCGCCGATGAGTCCGAGAACCGTCAGAATCGCGATGACCATACCTGCGATCTCAGGAAGCCGAGAAGCGAGGTCTTTAAAATCAGGCATAACGTTTCCTGTCAATAAGTGCCGAAGATACTGAAGACTATATCCCTGCTCCCTGACAGCTGCTTGTTTTCCCGCAAACAAAAATCCTGTCGTACGGCAAGTACACTGCCCACTATGAGTGATCTATCCAAGCTTCTCGACGCCTCCACCCGGTCCAAGCTCGTCGAGGACCTGACCCAACTGACGGAAACCACCGTGGCCAACCAGTCCGGCCTGACCGGCATGGCCCTCAAGTCCGCCATCGCCGCAGGTAAGAAAGCTGACGCAGACGCCGTGAGCAAGGGACTGAACAAGTTCCTGCCGGACCTCGTCGAGTCGCTGAACCCGCACTGGAACGCCTTCAAGGCAAGCGGCCAGCAGGACTTCGGTGGGTTCCTCGCCGCGAACGAGGACTCCGTGATTGATTCCGTTCTCAAGGCTGGCGATACCGCCATCGAGTCCATGCCCAGCGCGCTGAAGAAGGTCTACTCCACGCTGCGCGGCAAGGCGAAGAAGATTGTGAGTCCGGCGTTGCCGGACCTGGGGCGTGTCGTCGAAAAGTACGCGTAGCGCAAAGCACCCGCAGCACCCCACAACCACCAACGCCCCGTCACCTCCACCAAGGGAAGTGCCGGGGCGTTGCTGTACGCGCCTACAGCCTAGACGTCGAGGAAGCGGACGTCCTTCGCGCGGCGGGTGATGAAGCTGCGGCGTGCCGCGACGTCGTCGCCCATCAGGATGGAGAACAACTCGTCGGCGCGCTGCGCGTCCTCGAGCTCCACGCGGCGCAGGATGCGGGTCTCCGGGTCCAGGGTGGTCTCCCACAGCTCCTTGGCGTTCATCTCGCCCAGACCCTTGTAACGCTGGATGCCGTCATCGGTGTTGATCTTGCGGCCGGCCTCCAGGCCCTCCGCCAGCAGCTCGTCGCGCTCGCGGTCGGAGAAGGCGTAGCCCGGCTCGCCCTTGCCCCACTTGAGCTTGTACAACGGCGGGTTAGCCAGGTACACGTGGCCGTTCTCCACCAGTTCCGGCATGAAGCGGAATAGCAAGGTCAGCAGCAGGGTGGCGATGTGCTGGCCGTCCACGTCAGCATCGGCCATGAGCACGATCTTGTGGTAGCGCAGTTTCGCAATGTCGAACTCTTCGTGGATACCCGTGCCCAGGGCGGTGATGATGGCCTGGACCTCGGCGTTCTTGAGCACGCGGTCCATGCGGGCCTTCTCCACGTTCAGGATCTTGCCTCGCAGCGGCAGGATCGCCTGGTACTTGGAGTCGCGGCCGCCCTTTGCGGAACCGCCTGCGGAGTCACCCTCCACGATGAACAGTTCGGACTTTGCAGGGTCCTTCGAACGGCAGTCCGCCAGCTTGCCCGGCAGGCCACCCAGGTCCGTCGCAGACTTACGACGAACCAGGTCACGCGCCTTACGCGCCGCCTGACGAGCCTGCGAGGACGCCACCGCCTTGTTCACGATGACCTTCGCCTCAGCCGGGTTCGCGTCGAACCAATCGGACAGGTTCTCGTTGATGGCGCGCTGGACAAAGCCCTTGACTTCAGTGTTGCCCAGCTTCGTCTTCGTCTGGCCCTCGAACTGCGGGTCAGCCACGCGTACGGAGACGACAGCGGCGAGGCCTTCACGGCAGTCGTCGCCAGTAAGATTCGGCTCCTTGTCCTTGAGCAGCTTGTGCTCGCGGGCGTAGCGGTTCATCAACGTGGTCAGCGCAGCACGGAAACCTTCCTCGTGCGTACCGCCCTCATGCGTGTTGATGGTGTTGGCAAAGGTGTGGACAGACTCCTTAAAGGAGCTGTTCCACTGCATCGCCACCTCAGCCTCGAGGCCGTCACCCTTCTGGTCGAAACCGACGATGGTCGGGTGGATGGCGGTCTTCGACTTGTTCAGGTAATTGACGTAGTCGATCAGGCCGTCCGGGTAGTGGTAGACAACCTTCTTCTCGCGCTTCTTCTTGACGTCCGGCGCAACCTCATCGCCAGCCTCAACCGGGTTGCCGTCGCCGTCCTTATCCACCTCGGACGCGTCGACGGTTTCGGTGTTGTCGTCGAACGAGTCGCCGCCGATAAGCGCCGCAGTGTCGCCCTCTTCCGCAATCGCCTCGAGCTCAAGTTCCTCGTCAGTGACGCGCTGGTCCGTCAGCGTGATCGTCAGGCCCTTGTTCAGGAACGCCATTTCCTGTAGGCGGCGTGCGATGGTGTCGTAGTTGAACTCGACCGTCTCAAAAATCTCCGGGTCCGGCCAGAACCGAATCGTCGTACCGGTACCGCGGGCGTTGCCGCCCTCCTCCAGCTTGTCCGGCACAGCCATCTTGAAGTTCTGCAGCCAGTGCTTGCCGTCGCGCTTAATGTCCGCCTCAACACGAGTCGACAGCGCGTTCACCACGGAAATACCAACACCGTGCAAACCACCAGACACCGCGTAGGAATCCGAGTCGAACTTACCGCCGGCGTGCAGCTGCGTCATGACAACCTGCACCGTCGGTGCACCAGACGGGTGCATCTCCACCGGAATACCACGACCATTATCGACGACCTCAACGCCGCCATCTGCCAACAACGTCACATCGACCTGGTCGGCGTAGCCCGCCATCGCCTCGTCGACAGAGTTGTCCACGACCTCCCACACCAAGTGGTGCAGACCGCGCACACCGGTGGAACCGATGTACATGCCTGGGCGCTTACGCACCGCCTCGAGGCCCTCGAGGATAGTAATCGACGACGCGTCGTAATGGGGTTGCTGTTCAGCCACTGCGGGACGCTCCTCCATGCGTGAAATATGGGCCATAGGCCCGTTGAACTCGTTTCATCTTACACGCCGAGGGGGACATAACGGGCACTCGTCCAACCCGCGAGCGGGCGTTTCACGCCCCAATTTCACGTTTTCGGGTTTTAAAGGACAGTCAATCCGTCAAGGAAATCTTGTTGCTGGGCGATCACAGAACGAAAGCGGTTGTTTTGTCGGATAACCTCCGCAACGTCCTCGTCGATATAGCTCGCGATACTAACGAGGTTATCCGCATCACTATTAAAGTTGTGCCGTCCGAGAAGATGTTCATGATGAGCGATCCGGTTCCGTAACTTGGCAAACTGGTTTAATTCGTTCCTCAGCTGGGAACGCTTGCCTTGATAGTTCGGAAAAGCCTCAACCAAACACGGCTCCCATAGCGTCTGTTCGTAGTTGAGATAGCCGCGCCCTGGACCCGAGTCTCCGTTATTCAACAAGCTAAGCCACATTCCTAGAGAAACTTTTCCTACAAAATAGTCCCCCGAAATAGCAGAACTGGGACGCTTCCGTTTAATCTCACTCAGTTTCTGTTCAAATGCACGGTAGTCTTTTCGCGTCAGAAGGATGTACTTGCTCTTGAGCTGATTCCCTTCTTCGGAAGACGATATGGAGTCTTCTCCATTCATCACTAACGTATGCCAACCGTCTTCGTGGTCTATATCGAAGTAGTCGCACAGTTCGTCGTTCATAGCGTTGCGGACGAGAACCTCCACCAGCGCCACTGCGGGCCAAAAGGACCCCGCGATTTGTGAGTCCCAGAAATACAGTCGACTTGCAGCCCGGTTAATTCTTTCAGAAAGTTCGAGGTGTTGTTCCGCCCTTGGTAAGCGATCAACTGGCGCTTCCTGTCCATTCTTTCCTGGCGTTAAAACATAATCCCGAAACGTTGACATTCTCGGCGAAGAAGCGATGAGATTCATATTCAGATCGCTGAAATTCATTTCCACCCCCAGAAATTTCAAATGCCCCGAGCGTCCTGAAAACTCAGAACCTTCGCCGTTACTGGCTCAATCTGCGGGGCTTACATGGAAAACAATAAGCGACACTTTTCCCCAACGCAAGCTCTAACTGCGTGAGGGTATTGACATTCAAATCAGTAACCCCTACCCGTAGGTGTCGCGCGGGCCGCGGCCTTTGACGTGCAGCGGCCCGTAGCGCCAACTTTTCGTCTTCGGTCCGTAGATGTGCAGTTTGGTCACCACGTCCGGCCCGACTTTCTCGGCGATGGCGCGCAGCACTTCGCGCTGCATGTACTTCATCTGGGTCGCCCACGCGGTGGAATCACAACTCACGTGCACTTCGTCGCCCTTGATCATCTCCACGTGCGTGTGCTGTGCGATCTTCTCCCCGACCAGGTCCTCCCAGTGCCCCATCACCCAGCCATGCGCCATCTTTTCGGTCCAGTCGCGTTTGCGCACCTCTTTGCCCAGCAGGTTGGCAAAGGAGGAGACTTTGTAACTCCTCGGCAGCGCGCGTCCGTCCAGGCCGGTGGGAATCCCCCGAACATCTGCTTGTCGACGACCCCCCTCCGGCAAGTCCAGTCCCGGCACCGTGATGGTGCGGTGGTCGTCGATAAGCGTTGGCTTGTTGCGCCTTGGAATCACACTTGTGCCCTGCCGGGAGAGGTCCGGCAGGCGGCCGCCGCGTTTGCGGGCGGTGGCGCGCAGGTTGTCGAAGGTGGTTTTAATGAGATCGCTCAATCGAACTCACCCCATCCTCCATGGTCACGGCGTAGCGGGCGGTGACGGCGTCGTCGAGGTTGCCGGGCAGATCGTCGCCAACCGCGGCGGTGATCAGGACCTGCTCGGCCTCTTCGGCCACGTGGACGAGGCGCTCGCGGCGTTTGGCGTCGAGTTCGGCGAAGACGTCGTCGAGAATCAGTACCGGATCCTTGCCGTCACTGGACAACAATTGGTATTCCGCCAGGTGCAACGACAACGCATACGACCAGGTCTCCCCGTGCGAGGCATAACCCTTCGCAGGGTTGTCGCCGAGCATGAGCGCCAGGTCGTCGCGGTGCGGGCCGACCAGCGTGATGCCCCGGTCGATCTCCTCCTTGCGGCGCCGCCCCAACTCTGTGAGCATCGCCGCCTCAAACACGGCAGGGTCCCGCGAGGGCCCGCCGGCGAGCTCCGTGACAGCTTTGTCCAGCGTAGAGCGGTATTCCACCGACGCCGGGCGCGACTCCGGCGCCACCGAGTGGTACGCCTCCGCGATCAGGGGCCCAAGCGTATCGACGAGCCCATGCCGCCCCGCCACCACCTGCGCCCCAAAATGGGCCAGCTGGCCGTCCCACACGTCGAGGGTGCTTAGGGCGCTCGCGCCGTCGTCGTCACCGTAGCCCCTGCGAAGCGCCATATTTGAATGCTTTAGCAGGGCGTTTCGTTGGCGCAGCACCCGTTCGTAGTCCGCGCGGGCCCCGCCAAGCCGCGGCGTGCGCAGCGCCGCCAGGTCGTCGAGGAACCTGCGCCGCTCCGCCGGCTCACCATTGATCAGTCGCAGGTCCTCCGGCGAAAACATCACCGTGCTCAACACGCCCAGGATCTCCCGGGCGGACTTCAGTTTCGTGCGGTTGATCTGCGCCTGGTTCGCCCCATGCGGCTTGATCAGCAGGTGGGTTGTGAGTTCGCGGCCGTCGTTGACCGTGGTGACCGAGACGCGCGCGTTCGGTTTGTTGGTGGCTACGAGGGGTGCGTCCGTCGATACGCGATGGCTCGACAACGTGGATGTGTAGTGCACAGCCTCCACAATGTTGGTCTTGCCATGGCCGTTGCGCCCAGCGATGACCGTCACCCCCGGCTCGAGCTTGAGATTCAACTCGGGCCACGAGCGGAAATCACGCAGATCAAGCTCGCGGACGTGCATACAGACCGCCCGCGACTAGCCCGGCAGGCGAACCGGCATCAGCAGGTACGTGAAGTACGTATCCGGGGTGGGGAACGTGCCGTTCTCGTCCGCCTCCGGCAACTCCTCCGGTTCCGGGATCATGATCGCCGGACGCGACGGCTCCGTGAAGCCGAACACCACGCGGTTCGTGCCAATCACCGACAGGCCCTCGCGCAGGTAGCCGGCGTTGAAGGCGATGAGCAGTTCGTCGGCACCGGTGAAGGCGGCGTCGATGGTCTCCTCAGCCGCACCGGAATCCGCACCGGAGGAAAACAGCGTGACCTGGCCTTCCTTGAAGTGCAGACGCAGCTGCGCGTTGCGGTCCGCGACCAGGCTGACACGACGGATCGACTCCATCAGCGGCGCAACCTCAACCGACGCGATCGACGTGTGCTCCTTCGGCAACAACGGCTCCACATTCGGGAACTCCGCATCCAACATGCGAGTCGTGGTTTCGCGGTTGCCGGTGTGCAGGCCAAACAGGCCCTCGCCGCCAATGTTGTCCTCGGAACCGACAGCGATCTCCACCGGCTCGTCGATACTCGTGTCCAGCGTACGAGCGTTATCCAGCAGCGTCTTCGCCGGAACCAGCAGATCCGCCTTCACGTTCGCGCTCGCTGGCTCCCACGTCAGGTGACGCTGCGCCAAACGGAAACGGTCCGTGGCGGTCAGCGTGACATTCTCGCCATCGATCTCCACGTGGATACCCGTGAGCATCGGCAGCGTGTCATCGCGGCCCGCCGCCGCAGCGACCTGAGTGACAGCACCCGTGAGCGACGCCGGCGAAATGCTACCCGTGACCTGCGGCAAGTGAGGCAACTGCGGGTAATCATCCAAGGACATGATCGGCAGCTCAAAGCGTGCCGCAGCACCCTGCAGCACCAGCTTCTGACCATCCGTGGTCACCTCAACCGGCTTGTTCGGCATGTTCGCCACAATGTCCGCCAGAAGCTTGCCCGCTACAGCGACGCGACCCGGGTTAGACACCTCGGCGCCGATACGCACACGCGTGGACACCTCGTAGTCAAAGCCCGCGAATTCCAAACCATTGTCATCCGCAGTGATGACCACCGCGCGAAGCACCGGCTGCGTGTTCTTCGTCGGCAAACTGCGCGCAACCCACGCCGCGGCGTCAGAAAGGTCGTCCCGTTCGACGCGGAACGACACGTTGTTGTCACCGTTGATGTCAACCATGGCGGCGCAGACTCCTTGCACGTGGGTAGGGGCCGGATGTAATTACGCAACCACTCTAGGCGGGCACCCCGACACACGCCATTTCCGGGTGCCAGTTTTGTCATTCGCTCTTTGCCTCTCGACGCCTATCGACGAAGCCCCGGCGAGTTCTGCACACCCTCTCTTTCTCTTAGAAGAATTACAAGTAAATAGGTAGGAACAACAGTAAGTCCTGGGGAATCTGTGGATTACACCTTATCTGCGCCGGTCATCTCGGCGATCTGTCTTGTGATTCAGGGTGTGGATAACTTGTGGATAACTGCCCTTGCTTGTGGATAGATTTCTGTGCCTTTTGGAATTACACATTTTGTCCCGAGCTATCCACGGTTTGTCCACATTTCGCTCCCCAGCCGGTCAGCGGCCTTTTGTGACTAAGATCGCCTAATTACAACGGTGTAATTACACAGGTGTGGATAGGTCTGTGGATAGATCTAGGTTGGGTGGGGTTTGGCGTGGTTTTGGTGTGTTGTTGAGGCTCCCTGGCTGACACATTCCGCCAGAATCTGTCAGCCGTCGGCATCGCTGCTGGTCAGAAATGAACCCTGACAAATTTTGTGAAGTTTGTCAGGAAACGCCGTGCGGGAGGCGCGACAACCACAAAAAAGGGAGCCCACCGGAGTGGACTCCCCTATTAACAAAACCGCCTACCGCGCGCGGGCCCGGTTCTTCACCAGTTGCGTGAGCTCCTGGATCTCGTCGTAGGTGCCACGGTTTTCTGTCATTTCCTTGCGGATCTTGCGGTCGGCATACATGACGGTGGTGTGGTCTTTGCCGCCGAACTCGTCACCGATCTTGGGCAGTGACAGGTCGGTGAGTTCGCGGCAGAGGTACATGGCGATCTGGCGGGCGTGCGCCACCTGACGGGTTTTACCTGCGCCGACGAGCTGCTCCATGGTGACTTCGAAGTATTCCGCGGCGGCTTCTTTGATGGTGGCGGCGTTGATGTTCACGTCGCCTTCGTCGGGAAGAATGTCGCGCAGTGCTACCTGCGCAACTTCCATGGTGATTGGCTCGTTGATCAGCGAAGAGTAGGCGGAGACGCGGATTAACGCGCCTTCGAGTTCGCGGATCGACGACTCAAACTGCGACGCGATGAGTTCGAGCACGGCGTGGTCGACTTGGGTGCCGTCGGCGGCAGCCTTCTTCATCAGAATGGCGATGCGGGTTTCTAGGTCTGGTGGCTGAACGTCGGTGATCAGGCCGCCTTCGAAGCGCGTACGCAGACGGTCTTCCAGCGTGGTCAGCTGCTTCGGCGGGCGGTCGGACGACAGGATGATCTGCTTGTTTGCCTGGTGCAGCGCGTTGAAGGTGTGGAAGAACTCTTCCTGGGTGCCTTCTTTGCCTTCGAGGAATTGGATGTCGTCGACCATCAGAATGTCGAGGTTGCGGTAGCGCCGCTTGAAGGATTCTTGGCGGTCGTCGCGCACGGAGTTGATGTAGTCGTTGGTGAATTCCTCGGACGACACATATTTAATACGCAGCCCTGGCTGTAGGACGCGCGCGTAGTTGCCGGCGGCGTGCAGCAGGTGGGTTTTGCCGAGGCCGGAGCCGCCCCAGATGAAGAGGGGGTTGTAGGCCTTGGCGGGGTTTTCGGCGACGGCGACGGCGGCGCCGTTGGCGAAGCGGTTTGAGGAGCCGATGACGAAGTTCTCAAAGGTGTACTTCGGGTTCAGGCTGGCTTCGCGGTCGGGGTCGTGAGCTGGTTTTTCGCGCGGGATGCGGCGGTCCACTGTTGGATGAGCAGCTGCTTCTCGACGACGCCCCTCAACCTGAGCGGCATGCATCCGCGCCAGCTCGTCGAGGCCCATTGGGATTTGTTCGCCGGCGGCGGGTTGTTCTGCTTCGTACTCCCCCGCCACGGTTTGGGATTGGCCCCAGGAGTGCTGCTGGACCGGCGGCGTGGGCGGCTGCACCGGTTCGGGTTCGGGCTGTGGTTCAGGCTCAGACTCGGGTGCGGCGACGGAAACGGCCAGGTTGTAGGGCAGTCCGGTGTGGGAGGTCAGCAGCGCGGTGATGTGCGGGGAAAGGGAGTCTTCGACCACGTTTTTGGCGGCTTGGTGTGGTGCGGAGAGGAGGGCGTAGCCGTCGACAAGCACGACTGGCTTCATGAGCCGCAGGTAGGCGCGCTGCTGCGGGGTGAGTGTGGGGACCGTGGACGAGGGTTGCTCGGAGAGTCTGAGGAGTTCGTCGACGATGCCACGCCAAAGATCCTCGAGGTGTTGATCCGCCAAGGTCCGCTCCAGTCTGTCAATTTCCTGTAATTCCAAATTCACCGCTTGATCCACAAGCGCTGAGGATGATCGGCTTGGCTCTCACCTGCCGATCCACAATGTTATCCACAGGTGTGGACAGCTTCGCATTCGGGAGTTGTCCACAGGTGCATTTTCCTCTGTGGATAACTGTGTGAATTACAGAAACCTGACCTGCCCTGCGGAAATGACCGTCGAACCGGGAAAGTCTCAACCATTACTTCACAGTTATCCACAGGGCTGTGCATGAACAGCCTGTGTGATTGTGGTGTTGAAACATTGTTACCCCGCCCGACCTCGCAGTGTCTAACGTTTTGTCATTCACCAAACTGTGGACAACTCCTGTCGTCGAACATGTGTCCCCATACTCACAGCTGCTCCGCAGGAAACTTCGGCGATTTGTTTCCCGACCTGCGAAAAAACACAAGCTTGTAATTACGGGGGCACCCGTTCGGGCCAGATGAGAAACCCGGAGTGTTGATTTGGCCGCGGCCGCAAATCTCGCGTAGTCTTATCCCCGTCTTCACGCCAGTTACCCCTGGCGTGCTTCACGAGAGCACCGCCCCCGCCGGGCACCGGGCCGCTTACCAAGGCGAGCCGGCGAAGGCGCTGCACGCGACTGCGCACCGATCCACTGGTGCCGAACCGCAATCTCGACGCACTCGTTTCAACTTTGGAACGGCTACTACCCCGGGAGGCTTTCACGAGCCGTCGGCCGTTCATGACCGCACAAGGAGTCCACCGTGTCTAAGCGGACTTTCCAGCCGAATAACCGTCGCCGCGCACGCAAGCACGGCTTCCGCGCTCGTATGCAGACCCGCGCCGGCCGCGCAATCGTTTCCGCGCGCCGCAAGAAGGGCCGCGCGAACCTTTCCGCGTAGTCTTACGCAACCATCGTGCTACCCCGCCCGCACAAACTCACTTCATCCGCCGACTTCAAAACGGCGATGAAGCAGGGAGTGCGCGCGGGGTCTCGCACATTAATGATCCATGTCTACCCACGCCCGGACGAGGTCATCACAGGTGGCCCACGTTTCGGGCTTGTGGTGTCTAAGCAGGTCGGCAACGCCGTGACCCGCCATGCGGTGTCGCGGAGGTTGAGGCATGTGGTGGTGCAACGTGGGGTCGTCGATAAGCTGCCGCGCAATTACGATGTCGTCATTCGCGCCCTGCCGAAGTCTGCCACCGCAACCAGCGATGACCTCGCGCGCGCCATGGAGCGCGCCATTACCAAAGCGCTGAACCGCTAATGGCGTACTACAACTTCGCCGGCGGTGAAATCCCCGCCGCCCGCGGACCGGCCGCCAAAGCGCTGGTCGGGCTGATTCGCGGCTACCAAAAATACCTCTCACCCCTTAAAATGGGCGGGACCTGTCGTTTTCTGCCGGTATGCAGCGCGTATGGGCTCGAAGCTGTGTCTCGGCACGGCGCTCTACGTGGTGGGATGCTGGCGGCGGCCCGGATCTGCAAGTGCGGACCCTGGCACCCGGGGGGCTACGACCCTGTCCCGGGCAGCATCGAATTGAGTGAGGAGTAACACCGAAACGTGCTGAATTTCATTTATTGGCCGATTTCCTGGGTGCTGAAGTTCTGGCACGAGGTTCTCGGCTTCATCCTTCCGAAGGATTCAGGTATTTCCTGGATCCTCGCCATCGTGCTGCTGACATGCACGGTGCGTCTGCTGCTGCTGAAGCCGATGGTGAACCAGATGCGGTCCACCCGCAAGATGCAGGAGATGCAGCCGCGGATGCAGGAAATCCGCGAGAAGTACAAGGGCGACCAGCAAAAAATTGCGGAGGAGACGCAGAAGCTCTACCGCGAGATGGGTACCAACCCGCTGGCATCCTGCATCGTGCCGCTGGTGCAGATGCCGATTTTTATTGGCCTGCTCCACGTGCTGCGTTCCTTCAACCGCACCGGTGACGGCGGCGGCGTTGGTCTTGGTTTCACGGTTGAGCAGAACCGCAACACCGCCAACTACGCCTTCCCGCCGTCGGACGTGCAGTCCTTCCTGGACGCGGACTTCCTCGGTGTGCCGCTGTCGGCGTACATGTCGATGCCGGAGGAGATGTTCGCAGCCTTCGGTAACGCTGACCTGACGCGTGCGAACATCATCGCCGTCTGTGCCCCGCTGGTCGTGCTGTGTGCTGCGTTTACGCACTTCAACGCCCGCATCATGATCAACCGCCAGGCCGCCCGCAAGGCTGCCGGCAAGACCGCGAAGCCGCAGGGCGAGATGGCCGCGATGATGGAATCCCAGATGGGCATGATGAACAAGATGATGCTCTGGTTCTTCCCCATCATGATTCTGGCCACCGGTGTCATCTGGCACATCGGCCTGCTGTTCTACATGCTGACCAACAACGTGTGGACCTTCTTCCAGACCCGTTTCCTGAACAACAAGATGGACGCCGAGGAGGCTGCCGAGGAGGCCCGCAAGGTGGAGATGAAGCGCACCACCGCGCCTGCCCCGGGTGCCCGCAAGGTGGATCGCCGCACGAAGAAGCAGCGCAAGCAAGGCAAGTAAGCATTTGCTTATCGACGACGCCCCGGCTTCCCCCGGGGCGTTTTTCATGCCCATATATATGGTGTGGGGTCGTGTCGTGGAGCCGACTACAGTGTTGTGCATGTCGGATACGTCCCCTGCAGCCGCAGCCCAAGTTTTCGGAGATCGCCTCGCATTGGCCGAGGCGTACCACCAGTCGCTGGCCACCACTGCCGCCGAGCGTGGCTTCATCGGCCCCAAGGAAGTCGCGCGCCTGTGGGAGCGCCACATCCTGAACTGCGCGGTGATCTCGGAGGCCTTCCAAGAGGGGCTGAAGGTGGCGGACATCGGCTCCGGCGCTGGCCTGCCGGGAATCCCGCTGGCGATCGCTAGGCCGGACCTGAAGATCACGCTCATCGAGCCGCTGCTGAAGCGCTCCACCTACCTGCGCGAGATCACCGAGGAGCTCGGCCTGGACAACGTCACCGTCATCCGTGGCCGCGCCGAGGAGCAGCCGAAGGCATCCTTCGACGCCGTGACCTCCCGCGCCGTGGCACCCTTGGGCAAACTTGCCGGCTGGTCGCTTCCGCTGCTGCAGGGCGGTGGGGCCATGATCGCCATGAAGGGCGAATCCGTCGCCGAGGAGCTGGAGCGCGACGCCAAGCTCATCGCCAAGGCTGGCGGTAAGGATCCCGAGATTCTCACCGTGGGTGCGACTACGCTTGAACAGCCAACCACCCTAATCCGCATCACCCGCAAGAAGAAGGGGGAATAAGTGGATCACTACGATGACACGCCTTTGATGGAGGAGGCGATGCGGGCGGCGAGGGTGTCGTCGAGAAGCGAAACGCTCCCGCGACCCGACCAACCCCGCGTGATCACCGTTGCCAACCAAAAAGGCGGCGTCGGCAAAACCACAACCAGCGTCAACCTCGCGGCGTCACTGAGCCGCCAGGGCATGAAAGTGCTGGTGATCGACCTGGATCCGCAGGGCAACGCCTCAACCGCCCTCGGCGCCGAACACACCTCCGGCACCACCTCTAGCTACGAAGTGCTCATCGGTGAGGCCGACGCCGCCGACGCCGTGCAGGCGCACGCCGACAACGAGAACCTGTTCTGCATCCCCGCCACCATCGACCTCGCCGGCGCGGAAATCGAGCTGGTGTCCATGGTGCGCCGCGAATACCGCCTCCACGACGCCATCCGTCGCGGTTTCATGCAAGACCACGGCTTCGACTACGTGTTCATCGACTGCCCACCCTCGCTCGGGCTGCTGACCATCAACGCGATGACCGCCGTCGACGAAGTACTCATCCCCATCCAATGCGAGTACTACGCACTCGAAGGCGTGGGGCAGCTGCTGGGCAACATCGGCATGATCCGCGAACACCTCAACCACAACCTGCACATCTCCGCGATCCTGCTGACCATGTACGACGCCCGCACCCGCCTCGCGGCCGACGTCGCCGACGAGGTCCGCGGCCAATTCGGCCAAGTCGTGCTGAACAACGTCATCCCCCGCTCCGTGAAGGTCTCCGAAGCGCCGGGTTACGGCCAGACCGTCATCGACTACGACCCCGGCTCCCGCGGAGCACTCGCCTACTTCGACGCAGCCAAAGAACTCGCGCTGCGCGGCGACTACCAACCCCACCCCACCACCGGCCCAATCGGCGTGAGCCCGGAAGTCTCCGCCCAACTCGACAGCACTTCCGAGGAGGACTAAACCATGGCAGAACGCAAAGGCGGCCTCGGCCGCGGACTGGCAGCACTGATCCCGTCGGCACCCGCAGACATTGACAAGAACGGCAAAACCCCCGGCATCGGCGGCAACGCCTCCGACGTCATCTTTGGCAAGCAAGACAAGGACGCTGGTGCTGGCGCTGCGCCGAAGGGTGCGCCGAAGGGGGCGCCGCGGGCTGTGAAGGGCGCGCCGACCGTTACTGCGAAGCAGGACAACGTCATGCAGCCGGTGCCGGTGGGCGCCCGATACCAGGAAATCCCGATCGGCCAGATCATCCCGAACCCGAAGCAGCCACGCCAGGTCTTCGACGAGGATGATCTCGCCGAACTGGTCCACTCCATCCGCGAGTTCGGCCTCCTCCAACCCATCGTCGTACGCGACACCCCCGAAGGCTTTGAACTCATCATGGGCGAGCGCCGTTGGCGCGCCTCCTCCAAGGCAGGCCTCAAGCACATCCCAGCGATCGTGCGCGAAACCTCCGACGAGGACATGCTCCGCGACGCACTGCTGGAAAACATCCACCGCGTGCAGTTGAATCCCCTCGAAGAAGCTGCCGCCTACCAGCAACTTCTCGACGAGTTCGGCGTCACCCAAGAACAACTCGCCGACCGCCTCGGCCGCTCCCGCCCCGTGATCACCAACGCGATCCGCCTGCTCAAGCTGCCGGTTCCGGTGCAGCGCCGCGTCGCCGCCGGTGTGCTCTCCGCCGGCCACGCCCGTGCGCTTTTGGGCATCAAACTTGGCGACGACACCACCGACGCCCAGACCCAACTCGCCGACCGCATCGTCGCCGAAGGCCTGTCCGTACGCGCCACCGAAGAGGCCGTATCCATGATCAACGCAGGCGGCAAGGTGCCCGACAAGCCGAAGCGCCAACCTCTCCCCCAGCCGGAGTACCTCAGCCAGGCCGCCGACTCGCTTGCCGACATCTGGGACACCAAAGTCTCCGTCACCATGGGCAAGCGCAAGGGCAAGATCGTCGTCGAGTTCGGCGACAAGGACGACTTCGAGCGCATCATGGGGCTCATCCAAGGCACCGACTAGGGGTTTTAGGCGGCTGGTTTGGGCGGTTGGTTTGGGTCGCCTGTGCGCCCGCGGTGTCCGCATGCCCGCTGTCGGCCTGCCACGCTGCCTAGCGGTGTCCGCCACCGGCAGCCGATTCTGACAGATTCTGCCGGACTTTGTCAGGGTCGTGTCTGACCTGCACGTTTACCTGCGGCTGACAGATTCTGCCGCAATGTGTCAGTGACTGGGTGCCGGCCGACGGGCGACGGGCGACTGCTGCCGCGATAGAGGTCGCGATCGAGGCCGTTGCCGCTCCCCTCACCAAAAAAGTTCCACGGAAATCGGCAGATCGCGTTAGGCCCGGGAACTATTTTCGGCCTGCGACGGCGCGACCTGGGCGAAGTGAACTATTTGGGTCCGGAATGCCAAGAAGATTCCCAGACGGGGAACTTTCTTGGGCGGAGAAGGCAGGGCGGCCTGGCGAGGGGCCAGAACGGTCGCGAGAGCCTGGGCGCGAGCGCCCGGGCAGAGAGGGCCGCAGCGGCGCCCAACAACCGGCGGTTAGGCCTGCTCTTCGCGCAGGAGCTCCTTGAAGGAGTAGGTGCCGGTCGGGCGGGTGTCGTGGTCCAGCAGGTAGAGGCGCTTCACGGCGACGACGACGGCTTCGGCGATGGCGTCGCGCTGGGCGGGGTCGGTAAGTACGGCCAGGTCGCCCGGGTTGGTGAGGTAGCCGGCCACGAGCTCCACCGACGGCATGCGGGTCATCCGCAGCATCTCCCAGGTGCGGGCGTGGTTTCGGCAATTCTGCAGGTCAGTTCGGGCAGCGATCTCGCGCTGGATGTAACCGGACAGGGTCTCGCCGGTAAGCGACGAGCTGCCGTGCTCGGAACCGAAGTAGAAGGTGGCGACGCCGTTGGCCTTCTCGTTCGGGTAGGAATCCAGGCGCAGTGAGATCAGCAGGTCGGCGTTGAAGCCGTTGGCCAGGTCGGCGCGGTGCTTGTTGGACGGGTTGTCGCCGCGCGGGCGGGACAGGATGGTTTCCATGCCGGTGGCGACCATGCGGCCCTCGATGCGCTGGGCGAGGTCCCAGAGGATCTCCTCCTCCGTGATGGGACCATACGGGCCCTCCACAACCAGGCCCTTGTCGGAACCACCGAGGTCAGGGTCGATGACTACGCGCTTACCGGCGAGGTTCGGGCCGGCCTGCCGGACGGTTTCGCGCTCACGGATCGCCTGGGCGGAACCTCCGGTGATGCGGCGGCCAAGCAGGGACAACGCATGCAACGTGTCGGGGCCGCAGACACCGTCGTCCTCCAAACCGGAGTTCAACTGGTAGTTCATCAACGCTTCGTAGGTCGCGGGGCCGAAGCGGCCGTCGATGCGGTTGGAGTAGAAGCCGAGCTCGTGAAGCTGTGTCTGCAGCTGGCCCACGTCGTCGCCGACCATTTCCTGGCCCGGCTGGTAGCTCAGCACGCGCGCGCCCAACGTGTAGGAGGCTTCGCGCAGCTCGCGGAGCGTCAGGTCGTCGATGGAGCCAGACGGCAAAATGCCGCGAGATTGTTGGAAGGCTTTGAGGGCTTCGGCGAGGGTGTCGTCGAAAAGCATCTCGCGTTCGGTGAAGCGACGCGTGCTATCGATTTCGCCTTCGTATCCGTCGAGGAGACCGAGGCGGGCCAGCGACAACCGAACCTCGGCAACCCGCGAGCTGGAGTCGCCAACGTGCAGCAAGTCTTGCACTAAGCACCTAACTTTCCCGGTCGAAAAAACAAAACCAACTACAACAGCTTACGCGTCGAGCTGCGCCTGGATCTTAGCGACGATCTCCGACTTCGGACGCAGACCCACAAACTCATCGACGCGCTTACCGTCCTTGAACAGCAGCACGGTCGGAATGGACATGACCTGGAACATTGCGCCCAGGGTGCGCTCGTTGTCCACGTTGACCTTGGCTACCTTAACCTGGCCTGCCATCTCCGACGCGATCTCATCGAGCAACGGGGAGAGTTTGCGGCACGGGCCGCACCACTCTGCCCAGAAGTCCACGAGAACCGGGGTGTCGGACTCGATGACCTCGCTCTTGAAGGTGGCCTGGGTGACATCTACTGGTGCGCTCATGGCCGTTAGTTTACAGCTCCGCGAGATAGTGCTGTGCGTCCAACGCGGCACGGCAGCCCGAACCAGCCGCCGTGATGGCCTGACGGTATGTCTTGTCCACCAGGTCACCGCAGGCGAACACGCCGGCGACGCTGGTGCGTGTCGACGGATCCTCCACCGACACGTAACCGCCCTCGTCTACAGCAACCTGGCCCTCGAGGAACCCGGAGCGCGGGTCGTGGCCGATAGCAACGAACAACGCGGTGGCATCCAGGACGGACTCTTCGCCGGTTTCCACGTTGCGTACGTTCAGTCCGCCAACCTTGCCGTCTGTCTCAACGACGGACTCGACGACGGTGTTGGTGACAAACTCGATCTTCTCGTTCTGCTTTGCGCGCTCCAGCATGATGGCGGAGGCACGGAAGTTCTCCGAACGGTGGATCAGGGTGACCTTGTAGCCAAACTTGGTCAGGAAGGTTGCTTCCTCCATTGCGGAGTCGCCACCACCGACGACGGCGATGTGCTGGTCTTTGAAGAAGAAACCGTCGCAGGTGGCGCAGGTGGACACGCCACGGCCGGTCAGTTCGGCCTCGCCCGGGATGCCCAGGTGGCGTGGGGCTGCACCGGTGGCAAGGATGACGGCGCGGGCGTGGAACTCCTCGTCGTCCACGAACACTTTCTTAATCTCGCCGGAGAAGTCCACGCGGTCTACCAGTTCAGGGCGCAGGTCTGCACCAAACTTTTCGGCCTGCTCGCGCATGTTGCCCATCAGGTCTGGGCCGAGCACGCCCTCGGGGAAGCCGGGGAAGTTCTCCACGTCGGTGGTGTTCATGAGTTCGCCGCCGAACTCGTAACCCTCGAATACGAGGGGCTTGAGCTCGGCGCGAGCGGCGTAGAGCGCGGCGGTGTAGCCGGCCGGTCCGGAGCCGATGATGATCACATCGTGGATGGTGTCTACATCGGTGCGGGCGGTGGCGGGTTCCGTTGCGGAATCGCCGCTTTCGTCGGTCTGCGGGGTAACGAAATTGAATCCGGAGAAGTTCATATCGGTGAGTCTAGCTGCTTGTTAACCTCTCCCCGATTGCTGCAGCTACTGCCTCCCGGGCACGGTATCTCCGGGACTTCACGGTGCCCGGTTTCACGCCTAATTCGTGGGCGGCGTGCTCGACGGACATGCCTGCGACATCGATCAGCCACAGTGCCTTACGCTGCCCCGACGGCAACACGTTGAGCGCCTGGCGCATCGCGATGGTGCGTTCCATGGCCTCCATGGGGTTGTAGGCGAGGTATTTGTTCATGTCGCTGCTGACGGCCACGGCGTCGTCGTCAAGACTCGCCTGTGCGCCCGCGCGCGTGAACTTGCGTTGGTGGTCGATGGCGGCGTTGATGGTCATGCGGTGCAGCCACGTGGATAGCTTCGCTTCCCCGCGGTAGGTGTGCAGGCTGCGTGCCGCCTTGAAGAACGCGTCCTGGACGATGTCCTGCGCGTCTTGGTCGTTGCGCGTGTAGTTGCGGGCCACGTAGTACATGGCTTTGTGGTGGCGTTTGACGATCTGCCTGAACGCTCGTCGGTCCCCGTCGAGGTATTGGGCGACTAGAGCCCGGTCATTGCGGTAATCCATGATTCCCCCCAGAAAAGTGTTGACCCCCAGTGTGCACGACCCCTCCCCGGAAGGGAAGGGGTCAATTGCACAATCTATTGGACATCCACATGCCCTGCCAACGAAACTTCCGAAATTTCGAGCGGTTTCTGTTCCGCCGGGGTGAAGGAGATGATGACCTCGGTCAGCGCGCCGGTGTAGTCCACATCGGCACTGATCTGGCCGGTGCGCACCGTGCCCTCCGACAGCACTACAGGCGCTTGACCACCCGCGGGTACGCCGGAGATGGTGAAGGTTGCGCCGGTTGCGCCGGAGGCGTCGATAAGCACTTGCTCGAGGTCGAACGGCTGACCGTTGCTTTGCTTGACGACGAGATCCCCTCCGACCTCCCACTTCGTGGCCCGATCACCGTCAACGGCGGCGTGAGCATCAGAGCCGGAAGAGCCAGCAGAGTCAGCAGCAGTGGCCTCCAGCGGTGCGATGAGCACGGGCACGCGTGGGGCGGGCGCCACGGAGGATGTCGCGACGGCTTCCTCTTCTTCCTCCCCGGAGACGATGTCCACCAGGTAGGTCGTCAGCACACCGATCGCCACTGCGGCAGCCACGGCCACCAGGGTGACCAGCGCGATTGTCAACGGCTTGGTGCGGCCGCTGCCGAAGCCACCGTGGATGACGTCCGGGTCCTCCACGTGCTCGGGCACGGGCTCGACGGACTCGGGCACCTCGACGACGGGGATGGTGTCGGTCGGGGTGTCATCTTCCTCGCTGTGGCGGCGCGAACCCGGCAGGTTGGCTGCTTCCTTCAGGGCGGTGGCGATTTCGCGGAAGGCGGCTTGGTCGACAGCGTCGGCGTCGACAAGCGCTCGCGTGCGTGCGGTGATCTCGGCGAGGTCGTCGGAGGTGACGTTGGAGGTCAGCAACTCCAGGGCGGCGGCGAACGCCTCGGCGTCGGTCGGCTTCGTCGCATCCGGCAGGACGGCCGGGAATGCGAGGCGCACGATGCCGTCTGTATCAATGCGCAACTGCTGGCGGTTGTCCAGACCCAGCGGCACGCCGGCCTCGTGCGCGGTGGCCAACGCAGCAGCCAGCGGCACGAGCGCATTGGCGACGGCCTCCGTGTGCAGCGTCTGGCCCGACTCCGCAACAGCCTTCACCGAGGAGCCCTCGATCCAGTCGGACACCACGACGGCGCCGGAGCGGAACGACAGGATCTCCACGTGGTCCGGCAGCGCCGGCAGGTGCATGTTGACCAGCTGGCGGGTACGGCGCGCGATACCGGCGGCCTGGAGGGCGGCCTCGCGCGGGGTGGCGGGCGCCATCGGGGCGGAACCGGTGGTGTCCACGAACGTCAGCGCGACGTCGCGGCCAGTGGCAATCTCGCGCGCCTGCCAGAAGCGGGCGCTGGAGGTGGCGCCGTGGTCGCGGATGAGTCGGAAGCGGCCGTCGGACACGGACGCGCCCGGCACAAGGCGCGGGCCACGGACGACACCGGCGGACATCGGTGGTGGTACCGGGGAGGCGTTGAAGGTGTCGGCGGCGAGGAACTGGTTGGACATCTCGCGCGGGTCCACCTGGCCCACTTCGAGGCCGCGGTCGGCATCCGCGGTGATGAACCGGCCCAGCCCCGGGATGCGACCGACGGCGGAGCCCAGGTTCTGCACTTCCGGCAGGCCGGAGCGCGACAGCACGACGCCGGTGACGATGAGGAACAGCACGCCGAGCAATGCGATCTCGATGAGCGATCCCAGCGACGGCGCACCGATCATGCGCCCAAGGGCTTCCGGGAGGTGGAGGCCGGCGATATCGCGAAGCAACCAGCGCACGCCGAACACCGCGGCAACACCGACGGCGGACGCACCGATGGCCCACAGGGACGTGCGTAGCACCTCACGGAACTGCAGGGTGCCAAGTTTGCGGCGTAGTAGCAGCGCACCGATGATCGCGCCGGCGACAAAGCCGAAGCCGTTTGCGGCACCGAGCAGGATGACCACGTGGCCTGGCTCGCTCGCGATGGTCGGTGCCAGCATGGACAGTGCAATTTTGGTGCCGGTGATGCCAGCGATGATGAACGTCGGCGTCCAGGCTTCCTCGCGCGCGTAGAACACACGCAGGTGCAGCATGACCAGTGCGTACGGGATGAGTGTGAACGCGGCGGCGCTGATGGTCAGGCCGAGGGTGTAGGCGGCTTCGTCGCTAAATGAGCCGTAGGCGAACAGGGCGCTGGCGATGTCAGGGCCGAGCGCCGTCATGAACACGATGATCGGCAGCAGGGCGATAAACGTCAGTTTGGTGCCCATGGTCAGGTCGTGCACAACGGCCTTGTCGTCGCCGTCGGCGGCGTTGCGCGACAGGCGCGGCATGATCGCGGTCAGCAGGGTCACGCCGATGATGCCGTATGGCATCTGCAGCAGCATCCAGTGCTGTTGGTAGATGAACTGTGCCGCCGGGTCCGCCGCGAACGCGATGCGGGTGGTGATCACGTAGCCCAGCTGGCTGATCGCCACATAGGTGATGATCGCCAGGGCCATGCCGCCGAACTGCTTGAGGCGCTCGTCGATCCCCCACAGCGGTCGCAGGTCGATGCCCAGTTTGCGCAGCGCGGGCAGCATGATCAGGCACTGCACCACCACGCCCGCGGTGGTGCCCAGGCCAAGCAGCATGACGTGCGGATTGCTTATCGACGACGGCGCCGCCGGATTCAACGTCCCCGGCAACGCCATATACGCCACCAGCACGGCGATGGAGACGACGTTGTTCGCCACCGGCGCCCACGCGCCCGGCCGGAAGTGTTCCTTCGTGTTCAGGATGGCCATGAACAGGGAGAACATGCCGTAGAAGAAGATCTGCGGCAGCAGCAGGTAGGCAAAGGATGTGGTTTGGACGAGGTTGCCTGTGGAGTCCTCGTCCAGCATCATCTCGGTCAGCCACGGCGCACCGACGACGGCGAGCAGCGTGACCACCGTCATCAGTGTCAGCGTGAGCGTGAACAGGCGACGGATGAAGGCGGCGCCGTGGTCGGCGTCCTCTTTCTCCGCGCGGACCAGCACCGGCACGACCAGTGCGGTGAGCACCGATCCGAGCACGATCTCGGTGATCAGGTTCGGCAGCGTGTTGGCGGTGTTGAACGCGGAGGCGACAACCTCGCCGAGCGCCGCACCGATGAGCACGGTGCGGATGAAGCCGGTGATGCGCGAGATCAGCGTGGCAATTGCCATGGAGCCGGTGGCGCGGACGACCTTTTCGCCCTCGCTCGGTTTGGTGTCCTCGGCAGGCTCAGCGGGCTCGGCGACCGCAACGGTTGTCGCGGCTGTGGCGACAGCGGCGGCGTCGTCAGCCGTCGGCGGCGGGGCGATGGTCTCGCCCTTGGGGCTGGTGGTCAGCAGGGACTTGTCCGGCAGGCCGGTTGCCGCCGGGGTGGGCGGCTTCGGCTCGCGCGGGGCCGGTACTGGCGCCGGTGGTGCCGGGGCGACGATGCGGCGGCGCAGGCCAGCCTCGGGCTGGCTGTTGTCCTGTGCTGTCACGGCTGTCTCCGTTCACGTGGGTTGCTGGGTGGTGGGCGTTTGGTTGGGCGCCTGTTCGGCGGTGCTTTCCTGCGGGTGATGAGCAGGAGCGCCAGCATCGCGGCGATCAGCGCGCCGGCGAGCGCCCACCCGCCGAGTTGGAGCCCGGCGGTGCGCACGGAGATGTCCACCGGGCGCGAGATCGGTTGGGCCGAGGCACCCGCGAGGTAAAGCTGCAGGTCGGTGCCGCGGTTGTTGTCGGGCAGGTCGGCGGTCATCTGGACGGTGACGGAGCCGCGTGCGGGGATCTTCAGCGTCCCGGGCACGTTGAGTTTCGCGCCCTCGGGCCCCCAGTATCGGATCTGGGTTTGGACCGGCAGCGGCATGCCGTTTTGGGCGACGATGAGCAGTGGGCTTGACGACGACGCCCTGGTGTACACGTTCCCCGGCGGGATCAACGTCACGGAATCGCGCAGATCGTTCAGCGTTGCCCGGCTGGCGGCGAGGCGGTCGCCGGTGGCGCGCACGGCGTCGTCGTAAAGCGAAAGTGCCCTGCGTCTGTTGGTGCTGAGCGCGACGAGCATGTCGCGGCGCAGCGGCAGGGTGAAGCCGTAGCGGGTCAGCGCGATGGCGGGGTCGTTTGCCATGAGCGCGGTGATGTCGTTGATGAAGCTGTTTTGCTGCGTGACCTGCAAGATTTCTGCGTCGGTGAAGGCGGCGGGGTCCGAGAATGTGGCCGTGGTGTCGGCGGGTGGGACCTCCGGCGGGGCGGCGAGGTAGTCGCCGAACGAGATCGGGCGGGAGGTTCCGTCGGCGATCAGGCCCGCGACCGTGCCCAGGAGCACTGCGGCGGTTTTCGCGTCCCACGTTGCCGGTGGGTTGATCATCACGGGTTGGGTCGGTGCGTCGCCCTCACCCGTGGTGGCGCTCTGGGCGGCAAGCCGCATCGCTGCTGCGGTGTTCACATCGCGCGCGGTATTGGAATCCCGGGTGTAGTCGAAACGCAGGCCCGGGTTGGAATACCCCGGCGTGTCCGGGTGCTCCCCCGTCGCCGCTAGCACCGCGGCCAGCGAATCCTGGTACCCGACCTCCATCACGCCGGCAGTGTTCCACGTGAAACGTTGCGCATCCGCAGGCTTTGCGACGAGCACCTGCACCGGCACCTCCGGCACCGGCGCCGCCGCGCCCGAGAAGTCTGCGAGCTCCGCGCGTTCGAGCGCGCTCTGGTGGGAGTTGGCTTCGGCGTCGGGCGCGCTGTCAGCTTGGGCCGCCTCCCACGCGGCGTGCATCCCGCCGTCGAACACCGTGGAGCGGGTGTGGTCCGCCCAGCCAAGCGCCGGCCCGGCGCCCGCCTCGATGTAGCCGGTGCCGGCGACCACCGTATTGATTGTGCCCGCCGTGCCTAGCACCCGCTGCAGCACAAACGGGCCGCGCTCGACGGCCTCGCGCATCAGCCACGGATCACCCGTACGCGCCACCGCGTTGAGGTCCGCGTTCGCCCACGGCAGCGCCACGGTGCAGCCGGTCGCGGCAATCTCGCGCACCTTCTCCAGCCACGCCTTCGCGTCCTCGGCCCCGGAACCTGGGGCGCCGTGCGTGTCGTCGTTCGAACCCCAGCTGTCGCGCAGACGCTTCGGTTCCTCCACCACGGCGGGGCGCGAATCACTGACGGTGTAGCCGCCGGTCATGCGGTCCACTGTGTCCACCAGCGCCGGGTCGAGCGCCATGCAGGTGGCGTAGCCAACCTCAGGGGTTTCCACCGCCTTGCGGTACTGCTCCACCAGGGTGTCCAAGCGCCCGCCGGGCGCGAGTTGTTCCGCCAGTGCGTCGCTCTGCAGCACCAGCGGCGGGTCCTCGGGGGCCTCGCCGGTCTCTCCCGGCACGATATTCACCGGAGCGGAGACCGGGTACAGGGCGGTCAGCCCGCCCGGTTCGACGTCGTCGGCCGACCCGCGCACGGCCAAGTGGAAGCGGTCGGTGTCCAGGGTGGCGCTGGTGTCGTCGATAAGTTGCAGCATCATCGGGTACGCGCCGATGCCGCCGGGCGCGGTCATCTGCAGCGACAGCTCAGCGCTTTCGCCGGGGCGCAGCCGGGTATCCACGACCACCTCGTCGCCCACAACGCTGTACTCCCCCACCCCGGCGACGGCGGCCACGCGCTGCTCGGAGACGGAGCCCACCGGCGCGGCGCGACGCGTGAGCACTTTGAGGCCCTCGAGGGTTGTGTCGGTCTGATTGGTCACGCGAAGTTTCACGTGAAACGGATCGTGCGCGGAGACGACCGCGGGGGCGTCGATAAGCGACACGCGCGCGAGCTGGCCCTCACCCGGGCGCACCGCCGGGTTGACCCACTGCTCCGCAACCTCAGGGTTCTTCGGGCTCACCGGCACCGCAGGCACCGCGCGAGCCGGGGTCGCTGACGGGACCGCCAGCGCCACCGCAACCGCGGCCGCAGCTAGACGGGAAATCGGCCGAATCATCGCGGGGTAGACCTTCCGGCGGCGACTTCCTTCCGCGCCAGCTCAGGCATCCGGTCAAACGCGATACGCGCCAGTTTGCGCTCGTCGGCATACGCAAGGTGCTCCATCAACTCGCTCATGGGCACCCAGGCCACTTCGGTGACCTCCGGGTCTTCGTCGTTAAACACGCCGTCCACAAACCGCAGCAGGTTGTGGTGCACCGTCTTGTGGATCCGCACCCCGTCGGACACAAACCAATAATCAATAGTGCCCAGGGTGTCGAAGGCCTCGCCGGTAATACCGGTCTCCTCCCAGACCTCACGCTCTGCGGTGCGCCACTGGTGCTCGCCATCCTCGACGTGGCCCTTCGGCATCGACCACAACAACCGCCCACGGCGATCCAGCCGGCCAATCAGCGCGACGTAGATGCGGCTCATGTCTACCTTGCCGTCCGGGCCGACAGCCTCCGCCATACCGGAGACCACCAGACCACCGGCCGAGGTCTCGTCGCGCACCTCCATCGAAGAGTCGTGCTGGCGGTTGTACTGCGAATGACGGCGATGCTGGTTGCGGTTTCGGTTCCGCTGATTCCCGCGCCCGCCCCTCCGGCGGTTGTTCGGGTTACGGCGACGGTGTTGCTTCTTCTTCGGCTTGTCGCCGCCTTCTGATTGGTTCTTGTCCTGGCCCTGCTGGTTTTTATTCTGGCCGCCGCGGCGCTTCCGCGGACGACGCCGCCCGCCGGATCCCCCCTTACCGCTGGGGGGACCCGGTACAGGCCGCGTGTTGTCACTCATTCGTGCCATGCTATCCGGCTTCAGGCCGGTTGTGGTACTCCACGCGCGGGGGTGGCGGGTATCGTGTCCAAGGTGACAAAGCTTTTCGACATGCCCGATCCGAACGACCCGCTTGCCCCCGCCGCGTTGATGGCCCGGGCGCAGGGGGTCGTCGAGAAGCAATCTGCCCTGCTGGAGCCGCTTGCCCGACTCTTCGCCGAGCGCGACGAGTCCTTATATATTGTCGGCGGTTCCGTCCGCGACGCGATGCTGGGCCGCGGGGTGCACGATTTGGACTTCACCACCTCCGCCCGACCTGCGGTTATCCAGGAGATCCTCGCCGAGTGGGGCGAGAAAGTGTGGGACACCGGCATCGAGTTCGGCACCGTGTCCGCGATCCGGCACGGCGAAACCGTGGAAATTACGACGTTCCGCTCCGATCTTTACGACGGCGTCACCCGCAACCCCGAAGTCACCTTCGGCGACACCCTCGACGGCGACCTCGTGCGCCGCGACTTCGCCTGCAACGCGATGGCCATCGAGCTCTCGCTTGTCGACGACCACCTCGCCCCCACCTTCCACGACCCCGTCAACGGCCTGTCTGACCTGGTCGTGGGCGTGCTGGACACCCCGCAGGAGCCGGAGGTGTCGTTCCGCGACGACCCGCTGCGCATGCTGCGCGCCGCCCGCTTCGTCTCCCAACTGGGCTTTACGGTGGCCGACCGCGTCTTCGATGCGATGCGCGACATGGCCGGTGAGATCCAGCGCATCACCGTCGAGCGCGTCCAGGCCGAACTGGACAAACTCATGTGCGGCTCGCGCCCCTGGGAGGGCATCGACCTGCTCGTGGCCACCGGTGTTGCCGAGTACATCCTGCCCGAGATCCCTGCCCTGCAACTCGAGACCGACGAGCACATGCAGCACAAGGACGTCTACCGCCACTCCCTGACCGTGCTGCGCCAGGCCACCGAACTTGAAGACGCGGACGAAGGCCCTGACCTGAAGCTGCGCTGGGCTGCGCTCATGCACGACATCGGCAAACCCGCCACCCGCGCGCCGAAGGAAGGCGGCGGTGTGACCTTCTACCACCACGAAGTGGTCGGCGCGAAGATGACCCGCAAGCGCCTCAAGGCCTTGAAGTACCCGAAGCACGTCATCTCCGACGTAGGCCAGCTCGTGTTCCTGCACATGCGCTTCCACGGCTTCGGCGAGGGTCAGTGGACCGATTCTGCCGTGCGCCGCTACGTCACCGACGCCGGCGAATTGCTGCCTAAGCTTCACAAACTCGTTCGTGCGGATTGCACTACCCGCAACCCCAGGAAGGCGGCGCGCCTCCAGCGCACCTACGACCACCTGGAGGAGCGCATCGCCGACATCGCCGCCAAGGAGGACCTCGCTCGCGTGCGCCCGGACCTGGATGGCAACGAGATCATGCAGATCCTCGGCCTCAAACCGGGCCCGGAGGTTGGCAAGGCGTGGAAGTATCTGAAGGAACTGCGCCTCGAGCGTGGCGAGCTCGACCACGACGAGGCCGTCGCCGAACTCAAAACCTGGTGGGAGAACGAGAATGCCTGAGTACTTCTACGCCGATCGCCTCTTCAACGCCCTGGAGCGCACTGACCCTGAACCCGGCATGCTGCTCGTCGCCGCACCCGGCATGTACTCCCCCGAGTTCGCCCGCACCGTCGTGCTCATCATCGAGCAGAGCGCGGAGCGCACCCTCGGCGTCGTGTTAAACCGCCGCAGCGAGACCGCCCTGGCAAACGTGATCCCCGCGTGGGCCGACCTCGCCGCGAAGCCGCAGGCCGTGCACATCGGCGGGCCCGTCCGCCCCGAGGCTGCCGTGTGCCTCGGCGTGACCTCTCCCGGCGTGGACATCGACGCCAATCCGTACTTCCAGCGCATGGCCAACCGCCTCGTGCTGCTCAACCTCAACGTTGAACCGGAGGACGTTGCCGCCGACATCGACGGCATCCGCATCTTCGCCGGCTACGCCGAGTGGGAGCCAGGCCAACTCGACGAGGAGATCCTCCGCGGCGATTGGTTCGTTGCCCCCGCACTGCCCTCCGACGTGATTGCGCCGGCGGGTGCGGATTTGTGGGGGGACGTGATGCGTCGCCAAGCAATGCCCTTGCCTCTGTTTGCCACCTTCCCGGCGAGCCTGGAGGACAACTAATTGGGTGTTTCACGTGAAACACAGCAGCAGATTCGCCAGGGTCTGAAGGACTCGTGGCTCGTCGGCCTCGGTTTGGTGCCGCTCGGCCTGGCGTTTGGGTTGCTGGTCACGCAAGCCGGTTTTGCATGGTGGTGGGCCCCGATCTTCTCCGTCATCATCTACTCCGGCTCGATGGAATTCCTGGCCATTGGCATGGTGACCAGCGGGTTCGGCGTGTTTTCCTCCGCGCTGACCGCGTTCATGGTGAACTTCCGCCATATCTTCTACGGCCTCACCTTCCCCCGCGACGTCGCGCGCACGGGCCTCCCGCGCCTGTACCTCACCTACGGCGTGACCGATGAGCTTTACGCGCTGACGTCCACGCTCGTCGCTAATGGCGCGCGCCTGACGCATGCCCGCCTGATGGCCAGCGCGATGCTGATCAACGCGTCGTGGATCCTGCCGGGCATCATCGGCGCACTCGTGGGCAACCTCATCCCAGAGGACATCGAAGGCTTCGAATTCGCCCTCACCGCCCTGTTCGCCGTCCTCGCCTACGAGGCATTCCAAAGCAGCAAGGACCTCTCCGCCCCACTCATCGCCGGCGCGCTGGCCGTGGTCGCGGCGTTCATCTTCCCCGACCAGATGATCATCATCGGCCTGCTCGCCTACTTCGGCGTGCTATTGCTGCGGTTCTGGGCACCGCGTATCGACGACCTCCTCACCTGGCAGGTGAAATAAATGAGCACCCTCGGACTCCCCGACGGCGTCACCCTCGGCATGGCCGCCGCCGTGATCATCCCGGCCGGCATCGTGACGTTCCTGCTGCGCGCCCTGCCGTTCGCGCTCACGCGGTACCTCAAGGGCAGCCCGTTCATCGACTTCCTTGCCGTCCTCATGCCCGTCGGCGTGATGACCGTCCTGGTCGTGTACACCATCGCCGGCGAAGCCGGAAACCCCGGCCGCTTCTGGTCCGCCCTCGCGGCTTTGGTGATTACGTTCGTGCTCCACGCCTGGCGACGCCGCGCCGACCTCTCCATCTTCGCCGGTACCGCCGTGTACATGCTGCTGGTGAATCTGGTGGTGTAGAGCGCTTATATCGCCAGGCAACCCGATAACGTTACGGTTAAATTACGTTTGGTCACAGGTTGTTGGCTGTGCTTTAATTGCGGTTGTCAAGTTACTTGGCTCACTTTTATCCGCTCTACTTCAGGAGTTTCCCATGAAGCGCACCGCCGCAGCCGTCCTGGCAGCAACCACCGCCCTGTCCCTCGCCACTGTCCCGGCTCACGCTGTCGAAATTGCCGGTAAAGAAACCGGAGGCTACGGCCACGCAGCTTCTTCCCAGGTCACCGAAGCGGAGCTTGGTGTGTACGCCCTCGCTGCTATTGCAGCTGAGTTTGATAAGCCGGGTGAGGGTTTCTCTGCCCCGTTCATGGGCTCCTCCAAGGCTGGCATGTTTGAGACCAAGACCGATAAGGAAATCGCTAACCAGAACGCCGTCATGACGTCCTCGTACCAGAACGACGCGAACAACGGCTACAAGCTCGGCACCACCTACGACATCCTCGTCGGCACCGGCATCGCCGCTCTGGTTCTCGCTGCCCTCGGCGGCGCTGCTTACGCAGGCGTCATCCCGGGCGTTCAGCTCCCGTTCTAAGCCTTCCCGGCTTTAAGGCTTGACTCCTCTCCCTTGTGGAGGGGAGTTTTTCTCTGCCCTGTTTCCCAGGTCACGCTGCTATTGAGATGATCCGAGGGCTGTTGTGGTCGCCCTTTTCCAATTTGACTTCTGCAACGAATGCGAAGTTCTGTTTTAATGGCGTGTGTCAAAGTAATTGACAGAAGTAATCCGCCTCACAGTAGGAGCATCCCATGAAGCGCACTACAGCAGCAGTTTTGGCAGCGACTACCGCACTGTCGCTCGCCACCGTCCCGGCACACGGCATTACCGTCGACGAAGCCCGCGCCCAGGACGAAGCGCGTAATGCAAAAGAAGTCGAGAAGCTAATCAAGAAGTGGGACGAAAATGGCTACGGAGCCATGCCTAACACCTATGAGGCTGGCTACATGGCTGGTGGCTCGGTGAAGGCTGGGTCTTCGGGTGAGCAGGCATACGGAGCCACCCAGGCCGGCTGGGTTGCCACCTGGATTGCAGTATCAGCCGCGGGGTTGGGCTTGATCGCATTCGCTGCGAAGCAGGCGGGTGTCCTGCCACCACAGATCGCGGGACAGCTCCCGTTCTAAACCGCCCTTGGTTCTTGCACGTAACTCCTCTCCCCTGCGGAGGGGAGTTTTTCTCTGCCTGAGCCATGCTTAGTCGTCGAACCCACCCCCGCTTTCTGCCCAGGTTTGCGCGTTGTCGCGGCGGCGTGGGAGTGAATAGTTATCCGAGACGTAGCGGGTACCGTCTTGGTAGATGAAGTGCACGTCGCTGCCGTCTTTCACGGTTTCGAGGTAGCCATCGGTAACCAAGGAGTGGCAGGCGGAACAGAGCGGCAGCAGGTTTTCTAGATCGGTCATGCCGCCCTCTGACCACTCCTTGATGTGGTGGATCTCGATGAAGCGGGAGTGCGTGCAACCAGGCGCTGCACACTGGCCACCCCACATCGTGAGCAGGGCGTTGACCTGGCCCGGCGTCGCAAAGCGTGAAGAGCGGCCGGTGTTGATGATCAGGCCGTCGTCGTCGACAGTGGAAGCGCGCAGGTCAGCATTGGCGATCAATCCAACCAGTGCCTCGGAACGCGCGCCGACGTTGTTGGGCATGTAGGCGCGGCCGTCCTTGGTCACCAGAACGTTGACGTGCGCGCCTGGCGTTGTCAGTGTGCTCTTGGGCTGGCTGCGGGTCATGTGCACCATGCCCATGAAGGCCTGCAGCAGCATCCGACCGATCGGCATGCCGTAGCCGGACGCGGTCTTACGTGCCTTCTTTGCGGGTTCGACGGCGTCGGCTTTCTGCAGCATGTCCCTAATAGAGAGCTCGGCGACCCGACCGTCTTCGTGGCGCAATGCATCCTCGAGCATTTCCTCCATCTCGTAGTAGGCGATCTCCCCGAGTTTCAGCGCGGCGATGAATGCGGCGCCGTCGGTGGCGTTGAGCACCCCGTGGAGGGCAATCTCGCCGTTATCGCGGGTGTGTACGCGCAGGTAGTGGTCCGGCTTCTCGCTATCACCATTCCCTGGTTTGTCGTATCCACTGAGTGCGATTTCGAGTTCGTGGTAGCCGAGTTCCAGGGCCATGTCGACAAGTTGGCGCTCTACCGCCGGGGTTAGGTAGCGAAGCAGTAAGCGAACCACGGAGTAGCTGATCTTGCCTGCAGAGAACTGCTGCTGAAGGTACAGGAACTCGCCGAGGCGGCAGCCGACGTGAACATATTCGTGCGCTGTGGAGATCGAGATCCCCAGGCGACGCGTCAGAAACTGCGCCGTGGTCCGTGCCCCCATCTGCGGTGCGAAACCGCCCTCCTCAAACGCGCGTATCGACGACAACAGCTCCGCCTTACAACGCGTCATGCTTCTGTGCGACTGCTCGATTGCATCCGTAAGCAACTCCGCAAACGCACTAGGTTCAGTGCACTTCTCCTCCACTGCCGTTGTCATTGTGGTCCCCCTTAAGGCCGTATGTATGTTCGATAAAGCAAAGCATACAACCCGCCACGACACGGCTGTGACCTGCACAAACAATGTTTTATATGAGTGCTATAAAACGCACTAAAACCGAACGGAACAACTCCGCATTGCGGACAATCCCGGCCGCGCCAATCGTTGGGGAGGCCCAACGAATTCGGGCGCGTGGGGTCGTCGTCAAGCATCCGCAACTCCGCATTGCGGACAAGTGGGGACGCACCAACTAATTCACCACGCGGTACCAGAGGCGCTTGCCTTCCTTCTTCGGCGGGACGAGTTTCACGCGGACCGGCTGCGGCAGGGTGAAGTCGTAGCCACCACTCTGGATCTGGCGGCGGATCTCGCGGGCTTTGAGCGTGTCGCCGACGTCGATCCGATGCGAGCGCTGGCGTAGGGGGCGCTTGAAAATCTGCCGACGAACCGCGCTGGGGAGGGCACCGGGACTGGCGGGGATGTCCTTGTACTTCACTACCCCATTGGGCGTGGTGGCCTCGATCGTCGCAACGGACATGTATCTGACGGTCGAGTCCACACCCGGGATGTGCGGGGTGATGTGGATGGTGCGGATGACGCCGTCGATAAGGTCGCGGCGAAATCCGATGGGTGCGCGGCCCGGGAAGATCATCCGGGCGATGAAAAACAGCACCAGGATCGGGAGGAAAATCTGGCCGTAGAACCCGATGATTTCAAGCGGGCCAGGCAGGAAGGGGCCTATGGTGTCGAAAAAGCTACCCATAGGCGAAGAATAAAGCTAGTGCGGGAACTTCGCTCGGGCTTCGCTCCAGAGGCCTTCGAATTCGTCGGCGGTGAGGTGTCGGGCGGTGATGCCTTCCATCGCGTCGTAGGTGCGCGGGTGTGGCACGGTGCCCATGGGTTGGTTGGCCTGCCCGATGACGCGACCGTCGACGTAGATGCCGGTGATGGTCTCGGCGGGGTCGAGTTCAATCATGCGGAGCATGGTGCAGCTTTGCGACGACACCTCCTCCAGCTCAGCGATATTCAGCAGCTCTCCGCCGAGTTCGGGGACGTTGTAATGGATGCGGACGTAATGTTTCACGTGAAACTCTTTCTGGAGACATATGCGGAACAGATCATCAACTGTGCCATGTGATAGATCATTAGCGGAATAATAAGCACGCCGAGTTGGGCACCGCCGAAGATGACGGTAGCCATCGGCAAGCCGGTCGCAAGAGATTTCTGTGTGCCACACATCTGCACGGCGACGACGTCCTCGCGCGGGAACCGCAGCGCGGCAGGCACGACGCGGGTCAGCCACAGCATCGCGAAGACCAACACCACGGAGAATACGATCAGCAGCACGATCTCAAGCGCGGTCACGTTCGACCACACGCCGGAGACGACACCCTTGGAAAAGGCGGAGTAGACCACCATCCAGATGGATCCGCGGTCCACGATCTTGGTGGCCTTGGACTTGGCTAACTCACCCAACCGCTTGTGCGCCAGCTGGCCGAGTAAGAACGGCAGGAGGAGTTGGAGGGCGATGTCGGTGAAGACGGAGGTATCCACGGATACGCCGTCGCCCGCGCCCATCAGCCACATCACGAGCAATGGCGTGACGACGACACCCACCAACGACGACACCGACGCCGCCACAACAGCACCGGACACGTTGCCTCGCGCGATGCCGGTCAGTGCCACGGAGGACTGGACGGTGGACGGCACGAGGGTCATGAAGAGTAAGCCCTGGTAGAGATCCTCGGAGATGAGCCCGGTGGTAGGTCGCGCGAGCAGACCGATCAGGGGGTACGCCACGAAGGTAAACGCGAGGATGAGGGCATGGAGGCGCCAGTTGGTGAGGCCCCGGAGGGCTTCTTGCGTCGATAGGCGTGCGCCGTAGAGGAAAAAGAGCAGCGCGATCGCGAGTTTGACGGCCACCCCAAAGCCGTCCGCGAACGCGCCGCGCGCCGGCACGACGAAGGCGAGGATCGCAGCAACAACGATGCCGACGAGGAGAGGATCGAGCTTCTTCATGTGGCCGAGTCTACGGCCAGCAGGTTAGCTCGCCGGGTTTTGAGCTTCGACCTTGTCGCCGGCTTCGATGACCTCAACTTCGCGCAGGCCGGTCACGGCCGGGCCGGAGACGCGCTCGCCGGTGGCGATGTTGAAAACGGAACCGTGGGCGACACACTTGACGGTTTCGCCCTCCACCTTGGTGATCTTCTTCTGCTGGTGCGGGCACACCGCCGAGTATGCGACGAACTGGCCGGCGGACGGCTGGGCGATGATGAACTTGTCCAGGATCACCGCGGAGCCGACCGGCACGTCGGTCTTCGCAATTTCTTCGGGGGCCTCTTCCCCGCAGGCGGCCAGGAAGGCACCGGCGAAGGTGGTGGCGGTGCCGAGCAGGAACATGCGACGTGAACAGGTCATGATGCGATCGTAGCCTGCTTCATGGCGCTGACGTAGTCGGAAAGTTCCCGTTTCAGCCTGTCCATGTTTTCCACACGATTATCGACGACATACTTATCAATAATGTTCGTAATCGCCGACCCGGTAATCGCGCCGGCGGCCCCAGCGGCGATCGCGTCGCGCACGTGCTCGGGTCGGGAGATGCCGAAGCCGAGCAGTACCGGTGCGCCGCCGAAGGACTGCACATTATCGACGACCTCACGCAGGCCCTCCACCGTCGCCTCATTCTCCGCGCCGGTGACGCCGTCGCGAGAAATGGCGTAAATGTAGCCGCGGGAGTTAGCGGCCACGCCCTCGAGGACTTCGCGGGACGCCTTGGCAGGGGCGATGAAGATCGGGTCGATGCCGGCGCGCTCGGCGGCGGCGGTGAAGGGGTCAGACTCGCGCACGGGGACGTCGGGAAGCAATACGCTATCGGCGCCGGCCTCCTTGAACTCGGTGTAGAAGCGGTCGAGGCCGCGAGTGTGGGCGACGTTGGCGTAGATCAGCATGCCGATCGGCAGGTCCGGGTAGCGCTCGCGGATGGTGCGCACCTGGTCGAGGGCCTGCTGCACGGTCGCTCCCCCACGCAGAGCGCGGACATGAGCGCCCTGGATGGCGGGGCCGTCGGCGACTGGGTCGGAGAACGGCACGCCGAGCTCGAGTGCGTCGGCGCCTGCTTCGACGATGGCGGAGATGATCTCCACTGCGTCATCCGGGTTCGGGTCGGACAGCATGATGAAGGGGACGAACGCGCCCTCCCCCTTGGCAAAGAGTTGCTCGTAGCGCGACATTTACTTGTTCTCCTTCTGCTCGAGGGTTGCGCGGACGTGTGCGATGTCCTTGTCGCCGCGGCCGGACAGGGCGACGAGAATGTTCAGCGGCTCGGCGTCGGCCGGGTGCTCGGCGGCGCGCTTGAGCGCGTAGGCCAGGGCGTGCGAGGACTCGAGCGCCGGGATGATGCCTTCGTGGCGGGATAGGGCCTGGAAGGCGTCGAGGGCCTCTTCGTCGGTGACGGGCACGTACTTCGCACGGCCGGACTGGGCGAGGTAGGCGTGCTCCGGGCCGACGGCCGGGTAGTCCAGGCCGGCGGAGATGGAGTAAGACTCTTCGACCTGGCCGTCGCTGTCACGCATGAGGTACGAGCGGGTGCCGTGCAGGATGCCGATCGTGCCCTGGGCGATGGCCGCGCCGTGCTTGCCTTGGCCGTATCCTTCGCCACCCGGTTCGGCGCCGACCAGTTCGACGCTGTCGTCGTCAATGAAATCGGCGAACATGCCGATGGCGTTGGAGCCGCCGCCGACGCAGGCGACGACCACGTCCGGCAGGGCGCCGGTGCGCTCGAGGATCTGGGCGCGGGCCTCGGTGGAGATCACGCGGTGGAATTCCTTGACGATCTTCGGGAACGGGTGCGGGCCGGCAGCCGTGCCAAGGAGGTAGTGGGATTCGTGGAAGGTTGCGGTCCAGTCACGAAGCGCCTCGTTCACCGCGTCCTTCAGGGTGCCCGCGCCGGATTCCACGCCGACGACCTTCGCGCCCATCAAGCGCATGCGGTACACGTTCGGCGCCTGGCGCTGCATGTCGGTCTTGCCCATGTAGATCACGCAGTCCAGGCCAAGCAGCGCACAGGCAAGCGCGGTTGCAGTGCCGTGTTGGCCGGCGCCGGTCTCCGCGATGATGCGGGTTTTGCCCATCTTCTTCGCTAGCAGCGCCTGACCGATTACCTGGTTGGTTTTGTGGGCGCCGCCGTGCACGAGGTCCTCGCGTTTGAGGAAGATGCGCGCGTTGCCGTCGATGGGCAGGTTGCGGCATTCAGTCAGCGGGGTTGGACGGCCGAGGTAGTCGCGCAGGAGGGAACGGTATTCGGCCATGAAGGCCTCGTCGTTAAACGCATCGACGAAGGCTTGCTCGAGTTGGTCGAGCGCTGGCAGGAGGGATTCGGGGACGAACTGTCCGCCGAATTCGCCGTAGTACGCAGGGAGGAGAGTCATGGGGTGTCCTTTAGTCGTGGTAGTTGCCGATTGTGTCGAAGCCGCGTCGCAGCGCGCCCGCGTCTTTGTGGCCGTTGGGGTCTTCGAAGCCGGAGTTCAGGTCCAGGCCGGCGCAGCCGACGCGCAGCACATCGGTGAGGTTGTCGGGGTTGAGGCCGCCCGCGAGGAACGCCTTCTCCTTCACAGCGTCCGGCACGCGCGTCCAGTCGAAGCGCTCCCCCGACCCGCCGTCGTGGGCGTCGAGCACTAGCTTGTCGACGACCCCAGCAACCGCCTCGGCCACCTTTTCGCCATCCGGCTGCGTCATGGAGACGGCACGCCACACCTCGACATCGACCTCCTTGCGCACGGATTCGATGAGCGCCAATTCCGCCTCAACGGAGTCCTGGTACGGGGCGTGGATCTGCACGGCGGTGATGCCGGGTTGGACGAGCTCGTCGTAACCCGAGGTGCGGCGGGAAACCGCGACGTAGTCCAGCCCGGGCTCGGCGGCAATGATGTCGGTGGCTGTTTCACGTGAAACATTGCGTGGGGAGGCGTCGTCGAAAATGAGTCCGCCGTAGACCGCACCGCACGCTTTGGCGGCTTGGGCAGCGGACGCGGAACGCAGACCGCAGACCTTGTTCGGGCCATAGACCAGTTCGCGGCATGCGCGGTCGATGTCCGGCTGGGAGGTGAGCTGGCTGCCAACCAGGAACGCATCCGAGTGGGCGCCGAGGCGACGCACCGTTGCAGAGTCACGGATGCCGGACTCGGAGACCACCACTGCCCCATCGGGTGCGAGTTCGGCCAGGCGTGCGGAGCGGTCGAGGTCGATGGAGAGATCGTGAAGATTGCGGTGGTTCACGCCGAAGATCTTCGCGCCGAGCTTGATGGCACGGTGAGCTTCGTCCTCGTTGATCACCTCGGTGAGCACGTCCATGTGGAGCGACTCGGCGACGGAAGCCAGGTGCGCGTACTCCTCGTCGGAAAGGACGGAGAGCATGAGCAGGATCGCGTCGGCGCCGAAGTAGCGCGCGGCGTAGATCTGGACTTCGTCGATGATGAAGTCCTTGCACAGCACCGGCAAATGGGTCGTCGCGGCGACGGTGGCCAGGTGGTCGTAGTCGCCGTTGAAGTAGTCCGGCTCGCACAACACGGAGATGCCCGCGGCGTAACGCGAGTACACGGAAGCGATCTCGCCGGGCTTGTAGTCGTCGCGAATTGGCCCGAGCGAGGGTGATGCGGACTTGCATTCCATGATGAATGCGGTGCCGGGACGCGACAGGGAGTCGTACAGAGAGCGCTCCGAATTGCGTAACGTGTCGAAAGCAACGTGGGCGACGCGTGCGCGAATATCGTCAAGGTGACGTTTTCGGTTCTCAACGATATTGGTCAAAATCTTAGCCACTGTAATCGGCCTCCTCGTGGGTGGCGAGCCAATCGGCCACCGTGCCGTCTGCAATCAACTGCTTCGCGTGCTCGGTACCCGCGGCAAGCGAATCCGCAATGCCGTAGAGGTAGAACATCGCACCCGCAGTCACGGCGACGGCGTCGCGGTGCGCGGCCGGACCCTCCCCTGCGAACGTGGCGCGCATGAAGGCTGCGTTCTCGGCACCGTTGCCGCCACGCAGGTCCTCCAGGCTGTGGCGCTCCACCCCGAGCTCCTCGGGCGTGACCGTGTAGTGGGTAATCTCGCCGTCCTTGAGCTCCCAGACCTCGGTATCGCCGTGGACCGCGATCTCGTCAGTGCCCGCGCCATGGACGACGAGCGCACGGTTCCGGCCCAGCTCACGCATCGTTTCCGCAATCACCTGGCCCAACTTCGGGTTAGCGATGCCCATGATCTGGAACTCCGGGCGCGCCGGGCTGAGCAGCGGGCCCATCGTGTTAAACAGCGTAGACACGCCCAGCGTCTTGCGGACCTGCTGCACGAACGCGATCGCCGGGTTGTACGCCGGGGCGAACAGGAACGTGAAGTTGGAGGACTCGAACTGGCGCACGGCGCGCTCCGGGTCGAGGTCCAGCGGGATGTTCAGCGCCTCGAGCACGTCTGCCGAACCGGACTTGGAGGACACGGAGCGGTTGCCGCACTTGATCATCTTCACGCCACCGGCGGCTGCGGTAAGCGAAGCGGCGGTGGTGATGTTGATGGTGTTCGCGCCGTCGCCACCCGTACCGGCGGTGTCCATGATCCCCTCCCCCGTCACCGGGAACGGACGCCCGGCGGCAAGGAACGCGCGGGCCGCACCGGCGATGTCTGCAAAAGTTTCGCCGCGCGTGCGGATCATGGCCAACAGTGCGGCGATGTGTACGTCGTCGTAGTCGCCGACGGTCAGCGGGGTAAATGCCTCGATGGCTTCCTCGAGGGTGGGCTCGGGGTTGTCCATGAAGCGGCGGAAGATCTCGAGTTGGCTAGTCATTGTCGTGGCCTTTCTGTAGTAATTTCGTCACACAGTGGTCCAGGATTTGCGGGCCAGAGGGAGTAAGGATGGATTCGGGGTGGAACTGCAGTCCGATGGACATGCCGTCGTCGGTTTCGGCGGCCATGATCACGTCGCCGATCTCCGTGCCGGTCCACGCCAGCGGCGTAATACCGGGTGGCGCGGTGGTGGCGCCGAGGGAGTGGTAGCGGGCGACGGGGACGTGGCGGCCGTCTGTAAGCACCATGCTTTGCGACGACCCATGCACCGGCCCGCACGGCTCAACCCGCCCACCAAAGTGCTCCACCAGAGCCTGAAAGCCCAGGCAGATGCCCAGAATCGGGATCCGTCCCTGGGCGCGCTCGATGACCTCCATCATGCAGCCGGCATCCGCGGGGTAGCCCGGGCCGGGCGAAAGGACGATGAGGTCCGGGTTGGCGTTCAGCACAGTGTCGGCGGTAACGGTGTTGCGGTAGACCACGGTGTCGTAGTCCGCGAATGCGTCCACCAGGTTGTAAACGAAGGAATCTTGGTTATCCAGCAGGACGATCATTTCTTCACCTCCAGGTCGCGGCCACCGGCGAGTGCGTGCAGGACTGCGTAGGCCTTGTGCAGAGTTTCGTCAGCCTCGGACTGGGGCACGGAGTCGCGCACAACACCCGCGCCGGCCTGCACGATGGCCTTGCCGTTGGCCACGAATGCGGAGCGGATGACGATGCAGGTGTCGAATTCGCCGTCGCCACGCAAGTAGCCCACCGCCCCGCCGTAGGAGCCGCGGCGCTTGCCTTCCACGGAGCGCAGCAGTTCCGTCGCGCGCAGCTTCGGTGCGCCGGTGAGCGTGCCCATGTTCATGCACGCGCGGTAAGCGTCAAGGGCGTCCAGGTCCGCGGCCAGCGTGGCGGTGACCCGGCTGACCAGGTGCATCACGCGCGAGTAGCGGTCTACCTGCAGCAGGTCTTGGACCTTGCGGGTACGCGGCTCGGCCACGCGCGCCATGTCGTTGCGGGCCAGGTCCACCAGCATGGTGTGCTCGGCGACCTCTTTGGCGTCCGTGCGCAACTGCAGTTCCATGCGCGTATCCAGCTCGTGGTTGACCGTGCCGTCCGGGTTCAGCCCGCGCGGGCGCGTGCCGGCAATGGGATACAGCTGCACCTGGCGGGTGGTCGGCGAGAACTTCAGGTTCGACTCCGGCGATGCGCCGAACAGTTCGTAGCCCTCGCCGCGGATGTAGAACATGTACGGCGAGGGGTTCGCGGCACGCAGGCGGCGGTACGCACCGAAGGCGTCGTCGCAGTCGGCGGTGAAGCTGCGCGCCGGCACGACTTGGTAGATGTCGCCGTTGTAAATGTTGCCCTGCAGCTGCTCCACTACCCCACGGAACTCCTCGTCCGGCATATCCGCCTCGGCGACGAGGGTGCCGGTGAGGGTGGTTGGGTCGGTGGGTGCGGGGGCGTCGTCGATACGCGCTGCGATCTCGGCGAGATCAATGCCGTCACCTGCAGCATCAACCCCGGCGAGGTACGCCGTGCCGGTCTCGTGGTTGACGCGCAGCACGACCTCCGCGAGGACAAACTCGTAATCCGGGTAGGTGTTGTCGCCGTCCGCGACCTCGGGCAGGCGCTCGAACGTCTCCAGGTAATCAAACGCGAAACCGCCCGCGAGCAGCGGAAAGTCCTCATTGCCCTCGGTGGCGGTCAGTTTGCGCAGCACATCCATCGTGGACGCCGCGGTCAGGCGCTCGCGCTCGTCCTCCACATCAACGCGCGGAAACTCGTGCTCGAGCCCGATCTCGTTCGCAATAATCTCGCCCGACGGCGTCAACGGCGTCAGCGTCACGCTGTTGCCGGAGCAAGTAATGCGTATCGACGACCGCAGCACCGCCAACGACTGCAACCCCGAACGTGTCGTGATGTCAGCGGACTCGAGCAACACCGTGTCGGTTGCGTCGAGGCCGCCGATGTGGGCGAAGAGGCTTGCCACATCCTCGTGGTAGCGCACCTCTTGACGGGTGAATTTCATGTGATCCTCGGTTCTGTTCTTGCTTGCACCGAGGGATAAAAAAGGGCCCGCGGCGCTTGTGGACAAGCTGGCGGGCCGTGACTTCAGAAGGTGGCGCGCCAGTTAGGCGAGCCACCACCATGTTTGGAAAGTCATGTACGTCACAAAAAGGAAGTGTAGCGGAGGATCCGGCGTGGCGGGCACATTTTATTCGTTGTTGTCGGCGTGGTCAGCGGCTCGTCGCAAAGCATCGAGATTCACCGCTGGCTTCTCCACCTCTTCTTCAGGCGCGACCTGCTCGCGGGCGTGCTCCACCATCGTGGCAGCACGCGCGCCGAAGTTACCGCCCACAGACGCCGAGATCACCGCCGCGACCGCAGCGATCGCGGGCATGATCCACACCCAACCGGAAGCGATGAACGAAAACGCCGCCCCGAACGCGAGCGCCAACGCGGCCAGCACCCAGAACGGACCCGCAACCTTGTGGGCCTGGTTCCAGATACCCGGGTCCTTGCGCACAGCCGGCACGTGGAGGCCGATCCACTTGTTGCCGGGCAGCTTGCCTGCGGTGGCGAGCGCACCAGGGATAAACAGTGCAAGCGTTAGCAACGAGAAGATAATGCCGAGGACAACGTTAAGGGAGCTCATGTTCGCGAACGGACTCATAGCCACTAAGCATACGACCGCACACTCACCTGCAAAAAAATATGATCAAAATGCAGTAGATTGCATAAATACGGGCTACGCTAGGCCCATGCAAAAGAAAATCCTCCACTCATTGCTGTTCTGGGTGGTTGTAGCGATTGCCTTGGGCTTCGCCTGCAGCTTCTTCTTCCCGGACTGGCTTGCCCGCGTCTTTGTCACGTTCAACGGGCTGTTCTCTAACTTCCTCGGCTTCTTCGTGCCGGTCCTCATCTTCGCCCTCATCGCACCCGCCATCGCGGGTCTGGGCCAGGGCGCAGGCAAGTGGCTCGGCGTCACCGCCGGTGTCGCATACGGCTCCACGTTCATCTCCGGCCTGATCGCGTGGTTCACCGCGTCCACGCTGTACCCGAGGCTTCTGGACGGTAAGACCCTCATCACCGATGTCGCCGACCCCGATGCCGGCGGCCTCTCCCCTTACTTCAGCGTTGAAATGCCGCCACCACTGGAAGTCATGTCCGCGCTGCTCCTCGCCTTCGTCGTCGGCCTGTCCATGACGGCGGTGAAGTCCGACAACCTGTTCAAGGTGCTCGGCGAGCTTAACGACATCGTGCTCAAGGTCGTGGTCACCTTCGTCATCCCGCTGCTGCCGCTGTTCATCTTCGGCACCTTCCTCAACCTGGGCATGAACGAGAACTTCGGCGACACCATGGCGGCCATGGGCGTGGTCCTCCTGCTCTCCGTCGTGATGACTGTTGTGATCGTCCTGCTGCAGTACCTGGTCGCAGGCACCGTCGCTGGCGTGAACCCGTTCAAGGCGCTGAAGAACATGCTGCCGGCATACTTCACAGCACTGGGCACCTCGTCCTCCGCCGCGACCATCCCGGTCACCTACAAGTCCACCCTGAAGAACAAGGTTGACGAGGACGTCGCCGGCTTCGTGGTCCCGCTCTGCGCGACGATTCACCTGTCCGGCTCGATGATGAAGATCACCCTCTACGCGCTCTCCATCGTGTTCATGGCCAACCTGGATATTTCCGCCGGCCAGGTCATCGGATTCATCCTCCTGCTGGGCATCATGATGATCGCCGCGCCGGGCGTGCCGGGTGGCGCCATCATGGCCGCTGTCGGTCTGCTGCAGTCCAACCTCGGTTTCGACGAGTCCATGGTCTCGCTCATGATCGCGTCCTACATCGTCGTTGACTCCTTCGGCACGGCCGCCAACGTCACCGGCGACGGCGCGATCGCCCTGATCGTGAACAAGTTCGCTGCGGGCAAGATCAAGAACGATTCGCTTGACGACGACACCGTCACCACCCCGGCGGACACCCAAGCAGGCGCTGCCCGCTAGTCCCCCACTGATTTGAGACGACCGCCCTTCGGGGCGGTTTTCTTTTGCCTTGTTGCTCTTCGAGGTGTTTCACGTGAAACATCAGGTGCTCACTGTATCGAGATGGCTCCTCACTGTATGAAGTGACGCCCTCACTGTAAAAAGAGAGGTGAAAATGGGTCCTCACTGTATTGAGTGATGCCCTCACTGTAAAAAGTGAGTACAGTGAGAGCATGAGTGAGCGGATGGATGACATCATGGCCAGGCTGCGGCGCCAGCGGAATGATGATCACTGGATTGAGGCGAAATCCGGTACGGGGAAGTTGGATACAGCCTTTTGGAAAGCAGTGAGCGCCTTTGCAAATACGAAGGGTGGCCTGATCGTCCTTGGCATTGAGGAAGATCAGTCGACCGGTACGTTCCGGCCAGCCACTGATTTTGACTCTCGTGCGATGAATGATCGACTCATCAGTGCTTTGAGGGTCGACCAACAGAAGCCTCCGGTGACGCCGATACCCGAGACTGTCGTCGAACTCGATGAATACCAGGGTTCGCCGGTGATCTTGGTTGAGGTGCGGCCGATGCGTACCGATGAGCGCCTCGGAAAGCAGATGCCGTGTTACGTGACCTCGCAAGGACTCCGGGATGGCGCGTACAAGCGAGTACTGGATGGCGATCAGAGGCTTTCCAGCTACGAGATCTTCCAGCTCATGAATCTCTACACGCCAGATTCCTCGGAGTTGCTGCCTGTTCCTGGGGCGAACCTCGATGACCTGGATGGCCAGATGTGGAACGGGCTGATCCAATCTTTGGAGAAGAGGGGATCCCGGATCCGGGTGGGAACAAGAACCGATGCAGAGGTTCTGGAGCGACTGCATGTGCTTGATGCAGAGGGCGTACCAACCCTTGCGGGCGCGTTGGCATTGGGCAGCTATCCGCAGCAGTTCTTCCCGCAGCTCTTCATCGATGTCGCAGTGCACCCGACGACGGAGAAGTCGACGTCTGAGACACGCTTCCTTGATCGGGCTCACTGCGACGGTCCGCTTCCACTGGCGGTCGAGGATGCGATTAAAGCTGTCGTGCGCAATCTCCGGGTTCGTACTGTGGAAGTTGGGTCGAATATGGTCGACGAACCTGAGATTCCAGAGATTGCTCTGCGTGAAGCGATTGTGAATGCCGCGATGCACCGTGACTACAGTCCGCAGGTTCAGGGGCGGCAAGTGCAGGTTGATGTGTACCCGGACCGGGTCGAGGTAAACAGTCCCGGCGGACTGTGGGGAGATCGCACCGAAGACAATATCGACGAGAACAGGTCGGTAAGCAGGAACCCTTCGCTCGCGAACTTGCTGAGCAACCTTCCAACGCCTTCAGGCTCGATGCGCGTGGCTGAAAACCAGGGAAGCGGCATTCAACGAATGAAGCAAGGGATGGAAGGCTATGGCCTGCCCCAGCCGGTGTTCGATGCCCGGATTGGTGAGTTCACCGTCATCCTCTACAGGTTCGGGATCCTCGATCCTGAAATGTCGGCATGGTTGGAGTCGGTTGCTCCTAATAGCTCTCGAGAGGAACAGATCGCGCTGGCGATTGCCAAGGGTTTGGGTGCTGTGTCCGTGAAGGAGCTCCGTAAGCACATTGGGCTTGATAGTGACGATGCACGGAGTCTGTTGAGTGATCTCGTCACACGCGGGCTGCTCGGTCCGGGCCACACGCGGGATTCGTTTGTTCTTTCAAGCAGCGGCATCGAACTCGATGAAACGGACAACAAACTCATCGCCTACCTGGCCCAAGTTGGAGAGGCAGCAGCACGCGATATCGCGGACCACCTAGACGTGAGTGTCAATACCCTGCGCCCAAGACTCCGCAGCATGGTGGATGTGGGTGAAATTGTGCCCACTGCCCCACCGACAAGCCGCAAGCGAAAGTATCGCCTCCCCAACTAGGCGCACCGTTTCACGTGAAACATTTGCCCACTCCCCCAATGGCGTAGTGTCATTCGCATGTCCTTCGAGATCGTCACCACTCATTTCGTGGCGCACGAGCCGGACCTCGACGGCGCGTACGAGCTCTACCTGAACCGCATCCGGGCCAGCGGCGTCGAGATTGCGGCGGTGTCGCCGCACCCCCACCCCATCGAGGACGAGTATGTGCTTTGGGATCTCCGCTGCCAGGCCGCGTACGACAACCTCGCCGCGCCGGAGGACCTCCAGCTCTACGAGCTCAACGCGCTCGTGGACTTCTCCACCACGAACCGCGACGAGGCGCTTGACTACTTCTTTTTCGAGGATATGGGCGGCCCCACGCGGTTCGCGGCGGCACTCGGCGGCCTGTCGGACCTCACGCTTCGCGACGAGCCCACCGGCCCCCTCTCCCTCACCACCATCGTCTATCTCGGTGCCTCGCAACACATGGCGGTGGCGCAGCAGCTTTTCGACGACACCCTCGCCGCCCTCAACGCCGTCGCCTACCAACCCTTCGTCGCCCCACTCGAGGGCACCGAACATGCTGATCTCGTCGGCCCGCTTTGGCTTCGCGACGCCACCTTGAACATCATCGGCAAAGGCGACGGCATCTTCTCCCCTGGCAAGGACGCCTGGGCGGGTTGGGTGCTCACCTCAGACAGCAACAACACCGCCGAGCTTCAACTACGTGAGCGCATCGAGCCTGACGCAGTGGTGATTAGCCGGGCGGTGTCAGAACCGTTCTAGCGGGCCGTACCCGCTGTCGGTGTTGGCTTAGTTGGTCGGTGCGGTGGCTGCACTGCCAGCTGCATCGTCGGCAGCGCCACCTGCTGCACCGTCAGCTGGGATGGAGTTGGTCACTACCTCGTCGGAAATGACCGCGTCGCTCGGCGCCAGCGGGTCCTTGGAGACAACAGCCGTATCGGAGACGACCGCATCGCCGGTGGCGTCCGTGCCACCCGTGCTGCCCGTGTCACCTGCGGTGGCGCCACCGGTGGTGACGGCGTCGCTGACGTCGGAGACCACACCGTCGGTTGGGGTGGTCACGGAGTCAGTGGTGTCCTCGGAGTCGTTGCAGGCGGCCAGTCCGGTTGCGCCGAGAACAAGAGCGGTAGCGGCGGCTGCAATACGAGTGTTGGTCATGATTACTCCTTCGCTAATTGATTCGCACGAGTTGATTCGCTCGGGCGTTGTGCCCGTCGCCATTCACTTGTACGGACCGAATCTGTGTTGCGGGTTGGAGAAATCACACAGGTTTCGTGTTCTTCACTGACGTTTGCGTCCCCACTCCGTCACGCGACGGTGAAAACGGCTGTTCTCGGGAACTTTCTTCCCCCACCGCACCCAAATAATTCACTTTCCCCAGGAGACCACGACGGCACACCGAAGAAAGTTCCACATGGCAACACAAAACCCGGCCCCCCATCTAGGGACCGGGTTGAATTTGTAGCGCCTAAGCGCGCCGACTTAGAACGGCAGTGCTGGGAGCTGAACGCCCGGGATGGCACCGGAGAAGGCAGCGGCTGCGCCGAGCAGTGCGACGAGAGCGACTGGAACGCCGATCAGGACACCAAGGAAACCAGCCTTGTAGTCGTCATCCTGAACTCCTGCCTTGATGCAGACGCCAGACGGGGTGGAGCTGTTGATCTTTTCCTTCTTGAGGCTGTCCTCAACCGCTTTCTTGCGCTCTGCCTTCTCAGCTGCGGTTGGAGCATCTTCAACCCACTTCCAGGCCTGCTCAATACCTTCGACGCACTTCTGGTATGCCTTGGAAGAGCCAAGCTTCTCTTCAGCGGCGATGGCTGGGGTTGCGACTGCGGTCAGGGACAGGGTTGCCGCGACAGCGGCGGTAGCGATGCGCTTCATGTTTTTCTCCTTGAGATTTGGTGTGTAGAAGGTATTAAACGTGTGTCAAGGGCATTCCGCAGGCAAATCGACAAAAAACTTTCACGACGTTAAAAAGACCCAGCCCCAACTGGGGGAACTGGGTCTTAAACTCTGCGTCTAAGCGTGCCGACTTAGAACGGCAGTGCCGGGAGCTGGACACCCGGGATGGCGCCGGAGAAGGCCGCGGCTGCGCCGAGCAGTGCGACGAGGGCGACCGGGACGCCGATCAGGAGGGCGAGAGCTCCGGACTTGTACTCGTCGTTATTAACGAGCTTCTTTACGCAGACACCGGTAGCGGTGGAGCTGTTGTTCTCGCCGAACTTAGCCTTTTGGATCTCATCCATTCCACCCTTGACGATTCCGTTGTCCGTCTTGTCCTCGATCTTGCCCTTGTTGTTGAAGAACCGGTCGGCATCCACCTTGCAGTCCTTGTAGTACTGAGAGGAACCCGTTTCAGCGGCGATGGCTGGGGTTGCGATTGCGGTCAGGGACACAGTTGCTGCGACAGCGGCAGTTGCGATGCGCTTCATAGCCTTCTCCTTCGATCGTTGGTTCTGCGTTGCGGAAGCTAACGCTTGGTTGGGAGATCGCGCAACGCGGTCTGGTCGTTACATTCAGTGCATCGCCAAAACAACAAAAGACCCGGTCTCCCACCAGGGAGCCGGGTCAAAGTACCGCGTCTAAGTGTGACTTAGAACGGGAGAGCCGGGAGCTGAACGCCCGGGATAGCGCCGGAGAAGGCAGCAGCTGCGCCGAGCAGTGCGACGAGTGCGACCGGGACGCCGATCAGGAGGCCGAGGATGCCGGACTTGTAGTTGTCGTCCTTGATGAGCTCCTGGATGCAGTCGCCGGTGGAGTTGGTTTCCTTGGCCTTGGCTTCGTCAGCCTTAGCGTCGCCGTCCTTGGCTTCGACCTTCTTCTCTTCCTTCTTGCACGCCTTGAAGCGCTCGGAGGAGCCGACCTTGGTCTCGCCGGTCTTGTCGCCCTCCTGCTTGGAGATGGAGGAACCTTCCTTACCCGGCTTCGGGACGTTGGTGCCCTCGGTCTCAGCGAAAGCCGGGCCGGCAACGAGGGACAGGGACAGGGTTGCAGCGGCTGCTGCGGTAGCGATGCGCTTCATGGGGTTCTCCTCAATGTGATCGGTTAAACATGCCAGGGCTCTGACACGTGTAAACCTAACATCGCTCGCCAAGCGATGTGTGTTACTTCGTCGGTAAAATTTTTTTCCATGGCGAATTTGAGTGAGACTGCAGCGGTTCTTGGCATCACGGCGTTGGTGGGTTTCGGTGGCGCCGCCGTCGGCTACAACATGGTGGATGTGCCGGAGATTTCGCAGGTCACGATGCAAACGCATGGCGCGCCGAATGCGATTATCGACGACCCGCAGCAGGTCCTCTCCCCCGACGACCGCGCGCGTCTCGAGCGTGACACTGCACGCATTGATGCGCCTGAGGTGGTCACGGATTTCCACTACATGGTGTTCAAAACGAACCACAAGAACGTCCTCGACGACGTTGAGGAACTCCTGCGCACCCAGTACCCGGACCTCGTCGATCAGTCGAAGCGCGAGAACGGCCACCTTGCGGACGGCGCGCTCATCGTCGGCGTTGGCCTCGACCCACGCCAGGCGTTTGTGTACGGCGGCGAGGATGTGACTCGCGAGCTCATGCTTGACGACAAATCCCACCTCGCCGATCTCCTCGACGCCATGAAACCCGGCGTGAAGGACGGCAACATCCCGGCCGGGCTGTTCCGTACCGCGAACCAGGCCATGAACGCCGAGGCACTCGCCCAGAAGCAGGTGGACGACGCGACTGATGATCAGATCGGCGCGACCATCGGGCTTGGCGTCCTCGGTGCCGGTGTGGCAGGCGCTAGTGGGGGTGGGTTGTTGGCGGTGCGGGGGCGTCGTCGAAAAGCAGTCGCCCAGGCGCGCAAGGACTACGACACCGTGACCAGCGAATACACCCGCCTGGCAGGACGGTTGGACGAGGTGGACGTGCGGGCGAACTCGCTGACGTCTGCGTTTGCCGACGAAACCCTGCGCCGCCAGTGGGCGGAAGTCCGCGACCGCTTCCTGAGCATGAACGAGTTGGTGCACGGCGCGGCGGGGCTGAACGCGATCAACATGGCCGACGACAAGGACGTGTACGAGCACCGCAGGCAGTTGGCGGACGCGGCCGAATCCGTCAAGCACGTGTCTAAGGCGGAGGAAAACATCGACAGGCTTTTCGCCGTCGAGCATGGCGACGCCGCAGCGCGCCGGGCTGACCTGACCAAGATCCGCGAGGACGTGCTGCGGGCGCGCAGTGAGGTGAAGGGCAAGGAGCTGAAGCGGGAACTCGACCTGCTGATGGGGCGGATCGAGGCGCTTGACGCAAACCCGAACTCCCCCACCTTCCTCGATGACTTCGTGCGCGTGCTCGGCGATTACCGCGTGATCTTGGACCAGGTGAAGAAGAAGCAGTTCAGCGACGTGAAGGAGAAGCAAAAGCTGCGGGCACCGGCGGTGTACGAGACTGGGTTCTGGTACGGCGGGTACGTCCCATACGTGCACATGCACTCGTGGCACGCGGCGAACGTACAGGCGGCGGAGGCGGCGTCGTCGTCCTCCTCGAGTGGCTTTAGTGGCGGCGTGTCCTCGTCGGGCTTTTCCGCTGGTGGCGGTAGTTCGTCATTCTAAGAAATTTTGAGGTGACAGTCGTCACAAAACACAGTTAGGGCTTTTCCTTTATTAGGTCCGTGTTTATGCTTAGGCGCGGAGAAATTCGAAGCGCAAACCCGCCACTGAGAACACGCAGTGGCGGGTTTCCTTATGCCACGACCTAGTAGGTAGGTAGGCGTACCGTGAAGGTATGTCTGTCGAAATTGGCAAGGTCAAGAAGATTTTGGGTGGCCTCGCGTCAACCCAAACCGAACGCGAAGCGCTGTACAAGCACTTCCACCAACACCCCGAGCTGTCCATGCAGGAGCATGCGACCGCGGAGCGGATCGTTAAGGAACTGGAATCCTCAGGTATCCGGGTGACCCGTGTGGGGGAAACAGGGGTGGTGGCGGTCGTCGATAATGGCGAGGGCCCAGTCGTGGCCATGCGCGCAGACATTGATGCGCTGCCGGTCAAGGAAGCCTCTGGCAAGGACTATGCCTCCACGGCCACGCAGGTTGACGCCAAGACCGGCGTGGAGGTTCCCGTCGCCCATGCGTGCGGCCACGATGTTCACCTCATGTCGCTGCTCACCGCGTTGCAGGCGTTCAACGAGCACAAGGACCAATGGTCCGGCACGTTTGTCGGCGTCTTCCAGCCCGCTGAGGAGACTGCTGAAGGTGCCCGCGCGATGCTCGAGGCCGGGTTGGAACAGGCAATGCCGCGGCCCGATGTGTACCTGGGCCAACACGTGCTGGCCAGCCTGCCCGGCGGGCACGTGGGCACGCGACGCGGACCGGTGCTGTCCTCCGCATTCTCGGTGAAGGTCACGGTGCATGGCAAAGGCTCCCACGGGTCGATGCCGGAATTGGGCGTGGACCCGGTGGTGCTTGCCTCCACCATCGTGATGCGCCTGCAAACCATCGTCTCGCGCGAAGTGGCGGCCAAGGAAACCGCGGTGGTGACCGTCGGTGCGATCCACGCGGGCACGAAGTCCAACATCATCACGGACTCCGCCGAACTGCTCATCAACACCCGCGCATACAGCAGCGAGGTCAGCGAGCACCTCAAGGAAGCCATCGAGCGCATCGTGCGCGCCGAATGCGTCGCCGCCCGCAGCCCAAAGGAACCCGAGTTCACCTACTACGACCGCTACCCACTCACCGACAACGACGGTGACGCCACCGACACCGTCCGCGAAGCCTTCGACGCATACTTTGGTGACGAATCCTGCTACCTCGACCCCGTCCCCGCCTCCGAGGACTTCTCCATCATCCCCGACGCGCTCGGTGTCCCCTACACCTACTGGGGCCTGGGAGGCTTCGCGGACATGAGCAACGCCGTGGGCAACCACAACCCGGCGTTCGCACCTGATCTCCAGCCCACACTCGACCGTGGCACCGAAGCAGTCGTCGTTGCTGCTTCCGCCTGGTTGACCGTGCCGGTCTCGGCGGATTAGTGGAGTTTAAAAATTTATGCAGCGGCCAATGGGGGGCATGGGCCGCTGCAAAGGACCCGAAGGCCCTGGGTGGGGACTATGTCCCCCAAAGGGAGCCCGCGCCTCTCGCACTCTAAATGGGGGGGGTGGGTGAGTGCTCAGCCTGTCTCTTATACACATCTCCGAGCCCACGAGACCTCTCTACATC
>OJLY01000163.1_pt1 | contig 52663 bp, 45 predicted proteins | sample 1597031 | NCBI WGS metagenome assembly OJLY01 (sample SAMEA3904673, study PRJEB24821) | metagenome | biome: Builtin; feature: hospital; material: surface | place: USA | collected 2013-06-03
ATCGTCTCCTTATGCGATTAGGAGCAACCGTTCCGACTTTACCTTTATATGAACTGTATTTCCGACTTTTTCGAGTGAAAGATGTAACCTGCAAATCAAGCTTTTGCATTATACGGTGTACTTTCTTTTTGTTTATATAGTAACCTTGATTTCTTAATTCTCCAACCACTCGACGATAACCATAATTCTTGTGCGTTTTTCTGATTTCAAGAATCTTATCCTCGATTTCATTGTCAGGGTTTTCTCTATAGAATCTTTTCTGCCAGTACATATATGTTGCTTTAGGCATGTCTGAATAAGAGAGAAGGTCTTTTAGTTTGAATTCTCCTCGGAGACTGTTGATAACGAGTGCCGTTCTCTCATTTTTACCTTGTCTTCTAAACGCAGTCTCCTCAGTTCTTTTAAAAAGGCATTTTCAATTCTTAACTTAAGCAGTTCATCTTCTAATTCTTTAACACGCTCTGCGCTTGTATCAACTATTCTTTCTTCTGTTTGTTTAGCTTTACTATCTATCTTAGAGTTATACAATTTTCTCTTTCGACCTTTCTTGCGAGGTCTCAAAGCATCAGGACCGGCAGCACGAAAGCGATTAACCCAGTTACATATCATACCTGGATTGTTTATACCTTCTTGAATTGCCAAGTCTTGCTATGAAATCTCACTTGATAGATATAACTCTACAACAGAAAGCTTCTTTTCGAAAGAATAATTTATTTTTTTACGAGAACGCATTATTCCTTCATCTCCGAATGCCCTGTATGCATTAATCCAATTGCGTAACTGTTCTTTAGAGCTAATTCGATATTTTTTTGAAAGATATTCCGTTCCACCTTTGCCATCCAAATATTCTAAAACAACTTTCTTCTTAAATTCAAAACTATATTTTGCCATAAAAATACCGACCTCCCAATCGTTAGATTTTGGTCTAATTTTTGGGGATCGGTACAGAAATATTTTCATCAGCCTATTTATTATGCCACTAAAGGCATAGTTCCTATACCTCATTGAGCATGGATACTTTTTTATAGATACCTATGTTCAACACAAGACAAATAGGAATTAAGCTAAGGGGTAAGCTTAATTCCTATGATAAATTTTAATAGCTATGAAGATTTTATTATTATAGTTCGATTAAGACCAGTGTTCCTGCCGTAATGAATTAAAAGTTAATCTTCATTTCTTTTCTTGCTTCGACCCAGTGTGAATACTCCACCTAGCATTGCCAATACTGCAGATAATATCGTAAAATCACCCGTCAATTCACCCGTATTCGGTAATTCTTTATCAGAAGAATTATTGCGTTTTGGATTTTTATTCATTGGCTCATTAGGCTTTTCTGGCGTACCGGGTGCGTCTGGCATACCAGGTTCATCTGGTGTGCCTGGTTCATCTGGCGTACCAGGTTCGTCTGGTGTACCAGGTTCATCTGGTGTACCAGGTTCGTCTGGCGTACCTGGTTCATCTGGTGTGCCGGGTTCGTCTGGCATGCCAGGTTCATCTGGCGTGTCAGGTTCATCTGGCGTACCAGGTTCGTCTGGAATTTCTGGATCAAGTTCTGTCTTTGTATAGATATACGTAATACGCTGATACTCTCCAGATGTATACGTTCCATCAGTCTTACCTTCTTTATAGTAGTCCGGTTTTTCTAAGTTGTCTGTTCCAGTGATTTTCTCGAACTTATAGCCGTCTTTCTCTTCTGTTGTTGCTTTGAAGCGATCATCATCGCGGAATCCTTCTTGATATTTATTTGTATGCTCTGATTGTTTCACGCGACGTGTTTCATTACCATCTTTGTCTGTGTAAACGATATAGTACTCATGCGTATCTTCGAATCGGCCCGGTTGCTTCACTTTCTCATATGAATAAGTCACATATTGAACGACACCTGGAATGTAATTTTGGCTTTCGATACTTCCATCATCATTTACATTTTGATTTCGAATAGTTGTAGAAGGTGTTGTTTGAACCCATTTATATCCTTTAGGAATTGGAGATGTATTAAACTTTTGATTTTCAGTACCTTCAGAAATATTTTGTTTTAATTCTTCTTTAATTTCTGTCTTTTCAGGAATAAGCTTTCCTTCAAAAGTCAGAACTTTATCATAATAAATATGATTTTCATAGAATGCACCTGGCTTATCTGTACCTTCTCCTGATGCTCCTTGTCCAATTACAACAAGTCCTGTTATCATATTCGCTTTTACGTTGTTATCATAAACATTACCAATCTCAGAACCAACTACAAACTCTCCATGTTCGCCTGGCAGAAGTTGTCTAGCTATTCCTTTAGTTACAGCTACGTATGATTTATTAGGATCAATAAGATCGAATCTCCACCCATTACGTGACTCATCTAACCTAAGATTAACATTATTTGTCACATCTACAGCATTAACTTCTTCAGGTACAAAGTAATGACTTTCGTTAAGTTTATTACCCTTACTCACTTCATAAATTGTTACTTCTGCTTTTTTAATTTCCATTGGATTAATTGCTGAATCAGAAGTTTTGAAAGGATAAATAAGTCCGTATGTTCCTGATTGTAGCTGATTAAACGTTGGGTTAAAGTAAGAAATATTCGTATAATCTTTATTATCTTTCACTTCATACAAAACATTACTTACGCCATAACCGCTTCGCATACTAGGCTGATTGTTTGCATAATCAATATAAACTTTTTTCTTGTATTCTTTATCACCAATTGCATAGCCTACAGTGTATTCACCACTATTTGGAGCATTTTTATAATCATATGCATGAGTGAATTCCTGTTTAATCTTGACATTTAATTTTCTTTCAACATAGTTTGTAAGAGTATAGCGAATAAAACTTTGGTCTCGGTAATCTTCTATTTCAGCAATCAATTCCCCAGTTTTTCCGTCTCGAACACCATGTTGAATTCCTGTAATTGGATCCCGCCCATTCGTTACATCGTTTGGGTTAACAGGTGATACTGATAATGCCGGTTCATAATGGACATCAAAGTAATCACCCTCTTTTGCTGTTGACGGAATTTCTGCTATAAAAGAGAAATTCGTGTAATCTAAATCTCCCTTACCCCCACCTACTGCATGGACTTTATCTTTCACATCTAGAGTAGCATTAATATTAAGCTGTTCACTAATATTAATATTATCTCTTGTTGCATTCACAGAGGCCTCTTCAGTTTTTGGTAAATATTGGGCAAACGCTAATGATTCTTGATTTCCTTCAGAATCTTGATTTACTAATCCATCTTCTTCTACATTTGGTAATTCCTCAGAAAATATTGATGGCTCTTGATTTTCTTCATCAACTTGCTTTATAGAATTAACTTCTTCATCACCAATATTATTTTCAGACAATAATATATTTGTATCTTCGACAGGTTCTTCGGCCGCTTGTACATTATTTCCTAAAAATAATAATGAGCCAATAAGAACCGAGGCAGCTCCAAACTTAAACTTACGTATTGAATACTTATTAACTCGATTTGATAAAAATGTTTGTTTCTTCATTCTTTAGTACTTCTCCTTTATTAAAACATCAGATAACCATCTGCAATAATAAAATATTATACATACATTTTTATCAGCTTGCTGATTTTAATTTATTGATTTTGGTCGATATGCGAACTCGGTTTATTATATTTTTTATTTCAATAAATATATTTGAAATTTGAATTTCTCATTTTATAACTAACGAAATTTTATTGAACAATAAATTATTCTACTATCAAACTAAAAACTGTCTCTTTACAGTTGATAAATTCAACTGTAAAGAGACAGTTTGCACCATTTCATGTGTATTACCAATCTTTATCCTTTGAGTCAATCAACAATGTCATTGGGCCGTCGTTAACAATCTTGACTTGCATATCCGCTCCAAATTCTCCCGTTTCAACTTTAAAACCTAGCGCTCTTAATTGCTCATTAAAGTCTTCGTAAAGTTGATTAGCATGATCCGGTTGGGCAGCCCGGATAAAGCTAGGTCGGTTCCCTTTCTTAGTATTCGCAAATAAACTGAATTGACTAATGGACAATATCTCGCCTTGAACATCTTTTAACGAAAGATTTGTCTTTCCATCTTCATCTTCGAATAATCTTAAGTTGGCAATTTTTCGAACGCAATATTCGACATCCGACGCGTCATCATCATGGGTAACCCCAACTAAAATGACAAAGCCTTTATCAATCGAGCCAATCGTCTGTTGATTGACTTCAACCGAACTTTGTAGGCTTCTTTGAATCAATATACGCAATTTATTCACCCTTTAATTTGATAATCGACGAACTTCATAAACATTCGGAATATTTTTTAATTTGACCATTAACTCATCCAATTGCTGAGTATTTTTCACTAATACCCGTATCGTTACAATCGATCCGTTATTTTCATTAACTTTCCCATTAAAGCTATTTAAATTTGTCACAGTATGATTAATGACATGTAAGATATCATTTAGGAGCCCTGATCGATCAAAGCCCTCAATAATAATCTTGGCTTCATAGCCTCCCTCGTTCTCACTGTCTTGATCCCAATGCACTTCAATAAGACGATTTTCTAAATCATCTTCAGCATTTAAGTTAGGACAATCCATACGATGAACTGAAATACCACGACCACGCGTAATATAACCGACAATCTCATCACCAGGTACTGGATTACAGCATCGGCTGAGACGAATCATTAAATTATCAACACCCTCTACGACTACACCACTCTCATGAACAGAGCGAGGTTGATTTTTTTGCGTAGCGGGCTTAACTTGTTTTTGAGTAAGGATAGCTTCTTTGGCTTTCGGTTTAATTTCTAAATAATTTATAATGCTGGCAGCACTGATTTCACCTAATCCAATGGCAGCATACACATCTTCAATCGTTGCAAAATTAAATCGCTCCAAAATCCCTTGCTCATTTTTCTTCGTAGTAATTACTTTTAGGGTACTACCAATTTCTTTGAGTTCGCGTTCTAAGATATCTTGCCCTATTTCGCTATTGAGCTCACGCTCTTCCATCTTGAAGAACCGTTTGATACGGTTTTTAGCTTTACTTGTTGCAGTAAAGTTCAACCAATCTCGGCTCGGTCCTTTAGAATTAGGATTCGTTAAAATCTCTACAATATCACCATTACGTAGCTTGTAGTCCAGCGGGACGATTTGACCGTTAATCTTTGAGCCCACTGTCTTATTACCAATCTCAGAATGGATGTGGTAAGCAAAGTCAATGGGGCATGATCCGGTTGGTAATTCAATGACATCCCCATTTGGCGTAAAGACATACACTTGGTCTTTAAAGATATCTTCTTTAACAAAATCCATAAACTCGCTCGCATCTCGAGCCGCATCTTGTAATTCTACTAAGTCACGGAACCAGTCTAATTGCTTTTTGATTGTGTCATCTTCTTCGACTTTATCGACTCGGCCTTCTTTATAAGCCCAGTGCGCTGCGACCCCATATTCCGCAACATGATGCATTTGATGGGTACGAATTTGAATTTCAACCGGTTTCCCATTGTTACCTATCACTGTCGTGTGAATTGATTGATACATATTGGCTTTCGGCATGGCAATATAGTCTTTAAATCGACCAGGCATTGGTTTCCAGCGAGTATGGACTGCACCTAAAACGGCGTAACAATCTTTGATGGTTGGCACAATCACCCGAATGGCTAATAAGTCATAAATATCATCGAAATCTTTCTTTTGATCAACCATTTTTCGGTAAATTGAATAAATATGTTTAGGTCTACCATAAATTTCTGCTTCAATATTCAAATCTTCAATTGAACCTTGAATATCTTGAATGGTTTTTTCAATAAAAGCCTCGCGCTCGACACGCTTACTGTCCATTTTCTTCACAATGTCATAGTAAGCGTCTTTATTAATATAGCGTAACGCAATATCTTCGAGTTCCCATTTAATCGAGCTAATCCCGAGGCGATCCGCTAACGGTGCGTAAATTTCAATCGCTTCTTGCGACTTTTCAATTTGTTTCTCAGGGCTTTGATATTTCATCGTGCGCATATTATGAAGGCGGTCAGCCAATTTCACGATAATTACTCGCATATCTTTTGCCATCGCTAATAACATTTTGCGATGATTCTCAGCTAAGGCTTCCTGTTTACTTTGAAATTTCAACTTCCCTAACTTTGTAACCCCATCGACTAAAAAAGCGACTGTTTCGCTAAAGCGTTCCGCAATTTCATCGAGTTCAATCTCTGTATCTTCAACCACATCGTGCAAGAATCCAGTTGCAATCGTATCCGGATCCATATGTAGCTCTGCTAAAATTCCAGCAACTTGGATACTATGAATGATATAAGGTTCTCCAGATAGTCGTAGCTGGCCTTCGTGAGCTTGGGTGGCAAACTCGAGTGCCTTTTTGATGAAAGCTACCTTAGTTTCATTCATATATTCACTACATAATTGGATGACTTCTTCTGCACTTAAATCATGACCTCTCACTCAGCTCGCCTCCTTCTATTGATTGATATTTTGTATTGGGTTTTTATTCACTAACAATTTGAATTCCTTTTGAAGCACCAATTCGTGTCGCACCTGCTTCAACCATATTCAACGCATCTTGGCGGTTACTAACGCCACCACTCGCTTTGATGCCAATTCTTCCTTGAGTAACAGTGTTCATTATTTGAACATCATTTAAGCTAGCACCGCGAGTTGAGAATCCAGTTGAAGTCTTCACAAAATCAGCTCCTGCATTAACAGTTGCTTCCGTTGCGTTTTTGATTTCTTCATCTGTTAAAAGAGCTGTCTCGACAATCACTTTTAAAATAGCTTTGCCTTTAACAGCTTCTGCAATTTGTTTAATTTCTTCTTCAACAGCTTCCCATTGTCCATCTTTCGCTTGACTAATATTAATTACCATATCCACTTCAGTGGCACCGTTCGCAATCGCATCTTTCGCTTCGAAAATCTTCGTTGCGGTCGTATTCGCTCCAAGAGGGAACCCAATGACGGTACAAACTTCAACGTCACTCCCCTTTAATAATTCAGCCGCTTGTGGTACAAATGCCGGATTAACACAGACAGACTTGAAGTCATAGTCTTTTGCTTCTTGACAGAGTTGTTTAATTTGTGCTGAAGTTGCATCAGCTTTTAATAATGTGTGGTCGATTAATTTATTTAATTTCATAAAGGTACTTCCTCTCTTATAATTCTAATTGATAACTTAAAGCACTTAATAAATAGATTGGCGCTGTCTCTGCTCTGAGAATACGTGGACCTAAACTACAACTTAAGTAGTTTTGCTCATTTAAATATTGAATCTCCGATGGATCAAATCCTCCTTCAGAACCAAATACAGCGATAATGCTGTCAATGGATTTAACGGATTCGAAGGCTATTTTTAATGCCCCATGTTGCCCACTTTTTGCGGTATCTTCATACATTACCCAGCGATGATCTGCTTGGATCATCTTCGTCATTTCTTGTAGCGTCATCAGGTTATGGACGTAGGGAATTATTTCTCGTTTACTTTGTTGCGCTGCTTCTTTAGCAATCTTTTGGAGTCGTTCAACACGTTTTTGAGCTTTTTTGGGCTCCCATTTCACTACATCTCGTCTTAATACTAATGGAATAAATTCCATCATACCTGTTTCGGTTGCTTTTTGAACAATCCAATCTAGCTTATCATTTTTAGATAAACCACAAGCTACAATGACTTTAACTGGTAATTCACGTTCAAAATAAACTTGGTCTAATGCCTCAAGTTCCCATTCTTTTTCCGGTAGTGCTTGGAGCTGACAGCGATACGTCTGACGCTCTGAATCAACTACATGAATAATCTCCTGACTTTTTAATCGCATAACATTAATGATATGGTGCATATCATCTTGATTAAGTTGAAATCGGTCCCCTGTCTGTAATCGATCAGAATAAAAATATTGTTGCATCCAAATTCACCTCGAAATTCGACGATATACGATGGATACCCAATCATTTAATGGATATGATGCTACCCATTCAAAAGGATACGTCGTTAAATCCTCTTGGATAGATGGTAATTTATCTTGTAGAATTCCACCCAATATCAAGTAGCCCCCCTCACTGAGTAATCGGGTTGCATCTTCGAACATTCGAACAAGAATATGCGGTAAAATATTGGCTACAATCAGATCAGCAGGTTGGTCAATATCAACCAATAAATCATTTTGTTTAAAGTTTAACCGATTACTTTGTACCAAATCACAAATTGCTGTATCGGTTTGATAAGCCATATTTTCCTGAGCTGATTTTACCGCCATTTCATCCAAGTCTAACCCGAGCACTTCACTCGCACCTAAGGCCGCACTCGCAAAACTCAAAATACCCGTACCACAACCGACATCGATAACTTTATCACCGGGATGCAATACCGATTGAATTGCTTGCGTAATCGTTTCAGTGGTTGCATGATGTCCCGTACCAAAAGACATTCCTGGGTTCAATATAATCACATGTTCTCCCGGTTGGCATTCATAACTTAGCCACTTTGGCACAGCTACCAAGCGATCAGTTAGATGCTTAATTTCGTAATAGTCCATCCAATTTTGTTGCCAATTTTCTTCTTGCATTTTTTCTACTTCTAGAACATATTCCCCAAGAAGTCGTTGTTCCAACCACCCACACCACTCAGCTTGAAAATCATCTTTTTCATAGTAGACGATGAGTTGAATGGGTTGTTCGCGTTGACTCTCTGAAAGTTCTAGTGGAATCTCACCAAACCAGTCTTGATCGGATGTATTCATATATGTGATCGCATTTTTAACTTCGACTCCGCTCGCACCTAACTCGTTTGCATAATCAGTGATTTCTTCAATCAAGAGATTGTGTCCTTGCGGAATAGTGATAATGTATTGATACCAATATTTAATTTTAACCCTCTCCTTTAATACGGGAAATAAACCCGTTTGGGATTATAGCGACCCGACTGCTTCATCGTCTGAACGAGGCGTTGATACTCACAATTATTCCAGTGAATCAAGTTGAGCTCCTCACTAAAAGGCTGTTCATGGAGCTGAAGTCTTATCTTAGCCACTTGCCGTCGAGTATATTCTACAATACAGTACAATTCTCCAATCGCAATCCCTTGCTTATCATCGATGGGAATCGTATGAGATTGATGAAATTGCAATTGATCAATCGCATTTGAATTATATAAAATTAATTGATAAACATACACAGGTGTTTCAAACGGATGGTTCGGCAACAATTCATCTTTTAAGGGGTATTGAAATTGAATCGTAATAAATTCTTGGTTGTTAACCCAACTAATTCCCCACTCACAATGAAAGTAAGCTGCCTCCATTAATTCTTCTAAAACATCCAATATATATACATTATACATCACATCACCTCGCTTATCATAATACTATTATGAATGACTCGTGAATGTTTAGCAATCCAATATCGATGAACTTATTTTTTATTTGCTATTTAAAAGGAATAACGATATAATTTTTATGACTTTATGATTGGCCAAATGCCATAAATTAAGAGATATTAGTCCAAAGAATTATGAGGTGATCGACATGGCAGAAAAAAATTTAACGGCAAAAGATATTTTACAAAAAGAATTCAATCGCTCAATGCGTGGATATAATACCGCTGAAGTTGATGAATATTTAGATAGTATTATTCGTGATTACGATTCTTTCCAAAAAGATGTCGCCTATTTAAAAAATGAAAATGAACGATTAATTAGCAAAGTTGATGAATTATCTAAACAGCTTGCTTTAGCTAAAAAGAATGTCCCTACTTCACCAGGTAGCGGCGTCACTAACTTTGATATTTTAAAACGTTTATCAAATCTTGAAAAGCATGTTTTCGGTTCAAAAATAGATAATACCGATAATACGATTGATTATACACAATCAACCAAATTTTAATTTTAAGCTATAGTAAATTTCGGATAATCGCGGCGGATCAGCTGAGGAAAGTCCATGCTCGCACAAGCTGAGATGCTTGTAGTGTTCGTGCTTAGTGAAATAATAAGCTAAGGGAGTATTTATACTTACGGCAGCTAAACAACCTAAGGCCTAGTGCGATGGTTTAGTCAGCTCTAAGGTGCCACAGAGACGAGTCTTATTAGAAATAATAAGAATGGAACGGGTAAACCCCTCGAGCGAGCAACCCAAACAAAGGTAGGGGCACTCTCTCTAACAGGAATTCAACTTACGAGAGAGACAAATTTATTTGTAGATAGATGGTTATCCCATCACGATGATTCCTATGTCTTCGCGGTGGACAGAACATGGCTTATAGAAATTTACTACTCATAGGTAATGACTCTGGTTATCAGAGTCTTTTTTAATAAGAGAAGGAGGCACTTATGCAACAGTATCAACTTATTGCAACAGCTGCAGCAGGAATTGAAGGACTAGTCGCTAAAGAATTACAAGCACTAGGCTACGAAACACAAACTGAAAATGGTCTCGTTAAATTCCATGGTGACGCCCATGATATCGCTCGAACAAACTTATGGTTACGAACAGCTGACCGTGTCAAAATTTTATACGGTGAATTCAAAGCAAAAACGTTCGAATCCTTATTTGATCAAACGTACGCTCTACCTTGGGAGGATATCATCCCACTAGACGGCGAATTTCCCGTAAGTGGTAAATCCATCAAATCAACCTTGCATAGTGTGCCAAACGTTCAACGGATCGTTAAAAAAGCCATTAGCAAGAAATTACAAGATTACTATCACCGCCGACAATTCTTGCCAGAAACAGGAGACTATTACCCAATCGAAGTAGCGATTCGAAAAGACGTCGTCCGCATTACACTGGATACGAGTGGAACGAGCTTATTTAAACGCGGCTACCGTGAAGAAAAAGGTGGGGCTCCATTAAAAGAAAACATGGCTGCAGCCTTAATCCAACTGACGACTTGGTATCCTGATCGTCCTTTATATGATCCGATGTGTGGTTCCGGGACAATCCTAATTGAGGCGGCATTAATGGGGCATAATATCGCGCCAGGACTTTACCGCCATTTTGCTGCTGAGAAATGGCAACTTCTCAATCAAACTGAAAATCCATGGGAACAGCAACGTATTGAAGCACGCCAAGCTATTAATCACGACGTGGCGCTACAACTTTATGGTAGTGATATTGACCATCGCATGATTGAAATTGCGAAAGCCAATGCTGATCAAGCGGGTGTTGGAGAATCCATTCAATTCAAGCAGATGCAAATTAATGATTTCTATCCAACGGATGAATATGCTCTACTAATCACCAATCCACCATACGGAGACCGTCTAATGGATGAAGAAAGCGTTCATGAACTGTACCGAACGATGGGTGAACGTCTAAATCCGCTGACGACTTGGAGTAAATATATCTTAACCAGCGACGATGACTTTGAAACTTATTACGGCCAAGTCGCGAATAAGAAAAGAAAATTATACAACGGTGCACTTAAAGTCACTTACTATCAATTCTGGTCACAATCAAATCGCAGACATAATTGATCAATGGGAATCCCCTCTTTCGCTTGATGCAATGCTTGCCGTGCTAGTTGATCGGCGTAGCGATTGTCTCGCTCGCTGACCCACTTTGCAAAGAACAAAGAATACGCATCAATATACCGAAGTAAATTCTCAAGGAGCCGTTCATAGCGTTCTTTTTTAGCATAACGCTTGTGAATCGAATCAATTACGATTTGACTGTCCGATTGATACTGAATTAACTCTATTGGGGATGCAATGCCCTTTAAGTGATGCATTGCGATTATCGCAGCCGCAAATTCCGCTTGATGATTATCATCCACATCGGTTAAATAATATTGATATTGGTAGCGTTGAGCGCCATCGATGACAATCCCAATTCCTGCGGTTTTTTGGACGGGATGATAGGCAGCATCCGTATATATTTGAATCACATTGTCTCCCCCTAAATTCTTATTAGAAAGGTTGTTTATGAATCCAATTCCTTTCCCGCACTCTAGTGAAAATGATTTAAAACGTAGTCAAAATTTACTAATGAATCATAAAGTTGCGCAAGCCGAAGCAATCCTTCGCCAAAGCCTTGAACATCAGTACGATATGAGTATTTTTAACGAATTAGTTGCAGTCTATCTCGATCAAAAAGATCACAAAGCAATCAAACAACTATGGCAGGACTATCCTTCATCAACCGATGATCTTATTCAATCAACTTCTTTGGCGAAAAGTTATATTGAGTCGCAAGCTTTGATGCCTTATCGATCACAGTCTTTATTGACCCTATATTCCTTGAAAGACCACTATGCTGATACAGAGCTCTTATCGTCGATTAATTTTGCGATCGAGCGATTTCGACAAATTGAATCCCTTGAATCGATACTCGATACATTGAATTTATCGACTGATAATCCTGACGATATTTTCCAACAATTCACGCAAAAAACGAACTTATCACTTCAACAAATCTTGCAATACTTGAGACAATCAAACCACGAAAATTTACCTGCGCTAATGCAACAACTCTTACTACTTGAATCTCTCGATAATTATAATAAATCATTCATCCTAGAATGGTTTATCCAAAACCAAGCTCCTACTGAATTGGAGCTTTACTGGTTTGGTGAAAGAATTGAAGTCAATACGTCAAAATTACCGATGCTCAGCGAAAGCTCTCAATATCTGCATGGATGCGATATTTTTCAAGACTTCTTTGATCAATTTGATCCGCATTTGGCAGAGAGCACTTTGGATTTATTTCAATATAGCGCTCGAAGTTTCTATCCAAAGTTAGACGAATGGCAAAATTATTTACCGACCTGGCTGAATCAATTATTCCAACATCAACTCTCTTTGTCAGGCTCCATTCAAAGTGACCATACTACCGCGCAACATTTTTCGTATGTCTTGAACGACTATGCAGCATTCATACTCGAACAAGAGGCTACTCCCCCTGAGGGACAATAACTTGTAAAGCAGATGGAAGGACCTCTAATTCAACTGGTAATACAGGTCCGCTATTGCCATCAACATTCACGAACCGATCCATACCATCGACTTGTTCGATAGTTATTTTTTGACTTGATAGTGTTAGATAATGAGATTGTTCTGTAGTGTCTCGCTTATAATCCACGGCGGCACGAATCGTATCCAGTGTTGTATTTCCTTTAACTGCAATAAGATGGATCAATCCATCGTCTACCTTTGCATGCGGAATCATTTGCTGGAAGCTTCCCACACTATTCGTTAAGCCCACAATTACTAAATTTGTTGTAAGTTGTAATTCTTCGCCTTCACCAGGTCGAATTCGCAATTCCATTGCATCTTGATCAAAAAATGTCTGTACCCCTTCTCGGACATAAGCCATAAAGCCCATTCGCTCTTTATCTTCACTTGACGTATTCATCACCGTATCAGGAAGCGCGCCAAGTGCTACAACGTTAATAAAGTACTCATCATTGATTCTCCCAACATCAATAAATTGTGTTCTAACATTGGAGTATTGTTCGATCAGTTGGTTTGGATTTAAGCTTAATTTCAAAGCGCGCGCTAAATCGTTCGCTGTTCCTAATGGGATAAAGCCAAAAATAGGACGCTCAGAATTTTGCATCAAACCATTCGCAGCTAGCGTCAAAGTGCCATCTCCCCCGAGACAGATCACCGTATCGTATCCTCGATTCGATGCCGTCATACATTCACGATAGATATCTTCGCCGGATTGAGAAATTTTGATATGACAGACTGCTCTATAATGTTCTTTTAATTGTTTCGCAAGCAACTCCCCATATCTTGGGGACTCTCCTTTACCGGCTGATGGATTACATACAATTAATACTTTTGAGAACATAAGCTTCCTCCAATATTGATAACATGAAATAAAATAAAAAAACTGTTAATATATCATTTAGATTACACTTTAACAAGTTATCATTCAACTCATTTCATTTATAGTATAATTGAAGGCGACAATGTACGATTCACTAACATAGTGTATTCGATATGAATATTTTATATTATTGCGAAAGGACGGTGGATATTGGCATGGATTCAAAAGATTCGAATCAAAATAATCTTCAATCAAAAAATAAAATAAAACAATCCAAGCATAAGGCACCTGAAACCAAAGAGAATTTAGAAGCGACTCAAGTCCATAAATTCTCATCTTCAAAACAATCGAATGATACCAATCAAGAATTAACTAAAGTCATCGATCGAAAAGCACTCAATAAAAAATTAAATAAACAAGACGCGATTAAAGCTGAGCATCGTCAAAATCTTGAGAAACGACAACAAGCTAACTCGAACACTATGTCGGAGAAACATCACATAGACGGTCGTCGAACAACGGAGCTCCCATCTCGGCGAAACCGCAAAAAAGCTCGTCCTTCTTTAGAAAGTTGGTTTAAGCGCCCTACTTCTCAGACTAGGTCTGAAGAATCCTCTAATGCTTCTCAAAAGAAGAAAGTTCGCTCCAGATCAAAAACTAGCTCAAAAGATACTGGTCCATCTAATTATTCATTAAGCCAATATACTGCCAAAGAAAAAAGTCAGATGATCTTAAATATTATTTTAGGAGTATTAGGAAAATTATTACTCATCGCTCTCGTAATCCTTTTATTAGGTGGGGCCTTTGTTGGCGGTATTGGTATTGGTTACTTTGCGAACCTCGTCGCAGATACGCCCCCACCAAGTCGTGAGGAAATGGCCGCTAAGATTAACCACTTAGAGCAGCAGAGTACGTTGTACTATGCGAGCGGCGAACCGATAGCCAATGTACGAACGGATATTGTACGCTCTATTACAGAACTAGATGATATCTCACCATTTATTATCGATGGATTGATTGCCACAGAAGACGAACATTTTAGAGAGCATCCTGGCGTTGTTCCTAAAGCAATTATCCGAGCGACCATTGAAAATCTGCTCAAAGGATCAGGCACCGGAGGATCTACCTTAACTCAACAATTAGTGAAACAACAATTACTAACCGATGAGGTTACTTTCTTCCGTAAAGCCAATGAGATTCTATTAGCTTTACGCGTTGAGAATTACTTCTCGAAAGATGAAATCTTAACCGCTTATCTCAACGTTGCTTCCTTTGGGCGAAACAACAATGGTGATAATATTGCGGGAATTGGTAAAGCCGCAGAAGGTATTTTCGGAGTGAAACCTAGTGAGGTTACCCTCCCCCAAGCAGCCTTCTTAGTGGGATTACCTCAAGCTCCTTATAGCTATACGCCATATAACCAATATGGTCATTTGCGTGAAGATCTAACCGACGGCATTGATCGCATGCATGAAGTTTTATTCCGGATGTACCGTGAACAAAAGATTACTAAGGAACAATACGAAGAAGCTAAGCATTACGATATTACGAAAGACTTCTTACCGATGGTTCCGCGTCAAGAAGAACGTCAGTCCTATCTCTATAACACCATTATGAAAGGTGCAATTGAGAAATTAATGCTAATGAAGATTCAAGCCGATAATCTATCTTGGCAAGAAGTCTATCAAGATGATGATTGGTATAATGAGTATTACTTTGAGGCTGAAAAACAATTGCAACTCGGTGGTTATAAAGTCTATTCAACCATTGACCGAGAAATTTATGATCAACTACAAGTCTCTGCCCAAGCCTATAACGACCAAATTGGTGTTACCTATGACGGTATCTATACCGATCCTGAGACTGGCCATGAGACTTACTATGTAGAATCTGTTCAAACTGGAATGGTTGTAATTGAGAATGCTACCGGTAAAGTCTTAGGCTTTGTTGCCGGAACAGATTTTGAAAATAACCAGATTGACCATGCTTTCAGCATGCGACGTTCACCAGGTTCAACCATTAAGCCGCTGGCAGTTTACGGACCCGCGATTGAAAATAATTTAATTAACCCGGCCACTGTTGTACCCGATACAGCCTTTATCGAAGAATACGAAGATGGCAGCTACTGGGCTCCAACTAACTATGGTAATGCGATAAGTAATACAAATATTACCGTTCGTAGAGCCTTACTACGTTCAGACAACTTACCTGCGATTCGAGTCTACAACGATCTCATTCAACGTGGTGTGCCAATTATTGACTACTTAGCGCAAATGGGCTTCAACACCGTCGATAGTTACACCTATGAGGATACACAGAACTTAGCCTTCTCCATTGGGGGTGTCACAACTGGACCGACCGTCTTCGAAGAGACCCGGGCCTTTACGACCTTTGCTAATGGGGGTAAGTATATTGAAGGTTACTTTATTGAACGAATTGAAGATGCGTTTGGTAATGTGATTTTCCAACAAGATACGCCGGCTAAAGATGTCTTCAGCGAAGATACCAATTATTTAATGGTTGATATGTTACGAGACACCTTGTCTCAAGGGACAGGACGCACAGCCAATGAAAATCTTGCCTTTACTGCAGACTGGATTATGAAAACCGGAATTAGTGAGCACTCCAAAGATATTTGGGTTCTCGGTTCGACTCCTAAAGTAACCATTGGTTCTTGGATTGGCTATGATTCAAGATATCAAGACTATACGATTGATGTAAATGATGGATTCGGATTAGAATCCGTTCGAAGCCAAATATATTGGGCTAAGATTGTTAATGATCTTTACAATTTACGCCCTGATATCTTTGGTACAGAGCAAACCTTCCAGCAACCTGAATCGGTTATCCAACAAGAAATCGTTGAACTTACCGGTACACTACCTGGAACTACCATCGTTAACGGTCAAACTTATAATCTCTCTGGACCGCTGAAGAGTGAGCTCTTCAAGATTACCAACCCGGCCCCACCCTTAACAAGTAATTTCTTATTTGGGGCGACAGAAGAAGAACAATATTCATTCTGGTCACAACAAGCCAGCCTAGAGTATAAGTTAAGGCAACAGCAGCAACAACAAGAAACGACGACTGAAGATGATGAAGAAACGACTCAAGAAGCTTCAGAAGAAGTCTCTGAAGATACTTCAAGTAATGATCAATAGGCATTTAACCACATTAACGCCCCAAAATTGGGGCGGTTTTTTTACAATAAAATAAGGTTGATGGATACATTTCCATCAACCTTTTATTATCAAATTGATTTATTCTTCTGTTGTCTTACGATGCTTAATTTTATGTGGTAAGTTCACCCTTCTCTCGTCGACTTCCTCATTATTCATAACTTTCGTCAACAGACGCATTGCCACAGCTCCAATATCATAGAGTGGCTGTTGAATACTTGATAAGGCTGGGCGAACAATTTCAGAGATTAATGAATTGTCATTGGAGATAATTTCAAAGTCTTCAGGAACTTGAATACCACGATCTAATAATTCAGACATCACTGCCGAAGCAAGCGCATCATCTTTAATAATCGCTGCATCGGCTTTCGCTTGCAACAGTTGCTCCACAATATTACTTGCATCTTTATAAGTCAATGAACCTTGAATTAATAATGAATCATCAAAGTCCACTTGATGCTCGGATAACGCACGTTTATACCCCTCAACTTGTTGAGTTGATAATAAGATATGTGGGCGCCCCGTTACAAGTGCGACTCGCTTCTTATGAGTTAACAGGTTCGATGTTGCATCATGATAAGCAGCAATCATATCGATATTTACACTATACGCGTCTTCAATGTCATTCGCTGTTCCAGCAAATACCACTGGTGTATTGGTCCGTTCAATCTCACGTTTAATTGAATCGGTCACATTCTCCGCCATAAAGACAATCCCATCTACTTGATTATCTAACATGGTATTGAAGACTTGAATTTCTTTTTCTTTACTTTCATCAGAGTTCGCTAAGATAATGTTATACTTATACATCAACGCAATATCATCAATTCCTCGAGCGAGTTGCGCGAAGAACAAATTGGTAACGCTCGGCAAAATAACGCCAACCGTCGTCGTCTTCTTACTTGCTAATCCTCTTGCCACTGCATTTGGACGATAGTTTAATTTTTCGATTACATCTGAAACTTTCTTACGGGTACTTGGTTTAACATTTGGGTTTCCGTTAACTACACGTGAAACCGTAGCCATGGACACACCCGCTTCTCTTGCAACATCATAAATTGTAATAGTTTGTTTCGCCATGCCGGCATCACCTCTTTCATTCTAACATATCCAATGTAGCATAAAACCCAAAGGGTTGCAAGCGCTTAATTCCCTTTTGCGATATCTTTTCATTTATTTTCATAGAAAAAATGCTCACATTTGGTGAGCATTTCTTAATTCAACTTTCAATCGAATTATTTAGCGTCCTTGGCAGCTTTTTGAACTTTATCAGCAGATTCTTTAGCTGAGTCTTTTAAGTCTTTTGCTGCATCTTTTGTTTCATCTGCTAAGTGCTTAGCTTCTTTTTCAGCTTGTTTAGCACCAGCTTCGACTTTATCTTTAGTTTCTTTTGCTTCAGATTCAAGTTCTTGACCTGCAGCCTTAGCTTCTTTTTTCGCTTCTTCTGCTACATCTTTGGCATCAGATTTAACGTCTTCCCACTTATCTTCAGCTTTGTCCATTGCTTGGTCAAATGAATGTCTTACATCATACGCTGTTTCACGAATTTGAAGTTCAACATCATCTCTCATCTCAGCTGCTTGGTCCATTAGATCTGCACCGCGATCCATTGCGTAATCTTTGTATCCCTCTGCTTTGATTAAGAACTCATCAAATTCGTCTGAGATATCTTGACGTAATTCTGCCCCTGATTTAGGAGCGAATAATAAAGCTGCAATACCTGCTACAGCAGCACCAAATACTGCTCCTAATACAAATTGTCCATCATTGTTTGATTTTCTCATGAATAATCCCCCTTTAGAATTTAATTATTTTTTAATAACAACTTCGCCCGCTGTTTTAGACGGTTGTTTATCCGTTAAATTAAATAAATCGTTCTCTTCTTGAGTCCAGTAATGTTCTGTCGAACGTATTGGCTGTTGTTTAACCGGCTGTCCCTTTCTTGAATAGTCGGTCGCATAAGTTCGTTTACGATTTATCGTTGGCTTGGCAATTCGAGCAATTCGACTGAGTGTATTGGGCTTTTTCTTTCTAAAACTTGCACCACTTAAAAAATTCGATGCCATCGCTTTAGTTGAATCATTAACCTCAGAAACTGTCTCACCCAAGTCACCAATGGCAGTGAATAAAGGGTCTGTTTTGTTTAATTTACCACCAACATCATCTACCAATGCATTTGTCTTATTCAATAGCCCTTCGACTTCAATCGATAAATTATCAACGTCTTTAGTAACAATATCAATCGTATTATTTAACTTATTGACCGTTACACTGACTTCTTTAATCACATCCGCTACTTTTGACAAATTGAGACAAATAAATGCAACTAGCACTGCAAAAGAGATTGCAGCAATTAGTCCTGCTAATCCACCTAATGACACGCTATACTTCACCTCTTTTCACTGTTTGTATTTATTATACATTGATTTACTTTCAACTACAAATAATTCTTACCGACATTTCATCCGTCAGTATGGTACACTGAAGAAGTAAATAGTATGAAAGGAGCACTATTTTGAACTTATTTAACTACTTCGAATCCGTTCTTCGCAGTCGTCTGCCTGAACAATTATCCGAACATTCAATTGATTTGATTATAATTATTTCTTCAATGATTGCTTGTACATTGCTAATGTTGATTGCTCGCTACGTGATTAATAAATTAATGAACGAGAACTTAATCCAAAAAATTAGTCTCAATCGATCACGTTCAATTAGTCGTATTCGGACGATCAACAGTATTTTGCGAAATCTTTTTATGTATTCGCTCTACTTTATCTATGCTTATACCATTCTTGATTTACTAGGTCTGCCTGTTCGAACATTGGTAGCAGGAGCTGGAATTGCGGGGGTAGCAATCGGTCTTGGTGCCAAAGACTTAATCAGTTCGTTTATTACGGGGTTCTTTATCTTATTCGAGAATCAAATGGAGATTGGTGATTTAGTTGTAATTAACCAAGAGATTATGGGGACGGTCACAAAAATCGGAATCCGAACGTCAACCATTCGGACCGCTACTGGGGATAATTATTATATTGAAAACAGTGAAATATCAATAATTAATAATATGAGCCGCAGTATTCGCCAAATTAACATCGACTTACCCGTCAGTGATTTGAATGATCTCTCAGCTTTTGAAGCTGTTATTCACCAGACAACCGAAGAGATTTGTCAAAACTATAATAGCGTCATTACAGATGAGCCTACTTATATTGGTCTCGTTCGAGGCGAAGGACAATCTTTTAATTATCGAATCTCGATTCGCGTTCAAGTAGGAGAGGATTATGTCCATTCAGGTATTTTCTACCGTGAATATTTTCGCGCTCTTCAAGCACATCAATACCATATCCCTTACTCAATCTACGACACCATTCCAGCTACCGATATTTAATCGGCAAGCTGGGATGCTGTCTTTTTAATTTTTTCAATTTGTTGATCTGTCAATGTTAAATCCTTCGAATGAAGTAAATGATTTAAACGAGATAACAAATTACGTCGGGTCACAATCCCTAGGAAAGTCTGATTATCATCCACAAGACATAAGAAGTTATCTGTAACAAGTTGAGATAGAATGTATTCAAACGAAGAATTGCGGTGAATCATAATTGGTTTTACTAATTCGATATCTTTAACTTGAATATCATTGAGCACCAATAAATCAAAATTTTGATTTTTTAAGGCTTCGTTAACAATGACTCTTAAATTGATTAATCCTACAAGTTGGTCTTTATTATTAAGTACAGGGATCGTTGAATACTTGCGATTGGTTAAAATCATCAATGCGGTAATTAACGAATGTTCCTGATAAACACTGGCAACATCTTCACTTGAAATTAAAAAGTCATCCACATCGTTCATAATTAACTTTGCTAAAGCTTGATTAATCAAATTATTCTCCCTCATTCCATTCAAATTGTTGTGATAATTCTTTTATTTTTTCATGCTTCAAACTGTAATAATCTACAATAACTCCACTTTCATTCAACGTGATGAGCGCATAAGTTGAATCTGGATATGCCCCCCGAGATCGACTCACACTTCCTGGATTAATCAATGTACAATCTGAATAGCGAGTCACCCTCAAACAATGCGTGTGACCATGTAAGACGATTGAAGCGCCGACTTGATTTGCGCAATGACGCAATCCTTCATCAGACCAATTCACTTGATACAAATGCCCATGAGTGATAAATAGTTTCCCATAAGGGGTTTCTAAAACTTCTTGATCAGGATAGTCTGGATAAAAATCCATATTTCCTTTTACAACGACATCCACGGATTGCCAGATTGGGTCATCGGGACGGAATTCAGAGTCTCCACAATGAATAATATAATCAACATTCGGTCGATATTTAGCGATTAGCGATTTAACATAATCATACTGTCCATGATTATCACTAAGAACCAGTAGTTTCATCTTGAACTCCTTCTAACCATGTAGGTAATGATTGTTGTAATTGATCAATCGCACGGCGGCGATGACTCACCTTATTTTTTTCATCAAGTGGCATTTGCGCAAAGGTTTGTTTCGCAGGCGGATAGTAAAAGAGCGGGTCATAACCAAACCCTTCATCCCCTTGTAAGGCTTCGAGTATCTGTCCTTCAGCCTTGCCTTCAACGGATAAATAGTCTCCATTCGGCGCATAAACGACTAGATGAGAGACGAAATGAGCTTTACGTTGATCCCCTTCTAATCCTGTCATTCGTTCCAATAATTTAAGATTATTTCGATGATCATCTTTGGGCTCCCCACTATATCGAGCGCTATATATTCCAGGCTCATTCCCAATCGCTGGCACAACTAACCCTGAATCATCAGCTAAAGCATAGGCTTGATATTTTTCAGCGATTGACTTAGCTTTAATCAAAGCATTCGCTTCAAAGGTATCCCCATCTTCAATAATTTCTTGATGATCGTTTAATTCAAGTAGCGATGTCACCTCAAACCCAAACGGCTCAAGTAACGGAATAAATTCTTTAATTTTATGCTCATTATGGCTCGCAATAATAATCTTCACAAATAATATCTCCTTTAATGTGGCATGGTTGCACTTCAATCGTTGGGTCTTGTAACCAAGCACGTGAAAAGTGGGTAAATTGCTCGGCATCCCCGGTCGTATAAATACGTAAAGTAGCTGGATGATCTAACGCATCGTGAGTCGTCTTACTAATATTAAAGTAATCAAGGACCATACTTACTTCATTAATTGTTTCTACACCCGAGTCAATTAAAATTGTATCTTCCCCCATTACCTCTTGAATTTGATCGTAGAGGTGCGGATAATGCGTACAACCTAGTACTAATGTATCAACCTCGGCCTCTTTAAGTGGCTGAAGTCGTCGCTCAATCACTTGAAACGTCGAAGGTTGATCCATCGCATTATCTTCAACAATCGTTACAAACTCAGGACAGGCAATACTAAAAAGTTCTAAGTCCATATTTTTATTGCGCATCACTTTGGCATACATTTCACTTTTAACAGTGCCTTCCGTTCCAATCACACCAATGCGACCCGAATGGGTCATTTTAATTGCAGCTCTCGCTCCAGCATGAATAACACCAACTACCGGAATTGACACTTGACTTCGGATCGTTTCCAATGCTGCTGCTGTTCCAGTATTACAGGCGATGACTAACATTTTTATTCCCTGATTGAGTAGAAAATGAGTCAATTGGTGGATATATTTTCGGACGTCCTCGGATGACTGGGGCCCATAAGGAGCTCTCGCACTATCACCCAAGTAGATAATCGATTCATTAGGTAACTGACGTAAGAGTTCCTTCACTACGGTTAAACCACCGTATCCTGAATCAATCACGCCAATTGGCAGGTTCCTCATTTCATCACCTAGTTCCTTTTATTCTTAATTAAATTATACTATAAGATTAGAAAAACCTCGAATGAAATTCGAGGTTTTATTACATATTATAATTCAAATGTTTACAGGCTACTATGTTCGCTCTTCCAAAGTTGATATGAGCGTTTTAACGTATTTATCATGCCCTTGTCACTATAGACGAGCACATTACTCTTGTAAAATACCATCGATACCATCAATAGTATTATAGCAAAAACGATTGATAGAATTACTGAAATAACAATCTCTTGAGCGCTGACTGTACCCGCCGCAATTCTAAGTGGCATGACAAACGGAGTGAACAGTGGGAATTGAGAACCAATACGCACTACCGGATTGTTCGTACTATTCAAGGCATACATTCCTATGTAGAATCCAGCAACCCCGATAAAAACCAGTGGGCTGATCATCTTATTAACATCTTCTGTCTTAGAAACGAGTGAACCTAAGAAGCCACTCAATGAGGTATACATAATAATACCCAAGAGAGCGTATAATAATCCAAGGTAAATCACTGGTCCAGATTCTTTGAAAATCATCGATAAATCAAACGGTAATTGAGCGGTTAAATCAGTGAAAACAGCGAATTGATTTTTAATAAACCAAAGAATCAATCCAATGATGATATAAATCGCGATTTGAGCCGCAATGACCATCGCAATTCCGAGTAATTTGCCTAGGAAATGTGAGGTAGCACTAATACTTGAAAGAATAATCTCCATAATTCGAGATCCTTTCTCGGCCGCAATTTCTTGCGAAATAATCGACACATAATTAATGATAAAGAAGAAGACCAAGAAACATACCCCGTAAGCCGCACCCATTTTGATTATTTGAGCTGGGTCACTGGTTGATACTTCTTTTGACTCGCCACCTTCATCAAATGAGACATTAATTTTATCGATAAAGACGTTTTGATTTTGTAATTTTGCTAAGTCTTGATCACTCAAGCCTAGTTCCTTGGCCTGCTCGAGCATTTGATAATTTGAAATCACCGAAGCAATTGATTTAGTATCGATATCTTTGCTTGTTGTTTTGCGGTAATATTTCAGATTAGTTAAATCACCTTCCCAAACTAGGTACCCTTCAATTTGATCCGATTCTAATTGGCTTCTAGCTTCATCCATTGACAAATCAAAATGAATCTCATTTCCGGTGTCAGCTTGTTGAATTAATAAAACAACCTCACTCGGTGCATCCACTACTGCGATTTCACCGATTGAAGACTGAGCAGCATCGCGTCCAATAAAGAAAGCAACTAAGCCGACAATTGCAAGGGTAATAAATGGGCTGAAAACCATCCAGAAGAATGACCATGATTTGACATTTTTACGAAATACTTGTTTGGCAACAATCCAAGTTTTATTCATGATGCTCACCTGCTTTCGTTTTAAAGATTTCTTCGAGGGTTGGTGGTAACTGTACGAATTTCGCAATATACTGACCTTTTGTGATGATTTGATAGAGCTCTTTACCATAGGATGCATCTTCAAGATGCAAGACATAATTATTCGGATATTCTTCAGTCACTGAGGTAACCCCTGGCAAGGCCTTTAATTCTTCCAATGTAAAATCCTTGGTCTCGATAAAGAGTCGAGTTCGACCGAAACTTTCACGAACTTCATGGACCCCACCATAAAGTACCTTATTCCCATTATGGATCATTAATAATTTATCGCACATGGCTTCAACGTTATTCATATTGTGACTTGAGAAGATAATGCTGCTGCCTTTCGCTTTTAATTCCATAATTCCATTTTGAAGTAGCTCCGCATTCACCGGGTCTAATCCACTAAAGGGTTCATCTAAAATCAATAACTTTGGTTCATGAATTAAAGTCCCAATCACTTGTACTTTCTGTTGGTTACCTTTGGATAATGTTTTAATTTTATCGGTCACTTTCCCTTTAACAGCAAATTTCTCCATCCAAAATTCCAAACGTTCAATAATTTCATCGCGCTCCATTCCGCGCAATCTAGCAAAATAAATCACCTGGTCTTGGATGGTCATATTCTCATAAAGTCCACGTTCTTCAGGTAAATAGCCGACAATATTACGAACTTGATTGCTCACGGGCATTCCGTTCCATGTTACTGTGCCACCTTTTTCGGGGTGTAAGAAATCCAGCAACATCCGGAAAATCGTTGTCTTACCCGATCCGTTTTGCCCGATCATCCCCATAATTGTTGCAGGTTCAACGGTAAAACTGACATCATTTACAGCGACTAAGTCACCAAATGTCTTCGTTAAATGTTTTGCTTCTAACATTATTTCCCTCCTTATATATTAATTTCCGCCAACTTCGGTTTCAATTTTTTGAACCATACCATCTTCCGTCGTAAAGATTGAGATTGATTGTCCTTCTTCTAAAAATGGTAAGAAATCTGCCAACTTAATATTCGCTTTATAGATTTTTCCATCGATTGTGAAGTAATACATCGTATTACCATCGACAACAGCCGCTTGAATCGATTGAATTAGACCCTCAACATGATTGAGGTCTCCATCTTCAAATTCAATTTCTTCAACCTCAATCGAATTTTCTAGAGCATAGGTTTGCATAAGCTTGTTAACAGAAGATTCAACATAAACTTTCTGATAATTTTGCGCATCAATCAAGGCATAGGCTTTGATTAAACCAGATTGATCTTTCAAAGTTAAGATATATAATGGTCGTCCCTCGATATTAATTAGCAGTGGGAATGTAGCCTTATACTCTTTCTCTTGAACGCTACCTTCTGCGGAGTCCATTGTAGAGAACTCTTCTGCAGCACTCAGAGGATAGAAGGTTGCATCTTTCGTTCGTAAATTCACCAACATAAAGCCAATATTGGAGTCATCTGCAACCACTGAAGTAATTCCGGTATATAAGTATAAGTCATCATCCATTGGCAAATAATTATATCCTTCTGTCGGTTCGGTAACACCATTTTGCGCAAAATAATAGTTAAAGAATCCGTTACTATAGTGTCCACGCATCGTTAATTGATGAATAATTAAATCCGCAGGATAGATACGGTCAATCCAAGTAGGAATCGAATCTAATGGATAGTGTTGCGTCTCCCCAGTCATTGCATTCACCGTGATCACACCGGTAACTTCAGGTTCACGTAAGAAGAAATTCCGACCATAAGTTGAAGCGATATAATACGGTGTTCCTTCATCATCCACCTCAAAAGCTGGTGCATTAAATAAAGTAAATGGATAATTAAAACGAAGGTGACGCAAAACATTCCGATTCAATAATTCAGAATAACTATAGCGAATCGGTTGTTCCGGTGTTTTAAGTTGGACCTCCCCCGTCACATTATCAATTTGTAAGTAATGAGGAATTCCTTTCTTAAAATTATTTACCCAACGGAAAAATCCAGCATATTCTAGTGGGGTCACTCGATAAGGATGCGAATTGATATTGATTTGGGTGTAGTCAGGTGAAGGAACAAATTGAGAAACAAGCTCTGTTAAGTTACCTAGCTGACGATTCCCTAAACGAACTGCTGTATCTCGGTCTACCAATGGAATTTGTGACACATCTGTTTCTGGGAAATCTTGTGCAAAATCTTCCTGATGTACGTCAATCATATTCGCGTATTTATTCGACATGAAAAATGGCGAAAAGATTAAATTACTGACAATACCGACCACTAAAATAATCGGCCACGGTAAAATTAATAAACGATACTTCCAGGATAACTGCTTAAATGCTTGTCGATATTGTCCCCAGGAAGCTTTTTTAACAACTTGAAGTGAATCATTTAATAATTCAATGACTAGAATACCCGCTGTTATAATCAGTAAGAACATCCAAAATGCCATCGATGCATAATGGATTGGAGGTAAGACAATATAATAGTATAGTAAAATACCTAGGATAAATGGAATATAAAGCCAACGTGCATTGAATCTCATCGAACGCTGTGCCGGTTTAAAGATTGAAGCGCGAGTAACGTCTTTCATAATCATTATCTCCTTTCATTCGTTAGTATCATTTTATTATACATTTGTATCACTGTCAATATCATCATGCAAAAAAACATCTCAAGTCGCTAGAAATAGCTGCTCGAGATGTTTAATTTTTAAAGATATTGCCTTAAAATTTGTTCTAAACGAGCTTGATCGTGATAACCGACCAACGTTTCAACAACTTCATCATCTTTTTTTACAATCATCGTTGGAATTGACATAATGCCAAATTGTTGTGCTGTCTTGACTTCTTCATCCACATTCATTTTGTAGAATTCAACTTCGCCCTCCATTGCTTGGCTTAACGTTTCAATAACAGGTGATTGCATGCGACATGGTCCGCACCATGGCGCCCAGAAGTCGACTAATACAACCCCTGATTTAGTAAGTTCATTAAATTGTTCATCACGTATATCTTGTACCATTGTTTTCTCTCCTTTCTGAATAACCATATTATAACAGACACAAGGCAATAATCTTCTTAATATGCTTAACCCTTAAAATAGACAATAGTAGAGCCATCGCCACCTGCGTTAGGAGGAGAATATTCAAAGCGTTCCACTTGTGGATGATTAGCTAATGCTTGTTGGACACCCTTGCGTAATGCGCCGGTCCCTTTGCCATGGATAATTGTCACCATCGGATGGTTGGATAATAACGCCTGATCTAAATACTGGCTTAATCTTCTCAATGCAGCATCAAACCGTTCACCTCTTAAATCAAGTGAGGTGCTTACTTTAGAACCAGCATGTCGTTGAACGTTCAGTCTTCTTTGAGGTTCGACAGATTCGAGAAGTTTTACTTCAGAAGCTGCTACTTTCATCTTCATTACGCCCATTTGTACAATGTATTCTTTAGATGATGGAATCTCAACGATTGTCCCGCGCTGTTGATATGCCAAAACTTCAACTTCGTCTCCTACTTCAATTCGTTGTGGCTTTTTGGCACGTTGCAAGACTTTATTTTTCTTCAAACGTTCAGGTTCCGTTAAGTCACCGAGACGTTTTTTATTTTCAATAAACGTATGTTCTTTAATAGGTTGCTGACTCGATTGTTCGAGTTGTAAATCACGAATATCTGAAATAATCTTTTCTGCTTCTTCTTTTTTTGCTTCAATATATTGATTGGCTTCACGTTTCGCTTGTGACATCAAATCATCTTTAGCATTCAACCACTGTTGGTATTCATCTTTCAAGCGATCTAACAGTGTTTGTGCATCATCGAGATAACGTTGCGTTTGTTGATGTTCTTCTTCCATCTCGCGGCGCTCTTGATCTAGCTGCATGACCATGTCATTCAATTGTTGGCTTTCTTGTTGGACTCCTGATTGAGCTTTTTCAATAATATCCGAGCGTAAGCCTAAGCGTTTTGAAATTTCTAAGGCATTACTGCGCCCTGGGATGCCAATTAATAAGCGATAGGTAGGTGATAGTGTCTGATCATTGAATTCCATACTAGCATTTTGAGTATTTGCGGCGTGATTCGCATATACTTTGAGCTCAGGGTAGTGAGTGGTTGCAAGTACAATCGAACTTACGGATTGGAAGTAATCCAATATGGCCATCGCGAGCGCCGCTCCTTCTTGCGGATCCGTTCCTGAACCTAGTTCATCAAGCAAAATCAATGACTGATAGGTAGCTCGTTGAATGATGGAGACAATATTTGTCATGTGACTAGAGAAAGTACTCAAGTTTTGTTCAATCGATTGTTCATCACCAATATCCGCATAAACTTGATCGAAGATGCCGATTTGACTTGCCTCTTCTGCCGGTATATAGAGTCCCGACTGTCCCATAATCTGCAGCATACCGAATGTTTTCAGTAGGATTGTTTTACCCCCTGTGTTAGGCCCGGTTATAATTAATGATTGATAATCACCACCGATTAAGATATCATTCGCTACAATTTGCTTCGGATCAATCAATGGATGTCGCGCTTGCCAAATACGTACTTCCCGTTCTGGCGATAGTGTTGGCTTCGTCCCTTCGATTGCCAGAGAATATTCCGCCCTTGCTTGCACATAATCAAGGTATCCCAGTGCGTAATAATTTTGATTGATTTCTGATAAATAAGGCAACAACTGCTCTGTAACTTCATCTAGAATGCGGTCAACTTCAACCTTTTCTTCACTACGTAGGGCAGCTAATTGATTGTTCAAATTAGTGACACTTTGTGGCTCAATAAATAAGGTTTGCCCGGTACTACTCTGGTCATAGACAGTCCCCTTAATTTGAGCACGGTAATCCGTTTTAACTGGAATGACATAGCGTTGATTACGAATTGTAATCAATGTATCAGATAATAGGTTGGCTTTTGATTTGATAATCGTATTTAAGGTTTCACGGATCGATTGTTCAGTACGAAGCTGTGTTCGGCGAATGCGATTCAATTCCGAGCTCGCAGTATCCAGGATGATTCCATCTGAGTCAACCGTCTGATCAATTCGTTGTTCAATTTCTGGTAAACTGACCATTTTTTGTATCCATTCATTTAACTGAGGGAAAAATTGATTATTCTCTTCTAACTGCGAAAAAAATCGAACTAGTTGCGAAGTCGTACTTAACAACTTACCTAGTTCAGCAAGTTCTTTCCCGTTAAGTCGGGCCCCGATTTCAACACGTTTGATGGATTCACGAACATTGGAAATACGGGGAATCGGTAGCGTAGCTGGTAGCGAAAGAATTCGTACAGCTTCTTCGGTCTCATCTAATAAGCGTTGAATGGTTGCCTGTTTAGTTTGGGGAAGTTGTTTGATAACAAACTGATGCCCCATTTCCGTTTGTACGCGCTCGATAAGGTGTTGTTTAATTTTATGGTATTCTAGCGTCTTTAATATTTTTTGATCGAACACTATTGCCCTCCTCTCTGACAGATTAATCGTAATCTAAGATAATGGGTTCACAGATAACCACATTTGTGCTGCAAAATCAGATAGTAATGGTGTATTAGCGACAATACCATAGGCTAAAGGATTATTCACAAATTGTTGTTGAATAAATTCAACTGGAATAAGAGATAACGCAAATAAAATAATAAAAACAATAATATAAGCAATAATCAAATTGATGATACCCCCACCGATCCGATTAATATGATGCAAAACATCATAGTACATCAATCGGTTAAAGAAGAGTGACACATAATTGGTCACTAACCAACCGATAAGTCCGATTAACATAAAGGTCAAGACACGATAAAATGCCGTATCCAACATAAAACTAATGGCTTCATCGTAGATAGCCAATTGTGTATCGGGTTGAATGGATGGAAATGGAATAATCATCTCAATCCATTTCGATAAGGGTTCAAAAAATTGCGTTGCCAATATAAAGGTAATGATATAGCCTAAAAAGCGGATTGCTTGCATAATGAGTCCTCGACGCCATCCCATATAAAAACTTAATACAAAAATTAATAATATAACAATTGTAAGCATGTTGCACCTCGATTTGAATTTTTATTTGAAATTCATGCCGTTTTGAGATTTGATGGCCTGAATCTCTTCTTCAAGTTGTTTAATACGATTTTCACGACTTAAACTATCTGAAATAGCGTTAATTGCCATAAGAATACAGCGGTCCGTCGTATCTAATGTCGGATCAATATGATGTAATTGTTCAAGTTGTGTTTTCAATAGATCAATCACTACATCCATATGTTGAGCACTTTTCTCACCTGTGATAACATAGTCTTTACCATTAATGGTGGTTCTAAAACGTTTGTGCAAAATCCTCACCTACTCTAACTTTAATACCTTTATTTTACCAAAAAAACAGCCTGCGTGCCAAAAAACTATTAAAGGAGCATATTCAATGAAACAACACACTTTAAAAATGACCCCGTCACAACTCCAACAACTCAAACAATACTATCAACCTCATCTTACATCATCGGTTCCTTACAGTGTATTTCGAGCGGTGCACCAACAAACAACCATTACAGCCTATACGAGTGGCAAAGTGCTGTTCCAAGGAAATCATACGCTCAATGAACTACAACAACTGAGCCAACAGTTCGATTGGATTACTCCGCCTCAAGCTGGTACGAAGACGACACCCAATACTCAAACGCGTTCTGTTTCAACCATGGTTAGCCAACAATATTGTGTCATCGGTAGCGATGAAGTTGGGAACGGTAGTTATTTCGGATCATTAGTAGTTGCCAGTGTCTATTTACGTCCGGAAGATATCGATTGGGTCAAAGCTCTCAAAGTCAATGATTCCAAAAAGTTAACGGACCCACAAATTGAAGCCATCGCACCCAAACTTATGGAGCGTTTATTCTATAATGTCATTGAAGTATCCCCTAAACAATATAACAAAGTCATGGGTATCAAATATAATGCCGTCAGCCTGAAAGTCATGATGCACTATACAAATTGCCAACAGCTTCTTCAAAAAATTGAAAATCAGCCGCTCGAACGAATTATTATCGACCAATTTACTACCCCTAAAAATTTCTATCATTATTTAACAGGTCGAGAAACTATCGATCGATCGCTAATTCTCTTTAAGACCCAAGCTGAATCCCAATATCTATCCGTCGCTTGTGCTTCGATTATTGCGCGTCATTTATTCTTAGAATCGCTAAGAAGATTCGGCGCGCCGTATCAATGCACACTCCCTTCCGGAGCTGGGACACAGGTCGATCAAGTAGGACGTGAATTAACACAAAAATATGGAGCTGCCATCTTAGATGAGATAGCCAAGCTCCATTTCCGCAACACTGAAAAAATATTAAATTAACGCAACTGGATGTCGTCTAATTGAAGTAGCGCAGATTCAATGCGTTGCATTGCCTGATCCACATCTTCATCGGACATCGTTTGATCTGGATTTTGGAAGATTAAACGATAAGCTAATGAAATATGGTCGCTATCGATTGCCTCACCTTGATAGTAATCAAATAAGGTGACCGACTCTAAATATTCAACGCCACTCGCATAAATTGTATCGACAATTTGCTGGTGGTTTTGTGTTTTAGAGACCAGTAATGCGATATCACGCATTGAGGCTGGATATTTTGGTATCGCTTGTTGGCTGCGTTCCGGCAACGCAACTGGGTACACTCGATCAAGATAAATCTCAGCAAAATATGTGTGTGAATGAATGTCATAATCACGACACAGTGTCGGATGAATCTGACCGATGATTCCAATCACTTGGTCGCCAAGTTTAATTTGAGCTGAGCGACCTGGATGAAGTTCTTCGATACTTTCTACCTTTTCCCACTGGATTAAGGATTGGATTTGTAGCTGCTCAAAGTATGTCTCTAACATCCCTTTTAGATCATAGAAGTCATAATAACGAGCTTTTTGTGACCAACTATCCACTTGAGCGTGACCGGATAAAATAATGCCTAATCGATCGACTTCTTCAGGCATTTTACGGGCATCTGCGTGTCCTTGGAAGACACGTCCTAACTCAAATAATGCCAAGTCATCATTACGACGCGCTTGATTATATTGTGTAATTTCAAGTAAGGCTGGTAGGAGACTTTGACGTAATACTGAGCGTTCCTCACTAAGTGGTAGTGCCAGCTGGATTAATGGGGTATTAGGATTTGCCAATAACTGAGCGTGCTTCGATGATTGTAAACTATAACTAATCACTTCATGCAGTCCTAGCCCTTCCATCACTCGTCGTGTCGTGCGACGCATCAATTGTTGAGGCTTCAAGCCAGATAGTGGTGACTGAATTTGCGGTAAAGTATTCGGTATATGATCATAACCATAAATCCGAGCAATTTCCTCAATCACATCGGGTTCAATTTGAATATCCCAACGTCTTGGCGGTACTTGAACATCGAACGTTTCCCCATTTAAAGTGATGGTAAATCCTAAACGTTGAATAATTTCTTCTAATTCTGAATCAGTCAGTTCAATCCCAATTTGTCGTTCGATTGCGTCACGGCGAACGGTCACCGTAACCGGTTCAGCTTGCACACTCGTTTGGGCTAAATAACCTGGAATTGCTGTACCACCGGCAAGTTGTTGCATTAGCTCCACTGCATAATCACCTGAAGCATTAACCGTTTGTTTATTCAAACCTTTCTCGAAACGTTGACTAGATTCTGATCTTAACCCTAAACGTTTAGACGTTAAGCGAACCGCTTGTGGATTAAAGATGGCGGTCTCAAGTAAGACATTTTTCGTTGATTCGGTTACTTCGGTATCATAACCACCCATCACTCCGGCTAAAGCAATTGGACGGTCTCCGTCACAAATAACGCCATCTCCTTCAACAAGCGAGCGTTCTACTTGATCAAGTGTCAACAGTTTCTCACCATCTTTGGCATAACGAACTTCAATGGTATCACTTGTCAACTTGTCATAATCAAATGCATGCATCGGTTGTCCGTATAACAGTAATAAGTAATTAGTAATATCGACAATATTATTTACGGGACGAATCCCTGATTTCATCAAGCGCATTTGCATCCAAATCGGACTTTCTGCCACTTTCACATTTTGAATTAAACGTAACTGGTACTGCTCGCTTACATTGGCATCTACCTTAAGCTCTTTCAAATCTGCTAAAGTTTCAACTTGTGTTAATTCTGTCGAGACACTTTGGATTTTTGGCGTCTGACTTAAAATTGCTCCTACTTCATAGGCATTACCTAGCACACTTAATGCATCCGCACGGTTGGGCGTTAAGCTTAATTCAAAAATCGGATCATTTAATTTTAGATAAGTAATAATATCTTCACCGACTGGAGCATCTTCAGGTAATAACACAATGCCATCACTATATTTTTTTGGTATGACATTGGATTTAAAGCCTAACTCTTCATAAGAGCAAAGCATCCCTGATGAGGGAATATTACGAATTTCAGTTTGTTGAATTTCGCCCATTGGTAATACTGCCCCTGGTAAAGCACAAATTACTTTAGCACCTTGAACAATATTCGGTGCGCCACAGACAATTTGTAATACTTGGTCGTCTCCAACTTTTACTTGGGCAATATTAAGCTTATCTGCTTCTGGATGCGGCTCTAAATGTTCGACAAAGCCAACCACAAGATGACTTAAGGTTTTGCCGTAATTTTCAACACCTTCAATTTCAATTCCAGTCCGTGAGATTCGTTCAGCTAACTGATCAGTATCCTCTTGAGATAATTCTAAAAAATCGGATAACCATTCTAAGCTAAGATACATTATAAGGTCCCTCCTTTAAATTGATTTAAGAAGCGTAAATCATTTTGATAAAAATGACGAATATCATCAATATTGTATTTCAACATCGCTACCCGTTCAATTCCAAGTCCAAAAGCAAATCCGCTATAACGTTGACTATCAACACCTGACATCTCGAGTACATTTGGATGAACCATTCCAGCGCCTAATATTTCAATCCAACCGGTTTGCTTACAGACATTACATCCTTTACCTCCACATTTGAAGCAATTCACGTCCACTTCAACAGACGGTTCAGTGAACGGGAAATAACTTGGACGAAGACGAATTTCGCGGTCTTGGCCAAACATTTTTTTAGAAAATGCGAGTAAGGTCCCTTTTAAATCAGCTAAAGTTACTTCAGGTGCAATAACGAGTCCCTCAATCTGTTGGAATTGATGTGAGTGCGTCGCATCATCATCATCTCGGCGGTAGACTTTCCCCGGACTAATCATCATTAATGGACCGTTTTTTTCAAAATCATGTTGCTCCATCGTTCGTGCTTGAACAGGTGATGTATGCGTACGTAAGAGTAATTCATCGTTAATATAAAACGTATCTTGCATATCACGGGCAGGATGATTCTTCGGTAAATTCATCTTCTCAAAGTTATACAAATCTTGTTCGACTTCAAATCCGTCAATCACTTGATATCCTAAGCCAATAAAGAAATCTTCAATCTCCATTAAAGTTTGATTTAATATATGGGCTGTGCCGAAAGGTTTAGAGTAGCCCGGTAAAGTAATATCAATTGATTCACTCATCAATTGTTGATTCAGTTCTTTTTCTTTTATTTGGGATAATTGTGTTTGGAAAACTTCATTAAAAGATTGGTTAAAAGATGAGATTGCTTTACCTAGCTTTGGTTTATCGTCATTGGATAAATCCTTCATCTTTTGTGTATAAGCTTGTAGTGCACCTTTCTTACCAGTATATTGAATACGAATTGCTTCAAGCTGTGATGATTCTTCTGCTTGTTGAATGGCAGCAACCGCTTCTTGACTCAGTTGGTCTATCTCTTGTACTAATTGTTCAATCATGGCCAATCCTCCTAATTTTTCTAATAAAATATAAAAAGTAGCGCATCCCAAAAAGGGACGCGCTACCGTGGTACCACCCTTATTCCCATTCTATGAAAATAACATAGACTGGGCTCTCAATCTGTAACCGTGATCAGCGGAATCTTTTTCAAATCAAAATTGATTCTTAACAGATTAACTCGGAAATTGAAATTAAAGTGCGACTTATATTATTTAGTTTCAGCCTTGCTAAATATCTCTGTGGTTGGCGTACTTTAGTGATTTCGTCATCGTTGTTATCTAACTATAGCATGTTTATGAATTAAACGCATCGATAAATAGATTAAATAATCGCTTTAGCAGCATAACGCTTCATTTGGCGGTAGAAACGATATTGGTTCAAGTAATAACTTATTTTGTGAGAACAATAATGTGATCCTTCCGCAATACTACACCGCTTATCCATCAGGGTGACTAACCAGCTTTCGATATAGCGTGGGATGTCTAACGTCGCACCAAACATATGTTTCAATATAATGTCTTGTTCAACATCTGATAGTTCTGTAATCTTTAGAGCATTCTCTAAAGCAATTCTCGGATGTTCATAATTATGTCCACGTGGGCCAGCAGTATGCTTATCGATTGATTCGTAAAAGAATAAATCATGTAATAAACCCGCTCGTGCGACAGCACGTGCATTTAAGCCCAAACGCTTTGCCCAACGATAACTACGATAGGATACACCAATCGAATGCGCTAAACGCGTCGTAATATGATGATGAGTGTAGTTTGCTAATCGTTGAACATCCGAATGATCCATTAAGTCATGTACCATCTCAAGATATTCTAGATCGTGAATCCAATCTTTTAACAAATAACCTTCTCCTCTATTTATGAACTTTAATGTTTATTATACGCTACTTATATGCGAAAACCTATGAATTTTTTATTAAGCTTTGATGATTATTTCGGACAATTTGCTTGAAATAAGAGAATTGCGGTTGCAATCGCAACATTTAATGATTCAGCCTGTCCTTGCATTGGAATATAGGTAACTTGGTCGCACATCCCTAGTAACTTAGGGGCTACTCCCTGCCCTTCATTACCCATCAGCCAAGCACAAGGGTTTTGTGTATCTAAGTCATAATAAGGGACAGCTGAAGAATCTAATCCCGTCCCATAAACTTGGATGTCGTGTTGCTGTAATAATGGAATAGCTTCTTCCAGGCTCAAAGTAACGATCGGAAGATGCCATAATGAGCCTTGAGTCGATCGGATGACTTTATCATTATAGAGATCGACACATCCTTCTCCCAATATGATCGCATCAATCCCAGCTGCATCCGCTGTACGAATCATTGTCCCTAAATTTCCCGGATCTTGAATTCGGTCTACGAGTAAATACTTATTCCCATCAATGAGCGGTAGGTTCTGATCATTCGCCACCTCAATCACTGCAAAAATGCCTTGCGGAGAAGGTGTTTGAGCCAGCTGACTTGCTAATGAATCGGCAATTAGCACCGGTGTAAAGCACTGGTCATGCGTTTGCAGATGGTCCCATTGTTCCGCATAGTAACTTTCTGTCATGATTAAACTATCCATCGCTACTTGATGTTTTAGTGCTTCTTCCACTAAATGAGTGCCTTCGACGAGATACTTTTGTTGTTTTCGTCTTTCTTTCGAGGTAGCTAGTTTTCGCCAAGACCGTAGTTTAGCATTATTGGCTGAGCGAATGACTTCGATTGACATTTTAACGGGTTAAGCGATAAATTGCTTCAGCATAAATTGCAGTACATCTTAATAAATCACTGACGCTAAAGAATTCATTCGCTTGGTGCATTGTGTCGGTAGAGTCTGGGAATAGCGCGCCATACGCCACACCACGTGGCATTAAGCGTCCATATGTGCCGCCTCCAATGGTTTTTTCATAACCTTTTTCACCTGTTTGGTTTTCGTATACTTGTAATAATGTTTCAACCATTGGGTCATCTGCTGGAACATAATGAGGTTCTTTCGCTTCGCCCATTTCAATCGATAGAGAATATTCTGTCAGTGCTTTTTGCATTCCTTCATGAATACGTTCTGGATTTGTTCCTTCTGGATAACGGAAGTTAACATTGATATCCATCCCTTTTCGGTCTTGATAATTAACAACACCGACGTTCATACTTAATTCACCCATCACATCATGCGTATGGTTAACACCAATACTTGAACCGTCAAATCCTTCATATAGTTGATGTGACAGCATTTGAACCAAATGGTTCGCATCTTGTTGGTCGAAAGTATAGTTCACTAAAAATTGTGATAAATGAGTAGCTGCATTCACTCCTACATGTGGCGTAGAACCATGAGCAGCTTTACCTACTAGATGGAACGTAATTTGGTCACTCTCAATTTCATAAGAACCTTTTAAGTGATTTGGATGTTCTTTGACAAAAGAATCAAATGCTTCTGCCAATGTTTCTAAATCAGCTCCTTGAACAACCGCATCACAATCTTGCGGAACCATATTCGCACGTAATCCCGCATTTAATGAAACTAGGTGATAATCGCCCTCTACCTTCGTTTGATCTGATTGTGTAATTATCGCTGAAACATTTCCTTTTTCACCGTTAATAATTGGGAAATTCCCATCCGGAGAGAAACCAAAATCTGGCATTTCAGCTTCTGCAAAGTAATGATCCATACATTGCCAACCAGACTCTTCGTCGGTTCCGATAATTAAGTGAATTCGCTTATTAAATTTAACACCTAATTCGAGCAATAGTTTAATCGCATGATATGCCGCAATGGTAGGCCCTTTATCATCGCTTGATCCTCGAGCATAGATTTTTTCATCGATAATTTGTGGTTCAAACGGATCGGTCTCCCAACCTGTTCCAACCGGAACTACATCTAAATGTCCTAAGATCCCTAATAATTCTTCACCTTCACCGAACTCTACACGTCCAGCCCATGGGCCATATTGCTTGGTCGTAAAACCATCTTCTTTAGCCATCGCCATAAAATCTTCAAGTGCTGCTTTAGGACCTGGGCCAACCGGCGCATCTTCTGTCGCTTTATCATCTTCTCGAACTGACGGAATTCTTAATTGACGGAATAGATCTTCAAGAATTGATTCTTTACGTTTAGTAACCTCTTCTAACCATTGAATGTTTTCCATTGTGCTCCTTCTTTCTACCTTATATTTCTTTTAATAGACGCAATTCTTCAGCAGTTAACTCGCGGTATTCCCCTTCAGCGAGATGTTCATCTAAAGTAATCGGTCCCATACTTATACGATGAAGCTTTAAGACCAAATTGTCAATAGATTGAAACATTTTTTTAACTTGATGAAACTTGCCCTCATAAATCGTCACCTCAGCCCATATTTCATCGGGTTGATTGGATGGCAAACTTCGTAATTGGGCGGGGCGAGTCACATAATCATCGAATTTTATCCCATTTTGAAATGTTGCAATATCCACATCAGTAATCGGTTTAGCAATTTTCGCTTGATAAACTTTAGGGACTTGATGTTTTGGCGAAGTCAATCGATGGGCTAATTGGCCATCATTTGTTAAAAGTAATAACCCAGTTGTGTCAATATCTAACCTACCTACGGGGAATAAATCGACATGTTGATAATCAAGCGCAACCCAGTCAATCACTGTTTCATGGAGATGATCAAATGTTGCGCTAATAATTCCATCCGGTTTATTTAACATCACATAATAATACTGTTGGTAAGCGATGGGTTCATCATAACAACATACTAGATCTGTTTCGGGTTCAATGTGTAGACTTGACTTTGTCACCGTCTCCCCATTTATCGTAATCGCTCCAGATTGTATAAGCTTCTTAACATCTTTGCGGGTACCGAATCCCGAGTGGCTTAATAACTTATCAAGTCTCACTCTACAAACCTCATTTCATCTTGTAATTTTTGATATCGATTCCCCAGTATAATATGCAATAAATTCAGTAATCCAAGTGCAATCACATAGATTACAACGGATACGAATACAACAATCATAATCTTAATAAGCAGCATCCAGCGCCCATCTCCCGGAATTAATACATTTACTAATTGATTCCATAAGACTGCAGCCACTGTCATCGTAATCGAGGCGATAAAAATTCGTACCATATTCGTTAACAAGACATCATAGTTAATTTTTAATTTTTTCGAAATCGCAATCCAACTTAAAGTACTTGTCACTGTAAAGCCAATCATGGTTGCAATAAGTGCACCATGAGCCTTCAGTAATGCCACCATTGGAAATTGTACGACTAATTTGACAAGTAAACCTACTAATAAATATCGTACAGCTAAACGACGTTGATTCATTGATTGCAGGATGGTTGATAAGACCGTATAAAGTCCTAATATCACACTTGAAATCGCTCCAGTCACTAATAAGTTAGGCCCTGCTTCAATACCGTATTCAAAGAAGAAGAAATAGAGATTGTTTGCAATAGCTGCCATACCTAAAGCAGCAGGCAACATAACAATAAAGAAAATAGACATAATATGCGTCACCATCTCACTCGTTCCTTCTAAGTTACGTTTTGCGTAATAACTTGTAATGGTTGGAACTAATGAGGAAGCAAGCGCTACAGCGACGGAAATAATAATCATCACTAATTTATCAATATCAAGGCTCATTAAACCATAGAGTTGTGAGATTTCAGAGAACATTAACGATGATGTTCGGCTTAAAATTTGGCCAAAAGATAATTGGTCTATAAATTGTGCAATAATGATTCCTGATCCTAATAAAATAAATGGAATACTATCTTTTAAGACTAGCGTCATACTTTCATTAAAATCAATATCAATTTTATTAGATGATTGTGACATTAACTTATCCGTTTGAGGCTTATATCTAAAGTATTCAAATAATAAATAAGCAAGGGAGAGTATCGCGCCAATGAACGCGGCAAAAGTTGAGTGGACAACTGCTGTAGTTGGCTCTCCTTGTTGTATTTTAAGAATCGCATACGTTGCAACTAGTAAATATGCCACTCGCGCTAATTGTTCTAAAATCTGTGAAATAGCCGTTTGCTTCATATCATTAAAACCTTGGAAATAACCTCGTAATAAGCTCATTCCTGGTAAAATTAGTAACGCAGGTGTTAATGAGCGGATGACCGTTGTGGCTGCATCCACATTTTGAGTTGCCGACATCGAGGCTATCCATGGTGCGGTGATAAATAATATTAAAGCAGAAACAATTCCGGTACCAATCATAATATACAAACTATTTTTGAAAAGTTTATTCGCGACTTTATATTCGTTATGCGCATGGAAATACGACATTTGCTTAGCGATCGCACTTGGGAATCCGGCTGTAGCAATCGCTAAAAATAACGCATATGGTTTATAGCCTATACTGTACAAAATATTAACTTTCGTATAAGATTCACCAAACATACTGGCCCATGGAATAATATAGAGTGCGCCAATAATACGGGAGAAGACACTTCCCATTGTTAACCACGTTGCACCGCCTACTATAGAGCGCTTATCATGCAGGCTTTCATCCACTTCTTCAGCAATTAATTGACCCGTCGTAAGATCTTCTTCCATCCGTTGTTCGGTAATAATTGGCTCAATTGTTTCAGGTTCCTCTTCCAACATTTCTGTCGCACTGGTTGTCTCAATCGAATTCTCCTCGGTGATTAGATCCTCTGTTTTATCTATCCGTTCTTTGTCAACAGGTAAAGTTTTATTTTCAATTTCAGATTCTGTGGATTCATCTGATTTTTCAAGAATTTCTTTTAATTGATTGACTGAAAGTCCTTCACCTTTTTCTGCCTGTTGATTTTGGTCGAGTTCAGGTGTCTCCACCTCAACTTCAGTTTCTGCTTTCTCAGATACGGCTGATGACGTCTCTTCAGTGAGCCTTTGATTATCCTCACCAATTTCTGTATCAACCTCTTGGATAACATCGGTTTCGATATTTTCATCAACTTCTATTTCTGATTCCGTTTCTTCACTTTCTTCAACTTGTGGATCATATAAATTGCGAAGCTTATTTAAGATTGACTTTCCTTTTTTCGTGGTTAATTCTTTTGATTCAGCCGCCACTGGCGTATCTTCCACCGAATTTTCTTCTCTAAATGGATCCAGTTCTTCTGACTCTATTTTCACTTCTTCACTTTCATCTTCTACAAGATACTCTCCTGTATAAAACGATTTTAGTCGTTTAAACCAGCTTCCACCCGTAGAAACAGCATCATCTGCATCATCACGCACTTCAGCAGGCAATGATTTCGTTATATTCGTTTTTTCAGTTTTTTGGAACTTAGTATCTTCAAACCCAGTTTCATTTTCTTCATTTTGAGAAAGAGCTTCTAGTTCATTGGGTTGGTTTGTTGTAAGATTCAACTTCATTTGAATCGTATGCCATAAAGAGTGATCCTCCTGAATCTCTGATATTTCACCTTCTTGATTTGTCTCCATCTCAAATTGATTATAGACTTGAATATCATCTAATTGATTCATATCATAATGTTCTTCATAACTCGGTTGGATCCATTTGCGTTTTTCAGCATTGCTTGCTTCTGCTTCAGCTTGCTCTTTCAACTGTTCACGAATCGAAACATAACGAAATTCGTTATACGGTGTTTCAAACTCGGATGTTGAATTAGACCCAAACGGCTCAGATATAGATTCAGACGACTCATTAGCAGATAAATCATCAGATTGAGTAAAGTAGTCACCATCAATAGGTTGCGGATTTGGGTCACGTAACTTCTTACGATCTTCTGAAGTAAACTCAATTGTATGCGATAAATCATGCGTTGACTTCAGGTCATCTCTTTTATACTTTTTAACCATAAGCAGCCTCCTTTCATATCATTACTTAATAACAATATTAACTAAACGATTCGGAACAACGATAACCTTTCTTATTTTTTCATGGTCATAATCTGTTTTTTGCTCGATCATTTTGCGTGCCATAGACTCAACTTCTGCATTTGACAAATCAATTTCAATGTCCATTTTTTTAATCAATTTGCCATTGACTTGAATCACGACTTCAACAGTTTCATCCTTCGTCAGTGCTTCTTCATAAGTCGGCCATGTCTCAAGGGAAATGGATTGCGTATGCCCCATCGCCTGCCACAATTCTTCTGCCAAATGTGGCGTAATCGGAGCGATTAAGGTTAAGAATCCTTCCATATAAGTTTTCGGCAAGACGCTTTGCTCGCGTGCTGCATTTAAGTAAATCATTAATTGTGAAATTGCTGTATTAAAATGAAGTTGCTCGTAATCTTCTGATACTTTCTTAACGGTTTGATGATAAATCTTCTCAAGTGACTTATCTTCTGAATCAATAATATTTGGATTCAACTGTCCTGTCTCTTCATCAATAAAAAGTCGATAGACACGGTCTAGGAAGCGGCGACTACCTTCAAGACCTTTCTCACTCCAAGCAATTGAAGCATCTAAAGGCCCCATAAACATCTCGTAAAGTCTTAGCGTATCCGCACCAAAATCATGAACGATATCATCTGGGTTTACTACATTGCCTTTTGATTTAGACATTTTTTCATTGTTCTCCCCTAAAATCATTCCTTGATTGAATAATTTTTGGAAAGGTTCTTTGGTTGGAACGAGTCCTAAATCGTAAAGTACTTTATGCCAGAACCGTGCATAGAGTAAGTGTAAAACAGCGTGTTCTACTCCACCAATGTAAAGGTCCACCTGCTGCCACTTCGCAATGGCTTCGGGACTTACAAATTGTTCGTCATTATGCGGATCCATAAATCTTAGGAAATACCATGAGCTACCTGCCCATTGTGGCATCGTATTCGTCTCACGGCGCCCTTTCATACCTGTTTCAGGGTCTACAACATTGACCCATTCTGAAATATTAGCAAGTGGTGATTCTCCGGTTCCACTTGGTTTAATTTGGTCTGTTAAAGGAAGTTCCACCGGTAATTCTTCTTCTGGAACAACCGTCACTGTACCATCTTCCCAGTGAATAATTGGGATAGGTTCGCCCCAGTATCTTTGACGTGAGAAAATCCAGTCGCGTAAACGGTAATTAATTTCAGCATAACCTTTTTGATGTGCTTCTAACCATTCAATCATTTTTTCGATGGCATCTTGATTGTTAAGGCCATTTAGGAATTCGGAATGAATATGAGTTCCATCTTCAACATAAGCTTCTTCTGAGATATCCCCTTCAATCACTTGATGAATCGGTAAGTCATATTTATGGGCAAACTCATAATCTCTTTGGTCATGTGCAGGAACGGCCATCACAGCACCTGTCCCATAGTTATATAGAACATAATCACCTATCCAAATTGGAATTAATTCTTCGGTAACAGGGTGAACGGCATAGCTTCCAGTAAAGACTCCCGATTTATCTTTATTAAGCGAAGTACGTTCTAAATCACTTTTAGTTTCGATTTGTTTTAAAAATTGTTCTACCTCTTTTTGGTACTCCGGCGTTACGATGTGCTTAACTACTGGGTGCTCAGGTGCAACCACCACATAACTAACACCGAATAGTGTATCAGCACGCGTTGTATAGGATTCAATCATTTCATCGAAACTATCGACTTTAAATTTAATGACTGCCCCTGAGGATTTACCAATCCAGTTTCGCTGCATTTCTTTAACGTTCTCTGGCCAATCTAAATCATCGAGTCCTTCTAATAACGGTTCTGCATATTCCGTAATTTTCAAGACCCATTGTTTCATTGGCTTACGATAGACTGGAAAACCTCCAACTTCAGAAACACCATCAATGACTTCCTCATTGGCTAAGACCGTTCCGAGGTCGGGGCACCAGTTAACCATCATCTCATCTTCGTAGGCTAACCCTTTTTCGTATAATTTCGTAAAGATCCATTGGGTCCATTTATAATACTTCGGATTCGTTGTATCAATTTCCCGGCTCCAATCATAACTAAAACCGAGTGATTTCAATTGGCGACGGAAAGTATCAATATTTTTTTGTGTAAAATCTGCGGGGTTATTTCCGGTTTTAAGCGCATATTGTTCAGCTGGAAGTCCAAAAGCGTCCCATCCCATTGGATGTAATACGTCATAACCTTGCGCACGCTTCATTCGTGCCATAATATCTGTTGCAGTATAACCTTCAGGGTGCCCAACGTGAAGCCCTTGTCCAGATGGATATGGGAACATATCTAAAACATAATATTTTGGATGTTCAGGTCCTCTATCTAATGTTTTAAATGTTTGATGCTCTTCCCAATATTCTTGCCATTTCTTCTCAATTTCTAGATGATTATATTTCATGTTGGAATTCTCCTTTTTTCTATAAAAATAACCCTATGTTACTCATATCATAACATAGGGCGTCTTAACGCGGTACCACCTAATTTTCAAATATAATTTATTTCTTATATTATATTTGCTTAATATCGATAACGTTGATATCACGGCTTAATCTACTTTTTTTCAATTAAGCTAGCATAGAATGAGTTCATTACTCCTTACTGACTTACTTTCACCCGGTGTAAGCTCTCTAAACAGCACTGAATAACTAATAATTTCTACGATCTAATTTAGTTTATTAAAAATTAATCACTTGACCTACGTGAATTAACGATGAGCCCTGATTATTTGCAATCAATTGATGTACATCGACACCGTAGCGCATTGAAATTCCATAGAGTGTATCTCCAGCTTGAACGACATGTGATTGTGTCGTCGATGGCGTTGATTCTGCTGGAGCTGCTGGCGCTTTCGATTCGGCCTCTTCAACTACCGGTGTTGATTCCACTACAGGTTGAGTGTAATTAGGCGCTGTCGCGGTATTCGACGTTTCTGGAACATTTGGTGTAACCTTATTTTCTGTCACTGTTTCTTGAGTTGTTGGTGCAGTTTCCTTAGATGAGGCAGATGAAACTGTAGGAGTTTGACCTTTAACTTTCAAAACTTGTCCTGGATGAATTAAGTAAGAAGTTAATCCATTCATTTGCATCAATTCATTTAATGTCATTCCATTTTGACGCGCAATCGTATATAATCCTTGTCCTCGTTGAACAACATAGGTACCTTGTGTAACACGAGGTGTAGAAACACCTTGTGAAGGACGTGGCGCAGCTGGTGCAGGTGTCGCAGGGACTATTGGTTTTGGTGTTGCTTGAGGTGCGGATGCACTCGGAGCTGGCGTTTGATTAATTTTTTCGGTATTAACTTTATTCTCATTCGATTCAGTTGCTGGCTTAGACTCAGATGGTGCTGCAGGTTGAACTGGTTTTGCAGCCGTTCCTAAATTGAGGACCTGACCTGGATGAATCACTGTATTAATATTGAAGCCCGTTTGTGCGAGTAACTGATTCAATGTCATACCATGAGCAGAAGCAATACGATACAATCCATCTCCGGGTTGAACCACGTAAGTAACCCCTGTTGAATTTGATGATGTTTGATTTTGTGCTTGGCGAAGCTCTAATTGACGTTGTTGCTCAGCCAGACGCTTTTGCTCTTCTTCAGCTTTAATTTGGCGCTCTGCAATCGCAGTTGTATCCACCACATCGTAACGCGTTAAATTATACATTTTAATAATGCTATCTAATTTTGGTCCATAACGTGTATCTGTTGCATAACGCCCTGTTAAATGCTTCGTCGCATCATGATAACTTTGGGTATTGCTTCTTCGAGCTCCTGCATAGAAGTTATAACGCCAATCGCTTGAGTCATGCCCTCCCGTTAACAAACGTGCATAATCTTCTAGTGATTCTGCATACTCATCGTATTTACGGAAGTGGTCATTAATTTGGTAGTACTCTCCTTCACCATTATCTTCCAAAGTTGGCATCTCAACCGATTGTCCTTCATACTTCCCTTTAATACCAAATAAGTTATGGTTAGGCGCTTTAGCAAGCGTACTATTCCCCCAAGCAGATTCAAGTGCGGCTTGAGCAATCATAACAGACGCATAAAGATCATTATTCGCAGCGATTCGTTTTGCTGAATCAGCGACTAAATTTAAAAATTGTGCTGGAGATAAATTTTGCGCGTGCACGGTTAATACGTGACCGGCTTGTTGATAATGAGCAGGCGCAATACAAGCAGCACTCAATAATGCAAGCCCCGTATTGAAGGTTGCCATTCGCTTCATCGATTTTTTTCTTTGTTGATATTTATGTATGCTACGACGGGTACGCATTCGCCAGTCCTCCTATTTTTCGAAATTATATCACGGTATGAATTATAGCTGATTTAAAGCCAATAGTGTTGATTTTATGGTATTTTTAGTTAACATGTAATACATGTAATAACTTTGTAACCCAGGAGGGATTTTTATGCTCAATGCTATGCGATTTAGTCATCAACTTCTTGAAGAAACAATCAATCGATTCCCATCAGGACTTTTTATCGATGCAACGCTAGGAAACGGACATGATAGTTATTTTATATTAAGTAATAGAAACTTTAAAGGTCGATTATTATCTTTTGATATTCAAGCTAGAGCGATTCTTAACTCCTATCAACGAATCAATCAGCTTCAGACTACTTCCGCTTCATATCAATTCATTCATGCCTCCCACGATACTTTGTTCAATTATCTCAATTCAAATTCTTTAATTCATGGTGCAATTTTCAATCTGGGATATCTTCCTGGGGGCAATCATCAAATTACAACCCGCTCTCAATCAACATTAAATGCGCTTCAACAAATTATGTCACGACTTGTTCGAAAAGGTCGAATGCTCATTGTCATTTATTCTGGACATTCTGAAGGACAAGTGGAAAAAGAACAACTTTTAAATTATCTTAAAACAATCGATCAACAGGCATATCACATATATCACTATCATGCACTTAATCAAAAAAATAACCCGCCGGAATTATTAGCTATCGAGCGCATCTAGTATCAATATCTTCGAACATCGTTTCAATGTAATCTTGTATAAAATATGGTAAAATTAGTCATAAGAGATTCATAAATTTAAGAAAAGAGGTTTACTATGACTCATAAAAATAGATATCAATGGTTTTTACCTATTATCACTGTCTTCATGTTTATTACATTATTTGCTGCAGTTTTAAGACAATCAAATCCTTTAACCATGGTGGAAATACTTGCGCTTACTTCAGGTATTTACAGTTATGTCCTATTATTAATGATTGCCTTTCTAAGCACCCCACTAAAATGGCTCCGAAAAAAAATAACTGAGGAACATCAAAAAGATATCCTCACAGGTTTCTTTGTTTTACTATTTGTATTTGTAGCCATTCATTTACTTACAAGATTAGCTATCCCAACGTTAATAATAGATAGTATTTCATCTATTTTAGGCTATATTAGTCTAGTCCTATTAGTAACCATCGTACTTTTAACAATAATTTTTTCTCCTCAATCATTTGGAATTGCTCGTAACAAACTCAAAAAAATAACCGCTAGTCGTTTTAGTCATTTTATTAACCTTTGGATGAGTCGCGTGGTTGTTATTGCTACTTTAGTGGCTTACTTCCATATCACACTCATTCCACTCTATAACCAAAATAATTTGTTTATGACGTTTATTAATTTATACTCACTAATTATTCTTGGCGTCTATGCTTTTAAAACATTCCAGTCCTATACATCACCAAAATATAAATTAATTGATAGCACCCGAATCACTGCGCAACATTACTTGATTACCACTCAATCCAATGATGCACAACTCAATCAATATCAGCCAGGTGATATTTTTAACATTCGCTTTAAACAAGGAAATAAAATCATAACTGATAATCCTTTAAAAGCTTACACGTTACCCGACTCATTTGCTGGAAATCAACTGCGTTTTGTTGTTAAAGACTCAACACCAGAACAAGTCTTTCAAAACAATATATCCCAAGGGGATAATGTTATATTAGAAGGCCCTAATCAAAATGAAGCTAGAAATATTCTTAAGAACCAAGCCCGAAGTCTATATCTATTCACAGCGGGAAGTGGGATATTCTCTGGTTTAAGCTTGATTCAACAACTACTATATCAAGAAAAATCAGAACAACCAATCACATTAATTTGGAGTCTCACATCTGAGGAAGATATTTATTTGCTTGATATACTCAATACACTTAAAGAGACTTTCTTAAATTTTAATTATCGAATTATTTTAACGAATGAAAAAACAACACAGTATGATTATGGATTTATCGATGCAACTTATCTTGAACAACTTTTAAATAACAATGATCTAGATACAACGTCCTTTATAATTAGTGGCCCAAAAACCTTTGTTCAAGCAACCGAAACATTCTTGCAACAAATGAATGTTCCAGAGAAACATATTTTTACTGAATACTAGAGAATAGGAGGATAAATCCAATGAATAAATCAAAAACAATACTAAATGTTCTTATCCTAAGTATCATTTTATGGGTTGCTACACTACTATTTTATACAGATAAAATATCGTTTAAATCAATAGATAATGGTTCAGATATTATTGAAGTCATCAATAATCACCCTCAGTATGATGATGGGATATACTTTGGTCTCGCAAAAGAAGATTCGGACTACGTTAATGTTAAAGTATCCGTCCATGACCGACAAATTGAGGATGTTCAAGTGCTAGACTATGCTAGCGAAGCAGAGGATGCTGAAAAAATTATCAAGCATTTCCCATCATTAATTGTAATGGCAAATTCCCCCGATATTGAGGGAGAAACCCTTGATTCACGACCTTTAATTGAATTAATTAAAGCATCGGTTCGTCAAGCACTAGAACAGCCTGCTGCCATCGATCAACAAGTAACTCCTACAACAACCGAAGTCACAGAAGATGAAACAACTAAGGTTATCGAAAAAACTGAAGAAACTGAAGAAACAAGTAATGTCGAAGAAACATCTGCTGAATCTACCTCACTTGAAGCAACCAACGAAACGAATGAAATAACTGAGGAAGAATCCAGCGAAGAAGATGACCTAGCAACGACGATTGAACCCGAAACTACCATATCAAACGGAAAATATACGGGTAAATCAAAGAAAGATTATCATGAAGTTGAAGTCGAAGTTACACTTAAAGATGCACAAATTAAATCTATTAAATTTTTAAATATTAATTCTGATCAAATGGCAAAAAATAAAACATACCAGTTAATCTCTCAATCAATTATTAACTCAAACACTACTCAATTGAATTTAAGTCAACCAACTTCATTAGCTGAAGCTATTATCGAAGCAGTTGAGGATGCTATCAATCAGAGTCGTTAAACACCTCATTAAATCAAAAATAGCGGCGTGCTTTAATTGGCATGCCGTTATTTTTGTTTGATTATTATTTAGCAAGGTAATCCTTAATAACATCAACTTTATCAAGTTTTTCCCAAGTAAACTCTGGTAGATTGCGTCCGAAATGACCATAAGCTGCTGTCTTACGATAACGTGGTTGACGTAAATCTAGCATTGATATAATTCCATTTGGCGTTAAATCAAAAAGATCACGAATCAATTTGATAATTACCTCATCTGGGTACTGAGCCGAATTATATGTATTCACATAAATACTCGTAGGCTCACTAACTCCAATCGCATAAGCAAGCTGAATCTCAAGTTCCTTAGCCACACCAGCTGCCACTAAGTTTTTAGCAATATAGCGGGCTGCATATGATGCAGAACGGTCAACTTTGGTGCAGTCTTTCCCTGAAAATGCTCCTCCTCCATGGTGTGCAACACCCCCATAAGTATCTACGATGATTTTACGCCCTGTTAATCCCGAATCGCCTACTGGACCTCCAATAACAAATTTACCGGTCGGATTAATAAAAATACGTGTTTCATCATCTAACCATTTCTCATATACAATCGGTTCGATTACATGTTGAATAATATCTTTGCGAACTTGCTCTAATGTAACCTCTTCAGCATGTTGAGCACTAATTACTAAGTTATCGATACGAATCGGCCGACGATGTTCATCAAATTCAAAGGTAACTTGTGTCTTACCATCTGGTCCTAAATAAGGTACAATTCCAGATTTACGTACAAAAGCAAGGCGTTCTGCTAATTTGTGGCTGAGTAAGACAGTTAAAGGAATATATTCTTTCGTATCATCAGTTGCATAGCCAAACATAATTCCCTGGTCTCCTGCACCAATTAACTGTTCAGAATCTGCTGCTCGAGATTCTAATGCATGGTCTACCCCTTGCGCAATATCAGGTGATTGTTCATCAATAGATACCAACACAGCTACATTATCAGCATCAAATCCATATTTGAAATTTTCATAGCCAATCTCTCGGATGGTCTCTCTAACGATGGATTGAATATCAACATACGCTGTTGTAGTAATTTCTCCAAAAACAAGTACTAGACCGGTATTAACAGCTGTCTCACATGCTACCCGTGCATTTGGATCTTGCTCTAAAATGGCGTCTAAGATAGCATCGCTAATTTGATCTGCTACTTTATCGGGATGTCCTTCAGTGACAGATTCCGATGTAAATAAATAATTTTTATTCAATGTATTTTCCCCCATTTATATATTGGTTACAAGGCAACATTCAATTAAATTGAATCCCTATCGGGAATAATGATGTGTAACATATGAATTATAACACTGCGTATATGAATAATCTAGTAAATGAGGTTTGAATCTTGTATCAAACTCAAATATTAGATAAGATATACATAACATATTCACCAAGAAAGGGAATTTATGAAAAATATAATCAAAACATTACAATTACCTATAACAAAATTATTGTTATATCCCTTATCAACAGTTTTGTTTGGCCTTATTTATGGGTATTTCACTTCAAATGTATTTAATTTTATGACATCTATATTACTTTGTGTAATGGTGATGGGTGCCGAGACTACTCACTATCTTTTTCATTTAAAAACAGATCGATATTATGATCATCCTAAACTAAACATCTTTTTGATTATTTCGGAAGCAATCTTAACTATTGCTTTACTCACACTATTTTTTAGGATGAATTGGCGAATCAACCTACTTTTATTTATGTATGTAGCCTTTATTCATCTACAATATTTCCCATTTAATTTTTCAGGGACAATTTACCAAATAATCTTAAAGGTAATGTTTAACGGATTCATCCTTAATTGTATAGCCTTATATTCTCAAATACACAGTCTACCAAAAGAGCAATTAATAGCTTTTATTCCATTAGTTTTTATTCAGTTTGCGATTAGCTTAAGTTCTTACAATATGTGCTGTTATTATAAATACTTAACCCCTGCGATTCAACCAAAAATGATTAATCGTATAATGATTATCAGTTCGTTTATCGCCGTTAGTTTAGGGGTATACTTAAGTTTACCATCCACATTCTATTACCTCGCACAGATTATATTTGTATTGTTATCCGTATCTCTGCTAGTACCCATTGTCAATCCAGTTAAAAATGAAGTTCAAATGAATCATAAACATTATTATCTCTGTTCTATCAGTACCACTATTACATTACTATACGCCATTGCCTATTATTACTAAACTGATTTATCCATTCAAAAAGAGGGTTAGTGAAAGCACAAATCTTTCACTAACCCTCTCTTTTGATTAAAAAAATAACAAAATAAAAAAGCCTAACGGCTTCTTAAAATACCCTACTCGTGATAAGCGGGTGACGAGAATCGAACTCGCGACAACAGCTTGGAAGGCTGTAGTTTTACCACTAAACTACACCCGCAAAATAAAAAATTGCGGGGGTAGGATTCGAACCTACGACCTTCGGGTTATGAGCCCGACGAGATGCCAGCTTCTCCACCCCGCGATAATAAAAAAGGAGGATGAGGGATTCGAACCCCCGCACGGTTTGACCCGCCTTTCGGTTTTCAAGACCGACCCCTTCAGCCAGACTTGGGTAATCCTCCATAATAATATAATAATTTTTTCAGACCCTTAATGGACCTTGTAGGACTCGAACCTACGACAAGACGGTTATGAGCCGCCTGCTCTAACCAACTGAGCTAAAGGTCCAAAATCACAATAGCGGCGAAGGGGATCGAACCCATGACCTCCCGGGTATGAACCGGACGCTCTAGCCAGCTGAGCTACACCGCCATATTAACAAAATGGAGAATAGCGGGATCGAACCGCTGACCTCCTGCGTGCAAAGCAGGCGCTCTCCCAGCTGAGCTAATTCCCCTTTAGCTCTATTATTAATCTTAAAACAATCTCTGAAAACTAAACAAGGATGATTGAGTTAGTTGTCTATTACACTATAAGTATAATTATTAATACTTATATCTTTCTTATAGATATCTTGTGAGAGAATATCTATTTGTACTCTAGAAAGGAGGTGATCCAACCGCAGGTTCTCCTACGGTTACCTTGTTACGACTTCACCCCAGTTACTGATACCACTGTGGAAGGTAGCTATTTTAGCATCCCTGCTTCGAGTGAGATCAACTTCCATGGTGTGACGGGCGGTGAGTACAAGACCCGGGAACGTATTCACCGTAGCATGGCTGATCTACGATTACTAGCGATTCCGGCTTCATGGGGTCGAGTTGCAGACCCCAATCCGAACTGGGACATATTTTATAGATTTGCTCCATCTTGCGATATTGCGTCTTACTGTATATGTCATTGTAGCACGTGTGTCGCCCTGGACATAAGGGCCATGATGACTTGACGTCGTCCACACCTTCCTCCTCCTTACGAAGGCAGTCTGTTTAGAGTGCTCAGCCGAGCTGTTAGCAACTAAACACGTGGGTTGCGCTCGTTGCGGGACTTAACCCAACATCTCACGACACGAGCTGACGACA
>OJLY01000165.1_pt1 | contig 52453 bp, 49 predicted proteins | sample 1597031 | NCBI WGS metagenome assembly OJLY01 (sample SAMEA3904673, study PRJEB24821) | metagenome | biome: Builtin; feature: hospital; material: surface | place: USA | collected 2013-06-03
CGAGATGTAGAGAGGTCTCGTGGGCTCGGAGATGTGTATAAGAGACAGCCACCACGCCGGTGCCGACCCGCCCCAACGACACCCTGACCACGCCCACCCGCGCACCGGGCGTGACCGACCTCGGCCCCGCGAAGCCTACGGCTGCGCCTACGTCCTCGGCCACGCCCACGCCTGCTGCGCCGGGCTCGAGCACGACCGGGATCGCCATCGGCGTCATCCTGGGCCTGCTCACGGTGCTGGGCCTCGGCGCGGGCGTCGCCGCCCAGATGGGGCTGTTCTAGACCGCCTGGCGGCGCTGCGCGCCTTGGTACCATATGCGGTACCATGCCTGTATGGGGTCTGGAATCGAAGACATCGTTGCAAGAATGAGGAGATCAACGAAAAACATTCGTTACTCTGACCTGGAAAAGGTGTGCGACCATTACTTTGAAAGTCGGCACTCGAAGAAAACCTCACACAAGACGTACAAAACACCATGGCCTGGTGATCCACGAGTCAACATACAAAACGCAAAAGGGCAGGCAAAGCCATACCAGGTGAGCCAGGTCCTACAGGCCATCGACCGTTTAGACCGTGAAGCATCTACTCAAAAAGAAAGAGAGGAGTAACTGACATGGACATCGACAAATACACATTCCAGGTGAGCTGGTCAGAAACTGATCAGGAGTATGTGGCGACCGTCGCGGAGTTCCCCTCGCTGTCTTGGCTGGACCCGGACCGCCGCAAGGCCGAAGCGGGACTAATAGACCTGGTTGCGGAAGTGGTTGCGGATATGCAGTCTGCAGGCGAACCTATCCCGGAGCCTCTTGGGGTCCGCGAGTACTCGGGTAAATTCAACGTACGCACTTCACCGTCGCTGCACCGCCGCTTGGCCATCGCGGCGAAAACGGAGGGGATTTCGCTTAACGCGCTGATCAATCAAAAACTCGCGGCACTCTAACCCGCTTGGCGGCGCCAGTCCTCGCCGGAAATCGGGCGGGAGTGCGTGGCGGGGGTGAGTGGGGCGTCGAGAAGCGAAGAGTGCTCCTTCAGATCGAGGATCTCGCGCACCACACGCTCCTCATTTCGCAACAGCTCGCGCGGCGTGACGCGGATGACGTCGTAGTGCTGCATGCGGATCCAGTTCTCGCGCGCCAACTGCTCGAGCGCGGCCGCCTGCCCGTTGCCGGCGAACTTCGCGTCTCCGTCGACCTCGATGACCAGCTGGCCCCACAACAGATCCGGGCGCGCGTACCGGCCGATCCACATCTGCTCCTCCACTGCGATGCCGCGCTGGCGCAGCACCACGCGCAACAGCGACTCGTACGGCGACTCGGACTTCGTCGAACACCAGGTCAGCGCGTTGCGGGCGTGGGCGATGCCGCGCTTGCCCGTGAGCCTGGTGACTGCGTCTTCGAGCTCGGCGCGGATGCGTTCGTGCTCGTAGGGCTTCGCCTGGTAGAACAGCGAGTCCATCGCAACGACGCCGTGGCGGACCCCGTGCAGGCGCGCGACGTCGACGGCCGTGCGCGCCGACGTCGTCGTGCGGATGGTGTCGCCTACGCTTGAGGTGAACGTGTAGGAGTCAGTGGCAGGGACAATCAATCGACGGAACTCGACGCCATTCGGCCAAGCGCCCTTGGCAGGTGCCGCCTGCTTCGGGTACGACAACAACACCGGCGCGTTTTTCTGCGGCAGCGTCCAAATGCCGTGCATGAGCGCAGCTGACCTGCCCACGAGGAGTGCCTTCTGTGCCGCTGCACCTACCGCGTACGCACGCAGGAACTCCTGTTCGTAGGGCTTCAGCAGCTCCCAGGTGGAAGTTGCGATGAACTTGTTTGCAGAAAGTCGCAGGCACGGGACCTCGTCGGCGTTACCTGGCCGAATCAGGTGCGCGATGAGTGCATTCCTGTCCATGTCTTCCCCCGATACGTGTTTGCGATCCCCCGATCGCGACCTGCCGACAGTCTAGCGTCCGTGCGGGAGCGCGGCCAGGCGTGCCCGGGCTATTTCGCTAAACGACGAAGCCTGCACGACGAAAAGCCCACTGAAACCCGGGATCTTCGTCGTGCAAGATTCGTCATTTGCGAGGGCGACAGGGGGCGACAGGGCGAGACGGGGAACACGGGCGACGGCAGGGACACCCCGGCACCCCAACCCCCTCAGAACCACGTCGCCGGCCGCACCTTGTTCGCCATGTCCACGAGCGCGAAGCGGTGCTGCGCATAGGGGGCGACGCGCGCCTGTTCCCGCAGCGTGATGGCGAGGCCGCGGCGGAGTCCGCGGAGGCTGAAGGTGTATTCGAACAGCGGCATGGTGGAGTCTGCGCGCTGCATGCCGTTGGCGCGCAGGTAGGTCAGGGCGGCGCGCAGGACGAAGACCTTGATCTGGAGGAAGCGGGGTTCGGTGTTGGGGATCTGGTCGAGGCGGCGGGCGGCGCGTCGGATGCGGGATTCGGTGAGGTCGCCGGAGACGAGGCAGAGAATGGAAGTGAGCTGGGCCATCCGGTAGTGGCGCGAGGAGTTGGGGACTTTGTCTAAGGCGGCGATGGCGAGTTCGACTTCGCCTTCGTTCATCAGTTGGCGCGCGAGTCCGAAGGCGGAGGAGACGGTGGTGGGGTTGGTCACCCAGACCAGGGAGTACAGGCGCATGGAGTGGAAGCGCAGCATGGCGGGGTCGTTGGTGACCAGGCCCCAGTCTTCGGTCATGAGGCCGCGGTCGTGGAGGTCTTCGAAGACGGCGTTGTCGATGTCGTCGAGTTTGGTGCGGAGTCCGGCGGAGGCGCGTGAAAGGGCGTCGTCAAGCAGCTCCTCCTCGTGAAGGCCAGCTTGCTGGAGGAGCAGCTCATCGACGGCGGCGATGGCGAGCTTGGGGGCGGACTCGCCGGGCAGGAAACTTAGGACGCGGGCGAAGTCGCGTTGGGCTTCGTGAAAGTCGCCGAGCAGGGTGTTGACCACGCCGAAGTACCAGTAGAAGCGCCAGTTGCCGTCGAGGCGTTGGTGCATGCTGGCGAGCCAGGTTTGCGCTTGCTCGGTGAGCCCGAGGTCGAGCATGGAGCGCACCACGCCGAAGGGGATTTCCAGCGACTGTTGGTATTGGTCGGACTGCATGGCTTGGCGCAGCGTCTCCAGGGTTTCCTGTGGTTCGGAGTAGGAGGAGCCTTGGAGCATGCCGGCGCCGACGTCGTCGCGGTTGATCAGCGGGGTGGGCAGTGCTGAGACGACTTCCTGCGGGGTGATTTCGACGGTGCGCGTGATGCCGTCGATAAGCTGATCGGTGCGGAAGACCAGGTGTTTCGTGCCGAAGGTCGTGCGCTGCGGGGAGAATTGGGACTGTTGGGCGGGGAAGGTGCGGCCGTCGCGGATTGCGAGGATCTCGCGCAGCACGCCGAGCAGCTGCGCCTGTAGTTCCTGCACTGAGTTGTAGCGCTCGGACGCTACGGGGTCGCAGCAGCGCGCGATGACGCGGTAGAGCGAGATGTAGCGGCGGAACAGCGGCTCCTGGGTGGGCGTGGGGATGCCGTGCTCGTACACGCCGTCCTTTTGCGGCAGGTCGATCACAAGCGCGGCGAGCGTGCGGCCGATGGTGTAGATATCCGAGTGGATCGTGGGGCCTTCCGTGCCCACCTCGGGTGCCTGGAAGCCGCGGGTGCCGTAGATGTAGCCGAAGGCGCCGATGCCGGAGACCGCGCCCAGGTCGATGAGTTTGACCTGGTCTTCGGTGACAATGATGTTGTCGGGTTTGAGGTCGTTGTAGACCACGCCGCGTGAGTGCAGGTAGTCGAGCGCGGGCAGGATTTCCAGGATGTAGCCGATCGCCACGTCCGGCGGCAGCTTGTGGTCTGGCTGGGCGTTGCGCTGGGCTCTTAGCGACGGCCCGCCCACGTACTCCATCACAATGAACCCGCTGGGTACACGGGGGTCGTCGATGAAGTTGAAAATCTTCACGATGCCGGGGTGCGTAATGTCCGCCAGGAATTCGCGCTCCGCGGCGGCGGCCGCGGCCTCGTCCGGGTTTTCCTGCGAGTGCAGTCCCTTGAGCACGACGACGCGTTCGGAGACGTTGTGGTCTTCCGCGAGGTAGATCCAGCCGAGCCCGCCGTGGGCGATCACGCCCAGGATCTCGTACTGGCCGGCGACGATGTCTCCCGGGTGCAGCGTGGGCGCCGGGATGCCTTTCTCCACCTCGGCGGGGCGGGGGTCTTTCAGCGCGGTGCGGGGCTGAGTGGGCTCGACCCAGGGCAGCTCCACCATGCCGTCGGCGACCATCCGGTTTTCGCGCCGGGTGCCGCGCAGCTCGCGGAAGGTATCCAGGGCCCGCCTGCGGGAGCGCGAGGAGGTGTCTTCCTTGACGGAGCCGCGGCGCAGGTCGTCGAGGTCTTTGAGCAAGCCCGCCATCTCGCCGAGCTCGGAGAAGTCTGTACCGTCTGAATCTTCGTCATCTTCGTCCGCAAAGGGGTCGAAGGGGACCGCCTCGGTGCCGGGCTCGTCGTCTGCGAACGGGTCGAAGGCGACGGCCTCGGTGGCGGGTTCGGCGTCCGGGTGCTTGGTGGGTTCTGTCACTGCTCCTCCTCGCGGTACATCACAGGCGGCGGGGTGGGGTCGGCGAGCGAGTCGCCGAGCCACTGCTGGTGCATGCGGGTCCACGTGCCGTCGTTGCGGATGCGCTCGATGGTGGAGTTGACGGCGCGGACCAGGTCGTCGTGGCCTTTGGGGACGCCGACTGCGTAGAGCTGGCGGGCGAGCGAGTCCGGCAGGATTTCGGCGTGGGGGTCTTGGGCGGTCATGCCGGCGAGGATGGCGTCGTCGCCAAGCACGGCATCCGCTTGGAACTGCTGGGTGGCCATGAGGCAGTCGGACCAGGAGCGGGTGCGCAGTACCTCGGATTCGGGCGCGACTGTGCGCGTCAGGTTGAGCAGGTTGGTGCCGTCGACGATGCACACGCGCTTGCCCGCCAGCTGTTCGATCGTGTCGATGCCGCGGTCGCGCGGGGTGAGCACGCGCACGTACGAGCTCATGTAGGGGGTGGAAAACGCCACCTTTTGGGCGCGCTCCTGGGTAATGGACATGGTGCGGATGACCACGTCCACCGCGCCCGACTGCAGCATCTCGGCGCGGGAGGCGGACTCCACGAAGCGGAAGTCCACCTTTTCGGGGTCGCCGAGGATGTCTTTGGCGATCTCGTGGGCAAGATCCACCTCGAAGCCGCGCAGCTCGCCCACGGCGGTGTCGCGGTAGGACAACAGGTATTGCGACTGGTCGATGCCCACGAGCAGGCGGCCTCGCTCGCGGATCTTGTGCAGCGCCCCGCCGATCCCGTCTTCTTTCTCCAAGGGAGCGAGCGAGCCGGGCCAGTCGAAGTCGGCGCTGGAGAACTCGCCAGCGGGCGGCACGCCAGCCGGGTCGACGACCGCGCCGGGCGGCAGCGGTAGGCCCTCGTAGGTCAAAGGAGGGTCCTCCGGCGGCGGGGGTGGGGCAGTAGGCGCACAACCCGCGCAGCCCGCGAGCAGCAGCGCGCATCCCAAGGCCATAGCTACGTTTTTCATCACAGATACTCCGCAATCCGGTGTCGGATACCAATCCAAATGCACAGCACCGCCAGCAGCGACAACAGCGCCACCGCGCCCGAGACCAGTCGGGTCGCGTCGAGCGAGGCCGTGATGTACTCACGGGTGGACACGCGCGAGATGGCGATGAGTTCCTGCAGGTCCGCGTCCAGCTGCCGGTAGGCGGTCGCGCCGACCTCACCGGCGCGTGTCTCATCACCTTCGTCTCCCGGCTCCTGCCCGGTCAGCAGCACGACGGCCTCCTGGTATTGGCCGTTATCAATCGCGGATAGCAGTGCAGTGTGGTTGTCCTGCCACTTGGCCAGCGCGACGTGCGCAGAGGTGATCAGCCGTTCGGTCTCGCGGGTGGCCTCGCTGCTGTTGCGCTCCGAGTGTTGCGCGAGCACCACGTTTGTCGCCTGCAGGGCGTCGACGATCTTCTCGTGCGTGGAGTCGAAGGAGCGCGAGGACTGGGCGACCGATTGGCGTCGCAGCAGGGCGAAGGTCTCGTCGGTGCGGGCCTCCTGCGCGTCGATGCGGGCGGCGGTGAGCTGCTCCCAGGGTTCGGCGGCGCGCGTGAAGCCAACGAAGCCGGACTGCCACAGCTGCAGGTTGGACACGCTCACCCACAACACTGCGACCAGCATAGATGCCGTCGCAACGAGGAAGCCCTTGTTCAGGCGGCGGCGGAAAGTGCGCCAGAGCCACCATTGGGCGGCAATGAGGAAGATCAGGGCGGCGAACAGCCCGGACAGCGGCACGAATTGCGGCGCGGACAGGCGGGCCATCTCGCGGGCGACTTGGCGTTGGGTCAGGGTGTAGAGACGGTCGGCGTCGTCAAGCATCTGCTCTCTCATGATGCCGGAGGCCTCCGACATGTACGCCACGCCGACGGGGTTGCCCATGCGCTGGTTGACCAGGGCGCGCTCCATCAGCGCCGAGTAGACAGGGATGTGGCGCTGGATGGAAGAGACCAGGTTTAAGATCTCTTCGCTGTCCTGCGCGTTGGCGGCTTCGACGGAGCCGCGGTAGACGTCGTTCGACGCGGTCACGGCCTGGTCCAGCGAGGCCAGGTACAGGATCCGCTCCTCCTTGGTCAGCATGCCGGGCTGCACAAAACCGGTGGTCGCCACGGTGTCCGCCTGCGACAGCGAGGTAAATAGCAGGTGGGCCGAGTTACTCATCGGCTCGGTCGCGGTGACCAGCGTGTCCAGCGAGTCCTGCCGCTTTGCCATCGAGGAACTCATCGCCATACCCGCGGCGAGCAGGGCGAGCGTGAGCACCAGCATCATGGCGACGAGCTTGCCGGGCGTGGTAGCAACGAAACTCGCGCCGCGCCGGGCCAGGCGGGCGGGTCCGGTGACGTAGTCGCGCATGACCATGCGGAACGTGCGGCGGGTTGGGGTGCGCTCTAACTCGTCCAACCACGCGTCGTCGGGCGTCGGCGCGGGGCCTCGCTGCACGTTCTGGGACATTCCCCAAGAATAACGTGTCTCGCTACAGTGGGTGGCATGCTTGGCGACGGAAACGGATGGGTCTTCGGCCCCAACGGCGAAAAATACTGGGGAAAGTTCGGTGCCGCAGGCCTCTTCCTGCAGGCAGGAGACAAGATTCTGTTGCAGCACCGCGCCGCGTGGACGGCCCAGGGGGATACGTGGGGAATCCCCGGCGGTGCCCGCGATTCGCACGAAACCGCCACCGAGGCCGCCCTGCGCGAGACGGTGGAGGAGTGCGGCATCGACCCCGCGCGCGTCACCCCGTGCGAGGAGGTCGTGACTATGCGGGTGCCGGGCTGGAGCTACACCACCGTGCTGGCCCGTACGATCGATGGCACCCCGCTGCCCGTGGAGGCGAACGAGGAGAGCGAAGAGCTTCGTTGGGTTCCGCTGGACGATGTGTGTGAACTGCACTTGCACCCGGGGTTCGCTGCCGCGCTGGAGGGGCTCATCGGGCATACTTGTCCGCATGATTGAAGTACAAGGACTGACCAAACACTACGGTCCGGTCCGGGCGGTCGATGACCTCACGTTCAGCGTGAAACCGGGCGTGGTCACCGGCTTCCTGGGCCCCAACGGGTCGGGCAAGTCCACCACCATGCGCATGTTGCTGGGCCTGGACACCCCCACCCAGGGCACCGCGCTTATCGACGGTGCCCCGTACCGCGACCTGCCACAACCCACTCATCGCGTCGGCGCGCTTCTCGACGCCAAGGGCGTGCACCCCAACCGCACGGCCCGCAACAGCCTGCTGTGGCAGGCGCAGGCCGCGGGGCTGCCCGCCAACCGCGTCGACGAAGTCCTCGGCCTGGTGGGCCTAAGCGATGTGGCCGACAAGCGAGTCGGCGGCTTCTCCCTGGGCATGGGCCAGCGCCTCGGCATTGCCGCCGCGCTGCTCGGCGACCCGGAGTACCTGATCCTGGACGAGCCGGTCAACGGGCTTGACCCGGAGGGTATCCGCTGGGTGCGCGGCCTGCTGCGCGGGCTCGCCGCGGAGGGACGCACGGTGTTTGTGTCCTCGCACATCCTCGCCGAGATGGCGCAGACTGCCGACAACCTTGTGGTGATCGGCCGCGGCAAGCTCGTCGCCGACACCTCGGTGGCCGAGTTCATCTCTTCCAACTCCGCGGTGACCACCCTGGTGCGCACCGCGGACGAGGCCGCGCTCGAGCGCCTGGCCACATCGCTGGGTGAGGTGCGCCGCGGCGTCGACGGGGCGCAGCGCGCGTTGCTGGAGGTCCCCAACACGTCAAGTGATGAGGTCGGGCGGATCGCCTTCGAGGCCGGAATCCAGCTTGCCGAGCTCGCCGAACGTCACGCCTCGCTCGAGGACGCGTACATGCACTCGACCGAGGGCCACGCCGAATACACCGCACCGGAGGAACGCCGTGCTTAACCAGATCAACGCTGAATGGACCAAACTGCGCACCACCCGCTCCTTCTGGGTCTTAACGATCGTGGCGCTGGTGCTTTCGCTGCTCTACGGCATCCTGGTCGGCTGGTCCTCCACCTTCGGGGCAATGCCGTATGCCCCGCTGATGACGGTCTCGATCGTCGCCCTGACCCTTTCCATCATCACGATGGTGCAGGCTTCCATGATGGTCACCACCGAGTACCGATTCGGGCTGGCCAGCACCAACTTCCGCATCGTGCCGAAGCGCTGGCAGCTAGCGGCAGCCAAGGTGCTGCTGGGCGCAGTACTTGCCTTTGTCATCGGGCTGGTGAGCATGGTGCTCGCACTCATCGCAGGCGACCTCACCGCCAACGTGCCGGCCAACTGGGCCACGAATAGCTTTACGCAGCGCTCGCTGTGGGCCGTGCCGCTGGGCCAGGCCTTGATCGTGGTGCTGACCCAAGGCGTGGGCTGGCTGGTACGCAACACCGCCGGCACCGTGGTCATCGGGCTCGGCCTGCTGCTGGTGGTGGAAAACGTTGTCCGCATCCTGCCCAAAATCGGTGCGAAGGTCAGCGAATACATGCCCTTCGGCAACCTGATGAGCTTCATGCTCAACCAGCCGGGCGCGCACGAGCTGTGGGCGTCGTTTGGCATCTTCTGCGTGTGGGCCGTCGCGCTGTGGGGCATCAGCGTGTTGGTGCTGCACAAGCGCGACGTGTAAGCGTTATTGCAGCGCAGACGTCAGCTTCATCACGTTGTCCACATACCGGCGATACCAGGGCCGCCGGTTCCACCGCTCTAGCGTGAGCTCGCGGGAGACTGCAAGGTAGTTTTCCGCGAGCTTTTCTAGATCCCGGATGAGCGAGCCGGCAGTGACGAACAGGCTGGACTCGTAGTTGAGGGAGAAGGAGCGGATATCCATGTTCGACGAACCAACAACGCCTACCGCCTCCTGCGTCTGCGGGTCCGCCAGCGCGAACTTGGTGTGCAGGATGTAGGGGGCGGGGAACTCCCAGATGTGTACGCCGGCCTCTAAAAGCTGCTGGTAGTAGGAGGACTGGGCGTGGTTGACCATGAACTGGTCTGCCTTTTCTCCCACTAGGAGATCGACCCGGATGCCGCGGTAGCAGGCCGTGGTCACGGCCTCGAGGAGGGATTCCTCCGGCACGAAGTACGGCGAGCACAGGATCAGGTGCCCGCGGGCGTGGTGGATGAGTGAGTTGAAGCTGCGCAGGTTCGGCTCCGTCTGGTACCCGGGCCCGGAGGGCAGAAGCTGCATGAGGTTGACGTCCTCGCGGTGTGGTGCGGGCAGGGGCGCGGGTGCTTTCAGCTCGATAAGCTCACCGGACTCCGTGTACCAGTCCACGGCGAACAGGGATTCCATGGAGGCGACGATGGGGCCCTCCAACTCGATGAAGATGTCCACCCATTGCCGGCCCGCCCGGCGGTGGTTCGCCATGAGGTAACTGCGGTCGATGAGGTTGAGCGAGCCCAAAAAACCGACGCGGCCGTCGATGACCACGAGCTTTCTGTGGTTGCGCAGGTCCGGCCTGCGGAAGCGGCCGCGCAGCAGATTCAGCGGCAGCATGAGGTGCCAGTCGATGCCCGCCTTGGTCAGCTTGCGCTTGAGTTTGCGGAACTCCGGGTACTTCATCGACCCGATGTGGTCAAAAAGCAGACGGACGTGGACGCCGCGCTGAACTGCCCGCTCCATCGCCTCGAAGACGGGAGCGGTGGTTTCATCCCACGCCACGGCGTAGATTTCGACGTCGACGTAGGAGGTTGCCTCGTCGATAAGCGAGGCGAGCCGCTCCATCACCAACTCATAATCCGCCCAGGTGCGGCGCACGCGGCTGTACTGGGCGGGAAACCCCGTCAGCTCGCGGTTCAGACGCAGCATCGAGGCCACGTCGGGGGAAAGCCGCGCGCCCTGTGGGTAGTCGGGCGTGGTGGTGAAGACGTCGTTGAGCAGGTCCGTGGCCTGCTGCTGGATGCGGTGGCGCCTGCGCGAAACCAGGGTAGAGCCCATCAGCAGGTAGAGCGGCAGGCCCACGATGGGCAGCAGCAGAATGAGCAGCAGCCACGCGTTCGCCGAAGACGGGCGGCGGTTCTCCGGCACGATACCGATCATGACGAACTTGATGGCGTAGTCGATGGCCATGGCCACCAACTGCCAGTACGAAACGTCGAACGAGAAGCTCATCGGACCTGATCGTAGTCCAGCCCGCGAGTGTCATACTCTGCGATCACGGGCGCGTGGTCGGAGGCACCGGTGCCGCGGCGCTCGTCCACGTCGACCCACACGCGGGTGGCGAGCGCGGCGAGCGGGGCGGTGGCGAGCTGGAAGTCGATGAGCATGCCCTCGTTGCGCTGGAAGCGGGCCGACTTGTAGTCCCAGAAGGAGTAGAGCTCCTCGTGCTCGAGCTGTCTCAAGCCGGTCTCGCACAGCATCTGGAAGGCGGCGCGCTCGGGTTCGGTCACGTGCGTCTTGCCGTCGAACCAGTCGATGTCCCACACGTTCTCATCGCGCGGGGCGATGTTGAAATCGCCGGTGAGCACCTGCAACTCGCCCGGGCGCACCGTGTCCTGCAGCGAGTAGAGGAACTGCAGCTTGTAGTCGTAGTGTGGGTCGCCGATCTCGCGGCCGTTGGGCACATACAGGCTCCACACCTCGACCCCGCCGCAGTTCGCCCCGACTGCGCGTGCCTCGCGCACCGGCTCGCCCTTCTTGGCAAAGTTGGGCTGGCGCTCGAAGTGGTCGCGCACGTCGCTTAAGCCCACCCGCGAGGCAATCGCCACGCCGTTCCACTGGTTGTATCCCACGTGCGCGACCTCGTAGCCGGCGTCGTGGAATACGTCGTAGGGGAATTTCGCGTCGGCGGCCTTCGTCTCCTGCATGGCCAGCACGTCGACCTGCTGGCGGTCGAGGAAAGCGACGATGCGCTCTGCGCGGGTGCGCACCGAGTTGACGTTCCAAGTGGCGATTCGCATGCCACTACTGTAGCTATGCTTGCCGACGCCCCGTTGTCCTAACCCAACAACCGGGCATAACGATGACGATGATGCTCGATAAAGCCCAGCTTATGGTACATATCCAGCGCGATTCCGTTGCTCTGGCGGCAGTGCAGATACGCCGCCTCGGCACCCTGTGAGGCACCCCAGGCCAAAAGCTGGCGGGTCAGCTGCGTGCCCAGGCCCTGGCGGCGGCAGTCCTCGGCGACCTCGACCGCCGAGTAGCCGAGCCAGGTGCGCCCGTCGTCGGACTCCGTCAGCGTCGCGCGGGTCACCGCGACCGTCCGGCCTTCCCTGACAAGCTGGGCAAACGCAAGCTTGCCCTCGATATTGGCGGCCAGATCCAGCACCGCGTCCTCCGGCAGCGGCGCACCCCGAAAGTGGTACATTTCCAACCACTCGTCGCTGGGGTGGGTATCCACGCGCAGCTGGGCGCCGGTGTCTTCGGCTGTGTCGGTCGCGGCGCAGTCGGCTGTCATCACGAGGATCTCCTCGCCCAGCTCCCAGGCCTCCGGGTGGCGCTCGATCAGGCGCAGCGCAGGCTTGCCGATGCGCTCGGGCACGAGCAACTGCAGCGGCACGTCGTGGGCGTCGTAGAACTTTTTCAGCGCATCGAGCGGCACCGGCTGCAGGGAAGCGGAATGCCCGACCGGGGTGGCCGAGTTGGAGCGCTCGGCGATTTCGGCTCCGGTGCGGGCGAGCCAGCCGCATATAAGCTGCTGCTCCTGGCCTGGGAAGGCGCGCGCGGTGGCGGCCTCGATGGCGCGGATGTCCGAGTTGCGCACGGTGCGCGGCGACAGCTTCTTGATGATGTGAAGGTCTCGGATCTCCACCGCGTCCTTAAACGAGGGGAAACCGCCGACCTCCTGCGGGCGGATCACCAGCGGATCCAGGCTGAGCACATGGCCGATGACGTCGCTGGCCATCTCGCCGCGGCGCTGGCGCACCACGACGCGGTCGCCGACGGCCACCTCGTCGGAGCGGAAAATGCGCGACATTAGGCGGGGCGGCGGACCAGGAACGCGCCAGCGAGAGTCAGCAGCGCAGCGAGCACGATCAGGTTGCGCATCGGTGTGCCCGTCTCGGCCAGGTCGCCGTCGCGCGTCTCCTCCGAAGTCTCGGTGGTGGAGGTGGTGCTCGACGTCGTCCGCGTCACCGTCGAAGAACTGGAGCTCGCCGAGGTCGTGCGGTTTTGCAGGATCGCAGTCGCCGAGGTGGTTTCCGAAGACGTGCCTGTCCCCGTGGTCGTTTCCGCCGGGGCGGAGGTTGAGGAGCTGGTGGCCGTGGTGGTTGCGGATGCGGTCTCGGTGCTGCTGGAGGTGCTGGACTCCGTGTTTGACGTGGTCGTCGTTTCGCTGGTAGTCGAGCTCTCCTGCATCACCTCGGCGCGGTAGTAGGGCCGCGGCTCCTCCGGGGTGGTGACCTCGGTGGTGGTTGGCTCGGGGGTTTCCTCTGCTTCTTCCTCGCCCGGCAGCCCGAAGACGATGCGCTTGTCGCCCTGCTCAGAACGCTCAATCGCGTCCGAGGCAGTGGTGCCCAGCAGGCCGCCGAGTCCGCCGATGACGCCCGGGAGGTAGACAGCCTCGTCGTCGCCGAGGACCTCCTCGCGCAGCTCACGGACCGTCGTGCGGTCCTCGCGGATCGCGTCCTCGGCCTTGGCAAAGGCCTTCTTCTCCTGCTTAGTCAGCTCACCGTCAGGGGCCTTGTCCTTCGCGTCCTCGCGTAAGCTTTCCAGCTCGTCGGCGGCGTCGATGAGCTCGGTGCGCCACTCTTTTAGCGTCTCGCGGTACGCGTCCTGCGCGGCGACGAGTGCTTCCCCATCCTCGGCTTCCTCGGCGGCCTCGATGTCCTCCAGCTGTGTCTCCAGAGTGTCGGTGTAGGAGTCGTGGAGCTCGTGGACGTCGATAAGCAACTGCTCCACTGGCTCCTGCGCCCACGCGAAAGGCGCGGACAACGCCACAATGAGCGTGCCGGCGGCGAGAGCTGAAGAAGTACGCATAAAACCCTTTCCCGACTGGCCTAGTGGCCGAACGGATCCTCATCAGTGCCCGGCAACCAGGTCCGGCCAGGCTCGGTCCAACCGTTCGCCTTAATCGCGCGCTTTGCCTCGCGCTTGTAGCGGCCAGTCAACACATCGGTATACACCTTACCGTCAAGGTGGCCCACCTCGTGCTGCAGGCAACGGGCGAAGAAGCCGGTGCCCTCGATCTCGATTTCGTTGCCGTGCTCGTCGAGGCCCGTGACCTTGGCCCAATCCGCGCGGCCGGTGGGGAAACCCTCGCCCGGCACGGACAGGCAACCCTCGTCGTCCTCGCCGTCATCGCGCGGCATCGTCTTCGGGATCTCGCTGGTCTCCAGCACCGGGTTGATCACCGTGCCGCGGCGCATCTCGTCCCCGTCCGGGCAGTGGTACACGAAAAGGCGCAGGTCAACGCCCACCTGGTTGGCGGCAAGGCCGACGCCGTTGGCGGCATCCATCGTCTCGTGCATGTCCGCGATCAGCTCCTGCAGCTCCTCCACAGGCTGAGTCACCTCGCGGGTTGGGTTGTGCAGGACAGGGTCGCCGTAAATCACGATGGGTCGAATCGTCATGCCTACTATATTAAGCATGCCTTCGACCCTTTCCGACTCCGACCGAACACTCCTCGACTTCGAAGCCCGCGCCCCGCGCAGCCTCGGGGCCAAGGAAGAAGCGATCCGGCAGGAACTCGGGCTCACGCCGACTCGGTACTACCAGCGGTTGAACTTGTTGTTGGAGTCGCCGGAGGCGTTGGCATACGCCCCGCAGCTCGTGCGGCGGTTGCGGGTTTTGCGCGAGCGAGGGTGAGGCTGTTGAGACTTTCTGTCGAGCAGATCGCTAGCGGGTTCAGAGCAGATCTCAGCGCTGTGAGACGAGCTGTCGACCAGGGCGTCGTCGAACTCGATTCAGCAGGAACCTTGAGTCTTATGCTTGCCCAGGCACTTTCACGATTCATTTCGGAAGAATTCAAGGAAATGTTCGGTGCTGAGGTTGCCTTCCTTGGGGACGGACTCGTGTATTCCACGGACTCTGACTTTGACCGGGGAAATATGGCGTTTGCTGGTTTGAGCCTTATAGGCTCCAGCAACCTCGGAATCGTTGCGGGAGGCCGAGAGCTGTTCCAAGTGGAAAGTCTTGAGGCTCTTTACAAGGCTGGTGTGACCGAAATTTCTGAAGAGCTTGCAGAATACGGGTTCCTGATTCGCCAGAAGAACTTGAGTGAGATGCAAGCGCTCGCTGACGCCTACATGCTGGGAGATGCCCGCGTGCAGCAGGCGGTCAGGGATCGTCTGCTGGAGGGTCCTCGCTCGACGGCGTAGGTGCGTGCGTCGGCGTGTTTCCTGCTGTTGCTGATTCCGCAGGGGCGGAAGTTTGGGGCCTGGGGGACCGGCCAGCTGCCTGTCTGCCTTTCGGGGTTGGTGGGGAAGTCCCCGTGCTGAGAGTTCTGATTGCCGCTATCCGTACAGCTTGGATGGAGTAGCGCCACCTGGCGTTAACTAGTCCTCACCTATCCGGACGTTGGTACCAAAAGCTCGCATCTGACAAGTGATTGGCGTCTAAATGGAGCTAGCTCCATTTGGACCTGCGGTGGTCGTAAAACGCCAGGTCGTGTGTCGGCGGTCTTCCTAAACGGAGCTAGCTCCATTTGGACCTGCGGTGGTCGTAAAACGCCAGGTCGCGGGTTGGCAACTTTCCTAAATGGAGCTAGCGCCATTTGGGTCTACGGCGTTGGGAAAACGCCTGGTCGCGTGTTGACGGATTCTCTAAACGGAGCTAGCTCCATTTGGAACTGTCCGTCAGAAGCGCTCCGCAGTCAACCGTCTCAGGACGTGGAAGGCACCCTGCGGCCCCGCATGACCAAGATCGACGCCAACTCCCGGCGTGTCAGGACCGATTATTCCCTCAAGTGGTACTTGAGGGTCTAAAGTGGCGGATGTGAATACTGTGAACCCTGGTGATGGACATCGCGGACGAGACGAGTTTCCGCGCGAGAGCGACGAGTACCGTGGCGCCCACCGCCGCGCCGACGAGCCGGACGAGGCGTACGAGGACTACCAAGGCTACGAGGATTACGCCGATGAGCCCGAATACGTCGAGGCTGAGCCGGTCGAAGAGGCGGGTGCCGGATACGTTTCCGCCGACGAGGCGCGGGAGGGGTCGACTGCTGTAGCGGCTGGTGCTGGCGCAGCCGCAGCAGCACCCGCGGCAGCGCGGCTGCCGAAGCGTGGACTCGCAATGATTCTCCTGGCAGTGGGTCTGCTCCTGCTGCTGTGGGGCATCTTCGCGCTGGGGCAGAACAAGGACTCTTCCGAAAACGCGGCGCAGGAAACCCAGGCCTCGCAGTCTGCGGACAAGGGTGCTGCCGACTCCAATGCACCTGGCGCAAACAACGATGCAAACGCCAACGACCAGACCGCTAACGGCGCAGACAACAACGCCGCCGACAAGCCCGCTGCCAACAACGACGCCGCAGACCGCGAAAACAACCCCGACGCAGCTAACCCCGACGCCGACCGCGAGAACCACGCCGAGAACCCAGACGCCAACAACCCCGACAACCCAGCGCAGCCCAACCCGGCGGCCCCGGATCTGACGGCGCAGAATGCGCAGGTGTACGTCTACAACAACTCGGGCGTTCCGGATTTGGCGAACCAGACCGCGGGCAAGCTCGACGGCCAGTACAGTGTCGCGAATAAGTCGCAGGACGCTGCAGCGATGAATATGCCGGAGCAGACCTTCGGCGTGTTCCCGGAGACCTTCGTCTTCTATAACCCGCAGGTCGCGGGCGCGGAACAGGTCGCGGCGGATATCGCGCAGCGCGTCGGCGGTACCCCGCGTGCGACGAACGACCTGCCGGGTGCTGACACCCAGCTGCCGTCGGAGGCACTGCAGAACCGCCACGCCATCACGGTCGTCCTCGCAGGCTAAACGGAGCCACTAAGCCGGGCCACTAAACAGCACGTGAAACCAAATTCCCGCGTTTTGCGCCCGGCAACCTAGACTTGCACGCATGGATCCTTATCGCGATTTTGCACGATCCGCGGCGCCGACGCTCGGCGTGGAGTGGGAGGTCGGCGTGGTCGACCCCGACACGCGCGACCTGGTGCCGCACGCCGAACGCGTCATTGAGCAGGTGGAGCGGGAGCACCCCGGCACCCACCTGGAGCGCGAGTTCCTGCAAAACACGATCGAGCTGGTCACGCCCATCTGCACAAACACGCGCGAGGCCGTCGACGCCCTGCGTACGGACCTGGAGAAGATCCGCAGCGCGGCCGAGTCTCAGGGCCTGAAGCTGTGGGCGGGCGGCGGCCACCCGTTTTCTGATTTTCGTGAGCAGCCCCTAAGTCCCAAGCTCACCTACAAGGAGATCATTAACCGCACGCAGTACTGGGGCCAACAGATGCTGTTGTGGGGCATCCACTGCCACGTGGGTATCAGCCACGAGGATCGCGTCTGGCCGATCATCAACGCGATCATGACCAAGTACCCGCACCTTCTGGTCATCTCCGCTTCCAGCCCGGGCTGGGACGGCATCGACACAGGCTACGCCTCCAACCGCACCATGCTTTACCAGCAGCTTCCCACCGCAGGCATGCCGTACCAGTTCCGCGACTGGGACGAGTGGGTGCAGTTCATGCGTGAGCAGCAGACCTCCGGCGTGATCAGCCACACCGGCAGCATGCATTTCGACGTCCGCCCGGCCGCCAAGTGGGGCACCATCGAGGTGCGCATTAGCGACGCCACGTCGAACCTGCGAGAGCTCGCCGGCATCGTCGCCCTCACACACTGTCTGGTTGTGTACTACGACCGCATGATCGACGTCGGCGAGGAGCTGCCCACGCTGCAGCCCTGGCACGTCGCGGAGAACAAGTGGCGCGGCGCGCGCTACGGGCTCGACGCGCTCGTGATCACCAGTCGGGACACCGACGAGCGCTGGGTCACCGACGAGCTCAACGACATGCTGGACGAGCTACGCCCCATCGCCGAGGAGCTGGACTGCGTGGAAGAGATGGAGATCGTCCGCGAGATCATGGACCGCGGCGCGGGCTACCAGCGCCAGCGCAAGATCTACCAGGCCACCGGTGACTGGAAGCGCGTGGTGGACGCCACCTGCGACGAGATGTTCGCGCTGCAACCACCGCGCTAGGCAGCCACCCCGCTAAACACCTATTCTTTCGGCCCCTCCGGGTCCACCCGCTTGGGGTGGTAGTCGGCGGGCCGATCGTTGCGGCTGAGTTGGCCCGGCCCGCCGTAGAGTCCCTCGCGGCGCGCGACGCGGCCGAGGCGCTGCGCGGTGACCGGGTTGGACATCAGCGCGAACAGCACCAAAAGGACGAGCATCCCTAAGTCGCCGCGGTGGTGGACGGAGAAGTCGGGGGAGCTGACCAGTCGGATGAAGGTGCCCACGAACATGAGCAGCAGGCCGGTGGTCTGCGGCTTCGTAATCGCGTGGACGCGCGCCATGGTGGAGCCGAAGCGGACGGTGCCCACGGCGGCGGAGAAGACCATGAAGGCACCGGGGAGGATGAACAGGAGCGAGAGGGCGTCGAAAAGCAGGTGCCAATTCATAGTGAACCATCCCTCTTGCGGAAGCGGGCAACGGAAATGGAGGCGATGAAGCCGAGCAGGGCGATCACCATCATCACGTTGACCACGGTGGTATCTAGCGTCCAGCAGATGTAGAGCGCCAGCGCGCACTGGAGTGAGGCGGTGATCGCGTCGTTGCCCAGCACGCGGTCCATGGAGTCAGGCCCGACGATGACGCGCCAGGCCAGCAGCGCGAAGCCGACGGCGATGAGCACCGCGGCGATGCCGAGGAACACGTTGTACACGGTGGGATCCATGGGTTACCTCCTGCTTTCGAAGATCTCGATCATCTGGCGCTCGAGCTTGGCCACGTTGGCGATTTCGCGTTCGATGGCGCGCTCGTTGTCGGCGTCGAGGACGTGGATGGTCCACTGACGGTCGGCCAGGTTGATGTCGGTGACGGAGCCGCCCGGCTGCAAGTTGTAGGCGCAGGTGGCCACGTACAGGACGAACTCGCTGCTCAGGCGCATGGGCACGTTGAGAATCGCGTTGCGCGGCGGCTCGGCAGGGCGCAGCGCCAGCCAGCTGACCTTGATCGAGGCCACCGCGAGATCGCGCAGCCACGAGAAGATAAAGAGGACGAGGCGGCCCCAGTGGATGCGGTAGCCGTGGTTGGGGATGCGTGGCAGGGGCAACAGCAGCACAACCGCGAGCCCGAGCCCAAGACCTGCGGCGAAGTTGCCCCAGCTCAGCTCGCCCATCAGCAGAATCCACATCACGGTCAGCCAGACGACGAACCAGGGGCGGAAGCGGTGCTTAATACCGGTGAAAAGCTGGCTCATTTAGTGCTCACCTCCGGAGGGGCTTGCGCTTGTCGACGCCTTGCTCGCACGCACCGGCGTCGGCACCGTCTCGGTGCTCACGCCCTGGGTGGGCTCACTGGTGGTGCCGTCTCGCTGACTGCGGTGCCGGTATAGCGCATCCGAGCGGCCGTACTCGTCCTGCGGGGTGGAAAAGCGCTCCGGGCGGCGCGTCGGGTTCTCCGGCTCGGCGACTTCCGCGTCCACGCCCGCGCCGGGGACGGTGTCCAGCACGGCGCTGCGGTAAATCGAGTTGTCCTGGGCGGATTCGGCGGCGCGGTCGGTGATGTGTGAGATCGGGCCGGCGAGAAAGGTAATGGCAACGGACGTCGCGACGAGCAGCGCGGTGGACAAAAACATGCCGGTGGGTACGCGGCCGACGTCGGCACGCTCGGCGAACTGGGTCGTGGCGCCGCGCTCCGCGAGGTTGGCGGGCCGGGCCATGGCCACGTCGCCCTCGGGGGCGTCGGCGCGGTCGCGGAGGAAACCCTTGGACCAGACGAGGATCATGGCGTAGAGCGTCAACAGCGAAGTGACCACGGCACCGCCGATAAGGACCCACGCCAGCCAGGAGCCGTCGGCGGCGCCGGCCTGGATGAGCATGACCTTGCCCAGGAAGCCGGAAAACGGTGGGATGCCGCCGAGGTTGAGCGCCGGGATGAAGTAGAGCAGCGCGATGACCGGGGCGGTGTACAGCAGGGAGCCGAGTCGGCGCAGCTGCGCGGAACCTGCCTGGCGCTCGATGAGACCAACGACCAGGAACAGCGAGGTCTGCACGAGAATGTGGTGGACAGCGTAGAAGATGGCACCGGACAGGCCCGCCATGGAGCCGAGCGCGATGCCGAAGATCATGTAGCCGATGTGCGAGACCAGGGTAAAGGACAGCAGGCGCTTGATGTCGTTTTGGGCGAGCGCGCCCATCACGCCGACAATCATGGTCAAAAGTGCGACCCACATGAGCAGGGTGTCCAGCGAGCCGTCGGTAAAGACGGTGGAGCGCATGCGGATGATGGCGTACACACCGACCTTGGTCAACAAGCCCGCGAACACGGCGGTGACCAGGGAGGCCGCGGTGGGGTAGGAGTCGGGCAGCCAGGCGTCCAGCGGGAAGACGGCGGCCTTGATGCCGAAGGCCACCAGCAGCGTGGCGAAGATCGCGGCGCGGGTGCCTTCCGGGATGTCTTCCATGCGCAGTCCGGCGTGCGCCATGTTCACGGTGCCCACCGAGGCGTAGACCAGGGCGAGTGCGAAGAGGAAGACCATGGAAGAGGCCATGGAGACCATCACGTAGCCGATGCCGCTGCGCACGCGCCCAGGGGAGGCACCGAGGGTGAGCAGGACGTAGGAGGCGACGAGGAAGACCTCGAAGCCGACGTAGAGGTTGAACAGGTCCCCGGCCAAAAACGACAGGTTCACGCCAAGGCAGAGCAGCATGTAGACGGGGAGGAAGACGGCGACAGGGTCGTCATCGTCGCCGTCGCGAAGCCCCTGCGAGATGCCGTACCACATCACCGCGAACAACACGATCGCGGAGACGAACAGCATGATGGTGGACAGCCGGTCGGCAACGAGCGTGATGCCAATCGGGGCATCCCAGCCGCCCATCTGCACTGTCTGGATGCCGTGGACGTCGGCGACGATGATCATCGCGCCCGCGATCACGGCCAGCGCGAACAGGGTGACAAACGCGATCGTGCGCTGCACCTGCACGTGGCGGCCGGTGACCAGGATCAGTGCCGCCGCGATGGCGGGCAGCACCAGCGGCATGACGATGAGGTACGGCATGGAGCTCAGCGCCGCGTCGGCGAACTCGATGAGGCTAGCGTTCATCGTCCGCCTCCTTCACCGGGGTCTCAAAGGAGTGGGGGCCGAAGGAATCGCCGGTCTCGCTCGGCCGGCCGGTCTCCGGGTCGTCCGAGCGGTCGTGGTCGGGCGCGGCCGCGGGCAGGGAGGGCCGTGCGGCGATGGCGCGGTCTTCCTCGTCGCGTTCGATGATGTCGTCGGTGCGGTAGCGGTATTGGCGGTACGCGAGCGCAAGCATGAAGGCGCTCATAGCCATGGAAATCACGATGGCGGTCAAGATCATCGCCTGCGCAAGCGGGTCGGCGCTGTGGTCAAAAAGCGTGGACTCGCGCTCGACGATTGGCGGGGAACCGGCTTGCCCGCCGGACTGCAGAAGCAACAGGTTCGCGCCGTTGCCGATGAGCAGCACGCCCATGATCATGCGGGTCATCGCCCGATCAAGCATGAGGTAGACGCCGGATGCGATGAGCACGCCGGAGCCGATCAAGAGAAAGAGGTTCGCTTCCATCTACTCGCTCCTTTCTGTGTTGGGCTCATTGCTTCTCGACGCCGCGTCGACCCCCACCGCACTCGATCCTGTCGACCCGACCGCAGCGCGGTCGGAGGCGCGGGCCGCCCGGCGGCGGGCCTGCAGGCGGCGGCGCAGCTTGTTCTTCGCTTGCAGCTGGCGTGCGCGGTCGCGGGCGCGCTGCTTGCGGGTGTCCTCTTCGCGGTCGAGGTAGGCGCCCATGGAGCCGAGGATGTGCATGGTCAGGCCGAGGACGATGGTGTACACGCCGGCGTCGAAAAGCAGCGCGGAGGGCACGTCGAACTCGCCGATCAGTGGCAGCGAGGCCGTGGCGTAGTCGGACATCAGCGGCGGGTTGCCGTAGAACATCGGCACGACGACGCAAATGGCGGACAGCAGGATGCCGGTGCCCAGAAGCTTCGCGGGGTCGACGGGCAGTGCTTCCTCGATTTCGGCGCGGCCGCCCGCCAGGTAGCGCAGCGTGAACGCGAGTGCGGCGACCAGGCCGCCCGCGAAACCGCCCCCGGGCGCATTGTGGCCGGAGAAGAAGAAGTAGAAGGACAACAGCATCATCGACGGGAAGAAGATGCGTGTGACCACGTCCACCATGATGGAGCGGTTCTGTGCTCGCTCGGAGTCAACGCCCGAGGCGAGCCAGCGCGGCTTGTTCGTCGACAGCGTCGGGCGGCGCGAGGAACGGCCGAACTTTCCGGTGCCGAAGATGAGGCTGGCCACGCCGGTAGCCGCGATGACCAGCACGAGGATCTCGCCGAAGGTATCGGCGGCGCGCAGGTCCACCAGCAGCACGTTGACGGTGTTGCGGCCGTGCCCGATGTCGTAGGCCAGGTCCGGCATGTAGGTGGAAATGGGGGTGGCCTGGCGCGCGGAGATCGCCGTCATGGCCACGATGACCACGGAGACGCCGGTGGCGATGGACAGCCAGGCGCGCAGCCGGTTGTCGTCCGTGCGTGGCTCCACCTCGGTGGGCATCTTGCGCAGTACGAGCATGAAGACCACCATCACGATGGTCTCCACCAGCGCCTGGGTAAGCGCCAGGTCTGGTGCGCCGTGGAGGGCGAAGATGAACGCCATGGAGTAGCCGGTTAGCCCCACCATCACCACGCTGGAGAGGCGGTTGCGCTGCATGGTGGCGAAGACGGCCATGGCGCACATAAGGCAGACCACCATGCCCTGCCACGGCGAATCCCACAGGATCATGCGGATGTCATTGCTCTCGCCCAGGATGAGCGCGCCGAGGGGCACCACCATGAGTGTGGCGAAGATGACGGCCAGGTTGATCGACAGCGAGCCGCGCTGCGTCGACGCGGTGAGTTTGAGCGAGGCGTTGCGCAACACGTGCAGGATGTTGTCCCAGAGCTCGTCGGCGTCGCCAAGCGCGGGTTTGGGAAAAGCGGCGCGCTTGATCAGTTTGCGCTGCCAGAACATGATGGACCCGGCAGTGACGATGACGACAGTGAGCACCAAGGGCGTGGTGATGCCGTGCCAGAGCTTCAGGTCGTGGCCCTCCACGGTGGGGAAGCGCACGTCCAGGTAGTTGTTGATGGCGTCTGACAGCCAGGAGGGTAGAAGCCCGAAGGTGACAGTGGCGAGCGTCAGCAGTGCCGGGGAAAGGGACAGGCGCGGGCCGATGTGGTGCATGTTGGCCACCGCGGGCGAGACCCTCTCCTCCTTGTGTGCTTCCTTCGTGGCAAAAGCGCCCCACAAAAAGTACAGGGAGTACGCCATGGTCAGGATCGAGCCGACCACCAGCGCCACCAGGGTCAGGTGCCCCGGCATGCCGTGCAGCAACTCCTCGTGCAGGATCGCCTCGAGCGCCGCCTCCTTGGCGATGAACCCAAACAGCGGCGGGATACCCGCCATCGATGCCGCCGAGACCACTGCCAGCGCCGCGACGAAGGGTTCGCGGCGCGCGAGGCCGGACAGCTCGCCGATGTCGCGGGTGCCGGTGGTGTGGTCGATCGCGCCGACGATCATAAACAGCGTGGCCTTGAACATGGAGTGCGCAAAGGTGATCGCCAGCCCAGCCATCGTTGCCTCGCGCGAGCCCACGCCGATCACGGCGGTAATGAAGCCCAGCTGGGAGACGGTGCCGTACGCCAGGATCAGCTTGAGGTCGCGCTGCTTCAGCGCCATCCAGCCGCCCAGCAGCATGGTGAACAGGCCCGTGGTAATCACCACGAGGTGCCAGGTGTTCACCGCCGCCATATCCGGGGCCAGGCGCGCCACCAGGTAGATTCCGGCCTTGACCATCGCGGCGGAGTGCAGGTATGCCGACACCGGGGTCGGGGCCGCCATCGCGCCGGGCAACCAGAAGTGCCAAGGCGCCTGCGCGGACTTGGTCAGGGCGCCGAGCATGATCAGCACGATCGCCGCCGAGATCGCCGGGGTGTTCTCCAGGTCCGCGAACTGGGAGATTTGGCTGAGCCGCCAGATGCCCGTATTGAAGCCGAGCAGGTTGATGCCCACCAGCATGGCCAGCCCGCCGAAGGTGGTGATCATCAGCGCCTGGATCGCCGCCCTGCGTGAGGACGCCCGCTCGCCGTAATAGGAGACGAGCAGGTAGGAAAGAATAGAGGTCAGCTCCCAGAACACGTACATCAGCAGGAAGCTGTCCGAGATGACCAGCCCGTACATGACGGTGGCGAACATGGTCAGCTCGCCGCCGAACTTGGCCAGCCGACGCGGGTTGGAGTCGAAATAGCCCCAGCAGTACAACAGGACGAGTGCGCCCACACCCAAGATGATCAGGCTGAACAGGCCCGCCAGTGCGTCGAGCCGGAAGTCCAGGTTCATGTTCACCGACGGCATCCACGGATACCGGGCGACAATCTCACCCTGGTTTGCAAACACGCCGCGCTGGAACAGGCTGACCACCCAGATAAACCCGCCGAGGGGCACTGTAGCGAGAAGTGCAAATGCTGGCCGCCCAAGGATGCGGATCAAAAGCGGAGCGCAGGCCGTGGCGATGATCAGCGCGGCGAGCAGTGTGAGCACAGGGCGGACCCCTCCTTGGGCAGTTCGGATCGAGTTCTCAAGCCGTGCCCAACGTTGCGGCAAAGCAGCGTAAGAAGATCGTTGAACTACTACACCTGGAGCAGCGCGCTCGGCACCGCTCGCTCGCGAAGGGGCGCGTCAAATGTATAGGCGCGGCCAATGGGCTCAACTGTACCGATTAGGTAACAGGTGCGCCACTGGCTGTTATTTGCCGTAGGTCTTAAGGAAGCGCGCCTCGGCAACCGCGATGCGCTCGATTTCCGTCGGATCCACGGACTCGTCCACGCCGTGAATGCCGCAAGCGGGCTCTTCGACACCGAAGAGCGCGATCTCGGCCTCCGGGAACTGTTCCTGCAGCGTAATCGTCAGCGGGATCGAGCCGCCCGAACCGACCACCGTCAGAGTCTCGGCACCGTAGGCCTCGCGCAGGCACTCGCCAAGCTTTGCGACGCCTGGACGCTCCGGATCAGTAGCAAAAGGCTCATTAATGCCACTGACCTCCACGTCGACCTTCGCGCCCCACGGGGTGTGCGCGTGGATGTGCTCTACCATCTTCTGCGCCACCTCTGCGGCGTTTTGGCCGGCGGGCACGCGCAGGTTGAACTGGGCCTCGGCGCGCGGGTTGACCGCGTTGACCGCCTTGGCGACCGGGGTGGAGGTAAAGCCGATCATGGTCACGGCGGGGCGGGCCCAGCACATGTCGGCGGGCTCGTCCTCGACGGTGCCGAGCAGCTGCACGCCGTCGAGCACGCCCGCGTCGGTGCGGAAGGTGTCGCGCTCGTACGCGTCGCCGGACCACTTGGTGGTGGTGTCGACGCCGTCGATGGTGGTGCGCCCGTGCTCGTCGAAAAGCGAGTCGGCGATGCGCACCAGAGCGTGCGCCGCGTCCGGGGCCGCGCCGCCGAAGCTGCCGGAGTGGATTGCGCCCTCGAGGGTCTCCACGGTGACCTTGATCTGGGCGCCGCCGCGCAGGGAGGTGGTCAGCGTCGGCTCGCCGACGGCGGCGTTGCCGGAGTCTGCGATGAGGATGACGTCGGCGCGGAAGATCTCCGGGTCGGACTCGATGAGCTTGACCAGCCCGTCCTCGCCGCCGAGCTCCTCGGAGCCCTCGACAACGACCTTCAGGCCCAGATCCGTGCCGCCGTTTTGCTCGAGCAGGCGCAGCGCCTCGAGGTGCATGGCCAGGTTGCCCTTGCAGTCGGCAGCACCGCGGCCGTACCAGCGCCCGTCGCGCTCGGTGAGTTCGAACGGGTCGTTGGTCCACGCGGCGGGGTCGCCCGCAGGCACCACGTCGTAGTGGGAGTAGAGCAGCACGGTGGGCGCGTCGCCCACCGGTTCCTTGACGCCGACGACCGTGTCCGCGTCGTCCACGGTGGGGTAGCGCGTGACCTTCAGGCCCGCCTTCTCTAGGGCGGCGACGGTCCAGGCGCAGGCGGCCTCGTGCTCGTCGGCCAGCTCTGGGGTGGAGTGGGGCGAGTTGAAAGAGACCAGTGCGGCCAGGTCGGAGAAGATGCGGGAGCGGTCTGGTGTGAAGTCAGTCATGTCGGTGACGCTACCAGTGGGGGCACGTGGACGTCGATAAGCAAATGCGTGCTTGCACTCGACGGGGGTGAGTGCTAAAAATGGGTGCTAGCACTCGGAGACGCCAAGTGCTAAGCGGGTGAGGCTGCACACTCAGCAGCCGTGCCGTCGCGGGCGCCTGCTTGAACCGACGAATTGAGTACTCGTTCCACAATATATAAGGAGCAACAAACTCACATGGCAAAGACCATTGCATTCGACGAGGAAGCACGCCGCAGCCTCGAATCCGGCCTGAACACCCTGGCAGACGCCGTCAAGGTCACCCTTGGCCCGAAGGGGCGCAACGTCGTCCTGGAGAAGTCCTGGGGCGCACCGACTATTACGAACGATGGCGTGACCATCGCCAAGGAAATCGAGCTCGAGGACCCGTACGAGAAGATCGGCGCCGAGCTGGTCAAGGAAGTTGCGAAGAAGACGGACGACGTCGCCGGCGACGGCACCACCACCGCAACCGTGCTCGCACAGGCGCTCGTGCGCGAGGGCCTGCGCAACGTTGCCGCTGGCTCCAACCCGATGGGCATTAAGCGCGGCATCCAGGCTGCGACCGAGGCAGTGTCCAAGCACGTGCTGGACAACGCCAAGGAAGTAGAGACCCAGGAGCAGATCGCGTCCACCGCTGGCATTTCTGCCTCCGACCCGGAGATTGGCGCCAAGATCGCCGAGGCGATGTACGCAGTCGGCAACGGCTCCGTAAACAAGGACTCCGTCATCACGGTTGAGGAGTCCAACACCTTCGGCGTTGACCTCGAAGTCACCGAGGGTATGCGCTTTGACAAGGGCTTCATCTCCGCCTACTTCGCCACCGACATGGAGCGCGGCGAGGCAGTCCTGGAAGACCCGTACATCCTGCTGGTCTCCTCCAAGATCTCCAACGTCAAGGAGCTCGTGCCGGTCCTGGAGCAGGTCATGCAGTCCGGCAAGCCGCTGCTGATCATCGCCGAGGACGTCGAGGGCGAGGCGCTGTCCACCCTCGTGGTGAACAAGATCCGCGGCACCTTCAAGTCCGTCGCTGTGAAGGCACCGGGCTTCGGTGACCGTCGCAAGGCAATGCTGCAGGACCTGGCAATCCTCACCGGTGGCCAGGTCATCTCCGAGGAGGTCGGCCTCTCGCTCGAGACCGCGGGCGTCGAGCTGCTCGGCCAGGCACGCAAGGCCGTGATCACCAAGGACGAGACCACCATCGTCCAGGGCGCTGGCGACCAGGCCCAGATCGAGGGGCGCGTCAAGCAGATCCGCGCCGAGATCGAGCACTCCGACTCCGACTACGACCGCGAGAAGCTGCAGGAGCGCCTGGCCAAGCTGGCCGGCGGCGTTGCAGTGATCAAGGTCGGCGCCGCCACCGAGGTGGAGCTGAAGGAGCAGAAGATGCGCATCGAGGACGCCGTGCGCAACGCGAAGGCTGCTGTAGAGGAGGGCATCGTCGCCGGCGGTGGCGTGGCACTCCTGCAGGCCGCCAAGGAGCTTGAGGGCGACCTCGGCCTGGACGGCGACGAGGCCACGGGTGTGAAGATCGTTCGCGAGGCGCTGTCCGCGCCGCTGAAGCAGATTGCGCTCAACGCTGGTCTGGAGGCTGGCGTTGTGGCCGATAAGGTTGCCAACCTGCCGGCAGGCCAGGGCCTGAACGCTGCGACCGGCGAGTACGTCGACATGGTCGCTGAGGGCATCAACGACCCGGCTAAGGTCACCCGCTCCGCGCTGCAGAACGCTGCGTCCATCGCTGGTCTGTTCCTGACCACCGAGGCTGTCGTGGCTGACAAGCCGGAGCCGGCCGGTGCTGGCGCAGGCGCTGGCATGGACCCGGAGGCCATGGGCATGATGTAAGCCTGTTCGGCTTCGAGCCCCCCGCGGATGTCTCCGCGGGGGCTTTTTCACCCCCGGAAGTGGGGGCTTATTTTCTTAAGAGCAGTTAGTGCTTATCGACGTCCCACCCCCTCCCGTTACACCCCTCGCCCGAAGTTTAAGACGCGTTAACTTAGGCGGACCATAACACTTGTATAACAATGCAGGTCGTACAGGAGGCTGGGAGGAAGGTTGCCAAAGTGTGAACGGGGCTCCCGGGTAAGGAATTCTCAGGCGAGAAAAATCCTTCCGCGAACCCCTTGCGGAACCTGGAAGCTGTGGCAAAATACTTCGTGTGATGCCCCACAGAGGGTGTCAGGACACTGTCAATCTCGAGCCAGACATTCTGGCACCTACACGTAAGGGGAAAACAATGGGTGACCTCTCTACCATCGTCGATATGCTGAAGGACTTCAGCAAGTTCGGCAAGAACATCGTTGATCTGTTCCGCGGTATCCCGGACCTGTTCATCAACCTCGGCTCCCTGGGCGACAAGGAGACCGGCTTTGACAAGGTTTCTCCGGACAACCCGGACGAGGATGTCTGGAAGTGGAAGGGCCCGAAGTCTAAGTAAGACTTCCGTGCGCGCCCTCCAAGGCGCGTGCCCGAGATATAACACCGTTAACCGGACTCAAACTTTTCTAAAAGGAGAACACCATGCAGGCTCTGAACAACTGGGCATTCCTCTCTTCTGACGGCCACGTCGCTGGCGCTCTGCTCGGCGTGCTGAAGCAGCTCGCTGGCCTGGCAGGCAACCTGGCTGACCTGCTCAGCCTCGTCGCATAAGCCACGCCGCTTACGCCAACCCCGCCATTGCGCGGGGTTGTTTTGCGTTTGGGGGGGGACCTTTCAGGGGGGTGCAAACGCACACCAGCCACCCCGCTTGCGCAGTTACTGAACGAAAACCGGGGGTGGGCGGTAAACTGGGCGGTATGGCTGACCACAAAGATGATGAACTCCCGATGATCGACCTCGCGGAGGTTGAGGGCTGGGTCGTAGATGACACTGATGAAGACGATCCGGTGCTGCTGATGCCGGACGGCACTCCGATCCAGACGTGGCGTGAGAACTACCCCTACGACGCGCGCCTGACCCGTGATGAGTACGAGAAGGAAAAGCGCGCGCTGCAGATCGAGCTGCTGAAGTGGCAGAACTGGACCAAGGATACGGGCCAGCGCCACATCATCATCTTCGAGGGGCGCGACGCCGCAGGTAAAGGCGGCACCATCAAGCGCTTCAACGAGCACCTCAACCCGCGTGGTGCCCGCACCGTCGCGCTGGAAAAGCCCAGCCCGCGCGAATCCACCTCATGGTACTTCCAGCGCTACATCGAGCACTTCCCAGCCGCCGGCGAGATCGTGTTCTTCGACCGCTCCTGGTACAACCGCTCTGGCGTCGAGCGCGTCATGGGCTTCTGCACCGAGTCGCAGCACGCCGAGTTCCTGCGCGAGGTGCCGATGCTGGAGAACATGATCCTGGGCTCTGGGATCTCGCTGACCAAGTTCTGGTTCTCCGTGACCCAGAAGGAGCAGCGCACCCGCTTCGCTATCCGCCAGGTGGACCCGGTGCGTCAGTGGAAGCTGTCGCCGATGGACTTGGCCTCGTTGGACAAGTGGGAGGACTACACCCGCGCCAAGGAGGAGCAGTTCCGCTACACGGACACTGACGAGTCCCCGTGGATCACCATCAAGTCCAACGACAAGAAGCGGGCTCGCTTGAACGCCATGCGTTACATCCTGAGCAAGTTCGAGTACACGAACAAGGATCACGATGTAGTTGGCGAGCCGGATCCGCTGATCGTTAAGCGCGGCCGCGACCAGATCGGCGACTAGGTTTTAGCGCTATACAGCCCGGTTCCCTCGCGTGGGGGCCGGGTTTTTGCGTTGGGGCGGGCTAGATGTCGAACCCGCCTTGTCGAACACGTCCAAAAATCGCAGGGTCCTCGACAACCCGGGTTCGACAATTGGGCCGAGCCGGGCTAAACAGCGCAGATCGGAACTCGATAGTCGCTGAAATTTGCGGAACTATCGAACTCCTCCTTGCGCTGTTTGGACACCCGGACCGGTGCACGCACCAAGGACCCCTACTCCTCGTCGGCGAGGATGGCCTTGGAGAGTTTCTTCAGGCTCTTGAGCTGCTTGTCGCTCGAAGCGTCGAGCGCGCGGTCCTCAGCGTCAGCGACTTCATCGGCGAGCATCCCCAGGGCCTTCGTGCCCTTCTTGGTGGCGGTGACGATCTGGCGACGCCGGTCCTTCGGGTCGCGGTCACGCTTGACCCACCCGAGGTCTTCCAACGAATCGACGAGGCGGACCATATCGGAGGCGTCAACGGCCAAAAGGCTAGACAGCTGCGACTGGGAGAGCGCGTTTTCGGCGACGCAGGTGAGCACCCAGAAGCCGCGCATGGACACCTCGTGCTTGCACAAGGTGCGCTCGACCTCGTCCTTGGTGTGGCGGCGGACCCGTTCGATCTGGAAGGACGGGGACTTGATCAGCGCGCTGGGGAGCTCGTCGTGGGTTGCCATACCCCTCATCCTAGGGTTAGTGGGCCGCCCCAAACAATTACAGGTGGCCGCAACGAGCGCGCGTACCCCCGATTGTCTACTTTTCGGTGGGCAGACCTGCGGCGACCCAGGCGTCGGTGCCGCCTTCGACGTTGATTACGTTGTCCCAGCCGAGCGCCTGCTCGAGGTACTCGGCGACGCGCAGGGAGCGGCCGCCGGCCTTGCAGATGACGTAGATGTCCCGGTCAGGGTCGATGTCGCCGGTGTTGCCGACGATTGAGGACATCGGCATGCTCACGGCGCCGGTGGCGTGGATGTCGGCGTACTCTTCGGGCTCGCGGACGTCGATAAGCTGGGCACCCTGCGGTACTTCGGTGACGTTGACTGACTGCATGAGCACGATCCTATACGCTTTCCTGCATGAACCTTGACCGCCGCCCGCCGCAGTGGGTGTTTTGGGTGCGGCGCGCCGCGGTGCTGGGGGTGCTGGTGGTGCTACTGATGGGCATTGTGGCGCTGGTGTCACGGTGCGGGGGAGACGAACCTGAGCCGCCAGCGCAGGTCGGGCAGTCGCGACCGGTGGAGCTGCGCATTCCCGCGATTGGCTTGGATGCCGAGTTTGAGCCGGAGGACTGCCGGGTCAAAGATGGGGCGCTTGATCCCCGCTCGATGACCAAGGCGTGCGCGTACACGTCGCCGAACAAGCCGTACGAGCTGCCCGGCCCGGGCGCGGGCGATCTGGCGGTGATCGCGGGGCACACGGGCGCGGGCGTGCCGGGGGTGTTCGACGCGCTCTACGACAGTGGGGCGGACGCCTCCCGGGTAGCGGTGGGGGACGTGTTGTACCTGCGCACCGAAGATTCCGCCGACGCGTGGCTGAAGTACGAGGCAACAGATGTGCACGCGCCGCAGAAGGCGGGGCTCGCGGACGATGCCTCGATCTGGGGCACGGGCCCAATGCCGGGGCGGCTGCTGACCATCTCGTGTATTCAGCCGCCGAATTTGCTTGCCGACGCCGTGCGCAACGCCGTCGTCGGCTGGCAGTTTGTCGCCATCGTGCCGGAGGCCGAGATGCTTGCCGACGCCACCGTTATCAATGTGTGACGTGTTACCCCTGTGAAAAGTGTGGCCGCGCGTGTAAAGTCTAAAGGTGAACTTGAGAGTGAGTCTTTCTCGCACGACAGGAGACCCCTATGCACCGCACCCCACTTACCCTCGCCGCCGCCGGATTTGCCGGCGCGCTCGCCCTTTCCGCCGCGCCGCTCGCCGGAGCGCAGGACCTGCCCGTCGAGGTGCAAGACGCCTTCGGCGCAACCTACTTCCTTAACGAGGCGGGCGACTACTACGTCGCCGATGCCGCGCAGGTCGCCGTGCCGTACGCGCAGCTCAGCGCCGCCGACCAGGAGCGCGCGGTGGACGTGACGCGCGCCGCCATCGCCGGGCTTATCGACGCTCCGGCCGACGCCTCGGCTTCGGCTGAGGCACCTGCGGAGGCTCCGAAGGGCGACGTTGTCGCCACGCCCGTCAAGCCCGAGGGGGACGGCACGCCGAAGGAGAAGGCGCTCGACGCCGACGCTGTCGACCCGAATAATCCGGCCCCGGTCCAGGGCGGACTCGTTGTCCTGCCGTCCGTGCTGACCGTGAACGGCGAGACTTTCTACCTCAATGCCGACGGCGCAACCTATGTCAACGACATTGCCCGCGTCGCCGATACCCCGACGCCGGAAGAAGTCGAGGCCTCCGCGAAGCTGGTTGCTGAGCACTCCGGCGAGGTCCGTGAGCAGGGCCTGGAAGAGGCGCGTGCTGGCGGTAAGGATGCGGAGGCTGCGCCGGACGCAGGTGCTGCCGACGCTCCGGCTGTTGAGGTGCGGCATCAGGCCGCGCCGGCACCTGCTGGCGCCGCTGTTGAGGGCGTGCAAGCTCGCGGTATGGCCGCCGAGACCGGTTCGAACACATTCCTCCGCGCGCTCGTTGCCCTGGTGATCGCCTCCGGGCTGGGTGCTGCCGTCTTCCTGGTGGGGCGTCGCTACCTGATCTAGCGCTGTCGCTGCGTGTAGCAGCGGTGGACGGGGTGTCTTGTGGGCGCTCTCGCATGGTTGCGGGAGCGCCTTTTTTGGTGCGTTCGGTGTGGCTGGTGACGTAGCGCGTCGTGTCTTACCAGGCAGTTTTGTTGTTATGAGATACGTAATGGTGTCGTTGTGTGGGTGTTATTTGTGTGAGCGTTTTTGGCAGAGCTCCTGCGGCTTGGGGGTGCAGCGCCGGTCGCGTCCCGTCCACAACACACTTTGCCTGTTGGGGCACTTATGTACTTTAAGGGTCTAGATAGATTGTGGCGGCGAGGTAGATTGCGCTGCGACCTAAGGTTCGGCCTCTTATTGGGGGTTGGTTCTGCTAATCGTGCAGGGTATCGGAATAGATTTAGCCAAGCTACCCCCGATCCCCCCCCCTACTTCCTGTGAGTAATGAATACTTTTTCAAACGTCTATCTGTGTCCTGAGGCACATCGTCGGGCTCATGCGGGTTGACGCTCACCGCATTTATGCAGGTCGAGCGTGTATGGGCGTGCTGGGAAGTTGCTGGTGGTGCGTGGCGCTGTATGTATGGATGAATAGTTCTAAAAGTGGTGACGACACGCTTTAGTAGCGGAATGGACAGGTGTTCAGGTTGCTACTACTTTTTAAAGCGGTGCCCAGGCTGGGCCCAAGTTCACGCCAGGAACAGTTACGGCGTGCTTTCCCACCGCTGACCAGACAGGGCCCAGCGATTCATGATTTTCCGGAAGGACTTTCACCATGGCCAATGCCTTTACCAAGACCGCAGCCATCGCAGTTGCTGCGGGCCTGACCCTCGCCGGCTCCGCCGGTATTGCTACTGACGCGATTGCGCAGACGATGAATTCGGATGCTGTTGCGACAGCTCCCGGCGTTCCGGACGCCAGCAGTATTCCGTCTGGAAATGTGAAGCTGACCATCAACAAGCGCGTGAACCCGACCGAGCTGCGCCCGGCTAACGGTGAAGCTGATTCTGGTGCTTCTGGCAAGGCGCTCCCGGGGGTTGGATTTACAGCCGAGAAGATCGACGTAGACATCACCAAGCAGGAAAACTTTAACAAGGTCGCCGAGCTGGCGAACAAGCGCGACATTGCCAGCGCGGAGGAACTTGGGGTCAAGCCTGCTCAGACCTTTGACGACACCGATGAAAACGGTCAGACCTCCCTGGATCTGCCGGTCGGCGCCTACATCATCCGCGAAACCAAGACACCGAGCACTGACACCGAGACCTATGTTCCCGCTGAACCGTTCATCGTCTTCCTGCCGATGACCAACAAGGAGGGCACTGGCTGGAACACTGACGTGCAGGTGTACCCGAAGAACTCCATGGCCAAGGTCTCCAAGACCGTCGTGGATGAAGGGAAGAACACGCTGAGCAACGAGGCAAAGGGCAAAGAAGGCGAGCCTGGTTACCTCGGCCCGCGCCCTGCTGAAAATGCAGTTGTCAACTACACCCTGGACGGCCTCGTGCCTGCTGCGCCCGAAGGCCGCGAGCTGAAGAACGTCACGCTCACAGATGCCTCGAACAGTGCTGAGCTCCAGTGGGATACCACGAACAACGCTTTCATTGAGGGAGTTTATGTTGTTCGTGACGGCAAGGAAGAGGCTATCGATGCGGCCAACTACACCGTAAATACCGAAGCCGCTGTTCCGACGACCAACACCGAGGGGCTCGCCGCTGCTGCGAACCAGGCCTTCACCGTCACGGTAGACGCACAAAAAGCGAGCCTGAAGCCGGGTGAAACCGTGCGCGTCAAGGTCAAGGCAACCATGCTCAAGGACGATGCCGCTTCCATGGGCATTGAAAACTCCGTCCGCGAGTCCTTCGTCTTCCGCAACCCCACTGGGGCAGAAGATGAGCCGAAGGAGACGCCGGACGACAAGGTTGTCACCTACGTGGGCAACATCTCGGTGTACAAGCGCGGCGATGAAAACAAGGCACTGGCTGGTGCTGAGTTCCAGATCGGTAAGTGCAACAGCGGCAAGTCTGGCCTTGACGGCGACGCAATCCAGACCGGTATCACCGACGCAGACGGCAACCTGACCTTCCCGGGCCTGCACGTCACCGACTACGTCAATGACGCAGAAGACACTGTCGCGAACTACTGCGTGGTGGAGACCAAGGCTCCTAAGGGCTACGCAACCCCGAAGGGCGAGGCCGCCACCACGGAGATCACGCTGACCCGCGAGACTGCGAACGTGTTGAATGAAGAAAAGACCGCCTTCGATGCAGCCGCAGCCAAGAACGTCATCGCTAACGGCGCTGTGGTCGACAACGTGAAGAAGACCACGCCGACGCTTCCCGCAACCGGTGGCATGGGTGTCCTGATCATCGTTCTTGCTGGTCTGGCCATCATCGGTGGCGGTGTCTACGCGGCACGTCGCAACTCCCAGTCGGCCTAAGCCGCAACGTGTAGCCGGTGCGGTGCCCACCGCGCCGACTGCAGGTGATGTCTGACAGCAGCATCACCACCCACGCCTTAAGGCGGGAAGGCGTAAAACTCCCGCCCAGTTTTTACACATGCACCTAGTGCCCAGGTGAGGAAGGATCGCGCAGTGAGCACAGCTGTGGAAAGCAAGCACCGCAAAAAGCCGGCGCAGAAGTCGTTTTTCCAGCGCATCGCGCTGCCGGTCGTTATCATTCTCGCTGGGTTGATGGTGCTGATGTACCCGGTTGTCGCCACCCAGTGGAACAACCGGGTGCAGGAGCAGGTGGCGAAGCAGTACGAGGAGGACCTCGTCGAGGCTCCGCCCGAGCAGATCAACAAGGCGCTCGAGGCGGCGAAGGAGTACAACCGCACGCACACGGACGGCCCGATCCTGGACCCGTGGCTCGCGCGCATTTCCGAGGACAACCTGGATTACCAGGAGTACGAAAAGCACCTCGAGGGCGTCTCCGCGATGTCGCAGCTGGCCATCCCCGCCATCGACGTCCGCCTCCCCGTCTACCACGGCACCCGCGACGACACACTGCAGAAGGGCCTCGGCCACCTCTACGGCTCCGCGCTGCCCACTGGCGGCGAAGGCTTCCACTCGGTCATCACGGGTCACACTGGCCTGACCAACGCCACGCTTTTCGACGACCTCGTGGACGTCGAAGTCGGCGATGCCATCTACCTCTCCACCTTCGGCGAGCGGATGAAGTACGAGGTCTACGACATCGAGGTCGTCCTACCCGAGGAGACCGACAGTCTCCGCGCCGAAGAGGGCCGCGACCTGCTCACGCTGATCACCTGCACCCCCTACGGCATTAACACGCACCGCCTTCTCGTCCACGCGGAGCGCGTCCCAATGGATCCGGACGAGGCGAGCGTGCTCGATGATTCCACCAGCACCGTGCAGTGGTGGATGTGGGCGCTCGGCCTGTTGGCGCTGTTGATTCTCCTTGGCTTGGCCTGGTGGATCTGGCGCGAGAAGCAGAAAAACGATCGCGCGGGCGCTTCGAACGAGGAGGTTTAAGTCCTAGTGCGCACACTCAAATACTTCGCGGCTGCTGGTGCGGTGTCGGTGGTTCTTGCCGGCGCGTCGCTGCCCGCTGTCGCAGCCGACCGCGTCATCAGCGGCAACGACCGCGACATCGCGGCGGAGAGCGTCGACGTCAACGAGCCGATCTCGCTGATGGTCCGCAAGGCCCCGACCAATCCCTTCGACGATATTCCGGCAGGCCAGAAGCCGCCGGCCGTCGCCGGCGCGAAGTTCACGCTGTCCAAGGTGCGTGGTGTCGACATCACCACCACGGAGGGCCGCAGTGCGGCCAGGAACATGTCGCTTGCCGACGCCCGCGCCACCGGCCTCCGCACCATCTCCACCCTCACCACCGGCGAAGATGGCCAAGTGCAGTTCATGGACCTTCAGCCGGGCCTGTACCTGCTCGAGGAGTCGGCCCCGGATTCCAACTACGACTACCGGATCTCCAACCCGAAGTTGTTGATCCTACCGCTGGCCAACGCAACGGGCGACCGCTTCAAGTACGACAACGTGATCGTGACCAAGCCGGGCAACAACCCCCCGGGTGGCTCGACCTCCCCGGCGACGCCCACCATCACTGTGACCACGACACCGACGGTACCCCCGGCAACACCGAAGACACCTTCGGAGCCGGGGGAGCGAACCCGCACGGTGACCTCGTCAACGGAGAAGACCACAACTGACCGCACGACGGCAACGACCACCGGTCTCACTACCGCCCCCGGCGGTGGCAGCAACGGCGGCAACAACAACGGTGGCAGCAACCCGGGTGGCGGCAGCGACAACCGTGGAGGCGGATTGGCCTCCACAGGCGCGAACGTCCTTTGGGCAGCAGGGCTGGGCCTGGCTTTGGTCCTGCTCGGCGTGATCCTGGCAACGCGTAGGAAGGCAGAAGACTAATGAGGAGTACATCGATGCGTCACACCACCGCGCGCGCTCGCGTGGTACGCCCTATTCGTGCGCTGCTGGCGGCTGTGCTTGTCATGGCGATTGGCACCGCCCCGGCCGGCGTGGCTGAGCCGACCGTGGCCCCGTCTGTCGAAGACTCCGTTGCGGCGGAGCAGCTTGACGACGCCAGCCTCGGCACCGCTACCGTCGACGCTGAACCGCAAGAATCCATTGCGTCGGAGACCACCGCAACGCACACGAGTCCTATCGCACCGCTGGTGCCGGACGTGCTCACGCAGGACGGCGTGACCGTCGAACGCAAGGGCGACGTGGATACCGTGCACGTCCACGACTCCGAGGGTGAGCTGTGGCAGTGGGGCTGGAAAGCCTCCGAGGAAAACATTTTCGCGCTGACCCGCAAGGGCGAAGTCTCCGAGGTGCTTTCCGTGACGGCCGACGGCCGCGAGCTGGACCGGAACAAGTTCGGCTGGGTCAACACTGAAGACGGTGCCTTCATTGGCTTTGACTTGAACGCGCTGCACACGATCCCGCCGGTCGATGTAACCATCGAGATCAAGGCTGACACCAAGGGTGACTACGCAATCGCCGAGAGTGAGGACATCCCGACCTCGCAGGAGTTTGCCCAGACCGGCTACGACCCGAAGGAAGAGCTCGACCTCGAGGTCGAGGCGCAGCTGCGTGCCGCGCCTCCGGGGGATATCTGGAAGCTTCCCGGTTGGCAGGACCAGGAGCTCACCGTGTCAGCTCCGACAATGACGAACGTGAATAACAACCCGGAGTTGAAGTTCACGGTCAATGAATCGGGAACCTGGCAGATGACCAGATTCGCCGTGAAGAAGGACCAGAATTCGTCGAATACCAAGGCGATTACAGGTCCTGTGCGCATTCGCGTCGTCCGCGACGGAAAGGCGGTAGAGGATCGGACATTGTCCAACCTTACCGAATACAGTTGGGGCGACAACGGCGCGCCGAACTATGTGTCCAACAACAAGGAGTTTCAGCTGGCGCCGAACACGACTGATCTTTTCTTCCAGGCTGGCGACACGATTATCTTGAACCCGGTCGGCCCGCCGAATGGCACGTACACCGTCCAACTCTGGGGACAGCTGAAAAGCAACGAGCCCGCGCTTACCGGTGTCCAGACGAACGGAAACTGGAAGCAGGTCACCTCGACGCCGACAGGTGGAGAAATCGTTTCTCCGCAGCACTCGCTTGCGCTCTCCTTCAAGAAGACTCCGAGGTACATTCTCCAGGATGACTTCAAGCTTGGTGGAGCGGAGGGCGCTTCAGTCCAGAAACTGACCTATTGGTACGAACAGCCCGGGGTTTCTCTCAATGCGGCGAATCAGAAGTATGAAACGAACCTTAAAAACCAGGAGTTCTGGTTTGCTATTGACGGGATCGTAGATACACACACGATGAGACCGACGGGGAAAATTCTCCCGTCGAACAAGGTAGTCGCCCCAACAGACCCCGGCGGACCGATTGGTTGGGAGTACAGGCTTAAGGGATTCGATGACCTGTACGTCCGGATCACTACTCCTCAGGCCCTCAACACAACGGATCCTGCCAAGAACCCTCTCGTCATCGAGTTCGTTAACGGCAATGGCGTCCCAGTGTTTGTGGACATCCCTGCGGATGCCCAAACGCACTTGCGTTATGCCACGGTTTCGGGCAAAGAATTTGTGCCCGATCCGAAGAAGGCGCGAATCGACGTTTATGGCTACCCCAATGCGGAAGAAAGCACTGATGAGGGGCCCGAGATCACTCCGCCACTCAACCCGAGTGACCCGGGAGCCGACGCCGGTAAAGTGTGTGCCGCTCAGGGTGGCACGGTGTGGGTTGCACGTTCGGCCCACAGCAACCCGAACCACACGTTCAATGAACGAAACACGACCGACCTGTTCACACAGGAATATGGGTCGACCGAGTTTAAGCCCGTAGGTACGACGTCAAACTGGGTGTACAACGCTCTTGCGCATAACCCAAAGGACGGATATCTGTATGCGATCAGCCAGGGACGTGTAAAAACTATTCGCTCCACGGCCAATGATGGCTCGTCGGACCAAGGCGTGACGTATGACGAAGACCCTCGCTACCCTGCAGGGCATCTGTTGCGTATCAATCCACTCAACGGTGTCGTGAAGGACATGGGCAAAATTGAAGGAATCCAGTCCAAGACACCGGGGCACTGGCCAAACGATTTGTGGGGTGGTATCACGTCCGGTGTTATTCGTGCCGACGGCAAGTACGTATTCTCAAACTCTTCGGATTCCGGTACGAAGGATATCTACGTCCTAAACTGGAACGCGACGAACAAGACCTACAAACTGACCGCAACACGGAAGAACGCTTGGCGGGCACAGGCTAACGACTACACCTACGTCGGCGACGGCTCAGGAAACTGGGTGTACGGCATTCGAAATGGTTCTTCGACCCTGGAACGTGTAAATATTGAAACGGGTGCGGTGCAGACCTTTGACCTGTCGACTGTGAGGGATCCGCTCGGGCGGAGCTTCACAAGCGGCATCTACGGCACCGCCTGGACATACGGCAACGGCAACCTCGGGTTCGGCCGTAATGGTCAGCAAAAGGGCTACCAGATCAGGATCATCGATGGAGGATCGCAGGGCTTCCGGGCGGAGATCGTTGCCGAAGTGCCGATGCCCAACTCGCAGTCGAACGACGCAGCATCAAACGCCATTGTGTCTTCCCGCACCGATTTGCAGGCGACAAAGAAGCGCCTTGAGGTTGAAAAGGACGGCACTGTGACTTGGGAGGTCACAGTTGAAAACCTTGGCCCCTGTGGGTCGACTGGTTTCACACTTAACGACTTGGTGCCGAACGACTACCAGGACATTCGCGTGCTTGACGCTAAGTCCGATGCTGCGCCCGGTTGGATTGGCCAGAAAGAAAACTGGGTCAACGGGAACCAGGTATTGGCTATCCACGGCCCGTTGGCTGCAAAAGATAAGGCAACCGTAACGATTCAGGCGAAGCTCAAGCAGCCGTTGCCCGGCGGTTCCGAAGGGAAGTGCGGAGCAGGACCGGCGACCCCGCCGAACAAGGTTACGATTCTTGGCAACGATGGCGATGATAACCCCGGAAATAACACGGATGTGCCGGACGAACAGAGTGGTGGGTCGGAGGACTGCGGGATCAAGTTTAACTTGATCAAGGTCGAGGCTAATGGGCAGAAGACGCCGTTGACCGGTGCGAAGTTTGCAATCCACGCTGTGCAGCCCGACGGCTCTTTGGGAGAGCTCTTGACGGCAATGGATCAAACAAACGCAGAAGGGTACTTCACAGCCGAGCTGGAACCTGGGCAGGATTACTTCCTGGTGGAAACGCAATCGCCTGCGGGATACAGCCTGCTGACTGCGCCAGTGAAATTCAGGCTTAATGGCCCTTCTGCTGGACAACAGAATGCATCGGTTGAGGTAGCCGCCGGAGGCGCCGCGGTCAATCTCCTTGCTGTCCACGAGAAGCAGTCACCGTCGGAGGTGTACGTGGAACTCGCCAACGTACGCCAAGGCAATCTGCCCAAGACGGGCGGGCACGGTGTACAGGTGCCGCTTGCGGTGAGCAGTATCCTGATCCTCCTCGGAGCCGCGCTCGGCAGGCGCCGGACGATGCAGGCGTAGGAGCCGTCACACAGCCATATGCCTAGAAAGCGACGCAGGTACCGCCGTGACCTGCGTCGCTTTCGTCTTTTCGCGAATAGCTAATGGCGATTCAAACCTGTATTCTTTCTAAGAGTCAAGTGAGTTATCTCTTACGAAAAGGTTGTTTGTCTCACCGTGTTTCCCCGTAAACTTCTTGCCACCGCGTGCGCCGTTGCCCTCGGCGCTGGCTCGCTGTTAGTTAGTGCACCGTCTGCGGATGCGTACGAAGGGGAGATTAAAAACCCACGGGATGTACGTTGCATGACCGCAATCAGAGAGGTGAAGCAGGGGAAGGAAATTACCGACGTCAACCGGTACTTTTTCGGCCCTCACCACAGCAATATCCGCGGAAACACGCTGAAGCTTTACAACACCACTCCCTACGGCTCGCACCTGAAGGAAGCTATGGATGCGTGGATCGACGCTACCGGGGGACTGCTCCGCGTCGAGTACGTTGACCACCGCGACCCAGAAGCAGTGACGGTCGAACTCGGTCCGATTGGTGGCACTGTGATTGGTCGCCAGGAGGGGACGCCCGGAAACAACCCGCGCGTCATCCTCAACTCATCGCTGTATGCAAACCCGGCAAACATTCACCACGCAAGCATGGTGATGACGATCGCCCACGAGATGGGGCATGCGATGGGGCTCGCGCACTCGTGCGTCGACACGCTGATGAAGAGCGGTTCGACCGGAGGGAAGTTTGCGACTTTACCGACGAAGTTCGACGCCCAGGTTCTCATCCAGACCCACCCGGATTTGCGGCGCCTGAACGGCCAGCCGATGCCGACCCCGACACCGGAGCCTGAGCCGACGCCCGAACCTTCACCTGAACCGGAGCCTGAACCGACGCCGGAACCGGAACCAGAGCCCACGCCGGAACCGACCACCGAGACGTCCGTCGAGCCATCACCGGAGCCGACCACCGAGACGTCCGCTGAACCAACGCCGGAAGCGACGTCGACGCGGCAGGAGCAGACGACGGTGGCGTCGTCGTCGACAAGCGAGCGCCCCCGCGTAACAACGAGTGCGGCGCCGACCTCGATTACCGTGCCGAAGCCGCAGACGCTTGCGGAGGCGAAGCAGGCGGTCGCCGAGTACTCGCGGAAGCACCGCAACGCCGTGATTATCGATGACCAAGCGCTTGCCGACGTCTACGAGGCCGCCCTCCGCGAAGCCCTCGCAAACAAAGCCACATTGGAGCGGAAACTGGCCGCGCCGACTACGACGGCGGCCAGCACCACCTCGCGGGCCTCCACGACGACGACCGCGGTGTCGTCGACGACGATGCCAACGACGCGGGCTACCACGACCAAGGCGCAGCCGACGGTCTCCACGACTTCGCGACTGACCACGCGCACCAGCCGCCCGGCACCGACAACCACAACGCAGGCCGTGACGGAGACGACCTCTACCGCAACGACGGCGACCTCGCGGGCAACAGCAACGCCTGCAGCTGAGTCCGCGCCGGCCACGACGACTTCGCAGAAGCCTGCGGAGCGCACGACGCCGGTAACGACGCGCCCGACTTCGTCTGCGGCCAAGGTGACGACGTCGCTTAGGACGTCGACGACGCTCACCCCGGTCGACGTGGAGGATCCGACGCAGACCGAGCCCAGCATGCCGTGGACGACCCGCAGCGCAGCACCCGCCGAGACCACCACGGTGACGACGACGCCGTCCAGCACCACCGCAGCCCCGGTTGAGGCGGAAACCGAGACGACCACCGCCGAGGCTTCTTCCGCAACGGCGACGGAGGTGACCGCTACCTTCGAGACGACTACGGAAGTTCCTGGGCAGGACGACGTGTCCGACAGCGCGACTGGGTCGGCCGAAGGTTCCAGCTCGGGTATTATCGCCGCGATCGTGATCCCGCTGTTGCTCGCACTCATCGGCATCCTCGGAGCCGGCTGGGCCTGGGCCGGTGACATGATCCCGGGCGTTCCGGCACCGAACTTCTAAGCGCGCCCCAGCGCCGAAAAACCAGGATGGTAACCAGTAGATGGTGATCAACCGAGTAACGGCTCCCGGGCACGCGGCTGCTACTCGGCCGATTACCATCCTTACGTTCCCATCCTCTGGTTACCATCCTCGGGTCCGCAACGTGCTCCCCAAAACCGCCCCTGCAACGTAACCCCCACAAACAGCAAAGGCCCGGGCCGCCAAAAACCGGCAAGCCCGGGCCAACCCCCAACAGAAGCCCTACTTCTTGTACGCCTCGATTGCGTCCTGGAGGATCTTTTCGGCCTCAGCCTTGTTACCCCAGCCGGAGCCGGAGACTTCCTTGTTCGGCTCGAGATCCTTGTAGTGCACGAAGAAGTGCTCGATTTCGTCCTTGAGGAACTGGGAGACGTCGTCGATGTCCTGGTAGTGCTCGTAGCGGACGTCGTCGATGACGCAGAGCAGCTTGTCGTCGCCGCCGGCCTCGTCGGTCATCTTGAACACGCCGAGCGGACGCGCCTTCACAGTCACGCCCGGGAATACGGGCTCGGGGAGGATGACCAGTGCGTCGATCGGGTCGCCATCGTCGGCAAGCGTGTGCTCGATGTAGCCGTAGTCGGCGGGGTAGGCCATCGGGGTGAACAGGTAGCGGTCGAGGTAGACGCGCCCGGTTTCGTGGTCGAGCTCGTACTTGTTGCGCGAGCCCTTGGGGATTTCGATGATGACCTCGGTAGCCATGTGTTGCTCCTTCTTCTTGTGATGGTTCGGCTCCCCATCATACGTGGGCTACTGTTGGTGCCGATGAAAGTATGGTCTTGGGTAGTGGGCGCGCTTGCGCTCGGCGCGGTCGGCACTGCGGCGGGGTTCGGTATCACGGCACAGCGCGAGTTGGCAGCGTTGGAGCACGCCCCGGCGTACTCGCTTACCGCCCCGCCGCCGCTCCTCGCTCCCGCGCAGGGCAGCCCCATAGACGAGCAGCTGCTTATCGACGCTTTAACGCTCCCCGCGTCCAACCCCGACCTCGGCACCTTCCACGCCCGGATTTCCTCTGCCAACACTGGCGAGGTGGTCCTGGACCGCAACGCGGACGAGCCGCTGCGCCCCGCGTCGGTAACCAAGATCCTTACTTCTGCCGCGGCCCTGTACCAGCTGGGGCCGGAGGACACGCTGTCCACAGCGGTGGTGCGCGGCGCGCAGCCCGGCGAGGTGACCATCCTGGCGGGCGGCGACGTCTGGCTCGACGACTTGGCCCTCGATGAGCTCGCGGCGCAGGTTTCGGCTTCCGATGCTGGGCAGGTCACGTCGGTAAGCATCGACACCTCGCTCTGGGATGGCTTTACTGAGTTCCCCGAAACCTGGGACCCCGAGAACATCGACGCTGGCTACGTAGCCCCGCTGCAGCCGGCGATGCTTTCCGGCGGCCGCATGGACGGCAACACCGAGGGCGATGTCCCGCGCTCGCATACCCCGGCGCTCGCGGTGGCGCAGGCGTTGGCGTACCGCCTCGGCGCGGAAAACGCCAGCGTTGCGGACGCGCCCGTCGCGGAGGACTCGCAGGTGCTCGCCACCGTCGAGTCGCCGACGCTGACGGAGCGGATGCGGGTGATGATGCGAAACTCGGACAACGTCTACGCCGAGGCCATCGGCCACGAGGTCGCACTTGCCCGCGGCACCACGGACGCGCCGCAGGCGGTCCTCGACACGCTCGCCGAGCACGGCCTGGATCTCAGCGGCACCGAGCTCGCCGACTGCAGCGGGCTTTCCGACACCAACCGGATCGCTCCCGCGCTCCTCGACACCATCCTGATGCAGGCCGCGACCGAAGCCCCGCTGCGCGACCTGCTCGATACCCTGCCCGTCGCCGCGGGAAAGGGCACCCTGGAGACCCGCTACGATGATCTTCCGGGCCGCGGCTGGGTACGCGCGAAGACCGGCACGCTCGACGAGACCTCTGCGCTCGCCGGCACCGTGACCAGCGAAGCAGGCAACGTCTACACTTTCGCGTTCATCTCCAACGACTCCTCCATCCTTGAGGCCCGCCGCGGGATGGACGAGCTCGCCTCCGTCCTGCGCGCCTTCTAACCATGGCAGCGCAGCCCTTCTGGCCCCGCACCTCGCCGCACTTCCTCGCTTGCCGACGCGCCGTCCGCGAGCACAGCACCGACGCCGAAGTCACCATCGGGCTTTCCGGCGGGCCGGACTCGCTCGCGCTCGTCGCTGCCGCGGCAGCGGAGCAGCAACCAGCCCGCGCGGTGGTGGTCGACCACGGGTTGCAGCCCGGCTCCGCGGACGTCGCAAAGCGAGCCGCCGAGCAGGCCCGCGCGCTCGGCATCCCCGCCGAGGTCGTGGCGGTGGACGTCGATACACACGACAACCTCGAGGCCGCCGCTCGCGAGGCTCGCTACGCCGCGCTCTTCGCCGAAAGCGAAGAAGTCTGGGTCGCCCACACCGCCGACGACCAGGCAGAAACCCTGCTGCTCGGGGCCCTGCGCGGCAACCCCGCCGGCATGAGCGCGCGCGCCGGGCGGCTCGTGCGCCCCTTCCTCCAGCTGCGCCGAGCGGACACCGTCGGCGCATGCGCGGAGCTCGGGCTCGAAACCTGGGACGACCCGATGAACCAGGACCTCGCGTACCGGCGCGTCGTCATCCGTACCCAGATCATCCCGGCGCTGACGGAACTCCTTGGCGGCGATGCCGTCCCCGCGCTCGCGCACACAGCAGACCGAATCGCGCAGAGCAACGCCGTCATCCGCGAGCTCGCCCAACCTACCGGCGCCATGCGCTGCGATGAGCTCGAAGCGCTCCCCGCAGTCGTGCGGCGCTCGCGCATCCACGCCTGGCTCGTCGACCAAGATGTCCACCCCAACGGCGCACAACTCGACGCCATCGATCGGCTGATCACCCACTGGTGCGGCCAGGTCGGCGTGGATATGGCACACGGGGTGCGGGTACGCCGAGTCGACGGCACACTCGAACTCACTCACCGTTGACCTGCGCCTTGTTCCTGGGCCTTGTTGTCGCGCAAGGTGAGAAGGTGGCAGTATGAAGGAGTTGTAAGCCAACAGGAGATGGAAGGGCCCAACCATGACCGAGCTGCATACCGAGAAGGATTTCAACGTCCCCGCCAACCGCTACGGCGATGATGTGGAGGCCGTCCTCCTGACCGAGGAGGCGCTGCAGACCCGCATCCAGGAGCTTGCCGACATGATCTCGGAGAAGTACAAGGACGCGGAACAGGACCTGATCCTCGTGTGCGTGCTCAAGGGCGCGGTGTTCTTCCTCACCGATTTCGTGCGTAAGCTTTCCATCCCGGCGGAGATGGAGTTTATGGCGGTGTCTTCCTACGGCAACTCCACCACCAGCTCCGGCGTGGTCCGCATCCTCAAGGACTTGGACAAGGAGATCGCGGACCGCGACGTGCTCGTGGTCGAGGACATCATCGACTCTGGCCTGACCCTGTCGTGGCTGCTGAAGAACCTGCGCGGCCGCGGCCCGAAGAGCCTCGAGGTCATCACTCTGCTGCGCAAGCCGGAGGTGCAGACGGCGCAGATTGATCTGCTGGATGTGGGCTTTGACATCCCGAACGAGTTCGTGATCGGCTACGGCCTGGACTACGCGGAGCGCTACCGCGACCTGCCGTACGTGGGCACGCTGCACCCGCGCGTGTACTCGGACAGCGACGCTTAACGCCAGCTTTTTAGTAAGAAAAGGCAAAATCTCAAAACTGTATGACTAAGAATAAGAATGTCTTGCGCTGGGGCATCTTCGCCGCCGTCGCACTCATCCTGCTGTACGTGCTCACCCTCTTCGGCGATGACACGCGCAATTACCAGCAGGTGGACACCTCCATCGCGCTCGAGCAGCTTCACGATGGCAACGCGAAGGACGTCCAGATCGACGACCGCGAGCAGCGCGTCCGCATCGAGCTGCGCGAGCCGATCACCGTGGAGGAGCGCGAGGGTGTCGAGGCGGTTTCCGCCCAATACCCGGCGCGCACGACCCCGGAGATCTTCGCCGCTGTGCGCGAGTCCGGGGCGGATACCTATAAGACGAATGTGACGCAGGAGTCCTTCCTGCTGTCCATGCTCGGCTTCATGCTGCCGATGATCATCGTCTTCGGCCTGATCTTCTACCTGATGTACCGGATGCAGGCCGGTGGCGGCATGTTCGGCATCGGCGGCTCGAAGGCGAAGCAGCTGACCAAGGACAACCCGACCAACACCTTCGAGGACGTCGCGGGCGCGGATGAGGCCGTCGACGAGCTGCAGGAGGTCGTCGACTTTCTCATGGAGCCGGGCATTTATGAAAAGCTCGGCGCGAAAATCCCGCGCGGCGTGCTGCTCTACGGCCCACCCGGCACCGGTAAGACGCTGATTGCGCGCGCGGTGGCGGGCGAGGCCGGCGTGCCGTTCTACTCCATCTCCGGTTCCGACTTCGTCGAGATGTTCGTCGGTGTGGGTGCCTCTCGTGTGCGCGACTTGTTCAAGCAGGCCCGCGAGAACAGCCCCTGCATCATCTTCGTCGACGAGATCGACGCCGTCGGCCGCCAGCGCGGCTCCGGCATGGGCGGCGGCCACGACGAGCGCGAGCAGACGCTGAACCAGCTGCTGGTGGAGATGGACGGCTTCGGCGACCGCGAGGGCGTCATCCTGATTGCGGCGACGAACCGCCCGGACATCCTGGACCCAGCGTTGTTGCGCCCGGGCCGCTTCGACCGCCAGATCCCGGTGACCAACCCGGATCTGGCCGGCCGCGAGCAGATCCTCAAGGTGCACGCGAAGGGCAAGCCCTTGGCCAAGGACGTCTCGCTGGAGGCACTGGCCAAGCGTACGGCCGGTATGTCCGGTGCCGATCTCGCGAACGTGCTCAACGAGGCCGCCTTGCTCACCGCGCGCATCGGCGGCAACGTGATCACCCCGGACGCGCTGGAGGAGGCCACCGACCGCGTGATAGGCGGCCCGCGCCGCTCCACCAAGATCATCTCCGAGCACGAGAAGAAGGTCACCGCCTACCACGAGGGCGGCCACACGCTCGCCGCCTGGGCGCTCAAAGACATCGAGCGCGTCTACAAGGTCACCATCCTCGCCCGCGGCCGCACCGGCGGCTTCGCCATGACCGCCGACGAGGACGACAAGGGCATGTACAACCGCGACGAGCTCTTCGCCCGCATGGTCTTTGCCATGGGCGGCCGTTCCGCGGAGGAGCTCGTCTTCGGTGCCCCCACGACCGGCGCGTCCAACGACATCGAGCAGGCCACGAAGATCGCGCGCGCGATGGTCACCGAGTACGGCATGACCTCCGCGCTCGGCGCGGTGAAGTACGGTCAGGAGCAGGGCGATCCCTTCTCCGGTCGCGGCGGCGGGGGTTCGCTTGAGTATTCGCCGGACGTCGCCGCCAAGATCGACGAGGAGATGCAGGCGCTTCTCGACGCCGCGCACACCGTCGCCTACTCCACCCTGGAGAAGTACCGCGACCAGCTCGACGCGCTGGCCTCCAAACTGTTGGAGAAGGAAACGCTGCGCCGCCCGGACCTTGAGGAGCTCTTCGATGGCATCGAGCCGGTCCGCCCCGAGCTGCCCGCCCACGACATCCGCTTCGGCCGACAGCCGGGCCGTGAGCCGGTGAAGACGCCGGTGGAGCTTGCGAAGGAGCGCGGCGAGGAACCGCCGAAGCCCTTCTCGCTTCTCGACGCCTCGCGCGCCGCACGTGAGCGTCGCCAGCGAGAGCGCGACGCGCGTGGCCAGGGCCCGAAGCACACAGGCAAGGGCTCCACCGCGTGGACCCCACCGCAGGGCGGGTCCCGTCCGACCTACGGCGGGCCGACCCCGCCGCCGGGCTGGACCTACCCGGGCGCAAACAACGCTCCCGCCGACGTTCCCGAGCGCAGCGAGCACCCGGGCATGCGCAACTACGCGCCCAAGCCGGAGCAGCCGCAGGAGCCTAAACAGCAGGAAAAGCCGGAGCAGCCGGAGCAGGAGCAGACCGAGGAAATCGGTTTCCGCCTGCCGGAAAACGAGCGCCCCACCGACTCCTACTACCGCCCATCCGAGGACACGACCCAGCAGATGCCGCGCCACCGTAAGGCTGACGAGGACACCAGCAACCCAGAGGACACCAACAATGACCAATAACTTCGACCACGCGCGCGCCGAGGCCGCGGTACGTGAGCTGCTCATCGCGGTAGGGGAGGACCCGGACCGCGAGGGCTTAAAGGAAACGCCCGCGCGCGTGGCCCGCGCCTACGAGGAAGTGTTCGCCGGGCTGCACACCGACCCCACGGAGGTGCTGGAGAAGACGTTCGCGGAGAACCACCAGGAGCTCGTGCTGGTCCACGACATCCCGATCTACTCCACCTGCGAGCACCACCTCGTGCCCTTCTACGGCAAGGCGCACGTGGGCTACATCCCGGGCAAGGACGGCAAGGTCACGGGCCTTTCCAAGCTGGCCCGCCTGGCGGATCTGTACGCGAAGCGGCCGCAGGTGCAGGAGCGGTTGACAGGCCAGGTGGCTGACGCGATCGTCGAGAAGCTGGGCGCTTCCGCGGTGATCGTGGTGGTCGAGTGCGAGCATCTGTGCATGGCGATGCGCGGCATCCGCAAGCCCGGCGCGATCACCACCACCTCGGCGGTGCGCGGCGGCTTTCAGAAGAACGCGGCCTCGCGCGCCGAGGTCTTGAGCCTGATCAGGAGGTAAGCAATGGTCAGCGTGGCAGAGCTGACGGCGCCCGGGCGGACCACCGTCATGGGCATTGTCAACGTCACGGAGGATTCTTTCTCGGACGGCGGGCGTTGGCTCGCCGCGGACGACGCGATCGCGCACGCCCACGAGCTGGTGCGCCTGGGCGCGGACATCATCGACGTCGGCGCCGAGTCCACTCGCCCGGGCGCGACCCGCGTGCCCGCGGAGGTGGAGGCCGCGCGTATCCGCCCGGGCGCGACCCGGGTGCCGGCGGAGGTGGAGGCCGCGCGTATCCGCCCGGTGATCGAGGCGCTGCACGCCGATGGCATCCGCACCTCCATTGACACGATGCGCGCCTCCACCGCAGCCGTCGCCGCAGAAGCCGGCGTGGACCTGATCAACGATGTGTCCGGCGGCCTCGCGGACGAGGACATGTACCGCGTGATGGCGGAGACGAAGCTGCCGGTGTGCCTGATGCACTGGCGCGCCGACGCCTTTGTCAACGCCTCCGGTGCCGCCGACCACGGCGGCGACGTGGTCCGCGACGTCCACGAGGTGCTTGCCCAGCTGGTCGACAACGCGCTTGCCGCCGGGGTGGCGCACGACCAGATCACGCTCGACCCGGGCCTGGGCTTTGCCAAGACGGCCGCGGACAACTGGGCGCTGCTTCACGCGTTGCCGGAGTTCATCGCCGGCGAGTTCCCCGTCCTGGTCGGCGCGAGCCGCAAGCGCTTCCTCACCGGGATCCGCGAGGACCGCGGACTTGCACACGGGCCGGTCGACGCCGATCCCGCCACCGCTGCGGTGACCGCACTGTCGGCGCACTACGGCGCGTGGTGCGTGCGCGTCCACGAGGTCGCGGTCTCCCGCGACGCAGTCGACGTCGCCGCGCGCTGGCGGCAGGGAGGCGTCAACTAATGGCCGACCGCATCGAACTTAAAGGCCTGGTCTGCTACGCCCACCACGGCGTGCTCCCGCACGAGACGGAGCACGGCCAGGCCTTCACCGTCGACATCACCTGCTGGGTCGATTTTGCCGAGGCCGCAGCTGGCGACGACCTGACCAAGACGATCAACTACGCGGAGCTCGCCCAGCTCGCCTACGACGTCGCCGCCGGCACCCCGCGCCAGCTCATCGAGACCGTAGCCACCGAGATCGCCGACACCGCCATGGAGCGCTTCATGCCGCTCCACGCCATCGAGGTCACGGTGCACAAGCCGCACGCCCCGATCCCGCTGGTCTTCGACGACGTTGCCGTCGTGTGCCGACGCAACCGCAAGCACAGGAGGTAGCATGCGCGCCGTCATCTCCGCCGGCTCCAACATGGAAGACTCCCGCGCCCACCTCGCGAGCGTCCGCGCGCACTTCGCCGACGTACTCGTCGCCGCAAGCTCGCTGTACGCCACCGCGCCCTGGGGCAAAACGGATCAGCCGGACTTTCTCAACCAGAGCCTGCTTATCGACGCCCCGCTTTCCCCCTCCCAACTCCTTCACCAATGCCAGGCGCTCGAGGCCGCCGCCAACCGCGTCCGCACCGAGCGGTGGGGCCCGCGCACCTTGGACGTGGACGTCGTTGACATCGAGGGATACACCTCAGACGATCCCGTGCTGACGGTGCCGCACCCGCGCGCCCACCTGCGCGCCTTCGTCCTGGCACCCTGGCTGGAGCTCGACCCGGACGCTACCCTGGGCGGCGAGCGCGTCGCCGACCTGCTCGCGGGCCTCGACGCTAAAGAGCGCGAAGGCGTGCGCAGGCTGGAGGACTAGATTCATGGCAGAACAACCGGGCAGCGGCATGCAGCGCACCTCCGTGGCTGCGCTCGTCGGGGTCGCCGGGTTTTGTGCTGCGGCGACGTTGATTTTGATGCGTCGGTTTTACGGCGCGGTGGCGTCGATAAGCATTCTTGTGCCCTCGAGCCTCTGGGTGCTGGCGCTGACCTGCGGCTACCTCGTGGTGGTGGTGAAGAAGCGGCGCGAGGACGGGCGCATCGGGCTGGATCGCTCCCAGCTCAACCCCATGATGGCCGCGAACTTCATGCTCTTCGGCAAGGCCAGCGCGTGGGGCGGCGCGATCGCCGGCGGGGCCTACCTCGGGCCGCTGGTGTACGTGCTGCCCCGGCTCGGGGTGCTTGCGGCGGCGGGCGACGACCTGCCCGCGCTTGCCAGCGGTGTGCTCGGTGGGCTTGCGCTCGCGGTGGCCGGGGTGCTGCTGGAGAAGGCGTGTGAGGTGTCGCCACCATCCAACGGGGAAGCGGTTAGCTAAGGTACTAACCATGACTGCCGAATCTTCGTCCAGAGACAACGGAAACATCTGGGTCATCGTGCCTTTCGCGCTCGCGATCGTGGGCACGGTGGTGATGCTCTTCACGAACTCGGCCAACGCGCTGAAAATCTCGCTCATCCTCGCGCTGTGGGCCGCCGCAGCCGGGCTAATCATCATCTTCAAAACCCGCCGCGACCGCGACGAAGCCACCCGCGCTTTGGAAGCCAGCGAGGCGCAGCACAAGGAAGAACTCGCCCGACTTGAGGCGCGCCCCGCGCCAGCCGCGCCTTCCGTGGACGAGGAACTCCTGCGCGAACTGCAGTCCGAGATCAAGGCGCTACGCAGCCAGCTGGAGGAGATGAGCGGGCAGGTCTTCGAGTACGAGCCCGCGGCCGTGCGCGCGGCGGCGCGGCGCATCCAGGAGATCGAGCAGGCAGGCGCGGCTTCCGAGCAGCCCGACACGTGGGCCAAGGAAACGGCCGCGCAGCCCAGCGAGGCGGTCCACCCGGTGGAGGAGCCAAAGCCGGAGCCGAAGACCGAACTGAAGAACGAGCCGAAGGGCCCCTCGACCTACGAAACCGCCAAGATCACGCGCGTGACCAGCGAACACACCGCCGCAGGCGCCCGCCGGACCCGCCCGAGTGGCGCGCCCAGCAGCGACGCCGTCGCGGGCAAGATCGGGCAGATGCCGCAGCGCGAGCAGCCGAACCCGCTGTCCGCGCTGATTAGCGAGCGCGCGAAGGCGGAGGCGGAAAAGCCGGCGCAACAGGAGAAGCCCGCAGAGCCAGCAAAGCCAGCGCAGCCGGAGCCGGAGACACCGGAGCACGTCGGCCGTCACGAGCAGCCCGCGAAGGAGTCGACCGGCGGGCGCCGCCGCCGCGACGCCGGACGCGAGGGCACCCTGACTGTCGCCGAGCTGATCGCGCGCAGCAAGCGCTCATGACGCCGCGGCTGCTCGTCGGCAAGATTGGCCCAGCCACAGACCTGACCGCGGGCCTCGAGCGCGCAGGACACAGCGTGATCGCGCTCGACCCGGCTGATCCGGGGGCGATCGCGCACGTCGACCTCGTGCTCATCGACGCGGCCGACCCCGCCACCGTCCGCGCCTGGGCTAGCAGGTTCGCACCGCACGCGCGAGCCGAGCAGATGTTCATCCACACCGCGCTGCTTGGCGGGGCGCAGCTGCTTGATGAGGTGGAGACCGCCCGCGCGATCGTCATGTGCGCCCACCAGATCGCGCCCGCGACGTGGGTGACTTCGGCGGCCGACGAGATGGGGGAGGCCGTCGTCGCCATGCTGCTCGCCGAGGCCGGCGCGACCGCCGTGCCGGTTACGGATGCGGTGCTGTCTCTTATACACATCTGACGCTGCCGACGAGCGATCTAGTGTAGATC
>OJLY01000166.1_pt1 | contig 52407 bp, 49 predicted proteins | sample 1597031 | NCBI WGS metagenome assembly OJLY01 (sample SAMEA3904673, study PRJEB24821) | metagenome | biome: Builtin; feature: hospital; material: surface | place: USA | collected 2013-06-03
GCGGCCGCTGCCGCTACACCACCATTCAGAACTGGTCGAACAACGTCTACAACCTCGTGACCAAGCGCGCGAAGGCTGAAGAGGGCGCGACCATGGAATGGGTCGACGGCAACATCGGCTCCAAGGTGACCATGAAGTACCCGGCGGTCTGGATGACCGGCGAGCACGCTCGCGGCGAGGTCCTTTCTGTCGCTTTCGCCGGCGAGGGCCAGTTCCAGGACACCGGCGCCAAGATGACTCACATGGCTCCGCACACCTCGTCTTCGGTGGTCTCGAAGTCTGTGGCTCGCGGTGGCGGCCGTTCCGCCTACCGCGGCTTGATCCAGGTCAACGCGAATGCGCACAACTCCCAGTCCAACGTGGAGTGCGACGCGCTGCTGGTGGACGACATTTCTCGCTCCGACACCTACCCGTACAACGACATTCGTAATGACCGCGTCACCCTGGGCCACGAGGCCAAGGTGTCCAAGGTCTCCGAGCAGCAACTGTTCTACCTCATGAGCCGCGGCATCCCGGAGGAGGAAGCCATGGCCATGATCGTGCGCGGCTTCGTCGAGCCCATTGCGAAGGAGCTGCCGATGGAGTACGCCCTGGAACTGAACCGTCTCATCGAGCTGCAAATGGAAGGATCGGTGGGCTAAACCCAATGACCGTTTCTGTTGATCCCGTACAAAACGCCACCCCGCACAACAACAAAGGTGACCTCTTCCAGTCGTTTAACGTCGAGGACTTCCCGGTGCCCGGCGGCCGCGATGAGGTGTGGCGCTTTATCTCCCTGCGCCGCATCCGCGGCTTGCACAACGGCAAGTTTGCCCCGGCTGCGAAGGCGCAGATCACCGTGGATGCGCCGGAAAGCGTGCGCGTTGAAGAGGTGCCGATTAGCGACGAGCGCTTGAAGGTCGCTGGCGGTGCCGTCGACCGCGTCTCCGCGCAGGCTTGGAGCTCCGCCGAGACCGGTGTCATCGTGCACCTGCCTGCCGACACCGAGCTTGAGCAGGACATCACGATCACCGTCACCGGCGCTGGTGCGGATGTGACCACCTTCGGCAACATCCTGATCGAATCCGGCACGCACGCGAAGGGCAACGTCATCCTGCGCTACGCAGGCTCCGGCACCCACGCCGATAACGTGAACTGGCACCTCGGCGAGGGCTCGACCGTGCGCGCCGTCGTCGACGCCGAGTGGAATGAGGATACCGTCCACATCGGTCAGCAGTCGATCCTGTTGGAGCGCGACTCGACGCTGCGACACTACGTGGCAGCCTTCGGCGGCGAGGTCGTTCGCATCACCCCGCGCGTGAAGTTCGCTGCCCCCGGCGGCGATGCCGAGCTCAACGGCGTGTACTTCGCCGACCCCGGCCAGTACATCGAGAACCGCATGCTGGTGGATCACTCCGTACCGAACTGCCGCTCCAACGTGCTCTACAAGGGTGCGCTGCAGGGCGATAAGCAGTCCTCGCTGCCCGAGGCGCGCACCTGCTGGGTCGGCGACGTGCTGATCCGCGCCGAGGCGAAGGGCACCGACACGTACGAGACGAACCGCAACCTCGTGCTGACCGACGGCGCGCGTGCGGACGCGATCCCGAACCTGGAGATTGAGACGGGCGAGATCGCCGGCGCGGGCCACGCTGCCACGGTCGGCCGTTTCGACGATGAGCAGCTCTTCTACCTGCGTTCCCGCGGTATCCCCGAGGACGAGGCCACCCGCCTGATCATTCGCGGGTTCTTCAACGAAGTGCTCAACCAGATCCCGGTCGAGCAAGTCCGCGAAGAGCTCATCGCCCGCGTCGTGGGCGAGCTGGAGCGCACCAACAACTAGTCAACGCTGCTCAATAAAGTACTGAAAGAAAGAAAGCGGATACGCGAATATGTCGAAGCTTGAAATTAAGAACCTGCACGCCAACGTTCTGCCGACGGAGGAAGGTCAGGAGCCGAAGCCGATTCTCAAGGGCGTGAACCTGACGATTAACGCTGGCGAGACCCACGCGATCATGGGTCCGAACGGCTCGGGTAAGTCCACGCTGGCCTACACGTTGGCTGGCCACCCCAAGTACGAGGTAACCGAGGGCGAGGTGCTGCTCGACGGCGAGAACATCCTCGATATGGAGATCGACGAGCGCGCTCGCGCGGGCCTGTTCCTGGCCATGCAGTACCCGGTCGAGGTTCCGGGCGTGTCTTCTTCCAACTTCATGCGCTCCGCGGTGACCGCGGTGCGCGGTGAGGCCCCGAAGCTGCGTGAGTGGGTCGCTGAGCTCAACGAGGCCCGCAACTCGCTGCAGATGGACGAGTCCTTCTCCGAGCGCTCCGTCAACGAGGGCTTCTCCGGTGGCGAGAAGAAGCGCCACGAGGTCATGCAGTTGGCGCTGATGAAGCCGAAGTTCGCCGTGATGGACGAGACTGACTCCGGCCTGGACGTCGACGCACTGCGCGTGGTTTCCGACGGCATTAACAAGTACCAGGAGGAGACTAACGGTGGCGTGCTGATGATCACCCACTACAAGCGCATCCTCAACTACGTGCAGCCGGAGTTCGTCCACGTCTTTGCCAATGGCAAGATTGTGAAGACGGGCGACGCCTCGCTGGCAGACCAGCTCGAGGCAGAGGGCTACGAGAAGTTCATCTAATGGCCTACGTCAACGACAACGGAACACTCAACGTGGAGGCGATCCGCGCGGAGTTTCCGATCCTGTCGCGCACCGTCAGGGATGGCAAGCCACTTGTCTACCTCGACTCTGGTGCGACGTCACAGCGACCGGAACGCGTGTGGAACGCCGAGCGCGACTTCGTGCTGCACACCTTCGCGCCCGTCCACCGCGGCTCCTACCAACTCGCCGAGGAGGCGACCGACGCCTACGAAAAGGCTCGCGAGGCAATCGCGCGCTTCGTCGGCGCGGAAGGCCACGAGATCGCGTTTACGAAAAACGCGACCGAGGGCTTAAACCTCGTCGCCTACGTGCTTGGAGACGACCGCGCTGGCGAGTACCAGGTTGGTGAGGGCGACACCATCGTCGTTACCGAGCTGGAACACCACGCGAACCTGGTGCCCTGGCAGGAGCTCGCCCGGCGCACCGGTGCCACCTTAAAGTGGTACGCGATGACGCCGGATGGGCGGATCGACCTCGATTCGCTCGAGCTGGACGAGACGGTCAAGGTCGTGGCTTTTACCCACCAGTCAAACGTGACTGGCGCGGTCGCTGACGTCGACGAGATCGTGCGCCGCGCGAAGGAAGTCGGCGCGCTCACTGTGCTCGACGCATGCCAGTCGGTGCCGCACATGCCGGTCGACTTCCACGCTCTCGACGTGGATTTCGCAGCCTTCTCGGGCCACAAGATGTGTGGGCCTTCCGGCGTCGGAGCCGTCTACGGCAAGGGCGACATCCTTGATACGTTGCCGCCGTTTTTGACCGGTGGCTCCATGATCGAGATCGTGAAGATGGAAGGCTCGACCTTCGCACCTGCCCCGCAGCGTTTCGAGGCAGGTACGCAGATGACCAGCCAGGTCGTCGGTCTCGGAGCGGCGGTGGAGTTCTTAAACGAGGTGGGCATGGATCGCATCCACGCCCACGAGCAGGAGCTGACCGCCTACGCGCTCGAGCAGATGCAACAGATCGAGGGCTTGGAGATCGCCGGTCCGCTGACCGCAGACAACCGAGGTGGCGCGATCGCCTTTACCGTGGATGGTGTGCACCCGCACGATCTTGGTCAGGTCCTCGATTCTGAGGGTGTGGCAATCCGCACGGGCCACCACTGCGCGTGGCCGGCCCACCGCGGGCTTGCTGTGCAGGCGACCTCGCGTGCCAGCTTCTACCTCTACAACACCAAGGAAGAGGTAGATGCGCTGGTGGCAGCTATTGCAAAGGCGAAGGAGTTTTTCGCACGATGAACCTTGAATCGATGTACCAGGAAGTCATCCTGGACCACTACAAAAACCCGCAATACGCAGGGCTTCGCGATCCTTACGAGGCGGAAGTCCACCACGTCAATCCCTCCTGCGGCGACGAGCTGACGCTGCGCGTCCACCTGTCCGAGGACGGGAAGACCGTTGAGGATGTCTCCTATGAGGCGCAGGGCTGCTCGATCTCGCAGGCGTCGACAAGCGTGATGGCCGAAGAGATCAAGGGACTGCCGCTTGCCGAAGCCATGGAGAAGCTCGGCGCCTTTGAGGAGATGATCACCTCGCGCGGCACCGTCGAAGGCGATCCGGAAAAGATCGGTGACGGCGTGGCTTTCGGCGGGGTGGCGAAGTTCCCCGCCCGCGTGAAGTGCGCGCTACTTGGGTGGAAGGCGTTCGAGGCCGCAACCCAGGAAGCCCTGGAGAAGAAGGAGAACTAAACCATGTCTGAAGACAACGTCAACGACACCGCTGGCGCTGCCGCAGGTGGTGCCCAGGAACGCGAAAGTGTCTCCAATTTTGAGGGCGGTGGCGAGCGTCCGCCGCAGACCGAGGAGCAGATTAAGCTCGCTGCCGATGCGGAAGAGTTCCTGCACGACGTCATTGACCCCGAGCTGGGGATCAACGTCGTCGACCTCGGCTTGGTCTACGATCTGTGGATCGAGGAGCGGGAGGGCAAGACGCTCGCGATTGTGAACATGACGCTGACCTCGCCTGCGTGCCCGCTGACTGACGTCATTGAGGCGCAAGCGCACGAGGCGATCGTCAACAACACCTCGGTGGACGACATCGTGCTCAACTGGGTATGGATGCCGCCGTGGGGCCCGCACATGATTACCGAGGAAGGTCGCGAGCAGCTGCGCGCGCTTGGTTTCGCGGTCTAAGAATCCCCGCTTTTCGTCCCCCTGATGGAAACATCTGTCAGGGGGACGCAGCGTTTTATGCGGTAGTAGGCGGTTTGGGGGTGCTTGCTACAGTGTTTGCGTGATTGTCACCAATGATCTTGAAGTCCGCGTCGGAGCGCGCACGCTGCTTAACGCTCCCGGCCAACACCTTCGTGTCCAGCCGGGGGATCGTATCGGTCTGGTGGGCCGCAACGGTGCAGGCAAGACGACGACGATGCGCATCCTGGCGGGGGAGACCGAACCCTACGGCGGCTCTGTGACCCGCTCGGGCGAGGTGGGCTACCTGCCGCAGGACTCCAAGGAAGGCGACATTGAGCAGACGGCACGCGCCCGCGTGTTGTCGGCCCGCGGGCTCGACCAGATCCAGCGCTCGATGGCCAAGCAGCAGGCCATCATGGAGGAAACCGACGGCGCGGAGCGCGACAAGGCGATCGCGAAGTTCTCCCGCTTGGAGGAGCGCTACCAGGCGCTCGGCGGATATGAGGCGAACGCGGAGGCCGCCCAGATCTGCGACAATCTCGGCCTGCCGGGCCGGGTGCTCGACCAGCCGCTCAAGACGCTGTCCGGCGGCCAGCGGCGCCGCGTGGAGCTCGCCCAGATCCTGTTCGCTTCCCGGCAGGGCTCAGGGAAGTCGCAGACCACGCTGCTTCTCGACGAGCCCACGAACCACCTCGACGCCGATTCCATCAGCTGGCTGCGCGGCTTCTTGTCCAAGCACGAGGGCGGGCTGATCATGATCTCGCACGACGTGGAACTCTTGGACGCGGTGTGCAACAAGATCTGGTTCCTCGACGCCGTGCGCGCCGAGGCTGACGTCTACAACATGAGCTTTGCCAAGTACAAGGACGCCCGCGCTCTCGACGAAGCCCGGCGCCGCCGCGAGCGCGCCAACGCGGAGAAGAAGGCGTCCGCGCTGAAGAAGCAAGCCGCAAAGCTCGGTGCGAAGGCGACCAAGGCCGCCGCGGCGAAGCAGATGCTCGCCCGCGCCGACCGGATGATGGGAGAGCTCGACGAAGTCCGCGTGGCAGACAAGTTCGCCTCGATCAAGTTCCCGGAACCCGCGCCCTGCGGTAAGACCCCGCTTTACGGCAAAGGGCTGACCAAGATGTACGGCTCCCTCGAGGTGTTCGCGGGTGTCGACTTGGCTATCGACAAGGGGTCGCGCGTCGTCGTGCTCGGGACCAACGGTGCCGGTAAGACGACGCTGCTTAAACTGCTCGCGGGCGTCGAGCGCACCGACGGCGAAGGCGGCCTGGTCACCGGCCACGGGCTGCGCATCGGCTACTTCGCACAGGAGCACGACACCATCGACGGGGACAAAACCGTGTGGGAGAACACCATCGAGGCGTGTCCGGACGCCGGCCAGCAGGACCTGCGCGGGTTGCTCGGTGCCTTCATGTTCTCCGGCGACAAACTCGAGCAGCCAGCAGGCACGCTCTCCGGCGGTGAGAAGACCAGGCTCGCACTGGCCACGCTCGTCTCATCCCGTGCCAATGTGCTGCTTCTCGACGAGCCCACGAACAATCTCGACCCCCAGTCCCGCGAGCAGGTCCTCGACGCGCTCAAGACCTACACGGGTGCCGTCGTCCTGGTCACCCACGACCCGGGCGCGGTGCGCGCGCTTGAGCCGGAGCGGGTGATCATCATGCCCGAAGGGGATGAGGATTTGTGGAGCGACGAATATATGGAGATCGTTGAATTGGCTTAACATACGCTGTGGAATAGCATGGAGTCATGCTTTCTTCTGTTCGTCGTCTGTGCGCTACCGTAATCACCGCTAGTCTCGTTGTTTCTTCCGTAGGTGCTCCGGTGGCGGGGGCGGAGTCGTCGATAAGAGACGGCCTTGAGGTCAACCAGGGGTGGGAGTTTGGCACTGTGCTTGGGAGTTGCACGATCGGGTACAACGACCCAGTCAGGCGCATTAGCTACACGGCTGCGCACTGCGCGGAGGGCGTGAACCGGGTCTTTCTCTCCGACAAGTCCGGCAAACGCATCCAACGGCCGATCCACGCTGGCACGATCGAAATGTCGCCGGAATATAACCCGAAAACCGATGCCAACGACTGGGCCATCATCCGCTGGAAAGACGGCGTGACCATCAATCCCAACACCTTTGACCGCGACGGCATCGTGCCAATCAAAAGCCTGCGTGAAGGGCAGGAGCTGTGCTTCCACGGGCATACCAGCCACGGGTCTGTAGGAAGCGCGGACTGCGGCAGGCTGATTGCCACCCTGGGCACCAAGATCATCATCGAGACACCAAAGGGTGCGCGAAAAGGCGACTCCGGTGGCCCGGTCTACGTGCCGGGCGGCGGGCTGGTCGGTGTGCTGTCCACTAGTTACGAAGTCGACGAGCCCAACGGAAATACGAGCTACATCGTCACCGCCAACGCGCCGAAGGACGGCCGCCCGGTGACCCTGGAAGAGGAAGCGCGCATCATCAATCAGTACTATGGCACCAGAGTCAGGCTGCGGGAACACGACATCGAACCAGGTAGCTCGCTTATCGAGGGGCTGGCCGACGCCGGCTCCAGCGACGCCGAAGGCGCTGCGATCGCGCTTGTACTCACTAGTGTGCTCCTTGCTGGTCTGGCCATTGGAGGCATGATCAATAGCGTGTTGTACTAACGCGGCCGCGTAGACTTATGCCTATGACCATCAACGAAATTCTGAAGAGCTGGCCCGACGCATGGAACGCCATGTCGAAAGACCAGAAGACCATCGTCGGCGTACTGGCTGCTGTGGATACCCTCGGTAAGGCGCTCGCGCTGCGCGACCTTGCGCGCGCGAAGGACAGCAAGCTCCGCGGCCCGAAGTGGCTGTGGACGCCGATCATCGGCGCGGTGAACACCTTCGGTTGGGTGGGCTACTTCCTCATCGGGAAGAAGCGCTAGTTTTACGCGCACCCCCGGCGTAGTAGCGGACCTGCGTCACCGGTTGCATCCGGGGTCGCTGCCAGGGATAGCGATCGCCTGCGGCGTTAACCGGCTTGCTGAGTTTTAGCAGCGTGTCAGTTCCACCGGCCCCGCCCACAGTAAGCGTGTCGCTGTCAATGGACACCTCGGACGCAAAAGTTCGCTGGTGGTGTTTTTGCTTGATGAGCGAGGCCGGAATTTCGGCAAACACGAGCTTGCCGCGGCGTAGCACAGTCACGTCGTCGGCAACGTAGCTCGGTCGGATGCGCTCGCTGCCGATCAGCGAGGCGACGTACACAACGCCCCAGATGGACAGCAGTAGCGCAACCAACCGCGCCGTGCCCGCAGGCAGGAGCAGGTGGACTACCACCATCTCGATGCACAAGACCGAAATCACGCTTACAAGCATCTGCAATCGCCCTGGCGGGTGGGGGAGTACCTCCGCATCCTCTGGCACGAGCCGGTGGCCCCGTATCCAACGCAATAAATCGCGGTACAGCTCGAGCTCGTAGCGGGCAAGACGGAAGCCAGGGTGCTTCTTCCACAGCGAGAGGACCTTATCCATCGAAGCCCTCCGCCAACGCCTGCAGCACGACTCGCTGCGCACCCTTGGCCGGAACGTCATGCACGCCGAGTGAGACGTCCCCAGGCCGCAGGGTGGGGAGAATACCGCTGAGTAACCCGTGGGTGAGAAGCTCGCGAAAGCGCGTGGCGGTTTCGGCCACTTTGCTATCTCGCGGCCGCATCTCCCCAAGGCCCTCCCAGAGCTGACCGGCCGCACGCGCTGCCTCGACGCACTTAGGATCGTTGAGATTTGTACGCAGCTGGTCCCACGTGGCGGCAGTGGCAACCCCGGTCAGCGCCATGAGGTCCCACGCGTCTAGCTCGCGCTGGAGCGCCTGCGGGTCGGTGAACACTCCACGCAGTGCTTGGCGGATATCCTCCGGCGCACCAGAAGGATTAGCCGCAAGCATGGCCAGCCGTTTTCGCTGCTGCTGCAGGTGTGCAATGCGGTCATCCAGTTGCGCTAGGGCACGCTCGACCACAGCCGCTGTGTCTTCGGCGGCGGCGTCGGCGATGGGCACGCCGGCGTCGATAAGCGCACGAGCCCGCACGACAGCAGCGAGGTCGCTGATCGAATACTCCCGGTAGTTGCCACTCGTGCGGGCGGGCTCGGCCACGGCTCCGCTTTCGTGCAGGTGGCGGACCGAGCGCACTGAACAACCTGCGGCCGCGGCGACTTCAGAAATCTTCACGCTTTTAACCTAAACCCTCACACAATGTGAGGGTCAAGGACAGCGTGCCTAGTTCCTAAATCCGTGCACGGGTGCCGGGATGAAGCCGCCGCGCTGGATCATCTGCGCGCTGCTCTTGGTGTTGATCGGGATGACTGGCGCGTAGCCGAGCAGGCCGCCGAAGTTCACCTCGTCGCCCGGCTTGGTGCCGGGGACGGGGATGAGGCGCGCTGCGGTGGTCTTATGGTTCATGATGCCGATCGCGGCTTCGTCGGCGATCATGCCCGCGATGGTTTCCGCCGAGGTATCGCCGGGGATGGCGATCATGTCGAAGCCGACGGAGCAGATCGAAGTCATTGCCTCGAGCTTGTCCATGGAGATCGAACCGGAGCGGACTGCATCGATCATGCCCTGGTCCTCGGAGACCGGGATGAACGAGCCGGACAGGCCACCGACGCGGGAGCAGGCCATCATGCCGCCCTTCTTCACCGCGTCGTTGAGCAGGGCGAGTGCAGCGGTCGTGCCGTGGGTGCCGACCTGCTCAAGACCGATACGCTCCAGAATGTGGGCGACCGAGTCACCGACCTCCGCGGTGGGGGCAAGCGAAAGGTCGACGATGCCGAAGGGCACGCCAAGGCGCTCCGCCGCCATGTTGCCAACCAGCTGGCCGGCGCGGGTGATCTTGAAGGCGGCCTTCTTGATCTCCTCGGCGATCTCGTTGAGTGAGGCACCCTTAAGCGGGCTGATCGCGTTGTCCACCACGCCGGGGCCGGAAACGCCGACGGAGATCACCGTGTCGGGCTCTTCGATGCCGTGGAAAGCACCTGCCATGAATGGGTTGTCGCCGACCGCGTTCGCAAACACCACGAGTTTTGCGCAAGCGATGGAAGACTCGTCCTTCGTCAGCTCGGCGGCCTCCTTGACCACCTGCCCCATACGCGCGACGGCGTCCATGTTGATGCCCGCGCGCGAGGTGCCTACGTTGACCGAGCCGCAGACCGCCTGGGTGACGCTGAGCGCCTCAGGGATCGAATCGATCAGGCGGCGATCTGAGGTCGTCTCGCCCTTTTCCACCAGCGCGGAGTAGCCGCCCACGAAGTTGACGCCCAGCTCGGACGCGGCCTTGTCCAAAGCGCGCGCGATGTCGACGGGGTTGCCGTCCACACCCGCCGCGACGAGCGAGACGGGGGAGACCGAGATGCGCTTGTTCACGATCGGAATGCCGAGCTCGCGCTCAATGCCCTCGCACACTTCCACCAGGCGGGCGGCGCGGGTGGTCACCCGGTCGTACACGGCCTGGCAAGTGGCCTCCATGGAGGAGCGGGTGCAGCCGATCAGCGAGATCCCCATGGTGACGGTCCGGATATCCAGGCGGTAGTCCTCGATCATCCGGATGACGTCGAGGATGTGGCCGGACTTAAAATCGAAATCTGTAGCCATCGTCGTGTGTTACCCCTAGACCTCGTTCATCGCGGTGAAGAGGTCCTCGGACTGGATGCGTACGATGACGCCGAGCTTATCGCCCACGGCTGCAAGGTGCTCCTGCAGCTCGCCCATGTCCGGGGTGTTGTCGGGGAGGGCGACGCGCATGACCATGGTGAAGTAGTTGTCCATCAGAGTCTGGGAGACGTCGAGAATGTTCAGGTCGCGTTCCGCGGCAGCGCCGGCTACAGCGGCAATGATGCCGACGCGGTCCGGGCCCGTGGTCGTAATGATTGCGTGCATAGCGCTCATCTTAGTGCGGGGGTGGTGTACGGCGCGCACCTGGGAGGTTACGGTGGCCCCATGACTGCTTTTTCCAACAACGAACACACAACTTTTAGCGCACAGCCGGAACGTACGGGCCGCGTGCTCGTCATCGGTGCGGGCGGCAATGTCAGCCGCCACTCGGTGCCGTGGCTTTCCCAGCAGGGACACGAGGTCACCGGTCTGGTGCGTAACCCGGCGCACGTCGAGAGCATCGAGCAGGCGGGCGCGCACGGCCTGGTCCGCGACATTACGGAGCTTTCCGTCGCGCAGTGGGCTGAGCTACTTGCGCAGTTCGATGTCGTGGTGTGGTCCGCTGGCGCGGGCGGCGGTTCTGCGGAGCGGACCTGGGCGGTCGATCGGGACGCGGCGCTGCGGCTTATCGACGCGCTCGACCAACTCCCCGAGCCACCACGATTCCTTATGGTCTCCTACGCCGGCGCGCGCTTCGCCACCACAGAAGACGATGGTGGCTCCTGGTACGCCTACGTCGAGGCGAAGAAGGCGGTGGATCTGCGCTTGATGGACAGCGACCTGCCGCAGGTCATCCTGGGCCCCGGCATGCTTATCGACGGCCCCGTGCCCGGCTTCGCCCCAATCACGGCCGCAAGCGACGACGGTGCCGATTCGGCGCACCCCGAGACCTCGCGCGAGCTTGTCGCGGAGGTCATCGTTGAGCTCGTCGGGCGCGAGGACGTCTCGCAGGTACCCAACCCCTTCGAGTTTGAAAATGGCGGCGTGCCGGTGCGCGAGCTCGGCCGCTAAGCCGGGCTAGGCGCGCGGCGCGTGCGCCGGGCTGCGCTCGAAGCAGTACTGGGCGAAGTTGCGCAGGATCGCGTTCGCCCAGGCCACATCGTGGTTCGGCAAATCCGCCACGATCCGAGCGTACTCTTCAGCGGGGAAGTACCCGTAGTCGTAGAAGAAGTCCATGCGCGTATGCATCGCTTCCGCGTCCATCTCCGCGTGGAACTGAGTAGCCCACACGTTGTCGCCGTAGCGCACGATTTGCACCGGGCAGCTCGGCCCGGTGGCCAGCACGGTCAGCGTGGCGGGCAGTGTGACTTCGTCCGGGTTCTCGGTGTGGCCGGTCAGCGCGGTGAAGCGGGCGGCGGTGCCGCGGAGGAGGGGATCGTCGTGCGCGGCGTCGCTAAGCACGACCTCGGTTGGGCCGGAGTCTTCCGGGTGGGAATGGCCGACGGTGCCACCGAGGTGATCCACCAACCAGGAAAAGCCGAAGCAGACGAAGAAGACCGGGAGCCCGGAATACACCACCCCGGCGAGCACCTCGTGGACATGACGCTGCCACGGCGAGTACTCATCGTTGGTGATGTTGAGCGAGCTGCCGCCGACGATGATGCCGCTGATGGTCTCAAGCGAGCCAACCTCCTCGTCGAGCCGGTCGAGGATCTGCAGCTCAACGTCTACCTCGCTTAAGCCCGTGGCCTTGAGTACGTCGTGGTATTCGGCACGTGCGACCTGTTGGGCAAGTTCGCCCTGGCGCAAGGAGAGGAAAAGCAGCTTGGACATAGCGGCAAGTCTATACCGCTTGGTCTACTTTGTGCTAAACGGGCTCCGTACGGACTGCTCCACCAAAGAAAGCATGGCCTCTAGACGCTCCACGGGCTCGCCCGCAGCCAGCTTGACCACGAATCCTTCAAAGACCGTCTCTAGGTAGGTCTGCACCACGTCGGTGGTCACGTCCTCCCGAGTTGCGCGGTTGGACACGATGCGTTCGTGAACAGCTTTGTCTAGCACCTCCTGGTGCTCGCGCCAGCGCTTCTCAAACTCGGGATCGGTACGCAGCTTGCGAACGATCTCGGCCCGGGTGACAAACCAGTCGTTCTTTTCCCGGTGGTGCAGCATGTCGCGCATCACCTCAACCAGACCCTGGTTGCTCACCACCTCGGCCTGGCGCTTCGCGTCCTCGCTTGCGATCGCGAGGAAGAGCGCCTCCTTGTCTGCAAAGTGGTGGAAGATCGCACCGCGTGTTTTCCCGGTCGCCTGCTCAAGCTTGGCCACGGTGGCGCCTTCGAACCCGTAGTGGGCGAAGCAGAGACGAGCAGAGTCGATGATTTCCTGCCGACGGCGAGTGAGTTCGCTTTCGCTGACGATGGGCATGCGCGGTGCAATCCTTCCTTTGTTCGGGGTGGGCTGGGTACAGACAAAGAAGAGGGGCACCCGGGTGCGAAACCCGAGTTACCCCTCTTGCTGGGTCAAGGCATTAGTTCTTGACCATCTGGCGCAGCACGTACTGCAGAATGCCGCCGTGGCGGAAGTACTCTGCCTCACCAGGGGTGTCAACGCGGACCACTGCGTCGAACTCAACCTCGTCGCCGCCGTCCTTCGTCGCTACGACGTGGACCGTCTTCGGGATCGTGTCGCCTTCATTGAAAGCAGTGATGCCGGTCAGCTCGAAGGTCTCGGTGCCGTCCAGGCCGAGGGAGCCGTGGGACTCACCCTCCGGGAACTGCAGCGGCAGCACGCCCATGCCGATGAGGTTCGAGCGGTGGATACGCTCGAAGGACTCAGCGATGACGGCCTTGACGCCGAGCAGGTTGGTGCCCTTTGCAGCCCAGTCACGGGAGGAGCCGGTGCCGTACTCCTTACCAGCGATGACCACGAGCGGGATGTTCTTCTCTGCGTAGTTCATCGCCGCGTCGTAGATGTAGGCCTGCGGTGCGCCCTCCTGGGTGAAGTCGCGGGTGTAGCCACCCTGCTCATCCACCAGCTCGTTGCGCAGACGGATGTTGGCGAAAGTACCGCGAACCATGACCTCGTGGTTACCACGACGGGAACCGAACGAGTTGTAGTCGTGGCGTGCCACACCGTGCTCATCCAGGTAGTTCGCCGCCGGGGTGCCCGGCTTGATGGAGGAAGCAGGGGAGATGTGGTCGGTGGTCACGGAGTCGCCGAGCTTGGCCAGCACGCGTGCACCGGTGATGTCCTCGACTGCCTCCGGCTCCTCCGGCATGCCGTCGAAGTACGGTGCCTTGCGGATGTAGGTGGAGTCCTCGTTCCAGTCGAAGGTCTTGCCCTTCGGGATGTCCAGGTTCTGCCACTGCTCGTCGCCCTTGAAGACGTCGGCGTAGTCGGCTTCGTACATCTCGCGGGAGATGATGCCGGAGATGGTGCTCTCGATCTCCTCGGTGGACGGCCAAACGTCCTTCAGGAAGACGTCGTTGCCATCGGCGTCCTGGCCGAGCGGCTGGGCGTCGAAATCGAAGTCCATGGTGCCGGCGATGGAGTACGCGATAACCAGCAGCGGGGAGGCCAGGTAGTTCATCTTCACATCGGGTGAGATGCGGCCTTCGAAGTTGCGGTTACCGGACAGGACTGCGGTTGCGGTCAGGTCGTACTCGTTGATCGCCTCGGAGACCTCGTTCGGCAGCGGGCCGGAGTTACCAATGCAAGATGCGCAGCCGAAGCCGGTGAGGTAGAAGCCGACAGCCTCGAGGTCCTTCCACAGGTCGCCGCGCTCGTAGTAGCCGTCGACGACCTGGGAACCCGGAGCCATGATGGTTTTGACCCACGGCTTGGCGTGCAGGCCCTTCTCGGCAGCCTTACGAGCCAGCAGTGCGGCACCGACCATGACGGACGGGTTGGAGGTGTTGGTGCAGGAGGTGATTGCGGCAATCGCGACCATGCCGTGGTCGAGGGTGTACTCGCCGCCCTGCGGAGACTCGACGATGACCGGCTTGGAGGCACGGCCCTCAGCACCTGCTGCTGCGGTCTCGCCGTTGCCCGGCCAGGACTGGTTGTAGTCCACAGATTCGGTCTTCTCTGCGCGCACCGGCTCGGAGGTCTCGTTGCCGGCGGTGTTGTAGTCCGGCAGCTGCTTGCGGAAGGTTTCCTTCGCATCGGCGAGCAGGATACGGTCCTGCGGGCGCTTCGGACCAGCGATGGACGGCACGACGGTGGACAGGTCGAGCTCGAGGTACTCGGAGTACTCGGCCTCCTCTGCGTCCTGCTCCAGCCACATGCCCTGCGCCTTGGCGTATGCCTCGACGCGGTCGATGTCCTCCTGGTTGCGGCCGGTCAGGTGCAGGTAGTTGATGGTCTCCTCGTCGATCGGGAAGATCGCACAGGTGGAGCCGAACTCCGGGCTCATGTTGCCGATGGTGGCGCGGTTTGCCAGCGGGATCTGCTTGACGCCGTTGCCGTAGAACTCGACGAACTTCTGCACCACGCCGTGCTCGCGCAGCATCTCGGTGATGGTGAGCACCACGTCGGTTGCGGTCACGCCAACCGGGATCTCACCGGTGAGCTTGAAGCCGACGACGCGCGGGATGAGCATGGAGACCGGCTGGCCGAGCATTGCAGCCTCGGCCTCGATGCCGCCGACGCCCCAGCCCAGGATGCCCAGGCCGTTTTCCATGGTGGTGTGGGAGTCGGTACCGATGCAGGTGTCCGGGTATGCCAGGCCCTCGTTGTCAAAGACGACGCGGGAGAGGTACTCGATGTTGACCTGGTGGACAATGCCGGTTCCCGGCGGGACGACGCGGAAGTTGGAGAAGTTCTCTGCGCCCCAACGCAGGAACTGGTAGCGCTCCTCGTTGCGCTGGTACTCAATCTCAACGTTCTTGTCCAGCGCGGAGGTGGAACCGAACGCCTCGATGATCACGGAGTGGTCAATGACCATCTCTGCCGGGTTCAGCGGGTTGACCTGGTCGGGGCTGCCGCCGAGGTCGCTGACTGCCTCACGCATCGTGGCAAGGTCGACCACACAGGGCACACCGGTGAAGTCCTGCATGAGGACGCGGGCCGGGGTGAACTGGATCTCGATCGACGGCTCTGCCGACGGATCCCAGTTGGCAATTGCCTTGATGTGGTCTTCGGTGACGTTCTTGCCGTCCTCGGTGCGCAGGAGGTTCTCGCCCAGCACCTTGAGGGAGTAGGGCAGCTTCTTCATGCCGTCAACAGCATCGAGTGCGAAGTAGTCGTAGGACTTCCCGCCAACCTCGAGCGTCTTCTTAGCGTTGAAGGAGTTCTTGCTTTCAGCCACAGTGAGCTCCATTTCTCGTCGTAATCCAAATCTGGGAACTATGACACGTGATGGTCAACCATCAATAATATGCGACCAACCACGGTTCCGTTGCCATAATAACAGTACGCACGTTATGTTTAGGTAAGGCACGGAGGTTTTACGGCAAGAACTGGCCGGGGAGTGCGCAATCTCACCCCCATTTGCGTGCAGTACAACCGCGTGGGGCGCGCAGCGGTGGTGGAGCTGCCAGATACACTGCACAATCGTCGCCCCCGATCGTGGTTGCGGCGCGCCCCACGCACAACACCTCAAGGAGTGTCCGAATGATTCCACCCGAGATCGACATGGCCGACCTGGAAGGCCAGCTCGCGGCGGATGGCATCGCCTTTGGGACGGAAAACCCAGTCAATGGGGCCATCGAAGCAGCCATGCGTGACGCCCTTAACGCCGCGCCGAGTGCGGACCAGGGCCACACGGGGCTCGTCGTTTTAGAGCACACGCCCGCACATGTGCCGGACCTGCGCGACGTGGCCCAGGATCTGTTGCTCGCGGGGGACTTCGACACTGTGATCGTGCGCACGCCCCAGGTGGCGCTGGCTGTCAGTGACACGCTCGACCGCGCATCTATCGACGCCGGGCAGCGCGCGATGGTCACCGAATCCGATTACCCCCAGGGCGTGACCGCCTTTGTTGAGGCTGCCGACAGCTTCCATGTGCCCTGGATTCCGCTCGCGCTCGCCGCGGCGATCGTCTTTGGCGTAGTGATTGGCGCGACTGTGTGGGCAGTTCGGCGACGGATGTAGTCAATCCTGCTGAAAGCGCTACTGTGCCGTCCCGCCTTGGCTTGAGGTGGGGCGGCGCCTTCTTTTCGTGCGCGTTACATAATGTGTCAAAAATCACACTATGTATGCAGGAGGGTGAATGTGCAGCGTGTGGTCATTTTGAGTCATGGGAAAAACCTTGACTCATGTGAATTTAGGTAAAGATTGTGCAACGGGATGATCACGTGTCGTATGGTCTCCATGTCGGCTCGTGAGTCGGCATTGCACTCAATCGTCTCGCGCTCAACAGCAGCAACGCGCTAGTCACGCGAGGTTGCGTCGGAAAATTCGGGCATGTGGGGAAGCACGCCAAGGATGCACCGGGGACAGACGGCGGGGTCAGTGTTGCTTGCGGGCTTGCATCAGTAGTCAATTTTCTACAGCTGCGAGTCAAGGCTATGGGCTAGTCACCCGTGGCGGCAGCCGTCGAGAAGCAGCATGCCCCTCGATGGTTTCCGCACGCTTTGACACGCGGCGTGAGGAGCCCTTTTCGTGGTAGAACCATCGCGGTTCACGCCATCGTCTGTGGGTGGAGCCTCGGCTGCTGCGCGCCCCACGCGCGCTGGCCGCCGATTCCGCGCCACCCTCGGCGTCGTTGCGTGCACAACATCCCTGTCCTTGGCAGCACCCCTGGTCAGCCCAGTGGCAAACGCTGCTCCGGCGTCGATGACGGAGCTTGCGGCAAACATCTCGCAAGCCCAAGCAAACATTGATCGGCTGAACCTCAACATCGGCGACCTGCAGGAAAAGGTCAACCAGGCGCTGGTAGACCTGCAAGACTCCCGCGCACGTGCAGAGCAGGCTCGCCGCGGCGCGGAGGAGGCAAAGAAGCGTCTCGCAGCCTCCGAAGAAGCTGTCGTGGAGGCGCGTAAAGCGCTTGATGAGGTCACCCGCTCCCAATACCGCGGCGCGGGTCAATCGAAAAGCCTTGACTTTGCCGTAAGTGGCGACGATCAGAAGGACGTGCTCGATCGCTCGCTCTTCCTGCGTCAGCGCACCGAGGAACGACGCGCGAAGCTCGCCGAAGTTGAGCGCGCCCGCACCGAGGCGGCGAACGACGAGGCGACACAGCGCGAGGCAAGCGAGCACGCCGCGTCGACCGCTGCCGAGGCCGAGGCCGCTGAGGCAGAGGTGCGCGCATTGCTCGATTCGGCCAATACGGAGCTTGCGCAGGAGCAGTCCCAGCGCGATGCCGCTCAGTCGGAGCTCGACGCGGCCCAGTCCGAGCTCGACCAGCAGCGTGCCGACGCCAACGGGGGCGCAGAGTCTGCCGAGTCTGGCGAAGACGCAGAGAACGCTGCGACCGATGCCCCTGCACAACCTGTAGAGACTGCGCCTTCACAGGTGCAGGCCGAGCAGACAGACAGCAGCGCTCCCGCTGCTGCACCAGAGCAGCAGGTCACTGCAGACGAGGTGCCGGACGACGTGGTAGTACGCGTCGAGCAGCACGCGGCGCAGATCGATCCGGACGTGGCGTCGCTGAGCTCGGAGACCGTGGCCCAGGCGCTGACCACCGCGGCAACTGCCAATGGGGAGAACCTGCAGACGGCACCGGCGGAAAACGTCGAAAGCGGGACCAACGCCGCGGCGATGTCGAGCAACCTGGAGATCTCCGACGAGATGATTACCGCCGCTGCAGGCATCATTGCCGCCGCTGCGATGGTCGGGTCGAGCCAGGCGAACCACACCAGCCTGGACAACCCCTACGGTGGGTCGAGTAACAGCGAGGTCATCGCGGCCTTCGCCGGCGGCTTGAGCAATGCGCTCGGCGGCGGGGCGGCGAACGTAAGCCCAACGTCCGATGACTACGCCAGCCCGGAGGTCAGTGATGGCCTTGCCTCGCTGCTGCCCGAGGTCGGGACCGCAGAGTCTGTTTCCGACGCGGTGTCCAACGCAGTCTCTGGCTCGAATTCGGGCTCGATCGAGACCGTCATCTCCCGCGCACAATCCATGATCGGTACACCGTACGTGTGGGGCGGCGGCGACGCGAACGGTCCGACAACCGGTGTCAATGGCGGCAGCGTTTCCGGGTTCGACTGCTCGGGCCTGGTGCTCTACGCCTTCGCTGGCGTGGGCATCTCGTTGCCGCATTACACCGGCTACCAGTACCAGCGCGGCACCCAGGTGCCCGCGAGCGAGGCGCAGCGCGGCGACCTGCTCTTCTGGGGTCCGGGCGGCAACCAGCACGTGGCGATCTACCTTGGAGATGGCACGATGATCGAGGCCCCGCAGGCGGGCCAGAACGTGCAGATCTCCCCGGTCCGCTACTCCGGCATGGCGCCGATGGCGGTGCGACTCCTCTAGGTACTGGCACCGCGTCATGTCACGCTCATTACGATGGTGGCATGAAGTTTTCTGACTACGATGCACTCCTCGTTCTTTCCTTCGGCGGCCCCGAGGGCAAGGACGAGGTGCTTCCATTTTTGGAGAATGTGACCCGCGGTCGCGGCATCCCCAAGGAGCGCTTGGCCAAGGTTGGCGAGCACTACTACCACTTCGACGGCGTCAGCCCGATCAACCAGCAGAACCGCACGCTGATCGCCAACGTCGAGGCTGAGCTGAAAAGCCGCGGCATTGACCTTCCTGTCTACTTTGGCAACCGGAACTGGCACCCGCTGGCCGAAGACACGGCGAAGCAGCTCGCCACAGACGGCAAGCACAAGGTACTCGTCTTTGCCACCAGCGCCTGGGGTGGCTACTCCGCCTGCCGTCAGTACGACGAAGATATCGAGCGGATGCGCGAGGTTGCGCCGAGCGTGAACTTCACCAAGCTGTGGCAATTCTTTGGCCACGAACGCTTCGTTGCACAGTTCGCGGCTGAGTTAAAGGCCGCGATCGAGCGGGCCGCGGGAAAGAACTTCCGCGTCCTCTTTACCGCCCACAGCGTCCCCGACGCCGCAGACCTCGTCTCGGGTGGGCCCGACAACCCACACCTGTATTCCCGACAGGTTGCGGAGGCCTCCCGCCTTGTGGCCGAGCGGGCGGGCGTGAGCGACTACGAGATTGTGTGGCAGTCCCGCTCCGGCAACCCTGCCACCCCGTGGCTGGAACCCGATGTCGTCGACCGCGCTGAGGAGCTCGCAGACACAGGGATGGAGCACCTCATCTGCGTACCGATCGGGTTTATCACCGACCACATGGAGGTGGTCTGGGACCTCGACACCGAGCTCAAGCAGGCATGCGAGGCAAAGGGCGTCAGCCTCGACCGCGTGGCAACCGTGGGGTTGACTTCGCAGTTCGCCGCGATGGTGGTCGATCTCGCCGAAGCAGTTGCGCGGGGCGAGGAGCCGGCTAGCTTATCGACGGTCACCGTCCAGGGCTGCACCGAAAACGGTGCCCCGTGCCGCCCCGGCTGCTGCGCGCCGCAGCAGCGGCCCACCGGGGCGCGACCGCAGTAGCGTTTACACGCTTCCCATATATTCGCGCTGGTAGTCAAGCACGGCGTCGGCCACGCCTGCCATCCGCGCGGTCCGGATGTGGCGCCACAGGGCGAAAAGTTGCGGGTCGAAGGAGTGGTCGTTGAGCCGGTCGGTCACCGTTTCGATGATCGCCGCGACCTGGTCCGCACGTGCAAACAGCTTGGCCGCCCGCGCGGTGACGCCGGCGGGTAGCCCCGGCGTGTCGTAAAAGTCGGCGAGTGTGCCGACGGTCAGGCGGGGGTTGGGGAGATCGTGGCGGGTGGGGCCCGTGGCGTCGATAAGCAGTGCAGCCTGGTTGGTGGCCTGGGCAAGCAGCGCATCGGCCTCCCCGGGGCTGAGCCACGCGGGCTCGGGCAGGCGGCGGGTTTCTTCGAACCACCGCCACTGCACCGTGGCACCGGTGTAGCGGGGCACGAGGATGTGCGAGGCGTCGTGGCCGCGCACGACGATCGCGCCGGCGGGGGTGAGCGCTTCCATCGCGGGGCTGCCGGCGAGAAGCCCCGGGGCCTGGCCCGGGCCCCAGAGGATGAGCCGGACTGCGGGACCGGGGGTATCCAGATCGGCGGTAGTGCGGATGTCGCGAAGCAGCGTCAACAGCGGGCCGCCGAGATATGAGTGCCTGCCGCCGAGGTCACGCAGGGCGTCGAGGGTTTCGTCGCTGGACTCGACGTTGTAGAGCCACGCCGCGATCCACACGGCGGTGTTTTGCAGGGGCGAATAGACTTCGGCGCGCGAATGCATTGGACGAATCCTAGCAGGGCTTTTTCTAGGCGAGTAAAGCGGTGAGTGCGCCCCGGTTAGACTTTGGTCACTATGAGCTTTGATGACCGCTACGGAGGAGACATTTTTCAGGGCCACGCGCGCAAAAAGCGGCCGGTGTACCCGGAGATGCCGGCAGAGCCTGGTATCGTCGTGGAAATCGTGGGCAACGACTTCGTTGGTGCCGTGGTCGGTTTCGAGCGCACCTACGACGGCGACTTCGTCCGGCTCGAGGACCGGTACGGTACCGAGCGGCTGTTCAAGATGCTGCCGGGCGCGTTCCTGGTGGAGGGTCAGCGCGTCACCCTGACCAGGTACGTGCCCCCGCAGGAGACTGGCCCGAAGCGTTCCAACTCGGGCTCGCGCAAGGTGGAGAATGTGCGCGCGAAAGTCGCCATGCCCAGCCGGATCTGGGTGGAGGGCATCCACGACGCGGCGATTGTGGAGAAGGTATGGGGCCACGACCTGCGCGTCGAAGGCGTCGTGGTGGAATACCTCGAGGGCCTGGACAACTTGCCGGAGCGGCTCAAGGAGTTTCAGCCGGGCCCCGGCCGCCGCATCGGCGTGCTTGCGGACCACCTGATCGAAGGCACCAAGGAGTCGCGGCTGGTTGAGCACGTCGGCGAGCACGTCCTGGTCACTGGGCACCCCTACATCGACATCTGGGCCGCGGTGAAGCCGGAGAAGCTGCGCATTCCCGCATGGCCGGACGTGCCATATGGCGAGGACTGGAAAACCGGAGTGTGCAAGCGCCTCGGGTGGTCGGATCCAAAGGAAGGATGGCATCGCGTGTACAACGCTGTGGAGACGTTCCGGGACCTCGACTCCACTCTGATTGGTGCGGTCGAGCGCTTGGTCGATTTTGTGACCAATCCTGATCTGTCCAAGCAAGACCTTGTACCCTAGGGCGCGTGGGTGCTTTAGTTTGGTTTGTCGCAGCAGCTGTCCTCGCGCTTTTGGAGCTGGCGGTGGGGGAGTTTACCCTGCTCATGCTCGCTGCCGGCGCGTTGACCACTGCAGGAGTTGCGCTCGGCGGAGTGCCGTTGTGGGCGGAGATTGCCACATTCGTGGTCTCCTCGGCAGCGTTCTGGCTCTTTTTGCGGCCGTACCTGAACAAGCGTTTCCGTCAGCCGCAGGTCTATGACGATTCACCGCGCGCGCTGGTTGGCCAGCGTGTGACGGTGATCGAAGCGATCGGGCCGGATGGCGGGCAGGTGCGGATGGATGGCTCCATCTGGTCAGCGAGGTGCCTCGACCCTGCCGAGCGGATCGCCGCCGGCGACATTGTCACAGTAGCGGATATCGACGGCCCTGTTGCGGTCGTCTGGAAGGAACACTAAATGGGCGCAACCATCGTCTTGGTCGTCATCATCGCCCTGGTGGCGGCCTTGCTCTTCGCCTCCGTGAAACTGATTCCGCAAGGGGAGTCCGCCGTGATTGAGCGGCTAGGGCGCTACACCCGTACGGTTTCCGGTGGCCTGACCTTACTCATCCCGTACATTGACTCGGTACGTGCGCGTGTGGATACGCGTGAGCGCGTCGTGTCTTTCCCACCCCAGGCGGTGATCACGCAGGACAACCTCACCGTGGCGATTGACACGGTGGTGACGTTCCAGATCAACGACCCTGCGAAGGCTATCTACGGCGTGGACAACTACCTCGTCGGCGTGGAGCAGATCTCCACCGCAACGCTGCGCGACGTGGTCGGCGGCATGACGCTGGAGGAGACCCTGACCTCGCGTGAGACCATCAACCGCCGCCTGCGCGGCGAGTTGGATGCCGCGACGGGTAAGTGGGGCCTGCGCATTAGCCGCGTGGAGCTCAAGGCGATTGATCCGCCGCCGAGCATCCAGCAGTCCATGGAGATGCAGATGAAGGCGGACCGCGAGAAGCGCGCCATGATCCTTACCGCAGAAGGTAAGCGTGAATCTGACATCAAGACTGCAGAGGGTGAGAAGCAGGCACGTATCTTGTCTGCAGAGGGCGAGAAGCACGCCGCGATTTTGAGCGCTGAGGCTGAGCGCCAGGCGATGATCCTGCGCGCCGAGGGTGAACGCGCCGCGAAGTACCTCGCTGCACAGGGTGAGGCCCGCGCGATCCAGAAGGTCAACGCAGCGGTGAAGTCCTCCGGCGTGACCCCGGAGCTTTTGGCCTACCAGTACCTGGAGAAGTTGCCACAGATCGCGGACAACGAGGCGGCCACGATGTGGATGATCCCCTCGCAGTTCGGCGACTCGCTGCAGCAGTTCGCGCAGGCCTTCGCAGGCAAGGGCGAGGATGGTGTGTTCCGCTACGAGCCGGCGCGGGTCGACGAGGAGACCAAGGAGATGGCGGAGTCGGAGGACACGGACTCGTGGTTCGACACTTCGACTGACCCGGAGCTGGCGAAGGCGCTCGCCGAGGCCCGCGCCGTGGCCAACAAGCACGTCGATGACCCGGACCCGACGCAGGATAGCCCCAGCAGCGCTGGCCTTTCCGGTGCGTCGGAGGCCACCCAGCAGCCCCGCGAGATTGCTGCGCCTGAGCAGTCCTCGTCCGTCTACGCTCCGTACCCGGCCCAGGAAGAGATCAAGAATCCAGAGCAGGGGGCACAGAAGCCTGAGTAATCAGGTTGAGCGCGAGCTTCCACCCGGCCTGTTCGGCCTGCCAGCCGGCGGCCTGGAGGCGCTGGCTCATCGCCTGCTTGGAGATGCCGAGCTCTGCCGCCGCTTCGTTCTGATTGAGGCCACTTCGCACCAGCGAGGTGGCCTCTCGGCCTTCCAAGGTCCGCTTATGCAGCACGTGGCCCACGAGCGCGAACGTCGCCGCGATATCGGCGGCGAAGGTCTTCGGGTCGGGGGTATCTACAACGACGCTGACCTTGGCGGGGCGGGTACCCACCGCGTCGCTCGCCGCGTAGACGGCACGGCCGTGGCCGGTGATGCCGAGCCCGATTGCCCAGTTGCCGTCGGAAAGCAGCGCCATGACCAGGTTGAGCGCGGTCTCTGGCGAATCCACGTCCGCGCGAATGTCCTCGACGCCGCAGACCTCGAACTCGCCAACCCCCGGCAGCGTTGCCAGTGCCTCGGCCGAGCGCTGCACGAGCTGCGCGCGGTTTTTCTCCCTACCCCTGTATTTCGCGTGGACGGCAATCATAGGGCCTACTTTAACCCCCGGTCTGGGTTCAGGCCTTTACTTTTGGGGTGCGCGGCGTGTCGGTAGCGCAGCGTCGAGAAGCAAGCCCCCGACGCCGAGGATGGCCAGCGCCACGAGCGCCGCGATCGCCCAGGGGTTGGCCTGGCCGGTGAGCGTATCGCCGAAGATCACCCCGAGCACCGTCGTGGGCGCGGAGCCGATGAAGGTCGCGATGGCGAAGGGGAGCACGCGCACGCGGGTGAGCGCGGCGGCGTAATTCATGATGGAAAAGGGCACGCCGGCGATCATGCGCAGGCTCGCCACCGCCAACCACCCGCGCTGCTCGAGGCGGCGGTTGATCTGCTCGACAGCCGGGTGCGTGAGCTTCGGCGCGATCCAGTCGCGCAGCAGGCCCCGCACGATGCACAGGGATAACACTGCGGCGGCGGTCGTGGCCGTCAGCGACAGCGCGATGCCCGCTCCTGTGCCGAAGAGAATGCCCGCAGAGAGCGTGAGCACGGTGCGGGGGATGGGAAACTGCGTGATCAGGACGTAGAAGAGCCAGAAGACGACCGGGAACCACGCGCCAGTGGAGTCGGACCAGGCGCGCAGCGTGGCCAAAGAGGGCACGTCCAGCCACCACCAGGCAGCGAAGAACGCGAGCGCCGCAAGGGCAACCAAGGTAATGCGCTGCGGAGTCGCGGTTGGCACAGCACGCCGGGGCCTTTTGCTTGCCGACGGCTGCGTGCCCGTAGATTCCGCAGGCTCCATGAGGTCCAGCTCTCCTTGTGCGAAAAGAAAAGCCGGCTCCTTCTCAGAAGCCGGTCGTTGTGCCCGAGGGGGGACTTGAACCCCCACGTCCGTTAATAGGACACTAGCACCTCAAGCTAGCGCGTCTGCCATTCCGCCACCCGGGCTGGGTGTTTGTGTTTTCAGCCTCTCGGCTGGGCACTTGCACTACTATAGGGCGACACCGGCAAAGAGTACAAATCGCCAGCATGTGGTGGGTTTCTTAAGCGTCTTGAACTGCTTTATGTGGCCCGTTATTACACCGATGTGATTCCCGCCTTCACGCGGCGCAGCTGGACGCCGTGAGGTTTCAGCGAGTTAGGCCAAAACATGGCGGAGTTCACATCCTTTCAGGTACAAATGGGAAGCATGACTGCTTCATACGTATCTGATCGTTTCCCTGGTCCCGACCCGTACGCGCCGCTGAAGGACCTACCGTCTTTCGAGCTGAGTTCCGAGGACTTCACGCAAGGCGAGAAGCTGCCGATCACCCTGACCGGTGACAATGCGACCTCGCCGCAGCTGTCCTGGTCCGATCTGCCGGAGGGCACGAAGTCTCTCGCCATCACCTGCTTTGACCCGGACGCCCCGACGGGCTCCGGCTTCTGGCACTGGGCCGCGTTTAACATCCCGGTTTCGGTGACGAGCCTGGCTTCCGGCGATGCCGCAAAGGAAGACCTGGGCGTGGGTGCCACCCAGCTGGTGGGCGATGCTGGTGTCTCCGGCTTCTACGGTGCCAACCCGCCAGCCGGCCACGGCCCGCACCGCTACCTCTTCGCGGTGCACGCGGTGGACGTCGAGGAGCTGCCGGCCGCGGAGATCGCTAACCCGACCCAGCTGGGCTTTAACCTGTACTTCCACTCGCTGGGTCGCGCCGTGGCGTGGGGTTGGTTCGAGAACAACTAGCTCGACGTCTACCTATGGTCCCAATTCAGCTTCGCGCAGGCGGCGCGTTTATTACGCTGGCCGCCGCGCTGTTCTTGTTTACCGTGTTAACCCTGCTCCGCGGCGAGGAGCTGTTCGCCATGACCTTGCAGACTGTCACTGTGCTTATCGCCGCAGTGATCATCGGCGCGTTCGCCACCGTGAGCACCTCGCAGGAGGGCTCGCGCACGCAGGTCGGTGCACTCATTGTGGCGCTCGTGCTCATCGGGCTCGGCGTGGCGCTGCCCACGTACACGCTCTTCTACACGCAGGCCTATTGGCCCGCGCTGTGGGGCATCGGCGCCTTGTTGTGCGCCATCGTGTTGCGCCGCACGACGCCGCAGCCTCGCTAACCCTTGTAGGGCAACCCGCAGCCCACGGCCTGGGAAATATCCCGCAGGCCGTGGGCTCTGATTTGCGCGGCAATACCGGTGTGGATCCGGCGGATCCAGGCAGGCCCGCCGTAGATGAAGCCCGTGTAGCCCTGCAGCAGGCTCGCGCCCGCGGCGATGCGCTCCCAGGCCTGCTCGGGCGTGCTGATCCCGCCGACGCTGACCAGCGTGAGCGATTCACCTACGCGTGCGTGCAGGCGGCGCAGCACCTCCAGCGAGCGGTCGTTGAGCGGGGCACCGGAGATGCCTCCGGCGCCCATCGCCTCGACCTCGTCGGCAGGCGTGGCAAGGCCCTCGCGGGAAATCGTGGTGTTGGTCGCTACGATGCCCGCCAGGCCGAGCTCTAACGCCAGGTCGGCGACCGCGTCGATGTCCTCATCGGACAGGTCCGGGGCGATCTTCACCAGCACTGGGGTGTTGGTCGACTCTGCGACTACCTGCAGGATGGGGCGCAGCTCTTCTACCGCCTGCAGGTCGCGCAGCCCCGGCGTGTTCGGCGAAGAGACGTTGACCACCAGGTAGTCGGCGAGGGGACCGAGCACAGTCGCCCCGGCGCGGTAGTCGGCGACAGCGTCTTCGGCGGTCTTGTTCTTGCCGATGTTGATGCCCACGATGTCGGTCGACTTGCGCGAATCGAGGTTAATCGCGGCCGCGAGCGCGCCGCGGTTGTTAAAGCCCATGCGGTTCAAGATCGCCTTGTCAGCGGGCAGGCGGAACAGGCGGGGCGCGGGGTTGCCGGGCTGCGCCTTCGGCGTGACGGTGCCGACCTCGGCGTAGCCGAACCCGAGCGCGCCCCAGGCGTCGAGCGCGTCGGCGTTCTTATCAAACCCGGCGGCAAGGCCGAGCGGGGCGGGGAATTCGACGCCGAAGCAGACCTGCTTGAGCGCCGGGTCGTGCACGCGCACGACCTTTTCCGCGAGTCGGTTCACCGGGCCGAGCGCGTGGAGTGCGCGCAATCCGACATTGATGATGCCGTGGATGCGCTCCGGCGGCAGGAGGAACATCGCCTTGAGCGCGGCGGCGTAGGCCGCGTCGTACACGCCGACGGCTTTGCTGGGGGAGTGTGGGTTCTCGGTCACGTCTCTTACTTCCTATGCGTTGCCGGTGGAGTCTTGCGGTACTTGGGTTGCGGAGGCGGTTGCGGCCGGCAGGTCGGCAAGCTCCCGGTCGGTGGACTTGATGATTTGGAGGCCTTCGCCGGAGGCGGAGGCGATGAGCAACGTGGCGTCGTCAAGCGTGACGATGCTCTGCGCGTCTGCAACTGTTGCGAACTCACTGCGTTTGAGCGGTACGCCGCGCGAGATGTCGTAGCCGGTGGCGGTGTTGGTGGCAGTGGAGGTGATCCACGCAAGCTGCGTGTCCTCGTCCCAGGCCACATCCCACGGGCTTTCCGGCACCGGTGCCATCTGGTGCAGCCGGATGATGTCGTCGGTGGTGTAGACCAAAAGCTGGTTGCCCGTCGCGTCGGCAGCAAGCACCAGCCCATCGGTGCCACCGGCGACCTTGCCTACGCCGAGGCCGACGCGGAGCGTGCCACCCTGGCGGCCCGTGCCCCAGTCAATGTCCTGGATGGTGGTGTCGAAGTGGTTGACGCGCACCACGCTGTCCGCCTGGCCGTCCACGGGGATCGCCTGGAGCTGGTCGGTTTCGCGCGCGACAGAGAAGGTGTCGGCGAGCTGACCGTCGCGGTAGAGCCAGACCTTGCGCTCGCTGTCGCTGCCTGCGAGCACCTCACCGCCGGTGGTGACCGTGGCGGCAGTGACTGGTTCCTCGACCTCTAGGGTCTCTGCCTGCGTGGAATTCGCGGCGCGCACGAGCATGATTGTGCTGCCGCAGCCCAGCGCGAAGACCCCGGCGTTGGCGGAAACATCCCCGCACGCCTCGTCGAGCGCAAGCGTGTCAGCGGTACCCTCGCGCAGCTTCTCGACGGTGCCCACGTGCAGCTCGTTGGCGGTGCGCACCGCGATCACCCCCTCGGTAGTGTCGAGGTCTTCGATCGCGTCGAAAGGCAGGACGGTGCCTGCGGGATCAGAGGATGCGGGGGATGGAGCCGGGGTGGCGTTGCCCATCTGCTCTGGCAGGTCGTCGCCAGTGACGTCCGAGCCGCACGCGCTCAGCGCGGTAGCGGCCACCAGAAGACAGGCAGCAGCACGAGATTTTGAGTGTTTCACAATCCCTAACCCTAGCAACCTGCCATAGGCATCTTGAGCCGTGTGCGTTGGGTGGCAGCGGTATGGCGCGGGTAGTGTTTCTTGCCATGACTGATCCCACGCAACTCACCGAGTCCATGACCTGGATCCAGGTCATCGTCTTGTCGATCGTGCAGGGGCTGACCGAGTTCCTGCCGGTCTCTTCCTCCGGGCACCTGCGCATCGTCTCCGAGCTGTTTTGGGGTCAAGACGCTGGTGCCAGCTTCACCGCCGTCGTCCAGCTCGGCACTGAGCTCGCGGTGCTGGTCTACTTCGCCAAAGACATCTGGCGCTACCTCTCGGGCTGGTTCATCGGCCTTGCCAACAAGGACAAGCGCGGCTTTGACTACCGCATGGGCTGGATGGTCATCGTCGGCACCATCCCAGTTGCGGTGATGGGCGTGCTGTTCAAGGACCTGATCAGGGAAAACCTGCGCAACCTGTGGATTACCGCGGCTGTGCTCATCCTGTTCTCCCTCGTGTTCATCCTCGCCGAGCGCAAGGGCACAAAGGCCCGCAGCTTCGATGAGTTGAACATGAAGGACGCAATCGTGATGGGCCTGTGGCAGTGCCTCGCGCTCATCCCAGGCGTGTCGCGCTCCGGCGGCACGGTCTCCGGTGGTCTCTTCCGCAACCTGGACCGCGAGGTGGCCACCCGCTTCAGCTTCTTGCTGGCCATCCCGGCGGTGCTCGCCTCGGGGCTGTTTTCGCTTCCCGACGCCTTCGACCCCCAAGCCGGACAAGCCGCCAGCGGCATCCAGCTTTTGGTCGGCTCCGGTGTGGCCTTCGTGCTCGGCTACATCTCCATTGCTTGGCTTCTGAAGTTCGTGTCCAACCACTCCTTTGCCTGGTTCGCGGCCTACCGCATCCCGCTGGGCATCATCGTGATGATCCTGTTGGCCACGGGCGTGATGCAGCCGGTCTAGTCTGCTGTGTCCATCGGGGCTGCGCTGAAGATGGCGGTGATGGGTTAGGGTGGTTCCCATGCAATCCTGGCCTTACCCGAATGTGAAGCACGTCGCCGGTTTTTCCCGGCCGTTGCACTTGTACGACACCGCCGACCAGAAAGTGCGTCCGGTCAACGTGACACCGGATGCGCGCGGCGAGGTCGGCCTCTACGTCTGCGGGATCACCCCGTACGACTCCACCCACTTGGGCCACGCCGCGACCTACCTCACCTTCGACCTGGTGCAGCGCCAGCTGCTAGCTAACGGTCACAAGGTCCATTACGTGCAGAACGTCACCGATGTGGACGACCCGCTGTTCGAGCGCGCTGAGCGCGACGGTGTGGATTGGCGCGAGCTGGGCCGCAGCCAGATCGATCTTTTCCGCAGCGATATGGAGATCCTTTCGGTGATCCCGCCGCGGGAGTTTATCGGTGCGATGGAGGCGATCGATGAGATCGCTGAGATGGTGCAGAAGCTTCTCGACGTTGGCGCGGCCTATCGCCTCGACAAGGGAGATATCTACGCTGACATTAGGGCCACCGAGCAGTTCGGCTACGAGTCCAACTTGGATCGGGCCACCATGGAGGACTTCTTCGCTGAGCGCGGTGGCGACCCGGAGCGCGAAGGCAAGCGCGACACGCTCGACGCCCTGGTGTGGCGCGGTGCGCGCGAGGGTGAGCCCTCCTGGCACACTTCGTTGGGGGCGGGCCGACCTGGCTGGCACGTGGAGTGTTCCGCGATCGCCACCAACCGTCTTGGCTCCTCTTTCGCCATCCAGGGCGGGGGTTCCGACCTTGCGTTTCCGCACCACGAGTTCTCGGCGGCGCACGCGGAAGCGGCCCTTGGCACCCCGCGCATGGCCGACCACTACGTGCACTCCGGCATGATCGCGCTCAACGGGGTGAAGATGTCGAAGTCTCTGGGCAACCTCATCTTCGTGCACAAGCTCACCGAACAGGGCCACAGCGCTGACGCCATCCGCGTGGCGGTATTCGCTGACCACTACCGGGCAGACCGCGACTTCAGCGATCGCGGGCTGGCAGCCGCCGAGCAGCGCCTTGCCCGCTGGCAGGAGCGCTTAAGCAACGAGGTATCCGAGGCCGAAGCGCTGGCTAACATCAACGAGCTGCGCGCCGCGCTTGCCGACGACCTGGACACGCCCCGGGCGCTACGCCTCATTGACCAAGCACGCGGCGACCACGAGGGGCTGTTCGCAGATGCGATTGACGGTCTGCTCGGCGTGCGCGTTTTCGCTGAGTCGTAAAGAATAGAGACCATGACTTCGACTACACCAGCAGGTTCCTCCGTCCGCGCCGAGCTGCAGCCGGACGTCGACGAGTTCATCGATGATCTGCGCACCTTCGCCACCGGCTCCTACCTCAACGACAGTGATAAGGAGCTCTGGGAGCAACCCTTCGACCCGGAGGCGCTGCCGGAGCTGAAGAAGCTGATTGAAATGTTCCTTGACGCAGTCGATTTGCTCGAGCCGGCACCCGACGCCACGCGCCTTATATCCCTGGTCACGCCTTTCTACGACAACCTGGAAGCCTTCAACGCTAAGCACGAGTACGCCGTGCTCGAGCCCGAGGAGAAGGCAGAGCTGGAAGACCTCGTACGCCGCGCTGCGATAGCGATTGGCGCGGAAGACGAGGCAGTGGGGGAGCTGCCGGAATTTGAGTAAGCACGAGCTGCCCGCAGCGATCTTTTGGGACATGGACGGCACGCTCATTAACACCGAGCCGGTGTGGGCGGAGACCACCTTCGAGCTTTCCGAGAAACTCGGGCGCAGGCTCACCCCGGAGGAGCGGAAGAAGACCGAGGGCGCAAGCTTCGCTGAATCGCTGCGCATCTGCGCGCGGTGGGCCGACTACGAGCTCGCCCCGGGCGAAGAGGACACGCTGCGGGAGTGGATGTACGCACGCATGGCGGAAAAGCTCGCCCACGGTATTGAGCTCACGCCAGGGATCCGCCCCCTGCTCAGCCTCTTAGAGGCCACGGGCGTGCCGATGTTTGTCACCACGAACACGGAGCGCTCGCTGGCGGATCGCTGCATCGACGCGATCGGGCGTGAGTTCTTCACCGACTCGATCACCGGCGACGAGGTCGCGGCTCCGAAGCCGGCCCCGGACATGTATGTCGAGGCCGCCCGCCGCGTCGGGGCGGATCCTGCAACCTGCCTGGTCGCAGAGGATTCCTTCACCGGCATGACGGCCGCAGCCAGGGCCGGCTGCCGCGTGCTCGGCTTGGCACACGAGGTGCCGCGCGGAGTGTACCAGTTTGACCCGGCACGCTTTGTTGGGGCGACAGTCTCGGATGTTTCCGCATGGTTTGCCGCGGCGGCAAGGCCACTGGGCTAAGGTTTGAAGGCGTGAAAACTTTCGATGCACTGTTTGCTGAGCTGACCCAAAAATCCGCCGACCGCCCCGCGGGCTCCGGCACCGTCGAAGCGCTGGACAAGGGCGAGCACTTCATCGGCAAGAAGATCATCGAGGAGGCTGGCGAAGTCTGGATCGCGTCCGAGTACCAGTCGGACGCAGAGCTCGCCGAGGAGATGAGCCAGCTCATTTACTGGACGCAGGTCATGATGATCAAGCGTGGGCTGACCCCGGAAGACATTTACAAGTACCTCTAGGAAGTAGCAGCAATGGAAAAACCCTTGATCAAAATTGCCGTGCCCAACAAGGGCTCGCTGTCGGAAAAGGCGCTGCAGGTTCTCAAGGAGGCCGGCTACAAGGGCCGTGGGCTGAACAAGGCGCTGAACATCGTGGATGAGCCGAACGGGGTGGAGTTCTTCTTCCTCCGTCCTAAGGACATCGCGATCTACGTCGCCCAGGGCCACCTTGACCTCGGTATTACCGGCCGCGACTTGGCAGAGGACTCCCGCGCTGACGTCGAAGAGGTCATGGAGCTCGGCTTTGGTGCCTCCACGTTCCGTTTCGCCGCCCCGCAGGGCGAGACCTGGGCCGTCGAGGACCTACAGGGCAAGCGAATTGCCACCTCGTACCCGCATCTGGTGGAGGACTACCTCGCCGCGCGCGACATTACCCCGGGTCAGGTCATCCGCCTCGACGGCGCGGTGGAGATCTCCATCAAGCTCGGCGTTGCTGACGTGATCGCCGATGTGGTCTCCACGGGGGCCACGCTGCGCCAGCAGGGCCTGGCGCCATTCGGCGAGCCGATCATCGCTAGCGAGGCGGTGGTGGTCAAGCGAAAGGAGATGGCGCTTGGCGACGGGCACGTGAAGGTCCTCAAGCGCATCGAGGGCATCCTCAACGCGCAGAACTACCTGATGATCGACTACAACGTGTCGCGCGATTCCCTCGACGAGGTGCTGGCGCTCACCCCGGGCATTACCGGCCCGACGGTTTCGCCGCTGTCGCGCGAGAACTGGGTCGCGGTTCGCGCGATGGTGCCGCGCAAGGAGGCAAACCGCATCATGGACGCGCTCACGGACCTCGGTGCCGAGGGCACGATTGCCACTGAGCTGCGTATCGCCCGACTCTAGGAAGCTTGGGGGCGCGTCACGCGGGCGGGCACGGGGCGTCGATAAGCATGCCCCACGCATTCACCCCCAAACCGGGCGAGGCGTGTGGCGGGGGAGCGTTGCTTGGTAGTTTGGGCGGCATGAGCACTCGTAAAGAAGAAGACCTGCTTGGCACTCTCGATGTTCCCGCTGATGTGTACTACGGCATCCACACGCTGCGCGCGGTGGACAACTTCCACATCTCGCGCGAGACCATCAATGACTTCCCGGATTTTATCCGGGGCATGGTGCAGGTGAAGAAGGCGGCAGCCCTGGCCAACCGGCGCCTCCACGCGCTGCCAAAGGCCAAGGCGGAGGCCATTGTCTGGGCCTGCGACCAGATTCTTGAAGATGGGCGCTGTATGGATCAGTTCCCCATCGACGCCTTCCAGGGCGGGGCGGGTACCTCGCTGAACATGAACACGAACGAGGTCGTGACCAACCTGGCGCTGGAGTACATGGGCAAGGAGAAGGGCGACTACGCGGCGCTCAACCCGAACGACGATGTGAACATGTCGCAGTCCACCAACGACGCGTACCCGACCGGTTTGCGGCTCGGCCTGTACCACGCGGTGCAGAACCTCATCGAGGAGTTCGATCAGCTGCAGCAGGCGTTCCGCGCGAAGGGCGATGAGTTCGCGGACATCATCAAGATGGGGCGCACCCAGCTCCAGGACGCGGTGCCGATGACGCTGGGGGAGGAGTTCACCGCCTTTGGTGAGAACCTGGGGGAGGAGAACCGTACGCTGGTCAACGCGGCGGAGTCGCTGCTGGAAATCAACCTGGGTGCAACCGCGATCGGCACCGGGATCAACACGCCGAAGGGCTACCGCGACCAGGCGGTCGCCGCGCTGCGTGAGGTCACTGGCCTGGAGATTCAGGCCTCTCCTAACCTGATCGAGGCGACTTCGGATACGGGCGGGTATGTCATGATGCACGGCGCGATCAAGCGCGCCGCGATGAAGATGTCCAAGATCAGCAACGACCTGCGTCTTTTGTCCTCCGGTCCCCGTGCGGGCCTCAACGAGATCAACCTGCCGGAGCGCCAGGCGGGCTCGTCGATTATGCCGGCGAAGGTCAACCCGGTCATCCCCGAGGTGGTCAACCAGGCCTGCTTCAAGGTCTTCGGCAACGACCTGACGGTCTCTATGGCCGCCGAGGCGGGGCAGCTGCAGCTCAACGTGATGGAGCCTGTGATTGCACAGTCGCTGTTTAACTCCATCTCGCTGCTCGCTAACGCGGCGCGCACCCTGCGCGAGAAGTGCGTCACCGGGATTACCGCCAACAAGGAGGTCTGCGAAGCGTACGTGCAGAACTCCATCGGCATCATCACCTACCTCAACCCGGTCATTGGCCACCACAACGGCGACCTCATCGGTAAGGAGGCAGCAGCGACCGGCCGCGGAGTGCGCGAGCTGGTCCTGGAGAAGGGGCTGCTCACCGAGGAAGAGCTCGATACCGTGCTGAGCAAGGAAAACCTCATGCACCCTGAGTACCGGGGCAAGCTGTACGTAGACGAGGACTAATCGGGGGTTAGCTGAGGCCGGGCGTGAGAGCGTAACGCATCTCACGCCCGGCCGAATTGTATTGGTAACACCATCGGGGCGATAATGGAACTCGCCCAGTACACCTCCAGGCTTGTAAAGAGGAGTCGCCCCGTGTCCTTGCTCTTGCTCGTACACCTCATCATTTTGTTTGGCGCCATTGTGCTTGGTGCCCGGATGGGCTCAATCGCTATCGGTTTCGCCGGCGGGCTGGGCGTGCTGTTGCTCGGTGCCACCGGCGTGACCGTGACTGCCGAAGACATCCCCTTTGACGTCATCGGCATCATCATGTGCGTCATCGCCGCAATTTCCGCGATGCAGCTGGCGGGCGGGATGGACTACCTGGTGTATCTGGCCGAGAAGTTCCTGCGTTCTAACCCAAAGCGGGTGACCATCTACGCGCCGATCGTCACCTGGCTGATGACGGTGCTTGCGGGCACTGGCCACACCGCGTTTTCCACGCTCCCAGTGATCGTGGAGGTGGCCAAGGAGGGCAAGGTACGCCCCTCGCGTCCGCTCTCAGTCGCCGTGATTGCCTCCCAGATGGCCATCGTGGCTTCGCCAATTTCGGCCGCTGTGGTGTTTATGGCTGCGTTGCTCGAGCCGCACGGTGTGGGCTACCTGCAGCTACTCGCGGTGATGCTGCCGGCGACCTTCCTCGCCATTTTCCCCACCGCCTGGCTGGCCAACCGGCTCGGGCGCGACCTGGAGGACGATCCGGTCTACCAGCAGCGAGTCGCCGACGGGTTGGTGTCGACCTCGCACACCTCGGCCGGGTTCTCCCCGAAGCCAGGGGCGAAGGCCTCCGTCGGTATCTTCCTCGCCGCCATCCTGATCGTCATGGTCTACGCCACGCTTATCTCCGAGCAGATCGGCCTGATCCCCAACCCGACGGTGCCGCGCAATGAGGCCATTATGGCGATCATGCTCTCGGCTGCGGCAGTGATCTGCTGGGTAACAAAGAGCAAGTCCGCCGAGGTGCTGACCACCCAGGTCTTCCGCTCCGGCATGTCTGCCAGCGTGTGCGTACTGGGCGTGGCCTGGCTCGGCACGACCTTTATCAACCACTACATCGATGACATCCAGGTCATCGCCGGTGATGTGCTGCAAGCGCAGCCCTGGCTGCTGGCAGTCGTGCTGTTCTTCGCCGCCTGCCTGCTTTACTCGCAAGCGGCGACCGCAAAGGCGCTCATGCCCGCCGCTTTGGCCATTGGGGTGAGCCCGCTGACAGCGGTGGCGGCGTTCCCGGCGGTCTCGGCGCTGTTCGTCCTGCCGACCTATCCCACGCTGCTCGCAGCGGTGGAAATGGACGACACCGGCTCGACCCGGATTGGCAAATACGTCTTTGACCACCCGTTTATCATCCCCGGCATCGCGTGCATCACCACCTCCATCCTGCTGGGATACGGGATTGGCGCCGTCGTTCTCTAGCGGCCTTTATCCTCGTTCCTGCGGTACTGTGGGGGCATGTCTGAGACCAAAGCACCAACCACAGCTCCGAAATCTGACGTCGACATCGCCCAAGCCCACACGCTCGAGCCGATCGCGGACATTGCCGCGAAGGCGGGCGTGGACAAGGACGCGCTGATCCCGTACGGCGCGCACATGGCCAAGGTCGACGTCTCCCGCAACCCTGGGGAGGCCGACGCGAAGCTGGTGCTGGTCACCGGTGTGTCGCCCACGCCTGCGGGCGAGGGCAAGTCCACCGTCTTGATCGGGCTGACCGACGCGCTCGCCAAGCTCGGTCACAACGCCATGGTGGCACTGCGCGAGCCTTCACTCGGCCCAGTCATGGGCATCAAGGGCGGCGCGGCTGGCGGTGGCTACTCGCAGGTCGTCCCGATGGAGGACATCAACCTGCACTTCACCGGCGACTTCCACGCGATCACCTCGGCCAACAACACCCTGGCCGCAATGATTGATAACCACATCCACCAGGGCAACGAGCTGAACATTGACCCGCGCCGCGTGACCTGGCAGCGCTGCCTGGACGTCAACGACCGCAGCCTGCGCAACGTGGTCACCGGCCTGGGCGGACCCACCAACGGCGTGCCCGCGCAGACTGGCTTTACCATCACGGCCGCCTCGGAGATCATGGCGATCCTCGGGTTGGCAACGGATCTGGACGATTTGAAGGAGCGCCTGGCCAAGATCACCATCGGGCTGACCTACGACCAGGAGCCGGTGACCGCGGGCCAGCTCGGCGCAGAGGGTGCGATGGCCGCGCTGCTCAAGCAGGCGATTAACCCCAATCTGGTGCAAACGCTCGGCGGCACCCCGGCGTTCATCCACGGCGGCCCCTTTGCCAACATCGCCCACGGCTGCAACACGCTGCTGGCCACACGTACCGCCATGCAGTACGCGGACATCGTGCTTACCGAGGCGGGCTTCGGCTCCGATTTGGGTGCGGAGAAGTTCTTCGACATCAAGGCACGCTACGGCGACCTGGATGTTGCCGGTGCCGTCGTTGTGGCCACGGTCCGCTCCATCAAGTACAACGCAGGAATCGCGCGCGAGGACCTGGAGCAGGAAAACCTCGACGCGCTCGAGCAGGGCATCAGCAACCTCGCCCGCCACGTGGAAAACATCCGCAAGTTCGGCGTGACCCCGGTCGTCGCGCTCAACCGCTTCACCTCGGACACGGATGCCGAGCTTGAGTGGGTGCGCGACTGGGCGAAGCGTACCGGCGTTGCCCTCGCCGAGGCAGACGTGTGGTCCAAGGGCGGTGAGGGGGCCACCGAGCTTGCGTCCACGCTGCTGGACAACCTCTCCGAGGGCACGTCCACCCAGCTCTACGACCCGGCTGACGGGATCGAGGCCTCGATCGAGACCATCGCGCGAGAGATCTACCGCGCCGACAACGTGCAATACTCCGTCAACGCATCGCGTGATCTGAAGATGTTGAAGGCAAACGGCTTCGACACCCTGCCGGTATGTATCTCCAAGACGCAGTACTCCTTCTCCGACGAGCCTTCGCTGCTCGGCGCCCCGACCGGGCACACGCTGCACGTGCGCAAGCTCATCCCGCGCACCGGGGCGGGCTTCGTCGTCGCGCTCACCGGCGATGTGATGACCATGCCGGGGCTGCCGAAGACCCCTGCGGCCAACAACATCGACGTCGCCGAGGACGGCCACATCACCGGCCTGTTCTAAAGCCGACGCACCTTAAGAGGCAGGCGTGTCTGCCGCCGAGCCCGGCCAACCCGGGTACTCCGGCGGCGTCCCGCCAAACTCCGGGCAGAGATCCTGGAAGGCGCACCAGCCGCATAGCTTCGACTTCTTCGGCCGGAAGTGCCCCTGTTTGCCGTCGGCCTCGATCTTCGCCCACAGATCGCCCAGGTCGCGCTCGAAATACTCCAGCTCTTCGCGCGAGGGCGCGAGGAACATCGAATCCATCACCTTCAAATACATCAGCCGCAGCTGAGTGGGGATGGTTTCGAAGAGCCGCCAGTACACCAGCGCGTAGAAGCGCATCTGGAACTGCGCGTCCTGCGAGTAGCGGGGCAGTGGCTTCTTGCCGGTCTTATAGTCCACTACGCGCACCTCGCCGGTCGGGGCGATGTCGACCCGGTCGATGAAGCCGCGCACCGGCACGCCGTTGGGCAACACGGTGTTGACGTACATCTCCTGCTCGTGGGCGTCGAAGCCGAGCGGATTCTCCATGTGGAAGTAGCCGCGCAGCAGGTCGCGCGCATCGCGGAAGAGCGCCATCTCGTCGTCAATCGGCTCAGCGCTGCTGGGGTCCTTCTCACACAGCGCGGCCCACGTCGGCTTGATGCGCTTCACCGCCGCCGGGAAGGTGCGCTCCTCGCGCGGCCAGCTGAACATGTCCTCCAGGACCGCATGCACGAGCGTACCCTTGACCTGCGCTTCCGTCGTCGGCTCGGGGATTTTGTCGATGGTGCGCAGCCGGTATTTCAGCGGGCAGCTTTGGTAGTCGGAGGCGCGGGACGGGGAAAGTGCAAGCGGTCGTGGTGTCATGGTGCCCCACATCTTAGAGTGGAGGCATGCTCGCTCGCTTTATTGACTTCACCCACGCAAGCCCCAGCGCCTTCCACGCGGCGGACCGCGTCGCCGCCGCGCTTGTGGAGCAGGGCTTTTCGCTTATCGACGCCACCGCCCCCGACTCCCCAGCAGCCCCCGGCGGCCACGTGCTGGTCGACGGCGGGGCGGTGATCGCGTGGTGGGTCCCGGAAAACGCCCGCCCGCGCTTCCGCATTGTTGGCTCCCACACTGATTCGCCCGGCCTGATGGCCAAGCCGGAGCCCGACTTTGAGCGCGAAGGACTCCGGCAGGTCGCCGTGGAGGTCTACGGTGGCCCGATCCTGCAAAGCTGGCTGGATCGGGACCTGCGCTTTGCTGGTCGCATCGTCACCGATGACGGGGTGCAGCACCTCGTCGACACTGGCGCGGTCGCCCGCATCCCCAACCTGGCCATCCACCTCTACCGCGCGGACGCCCCGACGGTGAACCGCCAGGCGCACACGCAGCCGGTACTCGGCGGGGACCGCCCGCTGATGGAGCTGGTCGGTGAGGCCGCGGGCGTGGACCCGCAGCGCATCCTCGCGCACGAGCTGATCACCGCCGACGCCCAGCGCGGCGAGTTGCTCGGCGATCTGCTCGCTGCAGGGCGCCTGGATAATCTCACCAGCGTGTGGGCCTCGCTCGAGGCACTGCTGGCCGCGAAGGAGGATTCCCGCGACATCCTGGTGCTCGCGGCCTTCAACCACGAGGAGATCGGCTCTTCGACCACCACCGGTGCCGGCGGCCCACTGCTCGAGCGGGTGCTGCACCGCATCGCCCGCGAGATCGGCGATCCCTTCGAGGTGTTTGCGCAGTCCTTCCAGGTCTCCGCCGACGCCGCGCACGCGGTGCACCCGAACTACCCGGAGAAGCACGACCCCACGCACCGCCCGCGCCTCAACGCCGGCCCGGTGTTGAAGATCAACGCGAACCAGCGCTACGCCTCGGACGCCGTAACGGAAGCCGAGTGGCTGCGCGCCTGCCACGCGGCCGGGGTGCCAAACCAGAAGTTCGTGGGCAACAACGACGTGCCGTGCGGCACCACGATCGGCCCGATCTCTGCGACCCGCATGGGTATCCGCACCGTGGACGCTGGCGTGCCGCTGTTGTCCATGCACTCGGCGCGCGAGCTGTGCGGCGCACGCGACATGGAGTACTTCGTCAAGGCACTGACTGCGTTTTACGCGGCGGCAGGTCAGTAGGGCATACTTAGGCCCATGTATTCAGGTCCATTCCAAGCCGGAGACAAAGTCCAGCTCACCGACGCGAAACGCCGCCACTTCACCATTGAATTGGTCGAAGGCGGGCAGTTCCATACGCACAAGGGCATCGTCATGCACGACGACATCATCGGGGCGGACGAGGGCTCAGTAGTCAAGTCCACTCTGGGGTCGGACTACCTGTGCTTCCGCCACCTCTTGGTCGACCACGTGCTGTCCATGCCGCGCGGTGCCGCGGTGATCTACCCCAAGGACGCGGCGCAGATCCTGGTGGAGGGCGACATCTTCATGGGTGCCCGCGTGCTCGAAGCCGGGGCCGGTTCGGGTGCGCTGACCATGTCGCTGCTGCGCGCCGTCGGCCCGGAAGGCCGAGTGTTCTCCTACGAGATCCGCGACGACCACCTGGCCTTTGCTCGTGACAATGTTGCCGACTACTTCAACGGCACGCCCGAGTGGTGGACGCCGCGCCTGGGGGACTTTGGCGAGATCACTCCGGAAGAGCTTGACGGCCCGGTGGACCGCGTGATCCTGGACATGGTCGAGCCCTGGCACTTCATCGACACGGTCAAAAACGTGCTGATCCCCGGCGGCGTGTTCATGACGTACGTGGCCACGGTGCCGCAGCTGATGAACATCATGGAGGCAATCCGCGAGGCGAAGTGCTTCACCGAGCCCCGCGCCTGGGAGACTCTCCTGCGCGAGTGGAAGGTCGAGGGCCTGGCCACCCGCCCGGAGCACCGCATGAACGCGCACACCGCATTCCTGGTGTGGACCCGCAGGCTTGCCGACGGCGTCACGCCCCCGCGCCCGCAACGCCGCGCACGCAAATAGCGCGTTTGACCCGCTAGGGTGGTGCCTATGGCATCCAACGCAATCAACGACGACGCATTTGGCCCCGAGTTGCGCGAGCTCAAGCGCGAGAATCAGGCGATGAGCGCCCGCAACAAGAAGCTTGCGGAGCTGCTTAAGGCGAGCCGCGACAAGCTCAACGACCTCTACGCCCAGGTCGAGGCACTGGGAGAGCCTGCGTCGACCTACGGCATCTTCCTCGAGGCGGCCTCTCGCCGCGGCCTTGAGGCCGAGGTGTTTACCTCCGGCAGGCGGATGCGCGTCAAGGTCGCGCCCAACGTAGCGCCAGAAGCTCTGCGCCCGGGCACCCTGGTGCGCTTGGGCGACGGTGCGATCGTGGTGGAGGCCTGCGGGTACGAAAACGTCGGCCAACTTGCCACCCTGTCCGAGAAGATTGATACCAAGCGCGCGATCGTCGCAGATCAGCAGGGCACAGAGCACCTCGTGCAGCTCGCGCAGCCGCTGGTAGAAACCGCCCGCGCCGGCGATACCGTACTGGTGGATACGCGCGCCGGCTACGCCTTCGAGCGTGTGCCGAAGACCGAGGTCAACCAGCTTTCTCTCGACGAGGTCCCGGACGTTACCTACGCCGATATCGGGGGCCTAAGCTCGCAGATCGAGATGATCCAGGATTCGGTGGAGCTGCCCTTTACCTATCCGGAGCTCTACCGCGACTACGAGCTCACCCCGCCAAAGGGCTTGCTGCTCTACGGCCCGCCGGGCTGTGGCAAGACGCTCATCGCCAAGGCGGTCGCGAATTCACTGTCCCAGCGGATCGGGGACGGCGGGCAGGCCCACTTCATTAACGTGAAGGGCCCCGAGCTTTTGAACAAGTTTGTCGGTGAGACCGAGCGCCGCATCCGGCTGATCTTTGAGCGCGCCCGGGAGCTCGCCGCGAACGGCAGGCCCGTCATCATCTTCTTCGATGAGATGGAGTCCATCTTCCGCACCCGCGGCTCCGGGGTCAGCTCCGACATGGAGACCACCGTGGTCCCGCAGCTGCTCACAGAGATCGACGGTGTTGAGGACATCGCAAACGTCATCGTCATCGGTGCCACGAACCGCGAGGAGCTCATCGACCCGGCCATCCTGCGCCCGGGCCGCCTGGACATCAAGGTGCGCGTCTCGCGCCCGAACCGCGCGGAGGCCGAAGACATCCTGGCGCGCTACATCACGCCGCAGATCCCGCTCGCTGCCGAGCCCGCAGTGCTTATCGACGCCGCCGCCGAGGCGATGTTCGCCCCGCGCCCCTTCGTGCGCCTCGAGCTTGTCGACGGTTCCTCCGAGCTCCTTCACTACTCCGACTTCATCTCCGGTGCCATGATCGCCAACGTCGTGGACCGGGCGAAGAAGCTGGCGATTAAAGACCACATCGCCGCGATGCATGCCGGCAACGACGCGGCACCGCACGGTGTGACCGCCGACCACCTCCGAGCCGCAGTGCGCGCAGAGCAGGACGAAAGCGAGGACATGCCGAACACCGCGAACCCGGACGAGTGGGCACGGATCACCGGCCGCCAGGGCAAGCGCGTGGTCAGCGCGGAGGTTGTTGGCTAAGCCGAACGTGAATACAAACGTGACAGTGTGGGCGTGATCACTTACACTTCCCCCTATCCCATACCGTGGAATACCATTCCATAGAGTGAATAGGAGAGAGTTCATGACCGCCCCGCACACACCGCAACCAACTTCTACAGCGCAGGAGGATCGCTCCGCCGCGATTGCGGTCGCGGCGTTTCCAGCGTTCATCCTTGCCGGTTCGGTGCTCGCATTCTTCATACCTGGGCCGTTCTTGCCCCTGACGAGCTACATCACCTATTTCTTGATGATCATCATGTTCGGTATGGGGCTCACGCTGACCATCCCGGACTTCAAAGAAGTGGTGAAAAGGCCAGTGCCCATCGCCATCGGCGTGGTGGCTCAGTTCGTCATCATGCCTCTCGCCGCAGTTGGGGTAGCAAAGCTCTTTGGCATGCACCCTGCACTGGCCGTCGGCCTGCTCATGCTCGGTTCCGTGCCGGGTGGTACCTCATCGAACGTCATCGCCTACTTGGCTAAGGGTGATGTCGCGCTTTCCGTTGCCATGACCAGTGTGTCCACGCTGTTGGCCCCGATAGTCACGCCGATCATCATGCTGCTTCTCGCTGGCGCGGACGTGCAGGTGGACGGCGCCGGCATGGCATGGTCGCTCGCGCAGACGGTCCTCATCCCAGTCATCGGTGGCGTTGTGTTGCGCTACGTCCTGGACGCGTGGATGGAACATATCTCACCAGTACTGCCGTGGATCTCTATCGCGGGTATCGGCGGCGTGGTTTTTCCTACGGTGGCGAAGAACCGTGAGGCACTGGTTGAAGTCGGCCTTCTCGTCTTCGCCGCAGTGCTGATTCACAACGTGCTCGGCTACGTACTGGGTTACTACACGGCCAAACTCACCCGGCTGCCTGAGAGCTACCGCCGCACCGTGGCGATTGAGGTCGGTACGCAGTCGGCCGGGCTCGCCAGCGGTATGGCAGGCAAGTTCTTTTCCCCTGAGGCAGCGCTGCCAGGTGCCGTCGCAGCCGTCCTGCACAACATTACGGGTGCCGTCTACGCCTGGGCAGTCCGGAGGAGTACACGCAGTCACGACGTTAACCCGCCAGCAGGCGCGCAAGCGTCGACTATTGCCTCGGAGCCTGCGCAGGCAAACGCGACGCAGCCGCAGTAACTGCGTCGACTGCGATTTGGAAATCCGCGTCAGTGGGGTGGGAAAAGCTCAGCACGAGCCCATCCTTGCCATCTGACCAGAGACTAGATTCGTGGCCACATTCAATGCCTTGTCCGGCCAGGTCTTTCTCGAAGTAGTCGCGCAATGCCGGCGTGGAAAACGCGACGCTGACGTCGGCGCCACCAGCATCTGGGATTGTCACGCTGACGCCGTCTTGGTCGAGCGCCGGGATTAAGGAACCTGCTAGGGCGGCTCGTCGCTTAGCAAGGCGGTTGTGCGCTGCCCGCGTACTGCGGCGGAGGTACCCACCAGCCAGGAGGTTGGCAATCGCGCGCTGTGTCACGGTAGCGACCGGCATACCGAGGACTTCGCGGATACTGCGCAGTGCGGGCGCGAGCGCCGGCGGGGCGATGACATACCCGGCGGACAACTCCCGCGACAGCAGGGTGGAGAAGGTGCCCAGGGTCAGCACGTCCGCACCTGGCGCGAGCGTGGCCAGCGTCGGTTGTGGTGAGATCAGGTAGCGCAGCTCAGTATTGAAGTCATCCTCGATGAGCACGGCGCCTGTCATCGATGCCCAGTTCAGCAAAGCAGAGCGGCGGGCTGCGCTCATCGCGCCGCCGAAGGGGTAGAGGTGCGAGGGAGTGACCAGCAGTGCGTCGAGGTCTCCGGGTAACTCGTCTACCTCTACGCCGCCAGCATTGGTTGCACAGGGAACTGCCTTGTGTCCGCCGAGGGGGATCACGCGGCGGAGCCCAGGGTGCCCCGGGTCCTCCACACCGACGCGCAACTGCGGGCCGAGTGCATGCAGGATCAACAGCAACCCCTCACGGGAGCCGCCAGTAATGACTACCTGGTCCACATCGACGTTCACGCCGCGGGCGAGGCGCAGGTGCTCGGCGATCGCAGCTTTGAGCTCAGGCTCGCCGGTCTTGTCCAGGCTCGCGCCGGTGGCATTGATTGCCTCCCGCCACGCTTTGCGCCATGCGGCCGGACGCACCGCGCCGTTACTGCCTGCGGAAGGCCGCAAAGAGATGCGGGCGCGGGGGAGCTTCCGCGAGACTCCGGTTCTGTGCTGTCCTTGAGCTGCGGGTGCGAGCTTCAGCTCTGGGTGAACGCGTGTGGGTGCTCCCTGGGTGGAGAGGAGGAACCCCTCGCTGATGAGTTGGTCGTACGCTGAGACGACAGTGCCACGAGAGACTCCGAGTTGTTGCGCCAGTGCGCGGGTGCTTGACACAGTATCTCCGGGCTGCAGTGTGCCTTCCGCCACCGCCAATCTTATCTGCTGTGCGATCTGCGTCGGCAGTGGCACGGGTAAGGAGGGGGAGATGTCAAGGAACACGCGGACCACCAAACTGGTACAAAGAATGAAAATAAAACTGGACCTTGGAATCTACCAGTTGGCCGTTGATGATTGAGAACTATGACTGATTTCACCAAATTTGCAGAGCTGACCAACTCGTTTAAGGGCGGCGTGATCATGGACGTGGTCACCCCAGAGCAGGCAAAGATCGCCGAGGACTCCGGAGCCGTTGCCGTCATGGCGCTGGAGCGCGTGCCGGCTGACATCCGCGCCCAGGGTGGCGTGGCCCGCATGTCCGACCCGGACCTGATCGAAGGCATTCTCAACGCCGTGGACATCCCGGTCATGGCCAAGGCGCGTATCGGCCACAGCGTGGAGGCGAAGATCCTCGAGCACCTCGGTGTGCACTACATCGACGAATCAGAGGTGCTCAGCCCGGCGGACTACGTGAATCACGTGGACAAGCGCGATTTCAACGTGCCCTTCGTGTGCGGTGCGACCAACCTGGGCGAGGCGCTGCGAAGGATCAACGAGGGCGCTGCCATGATCCGTTCGAAGGGCGAGGCTGGCACCGGTGATGTATCGGAGGCCACCAAGCACATCCGCACGATCCGTAGCGAGATTGCTGCCCTGCAGGCCACCTACGCCGCCAACCGTGACGAGCTCTACGTCGCGGCAAAGGAGCTGCAGGCTCCTTACGAGCTGGTCTGCTACGTCGCTGAGCACGGCAAGCTGCCGGTACCGCTGTTTACCGCCGGCGGTGTCGCGACCCCGGCAGACGCGGCGCTCATGATGGAGCTCGGCGCAGACGGTGTGTTCGTCGGATCCGGCATCTTCAAGTCCGGCAACCCCGAAGCCCGAGCGAAGGCCGTGGTCAAGGCAACCAAGCACTACGACGACATCGCGGTCGTCACCGAAGCGTCCCGCGGCCTCGGCGAGGCGATGGTGGGCATCAACGTCGCCGACCTGCCGGCACCGCACCGCCTCGCAGAACGCGGCTGGTAATCCCATTACGTTGTCAGCAGTTCCACCTCAGGTCGCCGAAGATTCATAGCCTGTCCACCCGATTGTGGGCGGGTTATGTTTATTTCCGTTCGCTCCATCTGAAACCATCATTCGCACCAGCACAGCGCCCGCACTCCAACCCGACACCATCAAATGTGAACCACAAATCGTTCACAACCCTTGACATGAGGCGCGTGATTTGTCACTACACAAAGAGACTCGAAGCCGAGCAGCACCAAATTCGGGGGTTGGGCAAGGGCGGCGAGAAAAGCCCAGGTTGCCGCGAGATAGGGGGAAGAAGGAACGCGGAGAAAAGAACAATCGTTCGAACATTCCGCTCCAAAGCCCCGGTTTATGTCCGGGGTGTTTTGTAGTCTGATGCTAGTTTCATCCAACTGCAAAGGAACGGCCTATGAACCTGGTGGCAGATGCGCTGAAAGCGAAGCGTATAGGTGGGGAGTCGGCGGCGTTGTCGCTGATGAGGAGTCCGCTGATGCCGGTAGTTGTGGCATTCATTAAGGGGTACTTCCCACATGGGAGTAAAGCTCGACCAGTGGTGGAGGTGTACGAAGGCTTATCGACGGACCTTCGGCTACTGCGTGCAGAAGGCTTCGATCTGGCGAGTGGGCCACAGCACTACGTCAGTGAGTGGGTGAAGAAGGGGTGGTTGACTCGCCGGACGGGGACGAGCAGGACGGGGGAGACGGTAGAGCCGAGTGAGGAGGCGTTGGCGGTTGTTGAGACGCTGGAGAGGTGGGATGCGCCGCAGAGGGCAGTGACGGCGTCGAGAATTGAGACGATTTCGCAGGCGCTGCACAGGCTGGCAAGGGACGCTGACCCCACGATCGAGGCCCGGTTGGCGCTGTTGGAGGAGCAGCGGGAGCGTATAGAGCGTCAAATAGCAGAGACGGAGCGTGGCGAGTTTGATGTGCTTTCGCCCGTGCAGGTGCGCGAACGGATCGGGGACATTCTGGACTTGGCGGCGGGGATCCCGGCGGACTTCGCGCGCGTGCGCCACGAGATGGAGGCACTGAACCGGCGGCTGCGCAGACAACTGCTCGATCCCGAAGAGCAGCGGGGCAGTGTGCTGGAGGACATTTTCCGCGGGGTGGACATGATTGGGTCCTCGGATGCGGGGAAGTCGTTTACCAGCTTTTATGAGGTGCTGCTGGATCGGGAGCGTTCGGCGCAGTGGCAGCAGTGGACAGACCAGGTGCTCGCGCACGAGATGCCGGAGGACGAAGGCGGGCCGGATGTGGAGATGGTGCGCAAGCTGGGGGCACTGTTCCACGACATGGAGCGAGCAAGCTTTGATGTGAACCAGGAGATGACGTCCCTGGCCAGGAGTTTGCGCCACTACGTCACCAGTGACGAGTTCGCGGAAAATAGGCGAATGGTGGCGTTGTTAAGGGAGACTCGGCACGCGGCGGCGGTGGCAGCGCAACAGGGGGAGGTACAGGCGCTGACCCCAATGGAGACCAAGCTAGTGCGGATTGGCATGAGCATCGGGTCAGTGTCTGCACTGAAGTTGCGCAACCCTGGAGAAGAGATCGTTGAGTATGCAGTGCAGCCCATCCAAGAAGTGCCGTTGGATGAAGAGGCGCTGCGTAACAGCATCCGGGAATCAGAGATTGACTTCGAGGAGATCGACGCCGCAATCGCGAGGGCGTTGCAGCGCAAGACGCAGGCCTCGCTGCTGGAGGTCGTCCACGAGGCTGGTGGGCTGACGCAGGGGCTGGCCAGTGTGGTCGGGTTCCTTTACCGGGCGATGGAATCTGGGTTCGAAGGGGGCGTCGATAAGGTGGAGCTGACCTGGGACGATGATGGCACCCACTACCGTGCGGCCGTGGGCGACTGGTACTTCACCGCGCCCGACACACCATCAACAAACGAGGCAGACCATGACTAACCACGACACACACGCCGACATCAAAGGGCTCTGGGAGGGCGACCGCGGCGGGCTGAGCTACGACTCCCGGCGCGCGCTCGTCGCGCTGCTGAAAGGGCCGATGATCGTCGCGCACGAGATGCAGCACATTTGGGCAGCAATCATTTCCGACGAGCAGACGCTGCGATCCCGCCTCAACGATGTGTTCCTCGAGCTCGTGCTCGACGAGGATGCGGGCATCGCGTTCACGCGGCCCGCGAACAACGGCGAAGACCTCACCACCCCAGAGGGGCGCACTCATACCATGCCGTCGGTGCTGCGCACGAGGACACTCAGCCACGTGGACACTCTGGTGGCGCTGCATCTGCGGCAGGAGTTGTCTCTGGCCACGCCGGGGGATCGCGTGGTGATCAGCTACGAGGAGCTGCGCGAGCACATCCGCATGTACAGGCCCGACGGCGAGCGCAACGAAACCAAGATGGACAAACGCTTCGACGCCGCATTCAACCGCATGGTGGAATACTCGCTGCTCACGCCGACGGAAACCGACGACCGCTTCGAGGTCTCGCCGGCACTACGCAGCATCTTCGACACCGCCACCGTCGAAGGCATCAAGGCAGAGTACGACGCCCGCTTCAAGGCCACCGAGACAGGAGACGACAATGCAGACGAGTAACATTTTCCCAGGCCAGTTCCGGTTGTCGCGGATTCAGGCTATCAACTGGGGAACATTCGGCGGCAGCATCGATATCGAGGTGCCCAGGGAGGGCTTCCTCATCACGGGCGGGTCCGGCACCGGCAAGTCCACGCTCCTCGACGCCATGAGCGCCGTCCTGCTCCCCGGCGACAAACTCCGCTTCAACGCCGCAGCCCAAGCCAACACACCACGCGGAAAAGGGCGCACACTGGTGTCCTACCTGCGCGGGGCGTGGGGCTCGCGCGAGGACCACGCCACGGGCACCGTCGTGACTAAAACAGCGCGCCCCAAGGCAACCTATACCGTGGTGGTGCTGACCTACTCCGACGGAGTCGAGAAGGAATACAGCCTGGCAGCCCTGTTTTATCTGAAGGCGCACGCCAACAGCTCCGGCGATGTTCAGCGGCTCTATGGAGTGCTCGAAGGCCCTGTCGCCGCGACCGACTTCGCCCCGTACCTCAGCGGCGGGTTGGACACGCGCAGCATCAAGAAGCAGTTCCCGCAGGGCAAGTTCAACAACAGCCACAGCGCGTTCGCCGCCACGTTTCGACGCCGCCTCGGCATCCCCGGCGCCGAAGCCATGGAACTGCTGCACCGGACACAGTCCGCGAAAGACCTCCAAAGCCTCGACGACCTGTTCCGCGACTACGTGCTGCACAAACCCGACACCTACGAGCTTGCCGACCAAGCCGTAGAGGGCTTCCGGGAACTCGAAATCGCCTACCAAAAAGTCCAAGACACCAAGGCACAAATCGACGCTCTGGAACCACTGGTGAAGCTAAGGCAAGAGCGCGACGCGGCGGCCGCCACCAAGGAGCACGCGGAGGCGCTGCTGCGGACGATGCCGAAAGTGGTGCGGCAGCTACGTCGAGAAGACGCGGAGGAGCGCATTGAGGAGCTGAAAGTCGAACTCAGCCAGGCAATCAACGCGCAGCGGCTCGCGGCGGAACGTAAGGAGTCCCAACAGTCCTTGATCGAGACGCTACGGGCAAGCCTGAACGAACAGATCGGCTCGCGTATCGAAGTGATCGACGCCGAGCTGCACCACGCCCACGAACGCCTCGCGATGCGCACAAGGACACTCGCTGACCTCAGCGAACGGATCCTTGCGCTCAACGGCAAGGCGCCCGAAACGCTCGAAGACTTCGAACAGCTTGAAGCCACCGCACGGCAGATCCGTGACGAACATGACGAGCAGATCAAGGAGCTCGACGGGCGGGCTGAAGAGGTCGTCGAAAAACGAACGCAAGTACAGAACGAACTCAAAGCCATCACCGACGAGCTGGAATCCCTGGCGAGACGCCAAAACAACATCAGCGCGCGACACATCGCGATGCGGGAAGACGCCTGCGCCGAACTCGGGCTGCAAGCCAGAGACCTGCCATTCGCCGGCGAACTCATCGACGTCACCGACCCCACCTGGGAACCCGTCATCCAACGGCAACTGCGCGGGCTGGCCACCGTCATGCTCGTACCACGCACCGTCTTCGACGACGTGCGGCGCTGGGCCAACGACAACAACCTCGGCCTGCGGCTCCGCATGAATGCCGTGGACACACACGTCGAGTACGCTGCGCCGACGACCAGCGGGCGATCCCTCGTGCGCAAAATTGAGGTAGTGGAATCACCCATGCGCAACTGGCTCAACTGGGAGTTGGCCACACGCTACGACTACCAGTGCGTGGACACCCCCGAAGCACTCGACGAGCTCAAAGCGCATGAGAAGGGTGTCACCCTCGCCGGGCTCGTAAAACTGGCTACCAACAGGCATGACACCACCACACGGTGGGAGAAAGACGACCGCTTCAGCCTCACCGACCGGCGCCACTGGTACCTCGGCTCCAACAACGACGCCAAAGTCGAACTGCTGCTCACCATGCAACAAGGACAGCGCAAGCAAGTCGAAGCGCACAAACGCGTCATCGCCGAGATCGCGAAAACACGCAAACTGCGCAACCTCGAGTTCAACTGGGCCACCAGCATGACCAGCCTCACCTACCAAGACGTAGACGTCGCCGGGGCGCAAGCCACCATCGACGACCTCGAAGCCGGACGCAAGGCCCTCAGCTCCTCACCCGAAGCAGCCACCCTGACCGCCCAGCTCGACGCAGCGCGCGCCGAACTGAAAGCCGCGGAACGCGACGAGCAAGACGCGACGGGACGGAGAAGCGTCGCAGAGAACAACCTGCAGAAACAACAAGACCTGCTCCAAGAACTCGACGAGGAAGACCAAGCCGACCCCATCGACACCACCGACGAACTCCTCAAAGAAGTGCGCGCCCTGCTGTGGGAAAAGAATCGGCGCATCAACCTCGCAGTCAACGAAGTGCAATCCGACTGCCAACGCAGCATCAAACGTGCCGACGCCACCCTGCAACGTGCGACAAACAGCATCGTCTCCGCATTGTCCGCCTACATCAACCAATGGGGCAGCGAAGCCGCCGACCTCGCCGCCGACGTCAACTTCCTCGGCGACGCACTGACACGCCTCGGCCAGCTCAAAGGCGAACGGCTCGGCGAATTCTCCAACCAGTTCCGCGACCTCATCAATGACATGTCCACGCGCGCACTCGGCCAACTCGCACACGCCATCCGCAGTGCAAAAGACGACATCGAACGACGCATCACCCCAGTCAACGCCTCACTCGCACAGTCTGAATTCAACCGCGGCCGCTACCTCCAAATCGACGTCCGCGACGCCCGCGGCGACGAAGCCAAAACATTCCTCCGCGACCTCGACGCCGCCATCTCCGGCGGCCTCAGCACCGCCGACGACGCCCAATCCATGCAGCGCTACCAGGCAATCAACGCCATCATCACCAGGCTCTCCTCCGCCGAATACGCCGAACAGCGCTGGCAACACACCGTCCTGGACACACGCAGGCACGTCCGGTTCATCGGCGTCGAGTCCGAACAAGACGGCACCATCGTCAACACCTACGCCGACTCCACCACGCTCTCCGGCGGCCAGGCCCAAAAACTGGTGTTCTTCTGCCTCGCCGCGGCCCTCCGATACCAACTCGCCGACGACGGCCACACCCTCCCCAACTACGCCACCGTCGTCCTGGACGAAGCCTTCGACCGCGCCGACCCCACGTTCACACGCCAAACCATGGATGTCTTCGCCCAATTCGGCTTCCACATGATCCTGGCCACCCCGCTCAAACTCATCCAAGTTCTGGGCAACTACGTCGGCGGATCCATCGTCTTCGACTACAAGGAAGAGGCCGACGAGAACGGCAACGTACGCGGCGTCTCCCGCTACTCCACGATCGGAATCACCAGTCATGCGGATGCCTAAGGACGTCGCCACCCTCGCTCAGCGCAAGGTCCAACGCGACCTCAAAACACTCCTCATCGGGGAACCCGTTGCGTTCTCAGTGCCCCTACACCCGCCAACCGGGCAAGCCATCCACGCCGACCCCGACACCGCCAAAGCATTCATCCGGGCCTGGGAAGGACACGACGGCGTGACCTTCGAAACGAGGAACTTTGCACGCTGGGGCCTCGGAACACAACAGTTACCCGTCAGATATGAGGCTGCGTCCAATGCAGAGCTTATTTCGATGGCGGGCTACACGTCCGAGTTCGAACGATTATCCAGGTCATTGGCCATTTTGGAAGGCATGGGATCCCGCCGTGCCGTAGTAGATGCCCTGCCGCTATGGCGCGACCTCCCGCCAGCCGACATCGACCACGCCCAGCGCGTCACCCAATGGTTCTGCACCCACCCCAGCTCCGGCGTACTTCCACGCGCCGTCGCCGTCGAAGGGGTCCACGGAAAATGGATCGAGCAACACCGCCGCCTGCTCGAGCATCTCGTTGGCATCGCACGCGGCGACGATGGCGACCTCGGACTAGGGTCCGTGCTCCCCACCATCCGACTCCGCTTCGCCCCCGGATCCGGCCCCGCCGGACTCGACGACATCTCCGTACCAACCAACGCACTCGGGAAAGCGCTCTCAGGTGCGCGGGAACAGGTTGAGCAAGTACTGTTCCTCGAAAACCAAGAAACGTTCCTCTCCCTCACACCCCAACCAGGCACATGCCTCGTCTTCGGCGGCGGCTACCGCGCACACCACTCCGCTAGCCTCGACGTCTTCGACGGAAAACGGTTACTGTACTGGGGAGACCTCGACCTCGACGGGTATCGAATCCTCGACGCCGTCCGATCCCAATGCCCCAATGCCGAGTCCGTCCTCATGGGACCCGACACTGTCACCTCCAACCTCGGCATCGCGACACCAGACCGCGACTTCACCCCAACCACCCTCACCCGCCTGGCCCCGGAAGAAAACGAAGCACTCGACATCCTGATCACCCACGGGCACCTGCGCATCGAGCAGGAGCGCATCAATATAGAGGACGCCTTAAAAGTGTTAAGGCAGTTTGGGGTGGTGTAGCTAGGCTTGTGCGCAGATAACAAGCCGAGAACCCAGAGCTAGTGGGCGACGGTGTGGCCGGCCTCGCGCTCGTTGGAGGAGCTTGTCATGGAGGCGAGGACCTCGCTGATGCGGAGGTCGCCGATGGGGGCTTGCTCGGGATCCTCGAAGAGTTGGTCGCCCAGGATGTTGTAGACGTAGTCGAGGTCCTTGTCGCCGCGGCCGGACAGGTTGACCA
>OJLY01000168.1_pt1 | contig 51813 bp, 39 predicted proteins | sample 1597031 | NCBI WGS metagenome assembly OJLY01 (sample SAMEA3904673, study PRJEB24821) | metagenome | biome: Builtin; feature: hospital; material: surface | place: USA | collected 2013-06-03
CCATGTCGCACTTGTTCAGTGCAACGAGGATGTACGGAACGCCAACCTGGCGAGCCAGCAGAACGTGCTCGCGGGTCTGCGGCATCGGGCCGTCAGTAGCAGCGACAACCAGGATTGCGCCGTCCATCTGAGCAGCACCGGTAATCATGTTCTTGATGTAGTCGGCGTGGCCCGGGGCATCGACGTGAGCGTAGTGGCGCTTCTCCGTCTGGTACTCAACGTGGGAAACGTTGATGGTAATGCCACGTTCCTTCTCTTCCGGTGCCTTATCGATGGCATCGTAAGCGAACGACTCGTTCAGGTCCGGGAACTTGTCAGCCAGAACCTTGGTGATAGCGGCGGTAGTGGTGGTCTTACCGTGGTCAACGTGACCAATGGTACCGATGTTGACGTGCGGCTTCGTACGCTCGAACTTCGCCTTTGCCACTTTTAGTCCTCCTGGAGGTCTAGGTGGCCACGACTCTCGCAGCCACAATTTTGTGGTCACTCAATCCGCCTTCACAACATCAGAAGCCTTCAAGCTGTTCGCTTACGACTTCGGAACGTGCGCGCGCAAAAGAGCACTATTCTTTCACTGTGCCAGTTACTCGATACTAGGGCAGGATACTGGAGTTTTCCAAACCAGACCAACCCCCTAGTTAAGGGTGGGTAACGGCCAGCAACTCACATCGTCATTTACCTGCATAAATGCTAGATATTTGAGTTGCGATCTAAAATCGCCCAACGATATGAATTGCGAGCAGCTACCCCCTAGAGCTTGCCTGTGCTAACACACGCCAACGGTCTGACGATGTCTCAGCACAGTCAAAGCTAGAGGGAATCTACTAAAGCTGCAGACCCTCGCACTGCGTTCCCTAAAAAGAGTGACAGTGCAGTGGGTGCAGGGGTGGGGTCAGCGCTGAATGAGTGCCCCACCCTACCGACACAACTTAAGCGCCGGTACGAGCTGCAATAATCTCCTCGGCCACGGAGGACGGAACCTCAGCGTAGGAGTCGAAGATCATGGTGTAGTTAGCGCGACCCTGGGTCTTGGAACGCAGGTCACCAACGTAGCCGAACATCTCGGACAGCGGAACCAGTGCCTTGACAGCCTTGACGCCGGTGCGGTCTTCCATGGAGTTGACCTGGCCACGACGGGAGTTGATGTCACCGATGACCTCGCCCATGTACTCTTCCGGAGTAATGACCTCAACGGCCATCATCGGCTCGAGCAGAACCGGCTTAGCCTTCTGAACAGCTTCCTTCAGAGCCTGCTGACCAGCGATCTTGAAGGCCATTTCAGAGGAGTCAACCTCGTGGTAAGCACCGTCGAGCAGGGTTGCCTTGATGTTCACCAGTGGGTAGCCGGCGACGGTACCGTACTGCATTGCATCCTGAATACCAGCGTCGACAGACGGGATGTACTCCTTCGGAACGCGGCCACCGGTGACCTCGTTTGCGAAGAGGTAAGTTGTGGACTCGCCTTCTTCCACCTCTTCAGCGGACGGGGAGTACGGCTCCAGAGCAATGATGACGCGGGCGAACTGACCCGAACCACCGGTCTGCTTCTTGTGGGTGTACTCGAACTTCTCGACAGGCTTGCGGATGGTCTCGCGGTAAGCAACCTGCGGGTTACCGATGTTTGCTTCGACCTTGAACTCGCGCTTCATGCGGTCAACCAGGACGTCGAGGTGGAGCTCGCCCATACCGCCGATAACGGTCTGGCCGGTCTCGTCGTCCAACTTGACGGTGAAGGTCGGGTCCTCTTCAGCCAGACGCTGAATAGCAGTACTCAGCTTCTCCTGATCAGCCTTGGACTTCGGCTCAATAGCAACGGAGATAACCGGATCCGGGAAGGACATGGACTCCAGAACAATCGGAGCATCCTGTGCACACAGGGTGTCACCGGTGGTGGTGTCCTTTAGACCGATGAAGGCGTAGATGTTACCTGCCACTGCCTCGTCAACAGGGTTCTCCTTGTTGGCGTGCATCTGGAACAGCTTACCGACGCGCTCCTTCTTGTCCTTGGTGGCGTTCAGGACCTGCTGGCCAGGCTCCACGCGACCGGAATAAACGCGGACGAAGGTCAGCTTGCCGAAGAATGGGTGAGCAGCGATCTTGAATGCGAGAGCGGAGAACGGCTCATCCTTAGACGGCTTACGGACCATATCGACGTCCTCGTCGCCCATCTGGTGGCCGTGAACTTCACCGATGTCCAGCGGATTCGGCAGGAAGTCAATGACAGCGTCGAGCAGCGGCTCAACACCCTTGTTCTTGTAAGCGGTACCACAGTAGACCGGGTAAACCTCAGAGTTCAGGACCATCTTGCGGATGGCGCCCTTGATCTCGTCCATGGTCAGCTCTTCGCCACCGAAGTACTTCTCCATGAGCTCCTCGTCGGACTCAGCGACGGTCTCAATGAGCTTCTCACGGTACTCGTTAGCCTTGTCGACCATGTCCGCCGGAATCTCCTCGACCTGCGCAGGAGTACCGATCTCAACCTTGCCCGGCCACATGAGGGCCTTCATCTCCAACAGGTCAACAACGCCGTCGAAGTCATCCTCAGCGCCAATCGGCAGCTGCATAACCAACGGCTTAGCACCGAGGCGGTCAACGATGGTGCCAACGGTGTAGTAGAAGTCAGCGCCCAGCTTGTCCATCTTGTTGACGAAGCAAATACGCGGGACATCGTACTTCTGAGCCTGACGCCAAACCTGCTCAGACTGCGGCTCGACACCTTCCTTACCGTCGAAGACTGCGACGGCACCGTCGAGCACACGCAGGGAACGCTCAACCTCAACGGTGAAGTCGACGTGGCCCGGGGTATCGATGATGTTGATCTGGTTGTCGTTCCAGAAACAGGTCACAGCAGCGGAGGTAATGGTAATACCGCGCTCCTTCTCCTGCTCCATCCAGTCGGTTGTGGACGCACCATCGTGAGTCTCGCCGACCTTGCGGTTAATACCCGTGTAGTACAGGATGCGCTCGGTCGTAGTCGTCTTACCAGCATCGATGTGCGCCATGATGCCGATGTTGCGGACCTTGTGGAGGTCCTTCTTAACGGGAAGTGCACCTTCAGCCACTTGATTCCCCACTCGTTTCAAATCGGTTTGGCGGTGAGACTCAATCACGGGATTGCAATTGGCCGTCAAATCCGCCGTCGGTCGGGTTTGCTTTATCTATAATGCCACCGTCTTGGCGCGAAGTCGCGCCGTGACGTACACCTATTGCGTAAATTCTACGCAAGACATCGGGTGTAAGCGCCGGGCTAGCCCCTATTGAGTGACCCTTAAAGATCTGTGGACCGCGACCGACGCGCGCCGTTGACATACCGGCTGCTGCTTTACGACGGTGACCACTCGCGGCCTCCGTCGATAAGCGATTACCAGCGGTAGTGAGCGAATGCGCGGTTAGCTTCCGCCATCTTGTGAGTGTCCTCACGACGCTTGACGGATGCACCCAGGCCGTTGGATGCATCGAGGATCTCGTTAGCGAGACGCTCGGTCATGGTGTTCTCACGGCGCTGACGGGAGAACATCAGCAGCCAGCGCAGTGCCAGCGTGGTGCCGCGGCCCGGGCGAACCTCGACCGGGACCTGGTAGGTGGCGCCACCAACGCGGCGGGAACGAACCTCAAGAGCCGGCTTGACGTTCTCGATTGCGCGCTTCAGAGTCAGCACCGGATCAGTACCGGTCTTCTCTTCGCACATCTCAAGTGCACCGTAGACGATGCGCTCTGCAGTCGACTTCTTACCGTCGATCAGAACCTTGTTGACCAGCTGCGACACCAGAGGGGAGCCGTAGACCGGGTCGTTGACGACAGGACGCTTCTGTACTGGGCCCTTACGTGGCATGGCTTACTTCTCCTTCTTTGCGCCGTAGCGGGAACGAGCCTGCTTGCGGTCCTTGACGCCCTGGGTGTCAAGGGAACCACGGACGATCTTGTAGCGGACACCCGGGAGGTCCTTAACACGACCACCGCGAACGAGCACCATGGAGTGCTCCTGCAGGTTGTGGCCCTCACCCGGAATGTAAGCCGAAACCTCGACACCGGAGGTCAGGCGAACACGAGCGACCTTACGAAGAGCCGAGTTCGGCTTCTTCGGGGTGGTGGTGTAAACACGGGTGCAAACGCCGCGGCGCTGAGGGGAACCCTTCAGAGCTGCGGTTGCAACCTTAGCCTTCTTGTCATGGCGGCCCTTGCGGACCAGCTGCTGAATAGTGGGCATGAAGCCTCTTTCTGTTTTCAATCCTCGCTGGACATTCTCACGACCGATGCCAACCGCAGCGGAGTAACCACCTTCCGTGTGAATGCATCACAAGAAAAGTTATTACTCATCCAGTGGTGAGCCCATCGGTTGAACGCAAGAAATGGAGGGATTTTGAACGTGCGAAACCCAGTCAGCCGCTCTCGCTGGCCTACTGGGTAATGTCTCAAGTTCCCAATTCTTTTCTGGGATCGTTGTATAACAGTACGCGAGCTGCGGGTTTAGTCCAAACACCCTGGTAACAGCGCAAAAATTTCAGCCACTTTGAGTGCAACTCCGGTTTGGGACCAAATTTTCGTCGTAAGGCGCGGCGCGCCTCACCCCACAACCTCTTGCGCCACTGGAGTCTCTAATCCTCCCACCACTGTCGCTCGGGGACATCGCCGCGGGAGCCGTCAGGAAGCAACTTAACTCCTAGCACCTGGTGCAGCTGGATGGCGTTATGACGGAAATTGTATTCCGAGCCGGCCATGTACATGCCCCACAACTTCGCCGTCTGTTCCCCGACGAGCTCAACTGCCTTATCCCAGTCGTTCTCCAGGTTTTCGCACCAGTCGTTGAGAGTGCGGGCATAGTCAAAGCGAAGGTTCTGCTGATTGACCATCTCGAATCCCTGGTCCTGCATGGCATGCATGATTGTGCCAACGCCAGTGAGCTCGCCATCCGGGAAGATGTAGCGATCAATGAAGGTGCCCTTGCGGGTGCGGTGATTATCCCAGTAAGTAATGCAATGGTTGAGCATCAAACCGCCCTCCTTCAGCTTTCCGTAAAGGAAACCAAAGAAGCTCGGGTAGTTCTTAACGCCAATATGCTCCAGGATGCCGATCGCAGAGATGGCATCGAAGTTCTGTTCGGAGACATCTCGGTAATCCTGAAAGCGCACCTCAGCCAGATCCTCGAGACCTTCTTCCTTGATTTTCGCCTGTGCCCACTCTGCCTGCTGTTCAGAGAGAGTCACGCCAATCGCCTTCACTCCACGCCTAGCTGCATAGAGAACCATGCCACCCCAACCGCAGCCAACGTCGAGAAGCCGGTCGCCTTCCTTTAGACGCAACTTATCGAACACCAGGCGGTACTTGTTCTCTTGAGCCTCTTCAAGCGTGGAGTCTTCATTCGGATAGTACGCACAGGTGTACGTCATCGAGGCGCCGAGTAGTAACTCATAGAATTCATTACTCACGTCGTAATGCGAAGAGATTGACGCTGCGTCGCGTTCCTTAGAATGGCGAGCCAAACCGTTGTGCAGGCGCTTCTTCCACCATGCGGTGCGCTCGATCTCCGGGATTTCAGGAACATATGGCAGCCCCATCGCCCGTAGCGAGCGGACGACCTTTGCCAAAGTTGCAGCAGGTGGAACCTCGAATTGATCATGCAAGTCCATCAACGCCCCGAAGGCCTCGATGGGGTGCCCGAGGCTCACGCGGGTCAGTTCCAGTTCACCGGTAACGAATGCGCGTCCAAAGCCGACATCGTCGCGCAGATGGGTCACGATGTGATTCAAAGCGTCGCGCGAGCGTACATTGATGCCAACTTTCGCATCCTCCGGGCCTGCAGCCGAACCGTCGAAAGCAGTCAAACGCAGCGGCAGTGGCTTTTCCGAAGTATCGATGAAGGTCTCGAAGATCTCTGCAACAGTCATTTGAGTAAACGCCATGATGAGTCCTTATCTGTGAAAGATGTGGCTAAGTGATCTGTTTTTGATTTAGACGTCAGCGCAGGGTTAAACACTCGGCACTGCGATTGAGTTAGGCGCCAGCAACGGTCTTGTCATAAAGGCGCGGGAACCGCGAGTTGGGATCGTAGATCTCCTTGAGCTCGTCGGGCAGACTGCCTCCATAGAGCTCTTCAAACTGCTCCGGCGAGTAGAAAGCCTCGGAATACAGTGACTTATGACCACCCAATTCACTGACTTTTTCCTCGATGACCCGGTTAAAGGCACCGGGACGCGAATCGCCGGGCACCAAATTGATTGGCACTGCTGACCAGAACCCCACGTTGACCCAGGTGGTCTCGGGATCAAGCGGATAGAGCGGCCACGGGCTGTCGCTATCGCCCAATTTGTCACCGCTACCAATAAGATTCTCTGAACCTTCCCGAAGGTGGATTGGGCACATCCACACTGGCTGGATATCGCAAGCTTCGAAGAACCAATCCAAAAACTCAGCCAGTCGGTCGACAGTGACTTCGATATCCTGAACGACGCGCTCGTTAGCTGGAAGCCCCTTCCGAGCCTTCATCTTGTTCTCAAGGTCATATTTCTTATCGAGGCCAACCAGCTTCCAATAGAAAGACGAACGCTTGAGCTCTCGCGGCCACACAGCCCGCACTGTCGGATTCTGGGCTCCAAAAGCTCGAGAGCACCAGAACCAGTCAACATCCCAGCGCCAGATGTAATCGCGAATGGTGAGACGATCTCGGGTAATTCCCGATGGATGCTGGAGCGAGCGGTAGTAAACCTTGTCCCGGGTGTAGTCCGAGACAGGACCTTCTTCCTCCGTCTTACGGCCGAGCACAAGGTAGATTTCTTCCGGCGAGAACGCCACACCATCAAGAAAATCAACGGGTTCGCCTTGGTATTCCTTCGTGGCGACAACGGCAGCGAGCTTTTCAGCCGCCTCTGTTGTGGAGTGGCAACGCACATGCCGGAGTTCAACGTACGGCAGTACTTCCTCCAGCTCGATCTTCAGTCTCACGACGTACCCGAGCGACCCATAGGAATTAGGAAAGCCACGGAACAGGTCCACATTCTCAGTGCGAGAGCAGGTCACAATCTCGCCAGTGCCGGTCAGAATATCCATTTCCAGCACCGACTCATGCGGCAGACCATTGCGAAACGCTGTGGACTCTACGCCCATGCCTGTGACAGCTCCGCCGAGCGTAATTGTCTTCAGTTCAGGGATTACAAAGGGCATGAGCCCATAGGGCAAGGTGGCATCCACCAAGTCTTCGTACGTGCACATTCCCTGCACATCAGCAGTCTTTGCAACAGGGTCAACGGCTACTACCCCGCCGAGACCACTGACATCAAGGCCAGGGATATCGGCTTCACTGCGGGTTCGAAAGAGGTTCGATGTCCGCTTCGCCAACCGCACTCGCTTATCGACGGGAATAGATTGAAAACTCTCCAGGAGTTTCTGTACCCCTTGCTCATGCGCATACCAGCCCACCGGTTCAACACAGACCTGGTCAATTCCTCTCCCCGGTGCCAGCTTCGCTGCCGCGGCAGTGAGCTTTCCGGCTAGACGAGGGACAGTGCCAACACTAGGAATCTGTTGATGAGCCATGAAAGCTACCGTAACCGCAGGTCTTGGGTGACTTCTATGCATGGTGACCGATATTTCCCCGCAGACTGGCTGGGAAACGACCGAACTGCGCATTACCTACGGAGAGCAATTCAGCGCCTGAAAAGGCTATTTGTATCTATATCTATAACTTGCTTCGGGTAGTTTTAGTTCCCGTCGTCTTACCCTACAAAAGGGGGGCGACCGAATGAGGTCCGGAACAATAGCTCACTGTGTTTACTGCTGGCGAATGTTTACTGCTGGCGAACGCTGCCCCATTGCCTAGACCACATGGCCAGCGTATAGGTAGGGACATGACTAAGAAGGTTATTGTCATTGGCGGCCACGGCAAGGTGGCCCAAATCGCTACTCCCCTACTTATCGACGATGGCTGCGAGGTCACGTCTGTTATTCGCAACCCCGACCAGGTCCCGGATATCGAAGCTCTCGGCGCCACACCAGCCGTTTACGACATCACCAGTCTCTCGACAGAGCAGTTTGCGGACCTTCTCAGCGGGCATGATGCCGTGATTTGGTCCGCCGGCGCTGGTGGAGGTTCACCAGAACGGACTTACGCGATCGACCGCGACGCAGCTATTACTTCGATTGCCGCGGCCGAGCAGGCTGGCGTTAAGCGCTACGTCATGGTCTCCTACTTTGGTGCGGGTCACGACCATGGCGTTCCAGAGGATCGCAGCTTCTTTGCCTATGCCGAGTCCAAGGCTGCAGCCGACGAAGCGCTGCGCGCTTCAAACCTTGAGTGGACCATTCTCGGCCCGAGTGCGCTGACGCTCGACAAGGGCCAGGATTCCATCGACACCACGGCGGACAAGGCAGGCGAGGTCGCTCGTGCGACCGTTGCCAATGTCATCGCGCAGACCGTGTTCAACGAGGCTACCGTTGGTCGCATGATTAACTTCAACGAGGGCAACACCCCGATTGCAGAGGCCCTCAAGGAGTAGAGGGAGGAAGCCGGGGACAGACCCCCTAGCCCCTCCCTCCCCTGCCCCTGTTCCTATCGCTTTTCTTCAATCTCCAGCTGAGTTTTCCAGTTGAGTTGCCTCGACAAAGAAAAATCCTCCGGCACGACCGTGACGAACTAGCAAGCTGCTAGTAAGCCACAACTGTGCCGGAGGATTTTTCCGGTTGCCACCTAACAGTTAGCGCACTAAGCCTCAACTGCCAGGCGTGGTGCTTTGTCCGACAGCAGCCGGGGAATTCTCCCGCTCCCCAGCCGCGGCCGCAAAGCTATTGATTTTTACTCGAAGGTTCCGATGTCATCCAGCGGAACTGCGGAACCAACCTGGTCGATGCCGTAGGTGTCCTCGGCACCGTAGAAGCCCTCACCGAAGGAAGCGAACGGGGCAGCTGCCTGGCGGGCAGCTTCCTCAGTCGGCTCAACCGTGATGTTGCGGTAGCGCGAGATACCCGTACCAGCCGGGATTAGCTTACCGATGATCACGTTCTCCTTCAGGCCGATGAGCTTATCCGAGCGCTTGTTGATAGCGGCGTCGGTAAGCACACGCGTCGTCTCCTGGAAGGAGGCGGCGGACAGCCAGGACTCGGTGGCCAGCGATGCCTTGGTAATACCCATCAGCACGCGACGGCCCTCGATAACGCTGCCACCGGAGGCAACAATCTCGCGGTTCTTAGCCATGACCGTGGAGCGCTCGACCAATGCGCCTGGCAGCAGGTCGGAGTCACCCGGCTTGGACACAATCACGCGGCGCAGCATCTGGCTGACAATAACCTCGATGTGCTTGTCGTGAATGGCCACACCCTGGTCACGGTAGACCGACTGGACTTCCTCAATGAGGTGACGCTGGACGCCTCGGCGACCCAGGACCTCGAGGACCTCGTGCGGATCGGCAGCGCCCTTGAGCAGCTGCTGCCCCTTGACCACATGGTCACCATCGCGGATGGCGCGACGACGGCCATCGACGGTGATTTCAGCCAGACCCTGACGCTTGGACAGCTTGTCGTAGACGACCTCGTCCTCGCTGTTGGCATCCGGGATGAGGGTGAGCGTGTAGAAGTGCTCGTCCTCCTCCAGGCGCACGCGACCGTTTTCGCGAACCAGTGGAGCCTTGTTCTTCGGCACTCGGGCCTCGAACAGCTCCTGGACACGCGGCAGACCACCGGTAATGTCGCCACCGACACCACCCTGGTGGAACGTACGCATGGTCAGCTGGGTACCCGGCTCACCAATCGACTGCGCAGCGACAATACCGACAGCCTCTCCGATGTCGACCAGCTTGCCGGTTGCCATCGAGCGACCGTAGCACTTGGCACAGACACCGGTTGCGGTGGAACAGGTCAGAACCGAGCGGACCTTGACTTCCTTGACACCGTGGCTGAGAGCCAGGGTGATGTGGTCGTCGTTCAGGTCGGTGTCAGCCTCGATAAGGACATTGCCCTCAGCGTCGGTGACATCGGCTGCCAGTACGCGAGCAATCGCGGCGGTCTCGACGTACTTCGCACGACGAATCTCGCCGGTCGGGTTGCCGGTTGCGTCCAGAACATCCTCGCCAATCTCGACAACGACACCGTCGTGGGTGCCACAGTCCTCTTCGCGAACGATGACGTCCTGTGCAACGTCGACCAGACGACGGGTCAGGTAACCCGAGTCAGCGGTACGAAGCGCGGTATCGGCCAGACCCTTACGGGAACCGTGCGAGTTGTTGAAGTACTCGAGAACCGACAGGCCTTCGCGGAAGGAGGTCTTAATCGGGCGGGTAATGTATTCACCACGCGGGTTCGTAACCATGCCCTTCATGCCGGCCAGCGAGTGAATCTGGCCCATGTTACCGGCAGCACCCGACTTCACGATCATCGGAATCGGGTTGTCATCCGGGTAGAGAGCCTCGACCTTTTCACCGACCTCAGCCGTCGCGGCCTTCCACAGGTTAACCAGCGACTCGTGACGCTCAGCAGCCGAGAGCTTACCGCGGCGGAACTTCTTCTCCACCGTGGCGGCCTTCTCTTCGTAGCCGTTCAGGATCTCACGCTTGTTCGGGAGAACCAGCACGTCAGACATAGCAATGGTGACACCAGAACGGGTAGCCCAGTAGAAACCAGCATCCTTGAGCTTGTCGACGGTCTGAGCGACCGTGATCATCGGGTACTTGGCAGCCAAGTCATTGATGATCGCAGCCTGCGGCTTCTTAGCCATAACGCCTTCGACGTAGGGGTAGTTCCACGGCAGCAGGTCGTTGAACATAACGCGGCCCAGCGTGGTGGAAGCCAGCCAGGTATCGCCCTTGTTCCAACCATCTGGGAACTGCTCGGACTCAATCTCGGCCGGCGGACGCAGGTGGCTGATGCGGACCTTAATTGGGCTCTGCAGGCCAATTGCACCGCGGTCGTAAGCCATGATGGCCTCGGCCGGGCTGGTGTAAATACCCTGCTCCGGTGCGTCCTCGGTGGCATCCTGGTGGCCACCCGGCAGCTCCGGCTTCTCCAGTGTCAGGAAGTACAGGCCAGTGACCATATCCAGACGCGGCATAGCCAGCGGCTTACCGGAAGCCGGCGACAGAATGTTGTTCGAGGACAGCATCAGGACGCGAGCCTCGGCCTGTGCTTCAGCGGACAGCGGCAGGTGAACTGCCATCTGGTCACCGTCGAAGTCGGCGTTGAAAGCCTCACATGCCAGTGGGTGCAGCTGAATTGCCTTACCCTCAACCAGGACCGGCTCGAACGCCTGAATACCCAGGCGGTGCAGCGTAGGTGCACGGTTCAGCAGGACCGGGTGTCCGGTAATGACATCTTCGAGGACGTCCCACACCTCTGGGCGCTGACGCTCAACCATGCGCTTGGCGCTCTTGATGTTCTGCGCGTAGCTCTTGGCCACGAGCTCCTTCATAACGAACGGCTTGAACAGCTCCAGAGCCATCAGCTTCGGCAGACCACACTGGTGCAGCTTCAGCTGCGGGCCGACGATAATAACCGAACGGCCGGAGTAGTCAACACGCTTACCCAGCAGGTTCTGACGGAAACGACCCTGCTTACCCTTGAGCAGGTCGCTCAGGGACTTCAGCGGGCGGTTACCCGGACCAGTGACCGGACGGCCACGACGTCCGTTGTCGAACAGTGCGTCAACGGATTCCTGAAGCATGCGCTTCTCGTTGTTGACGATGATCTCCGGAGCGCCGAGGTCAATCATGCGCTTCAGGCGGTTATTGCGGTTGATGACACGACGGTAGAGGTCGTTCAAGTCCGAGGTCGCAAAGCGGCCACCGTCGAGCTGCACCATCGGGCGCAGCTCCGGCGGAATCACCGGGATGCAGTCGAGCACCATAGCGGCCGGGTCGTTGCCGGACTGCAGGAATGCAGTGACAACCTTCAGGCGCTTGAGGGCGCGCATCTTCTTCTGTCCCTTGCCGTCGCGAATAATTTCGCGCAGCTCCTCGGCCTCCTTGGCCAGGTCGAAGTTGCGGATCAGGGTCTGAATAGCCTCAGCACCCATACCACCGGTGAAGTAATCCTCGTAGCGGTCGACGAGCTCGGTGTAAATGCCCTCGTCGATAATCATCTGCTTCGGCTCGAGCTTGATGAAGGTGTTCCAAATCTCGTCGAGACGATCCAGCTCGCGCTGGGCGCGCTCACGGATGTGGCGCATCTCGCGCTCGCCTGCGGACTGAACCTTCTTGCGGGCATCAGCCTTGGCACCCGCTGCCTCGAGTTCAGCCAGATCCTCTTCCAGGGTCTGGGCACGCTCGGCCAGCTCCTGGTCGCGATCGTCCTCAACCAGCTTCTTGTCCACGAGCATGTCTGCTTCGAGGGTTTCCTGGTCGTTGTGGCGAGCCTCTTCATCCACGGAGGTGATGATGTTGGCAGCGAAGTAGATGATCTTTTCCAGATCCTTCGGAGCCAGGTCGAGCAGGTAGCCGAGGCGGGACGGCACACCCTTGAAGTACCAGATGTGAGTGACCGGAGCGGCCAGCTCAATGTGGCCCATGCGCTCACGGCGAACCTTCGACTTGGTCACCTCAACGCCACAGCGTTCACAGATGATGCCCTTGAAGCGAACGCGCTTGTACTTACCACAAGCACACTCCCAGTCACGGGTCGGGCCGAAGATACGCTCACAGAAAAGGCCATCCTTTTCCGGCTTCAGCGTACGGTAGTTAATCGTCTCGGGCTTCTTGACCTCACCGCGAGACCAGCGGCGGATGTCGTCGGCGGTAGCGAGCCCAATCCGGAGCTCGTCAAAGTTGTTGACGTCGAGCACCTGTTTTCCCTTTCCCTCCGCATCGAAGTAATGCGGAAACCAAATTCTCTGCGGAGGTTTTTGTACGTTGTCGTCTGTGTTGGGTTATTCGCGAGTTAGGGCTTCCCGACCCTGATACTCACGCAATGTTTCGTCGTTAAGCGAGAAACTATGCGGAGTCAGCGTCGGAACGCTCATCGCGGGACAGGTTAATGCCGAGGGAAGCGGTCGCGTGGTCGAGTTCCTCATCGTCGGAGGAGCCCAACTCAACCGGAACGCCGTCGGCCGAAAGGACCTCAACGTTCAGGCAGAGCGACTGCAGTTCCTTCAGAAGCACCTTGAACGACTCCGGAATACCCGGATCCGGAATGTTGTCGCCCTTCACGATTGCCTCGTAGACCTTGACGCGGCCAACCACGTCATCGGACTTGATGGTGAGCAGCTCCTGCAGGGTGTAGGCAGCGCCGTATGCCTGCATTGCCCACACCTCCATCTCACCGAAGCGCTGACCACCGAACTGAGCCTTACCACCCAGCGGCTGCTGGGTAATCATGGAGTACGGACCGGTGGAACGAGCGTGAATCTTCTCGTCGACCAGGTGGTGCAGCTTCAGCATGTACATGTAGCCCACCGAAACCGGGAACGGGAACTTTTCGCCAGAGCGGCCGTCGAACAGCGTGGCCTTACCGTCAGCGTTGACCAGCACCTCGCCGTCACGGTTCGGGCGGGACGACGCGAGCAGACCAGCGAGTTCCTCGTTCTCAGCACCGTCGAACACTGGGGTTGCAACCAGGGAGTCGGACGGAACGTCGTGCAGGTCGGCCGGAAGACGCTTAGCCCAATCCGGGTCGCCCTCAATGCTCCAGCCGGCCTTCGCCAGCCAGCCGAGGTGAACCTCGAGGACCTGGCCGATGTTCATACGACGCGGAACACCGTGGGTGTTCAGAATGATGTCGACCGGGGTGCCGTCCGGCAGGAACGGCATGTCCTCCTGCGGCAGGATCTTGCCGATAACGCCCTTGTTACCGTGGCGACCTGCCATCTTGTCGCCGTCCTGGATCTTGCGCTTCTGCGCAACGTACACGCGGACCATCTCGTTGACACCCGGTGCCAGGTCGTCATCGTCTTCACGGGAGAAGACACGGACGCCGATGACCTTGCCGGACTCACCGTGCGGAACACGCATGGAAGTGTCACGGACCTCGCGGGACTTCTCGCCGAAGATAGCGCGCAGCAGGCGCTCCTCCGGAGTCAGCTCAGTCTCACCCTTCGGCGTGGTCTTAGCGACCAGGATGTCACCGTCGCGAACGTCGGCACCGATGCGGACGATACCGCGGTCATCCAGATCCTTCAGCATCTCCTCGGACGCGTTCGGGATATCACGGGTGATTTCCTCCGGACCCAGCTTGGTGTCGCGGGCGTCAATCTCGTGCTCCTCGATGTGAATCGAGGTCAGGATGTCCTCCTCAACCATGCGCTGGTTCAGGATGATGGCGTCCTCGTAGTTGTGACCTTCCCACGGCATGAATGCCACGAGCAGGTTCTTACCAAGTGCCATCTCACCGTTGTCAGTACCCGGACCGTCAGCGATGACCTGGCCGGCCTCAACACGCTGGCCCTCGTCAACCAGTGGCTTCTGGTTGTAGCAGGTGCCCTGGTTAGTGCGCTCGAACTTGCGCAGCAGGTAGGTGTGGCGCTGGCCCTCATCGTCCATGATGGTGATGAAGTCTGCCGACACGGTCTCGACCACACCGGCGGCCGAAGCGACAATGACATCGCCTGCGTCGTAAGCAGCACGCTGCTCCATACCGGTACCGACGAACGGAGCCTCCGAACGCAGTAGCGGGACAGCCTGACGCTGCATGTTCGCACCCATCAGGGCACGGTTAGCGTCGTCGTGCTCGAGGAACGGAATCATGGCAGTAGCCACGGAGACCATCTGACGCGGGGAAACATCGAGGTAGTCGACCTCATCGGCGCGGACGGACTCGACGTCACCACCCTTCTTACGAACAGACAGGGTCTCCTGAACGAAGCGGCCGTTCTCGTCAATCGGGGTGTTAGCCTGCGCGACGACGTAGCGGTCTTCCTCATCAGCGGTGAGGTAGTCGACCTCGTCGGTGATGACACCATCGCGGACGCGGCGGTACGGAGTCTCAATGAAACCGAACGGGTTCACGCGTGCGTAGCAGGACAGCGAACCAATCAGGCCAATGTTCGGACCCTCTGGGGTCTCAATTGGACACATGCGGCCGTAGTGGGACGGGTGAACGTCTCGAACCTCGAGACCAGCACGGTCACGGGTCAGACCACCCGGACCCAGTGCGGACAGACGACGCTTGTGGGTCAGACCCGACAGCGAGTTGTTCTGGTCCATGAACTGGGACAGCTGGGAAGTACCGAAGAACTCACGGATAGCCGCGGAGACCGGGCGCACGTTAATCAGAGTGGTCGGCTGGATCGACTCCACGTCCTGAGTGGTCATGCGCTCACGAACCACGCGTTCCATGCGGGACAGACCCACGCGAACCTGGTTCTGAATCAGCTCGCCTACGGTACGCAGACGACGGTTACCGAAGTGGTCGATATCGTCGGTCTCAACCGGGATCTCGACCCCTTCCGGCGAGGTCATAACATTCTCGCCGTCGTGCAGGCGCACGAGGTATTCAATGGTGGTAGCGATATCCTGTTCGGTCAGGACCATCTCGCCAGAGACCTCAGTGCCCAGGCCCAGCTTGCGGTTGACCTTGTAGCGACCAACCTTGGCCAGGTCGTAGCGCTTCGGCTTGAAGAAGTTGTTCTCCAGCAGAGCCAGTGCGGACTCGCGCGTCGGCGGCTCACCCGGGCGCTGCTTGCGGTAAATCTCCAGCAGAGCCTCGTCGGTGTTTGCAACACCGTCCTTCTCCAGGGTGGCCATCATAATCTCAGAGAAGCCGAAGCGCTCCTTGATTTCCTCAGTGGTCCAGCCGAAAGCCTTCAGCAGAACCGTGACCGGCTGGCGACGCTTACGGTCAATACGAACGCCGACGGTGTCCCGCTTGTCGACGTCGAACTCCAGCCACGCACCGCGCGACGGAATAATCTTCACCGAGTGCAGCGGGCGCTCGGTGGACTTGTCGATGGTCTCATCGAAGTAGACGCCCGGAGAGCGCACCAGCTGAGAAACAACGACACGCTCAGTTCCGTTGACGATGAACGTACCCTTATCCGTCATCATCGGGAAGTCGCCGATGAAGACAGTCTGGCTCTTAATCTCACCGGTCTCGCGGTTGGTGAACTCCGCGGTGACGTAGAGGGGAGCCGAGTAGTTGATGTCCTTATCCTTGGACTCATCCACGGTGTTCTTGACGGAGTCGAACCATGGGTCCGACAGCGTCAGAGACATCTTCTGGGAGTAGTCCTCAATCGGAGAGAGCTCTTCTAGAATATCTTCGAGACCGCTGGTAACCCGAGCGTCTTCTCCGAGCTCCTCCTGGCGACGAGCGCGCCACTCAGGCGTGCCAATGAGCCATGCGAAAGACTCACGCTGCAGGTCGAGCAGACCAGGAACCGCGATCGGCTCCTGAATCTTTGCAAACGAGTACCTCTTCGAAGCTCCGGGAATACCGGTTACTGCCTTGGTCTGGCGGGAGACTGCCAAGATGCGTCCTTCCAGCACCTCACGCGGTGGAGCACACCGGCAACCGGTGGTGCGCTCCGCCCGCTTGGTTTATACGCGATTCAAGTTGCAGGAATTATTTCTGTTGCGCACCGGGATACTTTGCGTCTAACCTTTGGTCACACACGAAAGTGATTCCCCCGCCACTTGGCCTCCAAGACCAGCCTTTAAAAGGCGAGCCCCGAGCCCTAACGACGGCGCCGCGGCAACTCCTTTAACAGCTAGATGCACGAAAAACGGTGCTACATAATAGCCCCGAGCCCCGAGCGCAAACTATAAAAGAGCTGGCGACAGATACACTAATTCCAGCGCAACGATTTAGCCTATATCAAAAACTGGCAGTTGTCTAGTACAACTTGACAAATCGGGCGTGTCGCATTCACCCGTCACCGATATAAAGGGTGAGGCCTGGGCGCTATGGCCGTCGTAAAGCGTTACTCTGCTTTACGACGGGTCGAAGGACGCACGATGCCCACGATTGCGATGAATACCAGAATCGAACCGGACGTAATGAGACCGATTGACCACGGCTCTAGAGCCGGGCGCTGGAAATTCTGTATTGCGCCGAAGAGAAGCTGATTGGAAAGGCCTTCGTCCATCTTTCCGTTGAAGCGCAGGTAGTCCATAATCGGCTCGCCGTCGCGAGTCTCCCACCAAAGGTGGATGTCCTCGGCCATATCGATGACCGAGCCAGACTTCGGCTCAACCCACAAATCACGGGTGCCCTGGTACTGGAGGAAGCCGGATTTGTCATCCTGAGTTAGTTGAGAGACGTAAGAACGGTACTTCTGGGCGAGATTCGTCTTCTCAATATCCTGACGGAAATGCAGAACGCGGTTGCCACCGCGCTCCTCTTCCCCGACAAACTTTGCCGGCAAGGAATCGTGGAGGAAATCATCAAAGATCAGGTATTCTTTTTCCTCCGTGTCGGCCGGGAGCTTCACCCAGTTCCCCTCGAAAGCCACAGACCGCGGAACGCCGGCCATGCGATCGACGAGCGTCGCAGGAGCCAGCGCCTCGCCGGTGAGTCGGTCAATGGTCACTGTCCAGATATTGGCCTCGATAAGTTCCGTCAGCGGGTCGGTGCCCATAACCTCAGGGGGAAGCTCACGCATTTCAGTCACACCGACACGAAGCGAAACCTTGTCCGCATCGGCGGGTTCGATAAGCACGCCGTGAAGCTGTCGCTGCAGCGGCGAGTGCACTTCTTCCCGCTTGCCTTCTTCGTTAATCCTGGTGGACACGCCGTCTTCCGCCCGCAGAGTGTACGACACCGGCGGCAGGTCAAGCGGCATTTTGGGATCAACATTGAGCACTTTGGGCAGCAAGATGCCAGCAGCAAGCAGTGCGGTGCCTAGACCCAACAGAAGGATAGACAAAATTCTCGGCCGTGAGAGCATGTTAGATACTTTACAGGCCAATAGGGGCAATCAAGACAATGAGTGGGCTGGTTTTTGCCCCAACTCCCTGTGACGGGTGAGATTAGTGAGGTTTTACCCGGCTCAGGTGGGTTAGCAAAGGCCCCACAAACAAAAGAACCGCCAACCCCGGGTAAAAATCCCAGAATTGGCGGTCAGAATCGGTAGCTTTAGGCCACTACCGGAGCCGAAGCAAGTAACTGAATTACTTGAGGGAGACCTTTGCGCCAGCCTCTTCCAGCTTAGCCTTAGCAGCCTCAGCGTCGTCCTTGGAAGCACCCTCCAGGATAGCCTTCGGAGCGGACTCAACCATCTCCTTAGCCTCCTTCAGGCCCAGGCCGGAGACGATCTCGCGGACAGCCTTAATAACGCCAATCTTCTTAGCGCCAGCGTCCTCGAGGACGACGTCGAACTCGTCCTTCTCCTCAGCAGCAGCCTCGCCGCCAGCAGCGCCTGCAGCAGCAACTGCAACCGGAGCAGCAGCGGTGACGTCGAACTCTTCCTCGAAAGCCTTCTTGAACTCGGTGAGCTCAACGAGGGTCATTTCCTTGAAAGCCTCGAGCAGTTCCTCAGTGGTGTACTTAGCCATGGATATTCTCCTATGAGTGTGGTGCGGCCGCTCCCCTCAGAGATCCCTGGGGTCGAAGCCGTCAAAGTGATATTTAAAAGTTTTTCGCGTGATTTAGTTCGCGTAGTTCGCGAGCCGCTCGGGATTACTTCTTTTCCTCGAGTGCCGCAGCAAGGCGGGCAACCGAGGAGGTCGGAGCATCGAGCAGGCCAGCGACGTTCGCCAGAACGCCGTTGAAGGCACCAGCCAGCTTTGCCAGCGTGGTCTCACGGTTATCCATATCCGCAAGAGCCTCGAACTGTGCTGCATCCATTGCAGCACCGTCCATGTAGCCGCCCTTGATCACGAGGTTCTTGTTGTCACCGGCGAACTTCTTAATCGCCTTAGCCGCATCCACAGCCTCGCCCTTGATGAAGGCGACTGCAGTCGGGCCGTTCAGGTGCTCATCAAGACCCTCAACCCCTGCCTCGTCGGCAGCGATCTTGATCATGGTGTTCTTGGCGACGGAGTACTTAACATCAGCACCGAGGGCGCGACGCAGTTCCGTGATTTCCGCAACGGACAGGCCGCGGTACTCAGTCAGCACGATAGCGTTGGACTCTTCGACGTCCTGCTTCAGTGCTGCAACAGCTGCAATCTTCTCAGCATTTGCTGCCATGTGTACTCTCGCCTCCTTCCTGGTCTTTGCAATTTTCCGCTCGGCCAAGTGAAGGAGTCTTTTGCGCAAATACAACAAACGCCCCAATCCTCGCACAAGGATGGGGCGCACAATTCTTTTGGCATGTTCTACTTCAACTCCGCCAACTGCGTGGTCAGCAGGTGAAGTCAAACTGCGCAAGCGCTTCCAAGTCCTCCTGCGTGGGCCGCTCACTGTATTCCTACAATGAAACCTTCAATCCGCTTCTTCCAAAGCGAATGACCGACGGTCTTCGGTGAAACTTGAGTACCAACCTCCATCGTCCCAACTCGATGTTGGTACCGATTGGAAGCCGGTCAAACTTCGTGAAGAAACTCTATACCAGACCCAGGCAATTAACCAAATCGCCTATCCAAACCGCGCTGCACCAGGCTCTCCAAAGCGGCCGAACTCCAGGTCCTTCTCACGTTGCTGCACAATCATCTCAAGCTCGGCAAAGTACGCATTCAGGTCGTCGTCGGCAAGCCAGAGCACTTGGTCGGCGTAGTCGAGTACCACGCGCACCATGTCGTCGGGATGTGCGTCCAATCTGGCGGCGTCGAGGATATCCACGGTCAGTGTCAGCGCCACACGCACGACCGGCGGAATCTGCAATGCCAGGCACTGTTGCGCCACGACATTGCGCAGCTCCACGGCTTCCATCCGCGCAATGATGCGCAACAACCGCACTACGACGACCTGCGCCGCCCGAGCTTGCAGAGCTTCCTCCTCACTCATCCCCGGAAGCACCACAGAATCCTGGATATTGCGGCGAAGGACCTCAGCTACGCGCTCGTCCTCCCCTAGCCCCGTCAGTACCTCGCCCAGCAGCGTCTGCCCCGCGATGCGCAGGCAGGGCATGTCATAGGCATCGTCGCCCAACGAGTCGAGATACGAGATGAGCTGCGGTTCAATAATTCCGGAACCGTCGTCGAGCTGCGCCAGGCGATTAATCTCGCCGAGCGCCTCCAGCCCTTCTTCGGGTTCCAAAATCAACGTCATAGTCGCGATTTTAAGCAACAAACTTTGGCTGCGAGTCCATTTTGCCTGGATTAGTTCTTTGGATCAGCAATTCGCTTTACGACGTCTACCGCGCTAGAACCCCCACCGCGCTATCGATATCCCTTATGAGAATGCAAAACCGCCGCCTCACACACTTGGGAAAGTGCGCGTGGCGACGGTTTTAAAGAGCTTGGCTCTGAGTCACTCTCAAGCGACTTGTGAGGAGCTCACTCGCCTATCGGCTGATGCTGATTTAGGCGGTGTAGTCCTTGATCACGCTGGTGTCAACCGGGATGCCCGGGCCGTTGGTAGCGGAGACGGTAATCTTCTTCAGGTACTTACCCTTAGCAGCGGACGGCTTGAGACGCATCAGCTCGTCGATAAGCGCACCGTAGTTCTCGGCCAGCTTCTCGGCGTCGAAGGAAGCCTTACCGATAACAGCCTGCAGGTTTGCAGCCTTGTCAACGCGGAAGGAAATCTTACCGCCCTTGATCTCGGTGACAGCCTTAGCGACATCCGGGGTAACGGTGCCGGTCTTCGGGTTCGGCATCAGACCACGCGGGCCGAGGATACGAGCCACGCGACCAACCTTGGCCATCTGGTCCGGGGTTGCGATCGCAGCATCGAAGTCGGTCCAGCCGCCCTGAATCTTTTCGATCAGTTCCTCGGAACCGACGAAGTCAGCGCCGGCCTCTTCAGCCTTGGTGGCGTTCTCGCCAGCAGCGAAAACAACAACGCGGACGGTCTTACCGGTGCCGTTCGGCAGGGAGACAGTGCCGCGAACCAGCTGGTCGGCCTTGCGCGGGTCAACGCCCAGGCGGATAGCGACGTCGATGGTGGCGTCGTAGTTCTTGGAGGAAGTCTCCTTGACCAGGTTAGCGGCCTCGAGCGGAGAGTAGATGCGGCCGGCGTCGATCTTCTCGGCGGCGGCGCGGTATGCCTTGGAGTTCTTGCTCATGAAAAGTCCAATCTCAATTAAGTGAAATGGTTGGATTGTGGTGTGTAGCGGGCCGAAGCTGGCCCTACCACTTGGTGAAGGTGCAGCTAAACGCTGACGGTTTTACTTAGCGCCCTCGACGGTGATGCCCATGGAGCGAGCGGTACCGGCGATGATGCGTGCACCCATCTCGATGTCGTTGGCGTTCAGGTCCGGCTTCTTCAGCTCGGCGATTTCCTTGCACTGCTCCCAGGTCACGGAACCGACCTTGTTGGTGTGCGGAACGCCCGAACCCTTCTGGATGCCAGCGGCCTTCAGCAGCAGCTTAGCTGCCGGCGGGGTCTTCAGAACGAAGGTGAAGGAGCGGTCTTCGTAGACGGAGATTTCAACCGGGACAACGTTGCCACGCTGGTTCTCAGTTGCTGCGTTGTAAGCCTTGCAGAACTCCATGATGTTGACACCATGGGCACCCAGTGCCGGACCAACCGGCGGAGCCGGGTTAGCCTGACCAGCCTGGATCTGCAGCTTAATAATCGCAGAAAGCTTCTTCTTCGGAGCCATCGGATTAACCTACTTCCTAGTTACCGGGGCACGCCGCCCCGATGAAAAGGCGACTCACCCCGTCCGGATGCCGACGCTTTACGACGACCCTTGCGCCCACAACCATCATGGCCGCTGGCGCTGGTCATCGAGTTGGTGCCAGCCACCGGGGATACGAATTACTTGGCGCATCTGTGCTCAAGGCACAAAAATGCACGCCTGGCTACGTTACCGCAGCGTATGGCGTGCATCAAAATCCGTTACCGGATTGGTTGTTCGAGAGAGCTAGCTGGTGCCTTTGCTCGGCGCTTGGCTTGCTGCCCGGCTTAGTGCGAGGTCCGCTTAGTGCGAGGCCTAGTTCAGCTTCTCGACCTCATCGATGCCCAGCTCGACCGGGGTCTCTCGACCGAAGATGGAAACCAGGGCCTTCATGCGGCCGGTGTCCGGGTCGATCTCGGAGATGGTCGCAGCCACAGATGCGAACGGGCCGGACAGGATGGTGACGGACTCGCCGACCTCGTAGTCGATGGCTACGGCCTTCTTCTCCGCCTGCGGAGCCGCTGCGACAGCCAGCTCACCGTCGGCATTTGCAGCTTCCTCAGCGGCGTCCGCGGTGATGGTCTCCTTCGGCATGAGGAACTTAGCGACCTCGCGAATCTTGACCTTGGACGGCTGACCCTCGCTACCGACGAAGGAAGTAACACCCGGGGTGTCGCGGACGACGGACCAGGACGGGTCATCCAGGCTCATGCGGACCAGAACGTAGCCCGGCAGCAGCTTGCGCTTAACGATCTTCTTCTTGCCGTCGTCCTTGCGCTCTTCGACTTCCTCAACCGGAACGATGACCTCGTGGATCTGCTCATCGACACCCATGGTCTGGGCGCGCATTTCCAGGTTGGTCTTCACCTTGTTCTCGTAGCCGGAGTAGCACTGGATGATGTACCAGTCGCCCGGACGACGCTTGAGCTCACGCTGGAACTCGCGCAGGCGCTTACGGTACTCGGCGTCTGCGTCAGCAGCTGCTTGCGCCTCAGCGTCAGCGGCGGTCTCCTCTGCCGGCGCTGCTTCTGCTGCAGCAGTGTCAGCTGCGGCTGCGTCGGCTGCGGCTGCACCCTCGGCCGGAGCTTCTACCTGAGCCGGTGCGCCCTGCGCATCCTGCTCAGTTGCGGCAGCATCCGCGGACTGGGCGTCGGAGAAAATATTCTGACCATCATTCATGTCGTGCTAACCCCTCTTGTATCTACATCAACGGTTCGCGACATTGGCATCTTCGCTCAAAGAGCCTTAAGAGCCAATATGCCATCCGCAATCACTTCGCACAGCAAGACACCAGCTGCGCTAACGAATAATCCCGCCGTCCGGAACTCGGAGGCGGGATGAAAAGCATCACTGCGAAACAGTATAACCGATTACTTGCCCAACACCGATCGGACACCCAGACCGGCCAGCGTGTCCACACCCCACACGAGAGCGATCATGGCAATCAGGAACAGAATCACGATGATGCTGTAGGTGACCATCTGGCGGCCGGTCGGCCAAATCACCTTGCGCAGCTCGTCAACAACCTGCTTGATGAAAACCAAAGGGTTACGAGTCGAAAGCTCGTTGGTCTCCTTCTCACGCGCAGGCTTCTTCGCCACGGTGGTCTGCGCGCCCGTCGCCTGGCGCTTACCGGACGGGCGAGCCGCCGCCTGGAAAGTCTGGTTTTCCTCAGACACGATGCTCCTTCGCTACTTCGTGCATATGAGACCTAAAGATACTGCACAGTGAAACTCAAACGTGAATTCTCCAAGGGCAAACTCCAGGGATGTTCTCCGGAGCCAAGCCCCCACTGTGCAGAGCAAGTCTGGTTCAGTGCGTAAATTCTAGCCGATTATCCACACTATCGAAGAAATGCCCTTCGTGGGAACCGCAGGCTTCGAGATTCGATTCCACTGCTGGCCTTGCGGCGATACTCACTGACGGCCACTTCACTGCTGCTTCGCTCTAGCTCGGGCTGCAAGCTTGGGCTGCTCGCTCGTGCTGCAAAAACGACGACCCAAACAGACTACGGGCTGCAAATGTGAAACTGTGCGAGTTTATGGCACTTTCAAGCCATTTTTACTTTCAAGCCATTTTTCGAGCCATTTTTGCCATAACCGCAGTCAGTAACTCGCTTTCACCCACCGCCGCCGAATATAAACGAAAAACCCGCCACCCAGACGCATTTTCATACGCCCTGGATGACGGGTACTGGCAGGGGCGACAGGACTCGAACCTGCAACCTGCGGTTTTGGAGACCGCTGCTCTACCAATTGAGCCACGCCCCTTCACCACCAGCAAAAGAACTTTCCAGCCCTTAGCTGACAATGTCCCACCTTACTGCATTGCTGCATAATCAAGGCGGGGTTCGACGAACATCACTGTCCGTAGTAGCGATGGGGGGGATCGAACCCCCGACCTCACGATTATGAGTCGTGCGCTCTCACCATCTGAGCTACATCGCCCCTATTCTCTACCGGACATAAGTCCGTATAAAAGAACAGAGCCCCCTGACAGAATCGAACTGTCGACCTTTTCCTTACCATGGAAACGCTCTGCCGACTGAGCTAAGGGGGCACAGCCTCTTTGTTGTGGATCTTGCGACCCGCTCCGTTGAAGCCTTGAGAAGATTAACCCGATATCGTTTATAAACACAAATCGCCAGTACATCCCATGTTTTTGCACATGCTTATCGACGACATAAACCGCTCCATAACCTACGCCATAGGCCATCACTCCCTACCGCCCTGCAGCCGCAGAACCACAGCACCGCACAGCGAAAAACCCCGCCGATCCGTGATGGGGATCGGCGGGGTGTGCCTGTGCCAGGTAGAAGATTCGAACTTCTGAAGGCGAATGCCGGCGGATTTACAGTCCGCTCCCTTTGGCCGCTCGGGCAACCTGGCGTGCACCTTAAGTGCGTTGACTACCTTACAACACCCCTGCCAGTAAACAACAAATCAGCAGGTCAGCGCCACACAATCCAAACTAGCCGACCCGGTCGATGGTGTAGCGAGACAGCTGGCGCAGCGCCTCGGTGGCGGGCCCCTGGGGCAGGGTGTCGAGTTCGCGGTTGGCGGCGGCGAGGTAGGCGTTGACGTCGTCAAGCGCGCGTGCCCGGCCCTCGGTCTGACCGATCAAAGCAAGGGCACGCTCGACCTCCGCATCGGTGTGCAGCGGCCCGGTGAGCATCTCGCGCAGGGCAAGGCCGACCTCGGAGTCCTCCGCCATGGCGTAGAGGACAGGCAGGGTGAACACGCCCTCTCGCAGGTCGGTGCCGGGGGTTTTCCCGGACTGCTCCGGGTCGGAGAAGATATCGATGATGTCGTCGACGATCTGGAAGATCATGCCGACCGCGGCACCGAGTCGCTGGCAGCTTTCCACCACCTCACGGCTCGCCCCGGCGTGCGTAGCACCCAAGTAGGCGGCGGAGGCGATCAGCACGCCCGTCTTGCCCTCAATTACCTTGAGGTAGTGCTCGATGGGGTCCCCGCCGCGCGCGCCGATGGACTCCAACATCTGGCCCGTGACCAGGTCCTGGAAGGTATCGGCGAAGTGGGCGACGGTGGCGGTGTCGATCTCACTCATGATCCGGGAGGCGTGCGCGAACAGCACGTCGCCCGCCAGGATGGCTACGGTGTTGTCCCAGCGACTGTTGGCGGATTCCACGCCGCGCCGCCGGTCCGCCTCATCCATCACATCGTCGTGATACAGGGTGGCCAGGTGCACCATCTCGGTAATCGCGGCAGCCTTGACCACGTTTTCGGCCTCCGGGTGCGGCCCGAACTCACTGCACAACAGCGCCATGAGCGGGCGGAAGCGCTTGCCGCCGGCGACGGCGAGGTGCGTGACTTTGTCGGTGATGAAGTCTTCGCCTTGTGAGAGCCGCTCGAGCAGTACGCGTTCCACCTCGCCCATCCCGTGCGCGATGCGCTGGTTGAGGGCGTCGTCGCCAAGATCCATGGTGAACGCATGGCTTTGCGACGCGTGGTTGGCGTTGGTCATCGATACCATCCTTTAAGGTTGGGCGAGACGGCCGCCGCGCACCAGTTTTATGGCAGCACGCAGCGACCCACGAGTAGTGCCCTCAACCGTAGTGCAACACGCTCCCTGCGTGTATCAGCGGGGCCGGGGTAGTGCGGGCTGGCAAGCCTGGCACAATGTTGGCCGTGATGGATGTCTTTGATTGCGTTGTCGTCGGCGGGGGCCCTTCGGGTGCGGTCGCGGCGATTGCCGCCCAGCGTGCGGGCTTTTCCACCCTGCTTGTCGACGCCGCCGAGCACGGCCGCGACAAAACCTGCGGCGATGGACTCACCCCACGCGCGGTGCACACGCTGCGCGCGCTCGGCCTCGAAGAGGTACTGCCCGCCTACCGCAACCAGGGACTCAAGCTGCACGGCTACGGCGGGGATGTCACCGCCCCCTGGCCCGACAGCCACTACGGGACATTCGGCTCCGCGAGCCCGCGGAAGCTTTTCGACGCCGCACTCATCGACCAAGCCACCGCCGCCGGCGCGACCGTCTGGACCGGGTGCGCGGCACACGATGCTGACTTTGATGCCCACGGCGCAATCACCGCAGTCCACACCGACCGCGGGCCGGTGCGCACGCGCTGGGTGATCGTGGCGGACGGGGTGCGCTCCCCCTTCGGCAAGCGCCTCGGCCGCACCTGGCACAGGGACCAGGTCTACGGCATCGCCGCCCGCTCCTACTGCTCAAGCCCGCACAGCGAGGAGTCCTGGATGCACTCGCACGTGGAGCTACGCGACCAGGAAGGTGAGGTCCAGCCGGGCTACGGGTGGATCTTCCCGCTTGGCGACGGCACGGTCAACCTCGGCTGCGGTGCCCTTTCTACCGACGCCCGCCCAGCCAAGGTGAACACGAAGAAGCTGCTTGCCCACTACGCTCGCGAGCAGTCCGCCGACTGGGGCTTAGGCGAACCACAAGAGGTCACCTCGGCCCTGTTACCCATGGGCGGTGCGGTTTCCAACGTGGCGGGCCCGAACTGGGCGCTGATCGGCGACGCCGCAGCCTGCGTCAACCCGCTCAACGGCGAGGGCATCGATTACGGGATGGAAACGGCGGTCATGGCGGTCGAGCTACTCGCCGATCGCGCCGACCTCACGCTCGCGTGGCCCTACGTGCTGCGCCGCGCCTACGGCGACGCCTTCGCGCTGGCCCGGACGGCGGCACGCCTTCTGACTTACCCGCAGTTCTTGCCCGCGGCAGGCCCGCTCGCGTTGCGCGGACTCGGCGGGCGCTACCTCATGCCCGCTGCAGCACGGTTGATGGGCAACCTGATTACAGAAGAAGACACCGACCTCGTCGCCCGCGCCTGGCGCGCAGCCGGAAAGATCGCGCCGCGCGGCAGCGCGCTGTGGGATGTAGCTTAACCAGCCCGCGTCGCGCTGTGCAGCGCCACGATCCCGGCACTTAGGTCCTGCCAGCCCGCGTCCTGCCAGCCGTTGCGGTTGATCGCCGCGGCGAGCTCCTCCTGGTCCGGCCAGGCGCGGATGGACTCAGCGAGGTATTCGTAGGCCTCCGCGTTGGAGGAAAAGACCTTGGCTAAAAGCGGCAGCGCGACCGGCAGGTACTCCTTGTAGAAGGTGCGGAAGCCGGGCACGACAGGGGTGGAAAACTCGTTGACTACAAGGCGACCGCCTGGCTTGGTCACGCGCGCCATCTCGCGCAAGCCCGCTTCGAAGTCGTAGACGTTGCGCAGTCCGTAGGAAATGGTGACGGCGTCGAAGGTGGCGTCGGCAAAAGGCAGGTGCATCGCATCGCCCACCACCTTGGGCACGTCGCGGTCACGGCCGGCGGCGAGCATGCCTTGAGAGAAATCGCAGGCGACCACCCAGGCACCCGACTTGGCCAGCTCAACGGTAGAAACCGCGGTGCCCGCGGCCAGGTCAAGCACCTTCTCCCCCGGGGCGAGCTGGAGACGCTCGCGCGTACGACGCCGCCAGTACTTATCCAGCCCAAAGGACAGGACGGTGTTGGTGAGGTCGTATTTTTCGCCCACGCCGTCAAACATGCCGGCGACGTCGAAGGGCTTTTTCTCCAGATCTGCCTTGGCCATAGGAAAGCATTGTACGGCTCCACCCCACTTCCGTGGGTGTTCGCCGGAGCTCTTCTTGCAACTTCGTTCCACCGAAGTTTAAACTTCCCTCTACCAAGACACATCGAAAGAGAAAGACACACCATGATCCGACGGGCACTCGGCGTCTGCGCCGCCCTCCTCCTCGCCTGCGGCGCGACAAGCTGCGCCAACGACCCTTCATCCGGCGATGAACCGGTCGTTTTGACCACTTTCACCGTCATCCAAGACATCGCCGCCAACGTCGCTGGCGAACACCTGCGGGTGGAGTCCATCACCAAACCTGGTGCCGAGATCCACGGGTACGAGCCCACCCCGGGTGACATCGCCAAGGCCTCCGAGGCGGATCTCATCCTGGACAACGGTCTCAACCTGGAGAACTGGTTCGCCCAGTTCGTGGCAGAGCTCGACGTCCCGCACACCGTGGTTTCCGAGGGCATCGAGCCGATCGACATCACCGAGGACGCCTACGCCGGCAAACCCAACCCGCACGCCTGGATGAGCCCGAAGAATGTGCAGACCTACGTGGACAACATCGTCGATGCCTTCAGCGAGCTCGACCCGGAGCACGCCGAGCAGTACGCGGAAAACGGGGAGAGCTACAAGGCGCAGCTGCAGGAAGTCCAGGACGAGATGACGCGCGAACTTTCGGCACTCCCCGAGCAGCAGCGCGCGCTGGTGACCTGCGAGGGCGCGTTTTCCTACCTCGCCCGCGACGCCGGGCTGCAGGAGCAGTACATCTGGCCGGTCAACGCAGAAAACGAGGCGACCCCGCAGCAGATCGCCCGCACCATCGAGTTTGTCAAGCACAACGAAGTGCCCACCGTCTTCTGCGAGTCGACTGTCTCCAACGCGGCCATGCAGCAGGTTGTCGACGCCACGGGTGCCCAGCTCGGCGACACCCTCTACGTCGACTCCCTCTCTCTTGAGGACGGTCCCGTGCCCACCTACCTGGACCTGATCAAGCACGACTCTTCCGCCATCATCGAGGGCCTGACGGGGCAGGCATCATGACGCCCGCGATCAGCGTCGAAGGCGTGACCGTCCGCTACGGCGACGTGGAGGCCCTGCGCGAGGCCAGCGTCGCCATCGCCCCGGGCCGCGCCTGCGGGCTCGTCGGCATGAATGGCTCTGGCAAATCCACCCTGTTCAAGGCGATCATGGGGCTGGTCAAACCCGATACGGGCACAGTGCAGATCAACGGCACGCACCCCGCCGCCGCACGCAAGGCCCAGGTAGTCGCTTACGTCCCGCAAAGCGAAGAGGTGGATTGGCAGTTCCCAATCACCGTGCGCGAAGTCGTCATGACCGGCCGCTACGGCCACATGGGCTTTACACGCCGCCCGCACCGTCGCGATGAGGACGCCGTCAATGAGGCCCTGGAGCGCACGCACCTGACCGACTTCGCCGATCGCCAGATCGGCCAGCTTTCGGGTGGGCAGAAGAAGCGCGCCTTCGTCGCCCGCGGCATTGCGCAGGGCGCGAGCATTATGCTTCTCGACGAGCCGTTCGCGGGCGTCGACAAGCAATCCGAAGCGACGATCACCGCACTGCTGCGCGAACTCGTCGACGAAGGCACCACGCTGTTTGTCTCCACGCACGACTTCGCTGCCCTGCCCGCGCTCGCCGAGGAATCCGTCCTGTTAAATAAGCGCGTGCTCATGCACGCCCCCACCGAGGACGTGCTGCGGCCGGAAAACCTCGCCCGCGGCTTCGGCATGACCCCAACGCACACGGAGGAACACGCATGATGTCACTCTTATTGGATCCGCTGAACTACAGCTTCATGGGCCGGGCGCTGGCCACCGCGCTGACCGCCTCCATCGTCTGCGCGATGCTGTCCTGCTGGCTCGTGCTGGTCGGCTGGTCGCTGATGGGCGACGCGGTCTCCCACGCGGTCCTGCCCGGCGTGGTGCTCTCCTACATCGTGGGCGCACCTTTCGCCGTCGGCGCCGTGCTCTTCGGCTTCCTCGCGGTCGCCCTGATCGGCCTGGTGCGCAACACCTCGCGGGTCAAGGAGGACGCCGCGATCGGCATCGTGTTTACCTCGCTCTTCTCCTTCGGGCTGGTGCTGATCTCGGTCACGCCCTCGCACACGGACCTAAACCACATCATCTTTGGCAACATTTTGGGCGTGTCCCGCGCGGAGATGCTGCAGGTAATCGGTCTTGCCGTGCTCGTGTTTGGCGCGCTGCTACTCAAGCGGCGGGATCTGACGCTCTACGCCTTTGATCCCATCCACGCGCACGCGATCGGGCTGAGCCCGCGCGCACTCGGTGCCGGGCTGCTCGCTCTGCTCGCGCTCACGACGGTGGTGGCGCTGCAGGTCGTGGGCGTGATCCTGGTTGTTGCCATGCTGATCATCCCCGGCGCGACGGCGTACCTGCTCACCGATTCCTTTGGGAAGATGCTGCTTATCGCACCTGCCATGGCCGCCGGCTGCGCGGTGGTGGGCCTGTACTGCAGCTACTACCTGGACACCGCTACCGGGGCGATGATGGTGCTCGCGCAGGCTTGCGTGTTTACGCTCGTGTATCTTTTTGGGCCCCGGGGGCTGGTGCGTGCCCGGGCGCGCTCACGTACACCGCGTCAGTCGCAGCACGCCCCAGCGGAATAGTCACGCCGTCGGCCGCGTTTTGCACCTCCACTGCCCCGGAAAAGGGCGCGCCCTCGGCGACGTGGAGGTGCGAGCCGACGTTCAGGCCATGGGCGTGCAGGAAGCGCAGCAGCTCCGGGTCTTCGTCGGAAATTCGCTCGATGACTACGTCGCTGCCCGGTTCTACCGTGCTCAGGGTGACCGCTTTGGGGGCGTTGATTGAGCCGTCGGCGGCGGGGATCGGATCGCCGTGGGGGTCGCGGGTCGGATGATGCAGCAGCGCCGACACCCGCTCCACTAAGAGGTCGGAGACGGCGTGCTCGAGCTGTTCGGCTTCGTCGTGGACTTCGTCCCAGGAGTAGTCGAGTACTTGCACCAGAAAAGTCTCGATCAGGCGGTGGCGGCGCACCATCTGCAGCGCGTATGCCCTCCCCTGCTCCGTCAGCTGCACGGAGCCGTAGCGTTTGTGCGAGACGAGCTTTTGGTCAGCCAGTTTGCGCACGGTATCGGACACCGTCGACTGCTTGACACCCAGCGCTTTCGCGATCATTGAGGTGGTAGCGGGCTGGTCCGACCACTCTTCAAGCTCCCAGATCGCCTTGAGGTAATCCTGGGTGCTTGCAGACAGGTCCGAGACTGACATAGTCGGCCAGTCTACCCGGCCCTAAGCCCCGCGCGATTTCCGACGCCTCCCCGCCCACTTCGGCAGAGTGATATCGCGCCCGAAGAGGTTGACCACGTTGCTTCGGTAGCCCGCGCGCGCTTCCTCGTAGTAGCCGAGCAGCTGCTCGCACAGCGCGTCCCAGGTCTTATCCGCCACGGATTCGCGGGCGTTGTGCTTGAGTTCGTCCAGCCGGGCGGGGTCGAGCAGGTAGCGAGCGGCGTCGGGAAGTTCCTCGCTGAAAGTGTCGACCTCCAACAGCAGGCCGTTTTCGCCGTCCTGGATCAAGTCGATCGGCCCGCCGGCCTTCGGGCCGATGGTGGGCACGCCCGAGGCCTGCGCTTCCTGGATGGCCTGGCAGAAGGTCTCGAACTCGCCGGTGTGCACGAACAGGTCCAGCGAGGCGTACGCCCGGGCCAACTGCTCACCGGACAGCGCGCCGGTGAAGACAGCCGACGGCATGAGGTGCTCGAGCGCGTCGCGCTCCGGGCCGTCGCCCACGATGACGAGTTGGATGTCCGGGTCCTGCTCCAGCACCGCCAGGCGGCACACGCTCTTCTCGCTGGCCAAGCGGCCGACAAAGCCGACGATCTTCTTACGCCCCGTGGGGTCCCACTGGTGCCGCAGCATGTCCGAGCGCTTGGTCGGATGGAACAGCTCGGCGTCCACGCCGCGGCCCCAACGCTTCACGTTCTTGATGCCGTGGGCCTCCAACTCGCGGATCGCCTCCGAAGACGGCGCGAGGTTGAGCTGGCAGCGGTTGTGGATGTTGCGGGTCCAGTCCCAGGCCAGTGCCGCCACGGCGGAGAGTTGGTATTTGGTGGCAAAGCCCGCCACGTCGGTCTGGTACAGACCGACCGCGGGCACGCCCAGCTGCATCGCGGAAAACGCACCCGCCCCGCCGAGCACGAACGGGCTGGCCAGGTGGATGATGTCCGGGTCAAAGTCCGCGAGCGCCGCGGTGACATTCGTGGTGGGCACGCCGATCGGCAGCGAGTCCACCAGCGGCACGCGCATAGTGGGCACGCGCACGATGGGAAAACCGAGGTAGTCGGCGACTTCTTCCTGGAAGTCGCGCGCGCCCGGGGCGACAATCAGTGCTTCGTGGCCATTGGCCTTCAGGTACTCGAGCACCCGGAGCACCGAGTTGGTTACTCCGTTGATGTTCGGGAGGAATGATTCCGCGACTATTCCGACTCGCATACTTTGCTACCTTCCCATGTCCGTGAGAACACCACTCAACCGCCTGGCAAACTTTGTTATAACTCAACGTGAACGCTGCGGCACCCAGCGGCGCACCGCCAGCCACGCGGCCGCGAACACTATTGTCGCCACCACCGCCACCGAGGCCGCCGGGATCAGCGAGAGTGCCCAGCCGCGCCCCTCCACTTTGACCAGGTTGGGATCGCTCTTCGCGTACGTGACCCAGACCTGCTGCCCTTCCCCCAACCCCGAGGGGTAGAGCAGCCCGCTCGGCGGGGAAAAGTGCCGACCTTCGGCGTCCTGGTACTCAATCGAGGTGCGCATGGCGCTGACCCCGGTTACCGTGGCGATGCCGCGCCCGGGGTCGGCCATAATGCGCGCGTCGTTCATCGCGGCCCCACCGACCATCGCCACCGCGCCCAGCATGGCGGCCAGGTAGAGCCCCAGCACCAGCTGCCCCACGCGCCGCTGCCACTGGATCACTTGGTCAGCCTTTGCGCCAGCGCCCGCCGCGTCGCGCGCGTGGTGTCCACCTCGACAATGGTGATCGGGTTGGGCTGCACTTCCAGCTCGATCAAGGTCTCCAGCAACTCCGGCAGGGTGCCTGCGTGCGCGTAGGCCGCCCCATAGGCCTCGGCCAGCTTTTCGACGCCCGCGTCATGGCTCGTCCCGAACACCCGCTCAAAGTCGCGCGCCACCGACTCCGCGCCGGCCTCCAACGTGTGGAAGATGCCGCCGCCGTTGTCGTTGGCCACCACGATGGTGAGGTTGCCCGGGCGCGGCTCCTCCGGGCCGATGAGCAGGCCGTTGATGTCGTGGAGGAAGGTGAGGTCGCCGACCAGGGCGACGGTGCGCGGAGCGCGGATCTCGTCCGGGTGCAGCGACTGGGTGGCCAGCGCGATGCCCACAGCTTGGGAGAGCGTGCCGTCGATACCGGCCGCTCCGCGCGCGGCATAGGTCGACACGCCGTCGAAAGGCATGCCCACCATGCTCACGTCGCGCACTGGATTGGACGCGCCGACGACGAGCGTGTCGCCCACACCGAGTGTGTCGCACACCGCGGCCGCAACGTGCATGCCTGTCAGCCCGAAGTCGTCCTCCTGCAGCGCATCGCGCACGGTCTGGGCGCCGACCTCGCCCGCGGCCTCGCAGATCTTGATCCAGCTGTCCGTGGGCTGGCCCGTGGCATTGACCCGTGAGCCGCGGCGATCCGGCTGGCCGGTGAAGGTCTCGGTGCGCGAGATCCCGATGACCTCGATGTCCGGGTCCGCCATCAGCGCCATGACGTCGCGGTGCAGGGTGGGGTGCCCCACCACGATGAGCTGCTCCGGCTTGGTCTCCGCGGCGAAGTCGCCACCGTCGTGAGAGATTGCCACCTCACTTTTAGCAAAGAAGCGCGCCGCCAGCGGGTGCACCTGGTGGAAGGGCGCCGGCGCAGTCGGCTCCGCGATGGTGGGCACGTGCTCTAGACCCTGTACGTCCCAGGCCTCGTCGCCGGCAATGACCAAGGTGTTGCGAGTCAGGTCCACATCGACGGCACCGTGGTCGACCCAGGTAGGCGCGGTCTCGAGACGTCCCGGACCGACCCGGCGCGGCTCGCCTACCGGGGCGGGCAGCGTCTCGGGTACGAGCGGGGTGTCGAGCGCGACGTTGATGTGTACCTGGTCAGCGGCAAAGGAGACGGCCTCGGCTTCCTCGCGCGTTGCCACCTGCTGGGTGGCGGCGTAGCGGCCGAAGATGCCGTCTTGCCAAATGGTTTGCGAGGCCCCCGTGCCCACCAGGCGGGCGGGCCGGTCCGCACTGATGATGGCGAGCGGGGTGTGCGACATGTGCGCCTCCACCACGGCGGGTAGTGCGTTGGCTACCGCGGTGCCGGAGGTCATGACGACGCCGACGTGGCGGCGCTGCACGCGGGCGAGCCCTAAGGCGGTGAAGGCCGCCGAGCGCTCGTCGATACGCATGTGCACGCGGATGTCCCGGCGCGCCATGAGTGCGTACGCGAGCGGCGAGTTGCGCGAGCCTGGGCTCATGACCACGTCAGTGACGTTGTCTGCCAGGCGTTGGGCGATGATGCGGGCCAGCTCAAGCGATTCCATGGTGGCCTATTCTAGCCCGCGCCTATTGGCCCTGAAGTAGGCCTTCGGCGCCCTGGCGCAGCTCGTCAAAGATGTCCTGGGCGCTATCGCGCACCTCCTCGGGGACTTCCACCGGCGGTGCCTCGGGCAGCTCGGTGGGAAGTGGCTCCTCGCTGCCTGTGTCGCGAGTGTCCCGGCTGTCGCGGTCGCCGAAGAGCGAGGGCCGCTTCGTGGTGGTTTCGGTGGTGGTGACCGTTGCCGTCTGCGTGTTCGTCACGGTCACCGGGGGTTTCGAAGCCTCGGCAGATGCGCCCCGCCACAGGAAAAACAAGACGATGCCTGCGGCCAGCGCGATGGCAAGTAGGACGCCGAGCACCGTCGCCAGCGTGTTGGAACGCTCTTCCGGCGCGGGCGGCGGGCCGGGTGGGTTCGGCTGCGTGTACTGGGGCTGCTCGTACTGCCCGTAGTCGTAGTACTGCTGATCCTGGTACTGGTCCCGGTAGGGCTGCTGCGGGTACTCCGGCTGCTGCTGCCGTGCTTGCTCGGCGGGATCCGGAAAGTACTGCTTCGGGCGGGGTTTGCGCGGTTCTTCCTCCGGAACGCCAAACTGGCGCGTCTGGTTATCCATGCAGATAGCCTAACGCGCCAGTCGTAGCAGGGTTGTAATCTACAGCACCAGCCCGAAGACGGGGACTGCGAGGAAGTAGGTGGCCAGGGAGATCAGGACCAGTGCGATGGCGTTGAGCCACACGCCGCCCTTGATCATCTCGCCCATGGTGACGTAGCCCGAGGAGTACGCGATCGCGTTCGGCGGGGTTGCCACCGGCAGCATGAAGGCACAGGTTGCGGACAGCGCGACCGGGATGGCCAGCAGCAGGATGTTCATGTCGGTGGCCTCGGTCAGCCCGATGCCCACGGCGACGCCGCCCATGATCGGCAGGAAGGTCGCCGCGGTTGCGGTGTTGGAGGTCAGCTCGGTGAGGATGAGCACCAGCGCGGCGATCGCGAAGATGAGCAGGAATATCGGCAGCACAGCCAGCCCCTTCGCCGCCTCACCGATCCACAGCGACAGGCCGGTGGCGGTGAACATTGCGGACAGGGACAGGCCACCGCCGAAGAGCAGGAGCACGTCCCACGGCATCTCATTCGCGGTCTCCCAGTCCAGCAGGCGCTTGCCGTTCTTCATGCCCGGCACGATGAACATGAGCAGGCCGGCGATGATGCCCACGATGGCGTCGTGGTAGGGGAAGTCCCACCCGTAGTGTTCGCGCGCCAGTGGCAGGAAGACCCACGTCAGGGCTGCAAGTGCGAAGATGACGCCGGCAGCGATCTGCGCGAAGGTCCAGGGGCCGAGCTTGCGGATCTCGTCCTGGATCAGCTCACGACCGCCCGGAATCTGGTCAATCTCCGGCTTGAACACGGTGATCAGTACCAGCCATGCGATGACGGTGAACACGATGGCCACCGGCATACCAACGATCATCCACTGCCCGAAGCCAATGTTGATGTCGTGGGCTTCCTTCATGTAGCCCTGCAGCAGCGCGTTCGGCGGGGTACCGATCAGGGTGCCCAGCGAGCCGATAGAGGCGGAGTAGGCGATGGCGAGCATGAGCGCGGTGGCGAACTTCTTCTGGTTCTGCATCCCGCCGACGGAGTCTGCGGTGAGCATGAGCACCGAGGTGCCGATCGGCAGCATGACCACGGCGGTTGCCGTGTTAGAGACCCACATGGACATGAAGCCGGTGGCCAGCATGAAGCCTAAGATGATGCGCTTTGGGCTGGTGCCGACGATCTTGACCACCACGAGCGCAAGTCGGCGGTGCAGGTTCCAGCGCTGCAGGCCGAGCGCCATGAGGAAGCCACCCATGAACAGGAAGATCGTGGCGGAGGCGTAGGGGGAGGACACCTTGGAGAACTCCGCCACGCCCATGACCGGGAAGATGGCAATGGGCAAAAGCGCCGTCGCTGCCAGCGGGATTGCCTCCGTCATCCACCACACGGCCATAAGCGCGGTGGTTGCTGCAACGACTCGCATCGCCTGTGCGGTGTACTCCGCTTCCGGGTCAGCACCGGAGGACTGGGCGACCGTCTCAGGCGCGTTCGCCGGGAAGATAAACCAAATGAGCGCGGCCAGCGCCACGCCCACAATCAAGCCGATGAGTTGTCGGCGCCATTCGCCTGGTTCTGGGGCTTTGGCCAGATCACCATCCGACAGCGCGGAAGAATCGTGCACAACGGGGGTAGACATGCCCCACCTACTTTCCTACCGTTCCAATACAGCGTTTACAGGGTGTTTGGTGTGATTTTTCACATTCACCTGTACTGAAAATTTTAACGCACCGGGTGTAAAACCAAACATTTGGGCAGTGACTCCCTCGCGTACCCCACACCTGCTACCCCCGGATGTAGGGGATGCAGTCGCGCACCCGCTGGAACCACCACGTTTCGCGTTCGGGTGCCGCACGCAGGCCGTGGAGGCGTTCCGGGTCGGGTGTGGTGCGGCGGACGGCGAGGCGGCCGTCGACAAGCGGGCGCGGCTCGGCCACGTCCTCCGCAAACAGATTTTGCGTGGCCAGGCCGGCCGCGCGCGAGCCGGTGAGCTTCGCCGCGACCAGGCCGGCGTCCATGCCGACCGCCGTATCGAGCGCGCTGGCCACGGTGATGTCCAGACCCAGCTCGCGCGAGATGCGCACCAACGGGCGCACTCCCCCGAGCGGGGCGACCTTGCACACGGCCACGTCTGCCGCGGCCAGCTCGGCGACGCGGTACGGGTCGCTGGCGCGGCGGATCGACTCGTCCGCCGCGATCGGGGTGTCCACGCGCCGGCGCACCTCGGCGAGCTCCTCGGCGCTGCCGCAGGGTTGCTCCACGTACTCCAGCTCCGCGATGCGGGCGAAAGCCGCGATCGCCGCGCAGGCCTCGGCGACGCTCCAGGCGCGGTTGGCGTCCACCCGCAGGCGCGCGTCGGGACGCAGGGTGTGGACGCGGGCAAGGCGGGCGGTGTCGTCGGCAAGCGACTGCCCTGGCTCAGCCACCTTGATCTTGAAGGTGGACACCCCCTGCGGGTAGCGCGCGAGCACCGCCTCGACCTGCTCAACGGGCACGGCGGGGACGGTGCCGTTGACCTCGACTCTGCCTGTGGCTTCGGGCAGGCCCTCGAATGCGGCCTCGATCCCGGCGCGCAGCCAAGCGGCGGATTCTTTCGGCCCGTACTCGATAAAGGGCGCAAACTCGCCCCAGCCGGCGGGGCCGTCGATAAGCAGCGCCTCGCGGGTGGTGATGCCGCGGAATCGCACGGCCATGGGGAGGGCGACGACGTGCGCGCGCTCCAGGATTTCTTCAGCGGTGGGCAACATGCCCTTGACGTTAGCGCCGCCCCAGCACCAGGGCCACCGGCCCTTGCGATGCCTGGCACGCGCCCTTGGCCGGGCAGCCGCCGCAGCCGCCCGCGCAGGAATCCTGCAGGTACTCGCGCTGCAGATGCCCAAGGGCCTCCAGCTTCTCGACGACCGCGTCCACCGTCTCCCGCCGCACCCCTGCCCGCGCGGCGATGTCGGCGCGGCTGACGGCACCGTCCTCGATGGCGGACATGACTGCGCGCATCGGGCTCGCCATTTACAGCACCACCTTGAGGATCTGGAAGGCACCGACCGCCAGCACCCATGCCATGGCGAGCTGCAACACGAAGCCGAAGACGGTCCACTTCAGCCCGATCTCGCGGCGTTGCGCGGCGAGCGTGGCCACGCACGGGGTGTAGGCGAGCAGGAAGAGCATGTAGGCCCACACCGCGGCCGTGGCGTGCCCGCCGGAGGCGGCATCGAAGTCCTCGCGGATGGCGGCCGCCAGCGAGGCGTCGGTGCTCTCGATGGCCGCGGCGGCATCCTCAGTGGTGCTGGTGCCCGCGGTCACCGGCTCGCCCAGCCCGTAGGTCTGCGCCCAGCTGGAGATCACGGCCTCCTTGGCCACGAACCCGGTGATCAGGGGGCCGGCGAGCGACCAGGAGTCGAAGCCCGCGGGCGCGAAGACTGGGGCGATGGTCTCGGAGACCGCGCCGTAGACCGACTCCTGGGGCGCGACCTCGCCGAAAGCGGGCGCGTCGTCGGCGGCGAAGTTCGCGGGCGTGGACTGCAGCGCCCACACCGCGACCACGGTGATCACGATGATCTTGCCCGCAGTTTCCAAGAAGCCACGGAGGCGCACCCACATCACGCTCAGCGCCAGGCGCGCGCCCGGCAGCTGGTAGGCGGGCAGGTCGATGACCAGCGGGGCGGCACCCATCGTCGCCCACAGGATGCGGCGCAGCACGATGCCGGTGCACACCACCAGCGCGATAGAGATCAGGTACATCAGGAAAACGACCGAGCCCGCGTGCTCCGGGAAGAAGGTCGCCGCCAGCATCACGTACACGGTCAGCCGGGCCGAGCAGGAGGTAAAGGGCACGAGCAGCGCGGTGAGCAGCCGGTGGCGCTTATCCCCCAGCACGCGCGTCGCGGAAATGGCGGGCACGTTGCACCCAAAGCCCACGATCAGCGGGATGAACGCCTTGCCCGGCAGCCCCATCGCGCGCATCACACGGTCGGCCACCACGGCCGCGCGCGCCATGTAGCCGGAGTCCTCCAGCACCGCCAGGCACAAAAACATCAGCGCCATGAGCGGGGCGAAGGTGAGCACCATGCCCACGCCGCCGATCAGCCCGTCGACTACCAGACCCTGCAGCCAGCCGATATCGGGCAAAAGGCTCGCGGCCACACCCGAGACGGGCCCCGTAAAGAAGGCCTCGAGCCCATCCTGCAGCGGCGCGGCCACCGTGGTGGTGATCTGGAAGACCAGCCACATCGCGGCGAGGAAGATCAGCGGCCCGGCGACCGGGTGCAGCACGAGTTTGTCGATGCGCTCGCTTGCGGTCTCGCGCGGCTCGCCGCCAAGCTTGGCGCGCTCGAGCGCCGCATCGACCCACGCGAAGCGGGCGTCTGCCAGGGCAAACTCATCGTCTTCCGTCGTGGGTCGCAGGGTGTACGCGGGCAGGGCCAATTGCTTCTCGACGCTTTCCCGCAACCTCCCCACTTCCCGTTTCCGCGGATCCACCGCCACCACCGGCACACCGAGCGCGGCCTGCAACGCTTCCGGGTCCACCGGCACGCCTGCGGCGTTGGCCACGTCCATCTTGGTCAGCGCGACGACGATGCGGTACTCCACTTCCGCCAGCTGCGCGACCATGTAGAGCCCGCGCGCGATGTTGGAGGCGTCCACCGCCACCACGACCAGGTCGGGACGCTCGGCTGCGGGACGCTCCAGGAGCAGCTCGCGGGTGAGCTCCTCGTCGGGGCTTTGCGGGTCGAGCGAGTACGCGCCCGGGAAGTCGATGACGTTAAAGGCCTCGCTCTCGTGCTTCCACACGCCGCGCGAGACCTCCACGGAGGTGCCCGGCCAGTTGCCCGTCTTCACCTTCGCGCCGGTCAGCGCGTTAAAGAGGGTGGACTTGCCCGCGTTCGGCGCGCCGATGAGCGCGACCGTGGGCTGGCCTGTCACCGTGCCGTTGGGGGCGGGCGCGCAGCAGGAGGGCACGGTGTGCAGCTCGCTCATCGGGCTTCAACCTCGATCTGGCGCAGCGCCTCGGTGCCGAGCGCGTAGCGGGTGCTGCCAAGTTTGACCACGCGGCCACCGCCGGAGGTCTTTTGCGCGATGGTGACTTGCGCGCCGGGGCGCAGGCCCAGCTCGCTGAGTCGGCGGGTTGCTTGAGGGGCAGCGTTGACGGCGCAGATGGTGGCGCATTGGCCGACGTGGACGTCGCAAAGCTGGCACAGCGTGGGGGTTGCGGTGATGGTCTGGGATCTCATAGTTCTATTTAACTCCCCCATGGTTTAGGTAAGCAATACCTAACCCGAATACGGGGGTAGGTAGGCTCTACCCCATGAGTTACACCACTGACCAGCCCTTCGACCCCACCCAGTGGCGCAGCGTTGAAGGCTTCGACTTCACCGACATCACCTACCACCGCCACGTGGGCGAAACGCGCGCCGACGGCATCGTGCGCATCGCCTTCGACCGCCCCGAAGTGCGCAACGCGTTTCGCCCCCACACGGTCGACGAGCTCTACCAAGCGCTCGACCACGCCCGGCGCGATCCTTCCGTGGGCGTAATCCTGCTGACCGGCAACGGGCCGAGCGAGAAGGACGGCGGCTGGGCCTTCTGCTCCGGCGGCGACCAGCGCATCCGCGGCCGCTCCGGCTACCAGTACGCGGGCGGCGAGACCGCCGAGACGGTGGACACTGCGCGTGTGAAAGCGGAGGGCGGGCGCCTGCACATCCTCGAGGTGCAGCGTCTGATCCGCACGATGCCGAAGGTAGTCATCGCGGTGGTGAACGGCTGGGCGGCCGGTGGAGGACACTCGCTGCACGTGGTGTGCGATTTGACCATCGCCTCGCGCGAGGAGGCGCGCTTCAAGCAGACGGATGCCGACGTCGGCTCCTTCGACGCCGGCTACGGGTCTGCGTATTTGGCCAAGATGGTGGGCCAGAAGTTCGCCCGCGAGATCTTCTTCCTCGGGCGTACCTACTCCGCCGAGGACATGCAGCGCATAGGCGCGGTGAACATCGTGGCCTCGCATGACGCTTTGGAAGAAGAGGCTATCCAGGTCGCTCGCGAGATCAACGGCAAGTCGCCCACCGCGCAGCGCATGCTGAAGTTCGCCTTCAACCTTGTCGACGACGGGCTGATGGGCCAACAAGTCTTCGCCGGCGAAGCCACGCGCCTGGCCTACATGACCGACGAGGCCGTCGAGGGCCGCGACTCGTTTTTGGAAAAGCGCGATCCGCGCTGGGACGAGTTCCCGTTCTACTACTAGGGGTGTGAAGGAACGTTTAAGGCGTTGTGGTGGGGGCGTATGCCCTCAGTCCTGCGTCGTAAGTCCAGATCTCACAGTCAATCTGCAACCGATTCTGGTACATACTTGCTTCAACCAGGATCGACAGATCGCCCCCACCAACTCGCTCTTGGGCAAGGTCGTACCAGGTTCTTTGGGAATTGGCACCGCCAAGGAAAGAGCGGAGAAACGACTCGCCCCACTCGAAGTCGTGTAGCACCCACGGCGCTTCACGTTCGCAAACGCTCTCAAGCATTTTGCCGAATCGCTGAGCGACCTCACGTCGCATATCACCGTTTTTGATCTGGGCGATGTGGTTCCCCGTCTCGATGACCGTCGTCACCGGTAGCACGAACTGAACCGAATTATCCTCCTGGAGTGCTAAAAAGTCCTGTTGCGCTTTCTCCATGTCCTGGCTTTTGCCAGGTACGCTCAAGAGGTTGCTCAGCACACTGGTATCGATAAAGATCGCACGTCGGGACATCTCAGGCCCCGCTTTTAATACCGAATAGCGCATTCAGATCCGCGAAGCGCGTTTCCGTCGACGAGTCATCGATGAGCTTGCCATCTGAAACTGCCTTGCCAAGAGATTGCTTTGACAGTTCTCGCGTGTAGTCCGGCAGATCCTGCAGCTGGCTCACATGACTGTGCCCCGTCTGTTCATCGCGGAAGCAGACGAGCACGCTGTCATTGAATCGTCCCTCGATGCCGTCAAGAATCGCCGTACTGTGCGTAGTTACGAGACACTGCGTCCCCTTCTCTGCCACCGCTGCCTCGAGTAGTGAGATGATTCGCTGCGCCTGCGAGGGATGCAGGCCGTTCTCAATCTCCTCGATAACCAGCTGTACAGCCGGGCTCGGCCCGCTTCCAACTACGACTCCTGGCAAGTTCACATCCAGGTTGTCCGTCGGAGACTTCAGTGCTGTCGCAATAGCGAGAAAACGCAGCAACCCGTCGCTCATTTCTCTGGCGGGTGTCCGCCCCGAAGCTTTTTCAGTCAGGGCGAGCATCACATCTCCCAGATCGGAACTGGAGAAGCTCAATCCCTGAATATTCTTGCCGGCAACGTCACTGACGAGCTGCTCGATTTCCGCAAATGTCTCGGGCGTACTCTGCTGAACCTGCAGGAGCGTCGCCGAAAGATTCTCACCGGTCCTTCTCAACTCATCGTTCCCTTTAGGAACGTAGTTTCGCATCAGAGAAGGAACTGGATCGAGATGGTACACAGACTGCAGCACCCCCCGCACAGTCTCTGCCGCTTCAATGACCGATTTCTCGGCCCGGTTGGAACCAGGCAGAGTTTGCAGGATTTGTACGAGGATCAGCCTTGTATCGCGGAAATGGAAGCTCGGATCTGCGCCTCGTTTACCACTGAAAACCTCTGCGGTAATAAACGCAGCAGCGTTTTCTTGCTTCTTCGTCTGAAACAAACTTGCATGAGGTGATTTGGTACCGCTTTTCACGCTCAGGCCCGGCCCCGTCAACTTCTCAGAAAGCAGACGAAGTTCGGGCTCCACCTGGACTTCGACATCATAAACGTACTGGTCCTTTGTCGCAGGATTCACCACTGTACAGCCAATAGAGAAGCGCTTTGCCCCATGCGGCGCACAACCCCGGGAGCCTCCGCGTACTGGCCCTCGAATGGACCCAGCCCCGTCCAGTGCCTCGACCATGTCTAGGCCCGTCGCAAGTCGGGCAAGCACTTCAAGCCCATCCAGCACGTTTGATTTGCCAGAACTATTCAGCCCTGTCAGAAACGTCACAGGCCGGATAGGCACCACGGCGTCATGGAATGACTTGAAAGCGCCTAGACGGAGCTCACTAAGATGCGCCGCACCTGCACTCAATGTCCAGCCTCCTTCGCTCAGACTATTTCCGTTAAAAGCATAGTGGAGTCGGTCTTCAAAAATTCGCCAACTCGGCGTAGCTGCAATAAGTCAGGGCCCGCCCCAGTCGGTGCCGGTCAGCTCTTCAGTGCGGGCGGTGTCCAGGACGACAGCGGATTGTTCGACGCACGCACGTCGACCCGGTAGGGGGTGGAAGAAGGCCAGACCTGCGCGGCGGCAACCTGGTCGGCAAGAGGCTTGGATATTTCTTGCGCGTCGACAGTGAGCACATCAGTCGAGGAGCGCACTCCACGGTGAGCGCTGCGTTTCCACAGCGTTCGATGTCGCCGAAGGCTCCGGCGTCGCCGCGTTTGTTGGTGCTGCCATGTCACATTCTCTCGGTTCCCGCGGACTAAACATTCGCTGTTTTCCCTGCTCTCCCCTACCCGCACGTCCATTCGCTTTATGACTCGCCGAGTCATAAAGACCCGTAAGCCCCCTGCTACGCTCATCCCCGTGACTCACCGCCTGGAGATCCTGCCCGTCGACCCCGCAAACCCGCTGGCGATTATGCCCGCCCTCGAGGAAGCGCTCACCGGCCAGCGCGCGCTTTTGCCCGTGCCCGCCGACGACCCGACGCGCGCGGACCTGCTGCGCAACACGCAGGGCATAGGCCAGCCTATCGACGATGACGTAGCCCTCGTCGTCGCCACCTCCGGGTCCACGGGCCGCCCCAAGGGCGCGATGCTTTCGCCTACGAACCTCATTTCCAGCGCGGATGCGACCCACCAGGCACTCGGCGGCCAGGGCCAGTGGCTGCTTTCCATGCCCGCCGCCTACATCGCCGGGATCCAGGTGCTGGTGCGCAGCATGGTCGCCGGCGTCGAGCCCGCCTACCTGGATCTTTCCCGCGGCTTCAGCATCAACGAGTTCGCCGAGCGCGCCGAGGAGCTCGCTGCCACCGGCGAGCGCTGCTACACCGCCATCTCGCCCCACCAGCTGGCCAAGGCCACCTCGACGTTGCAGGGCATCGATGCTTTACGACGCTTCACCGCCGTCCTCGTCGGCGGCGCCGCCACCAACCCACGCCTCCTGGACTCCGCGCGCAAGCTGCGCATCAACGTGGTGACCACCTACGGCTCGTCGGAAACCGCGGGCGGCTGCGTCTACGACGGCGTGCCCATCGCGGGCGCGCGCGTGCGCGTTGACAGCGGCCGCATTATCCTTGGCGGCCCGATGGTGGCCAAGGGCTACCGCGGCCGCGTGGAGCCGAACCCCTTTACCACTGACGCCGACGGCCGGCAGTGGTTCACCACCTCGGACGCGGGCCGCATCGAAGACGGCGTGCTTACCGTGGAAGGCCGCCTGGACAACGTGATTTCCTCCGGGGGCTTCAAGCTGCAACCGGAGGTGCTCGAGCACTTCCTACTTGCCCAGCCCGGCGTGACCGGTGCCTGCGTCGTCGGTGTGCCCGATGAGCGCTTCGGCCAGCGCATTTGCGCCGCCTACACCGGCTCCGCGTCAGTCGCCGAACTGATGGACGCGTTCGAGGACCTTCCCCGCTGGCAGGTGCCAAAGGAGCTGCGCCCCATCCCCGCACTCCCCCAGCTCGGCCCGGGCAAGGTGGACCGCGCCGCGGTGGCGGAGCTCTTCGCCGCGCGCTAGTCTTCTCCGCGTTTACGCTCTCGCAACACGGAGTCCTTCACACTTTGGGTTGTACATACCCATCCCCTTAAACCAAGGAGGACACCATGAAACGTCTCACCGCTTGCGTCGCCGCATCCGCCATCGCGCTTTCCACGTTCGCCGCGCCCGCGCACGCCGCCACCGTCGCCCAGAAGGACAAGGACGGCACCTGCGCGGTCGCGCTCACCGCCGGCGAGAAGCAGTTCATCTCCACGCTTTTCGACGAGTCCAAGGCCATCGGCGAGCACGAGCAGGTCCGCGATTTCATCGCCGCGGTCGAGGCGGTCTACCCCGGCGTCGTCGCGGAAAACGAGAAGGCGCTCAAGGGCGAGGAAGCTGACCTGACCAAGGTGCTGCCCGCCGAGCTCGCTGAGAAGTACGCGAGCGCGCAGAAGACGCTGAAGGAAACCCAGCCGACGACAGAGCGCACGCTCGAGGACATCAACACGGATTCCTGGCACGTCGGCCCTGACACGAAGCCCCTCGAGCTGCCATTCGCCGTAGCGAAGAGCGACGCGAAGTTGTACGACGCCTGGTCCGCTACGCCTGCCGGGAAGGTCGCTGTCAAGCAGATGCAGCTTAGCGACGCCGACGTCGCCGCTGCCGCCGCCTGTGCCAAGGGCACCCAGACGAATGTGGAATACCCCACCGCGAAGCCGGATCTGAACGTTCCAGCCATCATCGGTGGGGTCGTCGCAGCGCTGTTGGCGCTGCTCGGGCTGCTTGCCCTGCCACAGCTCGGCCTGAAGCTGCCGAAGCTGCCGATGCTGGGCAAGTAAGTAGCGCTTAGAGCTTGGCGATCGGGCCGAGCACCCTATCTACCTGCTGCGGCAGCAGCAGGGCGATCAGGGACAGCAGGCCCGCCAGGCCCGCGATGGTCAGCAACGCGATCAGCCACGGCGACTCGGCAGAGGAGCCAGTGGTGGTACCCGGCTGCTCGTCGACCTGCTGCATCTTGTTCTCGAAGGTGAGGTCGTGGTTGATCGGGTCGATGCCGAGGGCGTTCAGGCTGGCGAAGAAGAGGTCAGTCTGGTCGATCTGGCCGGTCAGGTTGGCCGCACCCGGGCCGGAAGCTGCGACGCGCAGCTGGGCACCGGTGTGCTGCTGGCCGCCGAGGGCGTCCTCGTCCTCGTTGGTCTTAGAGGTGGCGAAGTTGACCGCCATGGTGGAACCTTCGACCGTGGTCAGCTGGGTCACGCGGCCAGCGGTGTTGCTGTCCTCGTAGGTGATCTGCGCGGTGTGCGCGTGATCTGCGGTCGCGACGATGAGGGTTTCCTCACCGGTCTTCTCCACCCACTGCTGCACGGCCTGGACGGCCTCGTCGAGCTGGCCAACCTCGCCGATCAGGCCGCAGGCGTCTGCGTCGTGGTCGGCCTTATCCGGGGAGGCGGACTCGACCTGGAGCAGGAAGCCCTTGTCATTCTGCAGCAGCTCCAGCGCCTTGGTGGTCATGTCTGCCAGACGCGGGGTCTCCGCGGTGAACTCCGGGTTTGCCACACACGTCGCCGGAGCCATGTCGCCGCCGTCGGTGGTCGGGATGGACTGGTTCAGCGTACGCGGCATGTTGCCCTCGGAGAACAGGCCCAGCACCGGCTTTTCTGCGTCCGCCTTGTCAACGGCGTTGAGCTCGGAAAGATTGGTCGCGACCTGGTAGCCGTTGTCCTTCGCGTTCTCCAGCACCGTCTTGCCTGCGGTCCAGGTGTTGCCGTCCTCGCCCCACTGGCCGCCCTGCACGACCTCGGTGTTGAAGTACTTCATGCCGCCGCCGAGAGTGACGTCGGCGCGCAGGTCGACGATCTGCTCCGAGATGGAGCCGAGGCCGCCGTTTTCGCGCAGTTGCTCGCCCTGCGCCACCTTCTTATCACCGGACGGCGCGTAGTAGGAGCGATCAAGCGCGTGTGCGGCAAAGGCCGCCGGGGTGGCGTCCTGGATCTCCGCAGTGGAGACGTTACCGATCTTCATGCCCTTCGCCTTGGCCAGCTCGCCGAGGGTAGCAACCGGCTTGCCCTTGCTATCGACGCTAATCGCGCCGTTGTAGGCCTTCACGCCAGAGTTCCAGGCGGTGCCGGTCGCGGCGGAATCCGGGACGTAGTTCGGCAGGCCGGTCTCCTTGTCCAGGGAGAAGGTGGTCAGGTAGCCGGTGTAGTCCAGGTTGTCCAGGCCGTCGAAGCGGCCCGCGGAACCCTTCAAGTAGTTGCGGGCGGCGGTGATTTCGGAGTCGCCCGTACCGTCGCCAATCAGCAGCACGACGTTCTTCGCCTTCGCGTTATCGATGCCCTGACCGGCGGTGCCGAACTGGGCGCAGTCGCCGACCTTCGGTGCGGCACCTTCAGAGACGAGGTAGCACAGCTGGTCCCCCGGCTTCACCTTGGAGCGGGTAGCCAGCGACATGACCTTGTTACCCCTGTTGATCTCCCACGGATCCTGACCGCCCTCGGTGCCGCCGTTGAGGCCGAGCGCGTTGGCCATGACGTAGAAAGCGTCAGTCTGGTCGAGCTGACCGTTGACGTTCTCGGAGCCCGGGCCGAAGCCAGCGATGCGCACCTGGGTGCCGGTGTGCATCATCGACTTGGTCTCCAGGTCGCCGCTTTCATTGATGGACCACGGCTGGGTGCCGAAGCCGACGGACATCACCGCGCCGCCATCCTTCTGCGACTTCAGACGGGTCACTGCGGATACCGACGGACGGCCGTCCGGCACGATCTCTGCGGTGTGCGCGTGGTCAGCCGTGACCACGATGAGCGTGTTCTTGTCCTTCTTGGCAAAGTCGAGGGCTTCCTTGATGACCTCGTCGATCTGCTCGGTCTCACCGATCATGCCGCAGGCGTCAGCGTCGTGATCCGCCTTGTCGATGGATGCGGACTCCACCTGGAGGAAGAAGCCCTTGTCGGACGAGGGGTCGTCGAGAAGCTCGATTGCCTTCTTCGTCATCTCCGCTGCCGTAGGCTCGTTACCGGTGTCCTGCGGGGTGCAGGTCTCCGGCTCCTTGTCGGTGGCGTTGCCCGGGACGGTCTGCTCGTAGCGGCGGGTCATGTTGCCGTCGTTGAACAGGCCGAGAACCGGCGCGTCCTGGTTAGCCACGGTGACCGCGTCGAGGCCAGCCTTGTCATCGACGATGGTGTAGCCCTTGGCCTCCGCGTTCTCGCGCACAGTCTTGCCGGCTTCCCACTCCGCGCCGCCGTCGTGCTTCTCGGTGAGGAAGGGGTTACGGTTCTCGCCGCCCGCCTGCACCTCGGTGTCGAAGTACTTGCGGCCGCCGCCAAGGGTGAGGTCCGCGCGGGTGTCGATGATCTGCTCGGAGATCGAGCCCAGGCCGCCGTTCTCACGCGCCTCCTTGCCTTGCACGACCTTCTTCTCGCCCGACGGCGCGTAGTAGCCGCGCTGGGAAATGTGCGAGTGCATCGCGCTCGGCGTGGCGTCCTGGATCTCGGCGGTGGAGACGTTGCCGGTGCGCATGCCGGCGTTCTTCGCCATCTCAATCAGATTCTCGTGCGGTGTGCCCGCCACGTCGACAGAGAGCGCACCGTTGTAGGTCTTCGCGCCGGTGGACCAGCCGGTGGCGGACGCCGCCGAGTCGGTCACGTACTGGCGCTTGCCCTCCTGGGAGACGGCGAAGGTGGTGTACGCACCCGAAGCGGTCAGCTCGTCCAGGCCCTCGAAGCGGCCGTTCGCACCCTTGAGGTAGTTACGCGCTGCGGTGATCTCCTGGTGGCCCATGCCATCGCCCAGGATGAAGATCACGTTGCGGGCCTGGGCGTCGGTGTTGCCCTGCCCGCCCTTGCCAAACTGGGTGCAATCCCCCGGCTGCGGGACGTGCACCAAGTTGCCTTCGGCGTCAAGGGTCACACAGGACTCTTTGCCGTTAAAGTTCTGCTCCGCCGGCGCGGCGGAGGCTGTGGGGAGACTCGCCAGAGCCAGCGCGGAAGCGCTGACCACGGCGGTCAGAGTTTTAAACGGAATACGCATGTGGGGTTCCTTCACATGAAAAGCCAAGAAAATTGGATGGTTGTTCAACCGCCACACACCATAAATCCAGCAAATTTCCAATACGGAAAACCCAGATGAACTTTAGGTGACTACAAAACGTAGTTAAGGGCGCTACCCGAGTAGCCGGGTAGCGCCCTTAACTTGTGCTTAGCGCGGATTACTTCTGCTCGGAAGAGCCTTCCTTTTCAGAAGAGGTCTTGCCCTCTGCCGAAGAACCCAACACGGTCAAGCCGTTGTCAAAGCCCTCCTCGCGGCAGGCCTGCGCAATGAGCACACCGGTCAGGCTGAGCGCGGCGATGGCACCAAGCGCGATGCCCAGCGGCTGCAGCTGCTCGCCGTAGCCAGCGAACTGACGGTTGATGGCGTCGGCCTGTGCCTGCAGTTCGCGCATCCACTCGGGCTGCTCAACGTTGTGGCCGTGGCCACCGCGGCCGAAGCTGTTGTCTGGCAGGGAGTCCTGCACGCGGCGGTTGAGCTGGCCAACTGCCTGCTGAATCTGCGGGCCGAACGCCTCGTTCACGCCGTAGCCAACGCCGGCCAGCAGGCCGATCGGCAGCAGCCACAGGATCGGGCTGTTTGCCGCAAAGGCGTTGGCCACGCAGCGCTTCGCCTTCTCAGACGAGCTCTTGGAAGGATCCTGCGGATCAGCCGGAACATTCGGCTCCGTCGGCTCAGTCGGTTCCGTCTTCTTCGTGCCGACCTTGATGATGAGCTTCTGCGCAGGAACCTCGACGACGCTGCCGTTCTCCCCGTGGATACGCTCACCAGGCTTACCGGGCTGCACAACCTCGTGCTTACCCGACTCCAGGTTCGGATCCTCTACGACCTCGTAGTCGTAGGCAAGCTCTTCGGTCCAGCTGGTGCCCTTCGGCGGCTTGCTGCCAACGCGGACAACGCGCTCGACCGGCTGCTCCACCAGTTCGGCGACGGGCTTGCCGTCAACGATCTTGATGACGTACTTGCCGTCCTTACCTGCAACGTCCTCAACCTCTTCGCCCGGCTCCAGGTTCGGATCGAAAACTACCTTGGTGGTGTACCGGACCTCAATCTCGATGCCCTCGTCAGGGGTCGGCGTAGGATCCTCCGGCTCACCGGCAGGATTCTTCGTGCCAATGAGGATGACGTGATCCTGCTTCTCAATCAGGGTCTCTTCCGAGCCATCGGCCTTGTGGTGCACCAGGCCCGGCTTGCCCTCCTGCTCGACCTCGTGCTGGCCAACCTCAAGAGTCGGGTCAAGTTTGACCTTCACCTCGAACGGGATGCGCTCGTTCCACTCGACATCATCAGCCGGCTTGGTGCCGACGCGGACGATCCGCTGAATCGGTTCCTTGGTCGTCTTTGCGGAAGGCTCACCATTTTCAACGGTCACCTCGATCTTGCCGTTTTCACCCTCCTGCTCCACGATCTCCTCGCCCGGCTTGAGCGTCTCGTCGTAGATGAACCTCGTGGTAAACGGCAGCTCGACCTCCTTCGGAGGCAGCGACGGTGCTGGCGTCGGATCCTCCGGCTGTTCCGGCTCGTCGGTAGGCGGCGTCGGCTGCTCCACCTTCTTGGTGCCGATGCGGATCACCGCGTTCTTCGGCTCCTTGGTGCGCTCGGTTGTCACCTCAGGCTCACCGGACGGCTTGCCGTTGACAAGCTTCTGCGTGGTGGTGACGACCTCCTCGCCGAATTCGCCGTGCTCGACGACCTGCTTACCCTCCTCGAGGTCCGGATCCTCGACGATCTTGGTCTCGAAGTCGACCGAGCGGGTCGTCTTGGACACCAGCTCGTCGTCCTCGAGGCCCGGGCCGTACTCGATGATGCGCGGAGTCGGCTCAGTACGAGACGATTCCTCAGTCTTTGCAGCTTCACCGCTGGTACCCGTGAAGGTGGCCGTATAGGTTGCCTCGCCGTCCTTACCTTCCTGGACGACCCTGACCTCACCCGGAGCAAGGTCCGGGTTCGCGCGCAGCTCGGTCGGGTACGGGACCGGCCCCTTCCACTCCACCTTGTCGGACGCAGTTGCCTGCTTGGTACCGACCTTGATCACCTGAGTGACCGGCTCAGCGCTGGTCGTCTCACCACGCGTGGCCTCGACAACCTTGCTGTTCTCAATCTTCTGGGTGATCTTGGTGATCTGCTCACCAGGCTTGCCCTCGGTGACGACCTTGTACTCGCCGACAGGAATCTCCGGGTCGTACTCAATCCGGGTGTCGAACGGGATCGGCAGCTTCTCTTCCAGCTCGTACGTGCCGTCGGTCATGGAACCCACACGGACGATCTGCTTCTTCGGTGGCTTGGTTTCCTCGATGGTGATGTTCGGCTCGCCGTCCGGCTTGCCGTCGACGATCTTCTGGGTCGAGGTGATCAGCTCTTCACCGTTCTCACCCTCCTGCTCAACCTTTGTCTGCCCAACCGGCACCGTGTTGTCCACGATGAACTCGGTCTCGTAGTTGACCTCGCGGGTCTTTGTCGACGTCAGCGTCTGGTCGGGAGTGGTCGGACCGTACTCGATGATCTCGTTGACCGGATCCTTGGTCTGCTCCTCCTTAGGGGTCACCGAAGAATCGTCGCCCTTGGAGGCGAAGTTGCCCGTGTAGGTCTTCTCACCCGGCTCGCCCTTCTGGACGACCTTGACCTCACCCGGCTTCAGTGCCGGGTTCGGACGGGTCTCGACCTCGAACGGAACCGGCGCCTTCCACTCGACCTTCTCGGAGGTCTCGGACGGCTTGGTGCCGACCTTGATCACCTGATCGACAGGCTGCTCGGTGATCTTCTCCTCAACGGTGGCCTCGCCATCCGGCTGGGAGTTGGTCACCTTCTGGGTCACCGTGGTGGTCTTCTTACCCGGCTTGCCCTCGGTGACGACCTCGGAGGTACCAGCAGGCAGGTTCGGGTCGAATTCAATCTTCACGCCGAAAGGAACCTCAGACTCAACGGTCTTCTTGGTCTCACCGGTGGTCTTGGTGCCAACGCGGATCTTGGCCTTCTTCGGGGCCTTTGTCTGCTCAGAGGTCACGGTCGGCTCGCCGGACGGCTTACCATCGACGATCTTCTGGGTAGAGGTCACAACCTCGGTACCAAGCTCGCCCTGCTCATCGACGACCTGCTCACCCTCCTTAAGGGTGTTGTCGAAGACAATCTCGGTCTCGAATGGAACAGGCTTCTCAACCTTGGTCACCACAGAGGTGTCCTCAGCCGCCGGACCATACTCAATGACCTGGTTAACCGGATCCTTGGTCTGCTTCTCTTCAGGCTTCACGGAAGCCTGGTCGCCCTTGG
>OJLY01000173.1_pt1 | contig 50694 bp, 44 predicted proteins | sample 1597031 | NCBI WGS metagenome assembly OJLY01 (sample SAMEA3904673, study PRJEB24821) | metagenome | biome: Builtin; feature: hospital; material: surface | place: USA | collected 2013-06-03
TCCGTGTCCAATAAGTCATTAGACTCCGTGTCCAAAAACTCTATAGACATAACACCAAAACCCCAGGTCGCGGAAAACCGCCAACCTCAAACGGAGCTAGCTCCATTTAGACCAACGCATCTAGACCCGCGCTGCGCGCTCGGCGAGCACCCGCCCCGTCGGCGTGTCGCACGCAGCCAGCTCGGCCGGAGTACCAGAAGCAACAATTTCGCCGCCTTCGGCACCCGCGCCCGGGCCCATTTCGATGATCCGGTCGGCCTGCGCGAGCACCGAGGTGTCGTGTTCGACCACGATGACGGTCTGGCCTGCGTCGACGAGGCTATTGAGCTCGGTGACCAGCAGCGCAACGTCGGCGGGGTGCAGGCCGGTGGTCGGCTCGTCGAGCAGGTAGACGGTGTGGCCGCGGCGCGAGTTGCGGGAGCGCTGCAGCTCGGTGGCCAGCTTGATGCGCTGCGCCTCGCCTCCGGAGAGTTCCGGCGCGCCCTGGCCGAGTCGCAGGTAGCCCAGCCCCACCGCCTGCAGGGTCTCCACCGCGCGCAGGATCTTCGGCTCCTCGGCGAACACATCCGCGGCCTCGTCGACCGTAAGCTCCAGTACGTCGGCGATGGTGCGGCCCTCCCAGGTCACCTCGAGGGTCTCGTCGTTGTAGCGCGCGCCGCCGCAGTCCGGGCAGGTGGTGTAGGAGCCGGGTAGGAACACCAGCTCGACCTCGATCTTGCCCGCACCGCCGCAGGTCGGGCACTGGCCTTGCTTTACGTTGTAGGAAAAGCGCGAGACGGTCCACTTGCGCCGCTTCGCTTCGGAAGTGCCGGCGAAGAGTTTGCGCACACCGTCGAACAGCCCGGTGTACGTGGCAAGCGTCGAGCGCGGCGTGCGGCCGATCGGTTTCTGGGTGATCTGCACGACCCGGCGCACCGCGTCGAAGCCTGCATGCTTCTCGACGCTCCACTCCCCCGCCTCTTCGCCGTCGTCCTCGTCGACCACGGTTGCTGCGGCGTCGCGAAGCAATCCCGCAAGCACGGTGCTAACTAAGGTGGACTTGCCGGAGCCGGACACGCCCGCCACGGCAGTGAACTGCCCAAGGCCAAAAGCGACGTCCAACCCGTCGATGGATCGCGCCTGCACCCCGGACAGCTCAAGCGAACCGGCAGCATCGCGGGGCTCACTGTTCAAGCGCAGCGTCCGGTTGGCCAGCGCGCGGGCGGTCGGCGCGTCGCCCGCGTACTCACTGGTGGGACCGGAGTAGAGGATGTTGCCGCCGCCCTCGCCAGCGAGCGGGCCGACGTCGACGAGCCAGTCGGTCTGTGCAACCAGCTCCATGTCGTGCTCGACCAGGAGGACGGAGTTGCCGGCCTCGATCAAGCGGCGGCAGATATCCAGCACGGCACCGCGCTCGTCCGGGTGCAGGCCCGCGGAGGGCTCGTCGAGGACGTAAGTGACGCCGAAGAGCCCCGAGCGCAGCTGCGAGGAAAGGCGGATGCGTTGCAGCTCGCCTGCGGACAGTGTCGGGGCGGGACGGTCCAGGCTCAGGTGCGCAAGGCCGAGATCGAGCGCGGAGCGCAGCGCGGGCAGGATCTGCTTCAGCAACAGGTCCTCGGCTGATCCTTCGGCAGGTTCCTGCGCGGCCAGCACCTCGTAGACGCGGTCGAGGGGAAGCGCGCCGAGGGCGTCGATAGGCATGCCCGCGTAGGTGACCTCGAGTGCCTTCGGGTTCAGACGCCGGCCGTGGCAGGTCTCGCACTGGCGGGAGACCATGTAGCTGAGCACGCGCTTGCGCAGGGTATCCGACTGGGTCTCGGCGAGCGTGTTGGTCAGATACGAGGCTACCGAGCGCCACGTGCCCTTGTAATTGCGCTGGATCTGGTCCTCTCCGCGCAGCGGTTTGACTGTGACGACGGGCCGCTCGTCGGTAAACAGGATCCACTCGCGATCGGCGGCGGGCAAATCCCGCCAAGGCGAATCCAGATCAAAGCCCAGGGTGGCCAGAATGTCGTGGAAGTTCTTGCCCGCCCACGCGCCGGGCCAGGCGGCGATGGCACCGTCCTCGATGGAAAGCGAGGGATCCGGCACCATAGAGGCCTCGGTCGGCTCGTGGACCACGCCGGTGCCCTGGCACGTCGGGCACATGCCCTCTGGCGTGTTCGGGGAAAAGGAATCGGAGTACAGACCCTCCGGGTTCTCCCCGCAGCGCGAGTACAACAGCCGAATGCTATTCGACAGCGCCGAGACGGTCCCGACCGTAGAACGCGCCCCACCGCCCGAGGTGGACTGCTCCAGCGCAACCGTCGGCGGCAGACCGTCGACGGAGCCGACTTGCGGGTCCACCGCCGAGCCAATCAGGCGGCGCGCAAAGGGCGCCACCGATTCCAGGTAGCGGCGCTGGCCCTCGCCATGGATGGTGCCAAAAGCGAGCGAGGACTTCCCAGAGCCAGACACGCCCGTGACCGCGACGAGTGTGCCGCGCGGGATATCCACATCCACGTTGCGCAGGTTGTGCAGGTGGGCGTCGCGTACACGGATGTCTCGATTGTCATGCATGCGCCCCACCCTACGCGCGTGGTGGGGCACCGCCTCCTAGCGGCTGGTGGTGTCCTCGCCCAGCTCGTGGACACGGATGGTGTTCGTGGTGCCAGGGATCCCCGGCGGGGTGCCAGCAACCACCACGATCGTGTCGCCCTCGTTGTAGTCATCCAGCGCGAGCAGCGACTCGTCCACCACGGCAATCATGTCGTCGGTGGAGTGCGTGCGGCGGCACAGGAAGGTGTCGGTGCCCCAGGTCACCGCGAGCTGGGAGCGCACCTGCTGGTTCGGGGTGAATGCCAAAAGCGGCAGGTCCGGGCGCAAGCGTGCCACGCGGCGCGCCGTATCGCCGGAGGTGGTAAACGTGATGATCGCCTTGGCGTGCAGGTTCGTCGCAATGTCCTTGGCGGCGTACGCCACGACGCCGCGCTTGGTGCGGGGCACGTGCTGCAGCTTCGGCTCGATGCCGGAGTCCTCCGCGGAGCGCACAATGCGGCTCATGGTGCGCACCACGTTGTGCGGGTCCACGCCCACGGAGGTCTCGCCGGAGAGCATGACGGCATCCGCGCCATCGATGACCGCGTTGGCCACGTCGGAAGCCTCGGCGCGGGTGGGACGCGAGTTCTCAATCATGGAGTCGAGCATCTGCGTTGCCACGATCACCGGCTTGGCGTTCTCGCGCGCAATCTGAATAACGCGCTTCTGCACCGCGGGGACCTCCTCGAGCGGGATCTCCACGCCCAGGTCGCCGCGAGCCACCATCACCGCGTCGAATGCCAGGATGATCGACTCGATCGCGTCGACCGCCTCAGGCTTCTCCAGCTTGGCGATCACCGGAACGCGACGGCCAACCTCGTCCATGATCTCGTGAACCAGATCCACGTCGGCCGGCGAGCGCACAAACGACAAGGCAATCAGATCCACGCCCATGCGCAGGGCAAAGCGCAGATCGTCCTTGTCCTTCTCGCTCAGTGCCGGGACCGAAATGTTCATCCCGGGCAGGGAGACGCCCTTGTTGTTGGAGACCGGGCCGCCCTCGGTCACGCGGCAGACCACGTCGTTGCCGTCAACCTCAACGCAGACGAGGCCGACCTTGCCATCGTCGACAAGCAGGCGATCGCCCGGGGAAGCATCACGCGCCAGGCCCTTGTACGTGGTAGAGACACGGTCGTGCGTGCCCTCGACATCGTCGGTGGTGATGCGGACGATCTCGCCGTCTTTCCACTCCGTCGCGCCTTCTTTGAAGCGGCCGAGGCGGATCTTCGGGCCCTGCAGGTCCGCGAGCACGCCCACGGCTTGCCCCGTCTCGTCGGTGGCCTCGCGCACCCAGTCGTAGTTCTGCTGGTGGTCGGCGTGGTCGCCGTGCGAGAAGTTCAGGCGCGCGACGTTCATCCCGTCGCGCACGAGGCCCACGATAGCTTCCTTGCTCGCCACAGCTGGGCCGAGCGTACACACGATCTTTGTTCTTCTATCCATGTTTATGCACCTACTTGGATGTAGCGAACGTACTGGGCCGAAATCAGACGTGTGTGATGTTTCGTCCCTGTCTTGCAAGAGACCAGGCTACTCCCTTTCGCGCAATCATGCCCGATCGGACATAATCAGGCATTGTTCTCACCCGTCGTTTGCACTGCGCTCGCCCGCCTGCGCTTGCCGACGCGGGTCGACCTCCTCCGGCGTCTCTCTCCCCTTCGCACTGAAAAAGAAGAGCACAATAGCGATGAGGAAGACCACCGCGGAGACCCACGTGTTGACCCGCTGCCCGAGAATGAGCGTGGCCTCGTCGGTGCGCATCAGCTCGATGAAGAAGCGCCCGAAGGTATAACCGGCCACGTACAGCCAAAACACGCGGCCATGGCCCAGCCTAAAGTAGCGATCCGCCCAGATCAGCAGGCAGAAGACGGCCACGTTCCATATCAGCTCGTACAGGAAGGTCGGGTGCACGCTGGCAAGCACTTCCCCGGTTGAGCGGCCGGTCAGCGGCGCGAAGTTGCCGGCCTCGTCGACGCGGTAGTAGATGTCCAGCGCCCATGGCACATCCGTTTCCGCACCGTAGAGCTCCTGGTTGAACCAGTTGCCCAGTCGCCCGATGCCCTGGGCGAGTACGACTCCGGGCGCGAGCGCGTCGGCAAGCGGGGCAAACGGCACGTTGCGGTAGCGCATCAACGCCCACACCGCGAGCGTGCCGAGCGCGACCGCACCCCAGATCCCTAGGCCCCCGGCGGTGATATTGAAGGCCTGCCAGGGGTTTTTTCCCTCGCCGAAGTACTTATCGTAATCCGTGATCACGTGGTAGAGGCGGCCGCCGATGATGCCTGCGGGGATCGCCACAATCGCCGCGTCCCACACCACATCCGCGTCCCCGCCGCGCGCCGTGTAGCGACGCACGCCGATCCACAGCGCAACGAGAATGCCCATGATGATGCACAGCGCGTAGGCGCGAATGGGAATCGGGCCCAAATGCCACACGCCCTGCGGCGGGGAGGGAATATTTGCCAGAATATAGGTTTCCACGACACACAGTGTGCCTGAGGCTGCTTGGAATTTCGAACAGCGCCCCGCGAGCAATTAGCGACGCGACGGGCACGCCGGGTGCTGCCCCGCCGCCGCCAAGGCGCGGGTGGCCTGGCAGATGTCGCCGCCGCTCATGATCGCCTCGGCGGCCAGCACCGCATCCGCACCGCAGGCCGCGGCGTTGATGAGGTCGCGCGCGGTGGTCACCCCGCCGAGGCTGATCTTGATGACCTCGCTCGGCAGCCCCGGGGCGATCTCCGCGAAAGCCGCGGGGTTGCGCGAGTTGGTCTCAAAGGTCCACGAGTTCACCGCGACCACGCTCGCGCCCGCGGCGAGCGCGCGGTCCGCGTCCTGCGGTGTGCGCACCTCAGCCATCACCACCATGCCGAGCGATTCCGCCCGGTCGATTAACGACGCCAGGCGCGCCTGGTCCAAGATGCCCACCTGCAGCGGCAGCACATCGGCACCGTAGCAGCGGGCCTCGTGGATCTGGTAGGGGTCGACAATCACGTCGCGGCACACCATCGGCAGCTCGACGGCGGCGCGGGCGGCGGCCATATCGGTCAACGAGCCGTCGAAGCGCAGGCGCTCCGTCTGGCACGCGATCAGGTGCGCCCCGCCCTCTTCGATGGCATGAGCGACCTCTTCGATCGAGCGGTACTTCGCCGCGGTCGGCCCGTAGACGGGCGAATTGCGCTTGATTTCCGCGACCACGCCGCACCCCGGGCGCAGCAGGGCGGCGCGCGCGTCCCTCGTGGGGGCCATGTCGCGCGAGCGCGCCTTAATCTCCTGGAAAGGCACGTCGGCCTCACGGCGTGCCACGTCGCGCAGCACGCTCGTCACGATCGCCTCGGCGACCTCCGCGATGCCTGCGGTGTCGGCAGTGTGAGAAACCACCATGACTACCTCCAGGAGTATTGACTCTTGTCAACAGAATAGACAACGCACACAGGCGCGCGAAATCCTCCCCTGCTTCTTAAGGGGACTTCCCGTCACGCGCGGGGTCTTCCGTCGGATCAATGTCTGCATCAAGTGCGTCCCACAGCACACGGCCTGAGTCCGGCTGGGATTCCAAGTCATCCCGGATCTTCTCACGCCGTACCGTCTCCTGCTCGTACTTGTTCAGCTTCGCCGAGTCCTGCCCGGGACGCAGTGCGAGCGCCAGCCCGCCGAGCAGGGCGCACACGCAGCCGGCGAGCGCACCGGCCGGGCCGGTGGGCGCCACCGTGGTCGCGGTGATCTCCGCCCAATCCGCGATCGTGGCTGTGTCTGTGCCCTGGGCGGCCTGGGCAGCGTCGCTGCCAACGGTGAGCAGCGCGTGCACTCGCTCGTGCGAGATCGGACCCGCCAGCACCGCAGCCGGGGCGATCGCCGCACCGACGCCCGCCAGCGCGCCAACCACGCCGATGAGGCGTCGGCCGGTGCGCCGCAGCGCGAGCCCCGCGATCATGCCTACGACGAGCAAGAGTGCCAGCGCCGTCGTCTCCGTCGACCAGTCCGCCCCGGTGATTTCGGCCGTGCCGCTGCCGGCGAGGCTGTCGTCGTACGCTGCCTCGATCCACGGCATGCGGGCAAACAGCCACAGCGCGGCACCCCCGATGCCCAGTGCGGCCGCGCCCGGCCTCGACCATCCCTTGTCCACGGTCTTGGTGTCCACCTCGCTCATCTAGAGCAACCTTTCCGCGTCAAAGCAGGTGCGATCCCCAGTGTGGCAGGCGCCGCCCTCCTGGTCGACGACGAGCAGGATCGTGTCCCCGTCGCAATCCAGGCGCACCTCGCGCACGTACTGGGTGTGCCCGCTGGTCAGCCCCTTGATCCAGTACTCTTTGCGCGAGCGCGAGTAGTAGGTGCCACGCCGGGTGGCCAGCGTGTAGGCCAGCGCGTGGTCATCCATCCAGGCGAGCATGAGTACCTCGCCGCTGCCTGCGGCCTGCACCACGGCGGGCACAAGCCCTGCGCTGTTGCGCTTCAGCTTCGCGGCGATGCCGGGGTCAAGCTCATACGACTCGGGGGTATCCGGGGCGGACGACACTAGCGCACCTCCTGCCCGGCAGCCTTGAGCACTTCCTTCACCTCGGCGATCGAGACCTCGCCGAAGTGGAGGATGGAGGCCGCCAGCACCGCATCCGCGCCGACCTCGACGGCGGGCGGGAAATGCTCCGCCTTACCAGCCCCTCCCGAGGCGATCACCGGAATGGACACCGCCTCGCGAACGAGTGCCAAAAGCTCCAAGTCGAAGCCCTCCTTGGTGCCGTCGCCGTCCATGGAGTTGAGCAGGATCTCGCCGACACCGAGGTCCTGGCCGGTGCGGGCCCACTCGATGGCGTCGATACCCGCGGACTTGGTGCCGCCGTGCGTGGTGACCTCGAAGCCGGAGGGTTGCGGCACCCCGCCTTCGGGGACGCGGCGCGCGTCGACAGACAGCACGATGCACTGCGCGCCGAACTCCTCGCTGAGCTCGCGCAACAGATTCGGGTTGGCGATGGCGGCGGTGTTCACGCTTACCTTGTCCGCGCCGGCGCGCAGCAGCTCGCGCACGTCGTCAGCCGAGCGCACCCCGCCGCCGACGGTCAGCGGAATGAAAACCTGCTCGGCGGTGCGGCGCACCACCTCAATCATGGTGCCGCGGCCCTCCTTGGAGGCGGACACGTCCAAGAAGGTCAGCTCATCGGCGCCCTCGGCACCGTAGCGCTTGGCTAGCTCAACCGGGTCGCCCGCGTCCTTCAAGTCGGCGAACTTCACCCCCTTGACCACGCGGCCATTATCCACGTCCAAACACGGAATCACACGGATGGCAACAGACATCGTCTACAGCACTCTTTCTACAACTTACTTGGGGCCAGGGGTGGGCGTGTCACGCACGCTACTCATGCTACCCAGCACCATTTCGTGCGCTGCGGCGGTCCCCACTACCACGCCCACCGAATCCGGCGACCACGCGCTCCCGTCCGGCGCGCTCACAGACGCGCCTGCGCTGCGCGCGAGGCACACACCGGCCGCGTTGTCCCAAATGTAGGGCGAAAAGCTCACGGCGGCCTGGTAAACGCCCTGTGCGACAAAAGCCAAGTCGACGCCGACCGAGCCTGAGATACGCGGGCGCAGGTCCGCCTCTGCCAGCGCGCCGAGGAGTCCCAAACGCATGCTCGCGGGAAAAGCCTGCCGGTCGTCCGAGCCCACGGAGCCGACACCAACCTGCCAGGCCGCCGCCGTGGTGTGGTCCACCGGCGGTAGCGGTTCGTGGTTGAGCAGCACCGGCGAACCCGCGTGGCAGGACAGCTGGGTGCGAAAAAGCGGGATGTCGGTGACCGCGACGACGGGCTCGCCTCTCAACAGCAGGGAGACAAGGATGGCGCAGTTAGGGTTGCCAGATGAGTAGTTCGACGTACCGTCGATCGGGTCGACCACCCAGCACGCCTCGCTATTGAGCGTCCCGCCCTGCTCCTCCCCGAAAACCGGGATGCCGGTGGCCGCCTCGAGCCGACGGCGCAGCAGCTTCTCGATGGCCAGGTCAGCCTCAGTGGCAAAACCTCCTTTGCCCTTGTACAGGGCTGGGGCCGCACCCAGGTGCGCGAGGAAGAGCTCCCGCGCCTCGGCGACAACCTCGTGCGCAACCCCCAGGTATTCCTCAAGCTGGTGCGCTGTGTTCGGCTCTGCGGGCACGTGTCTTACGCCTTACTCGTCCGCCGCCGGGGTGGCACCGGCGGCTGCCTTGAGCGCCTCGTCGAGCGTGAACTTGTGCTCGTAGAGCGCCTTGCCAATAATCGCCGAGTCGATCCCCTCGTGTGCGAAACTTGCCAACTCCACCACGTTGTCCAGGGTGGCAATGCCGCCGGAGGTCGTGACATATGCGTCGCAGGCAGCGGAGACCTCGCGCAGTAGGTCGGTGTTGGGGCCGGTGAGCATGCCGTCCTTGCTCACGTCGGTGACCACGAAGCGGGAGCACCCGGCCGAGTCGAACAGCTCGAGCACCTCCCACAGGTCGCCGCCGTCCGAGGTCCACCCGTTGCCCTTCGTGCGCCACTGGCCGTCCTCTTCACGCACGGCCAGGTCGATGGCCACCTTGTCGCCGTAGCGAGAAATCACGTCGACCATCCACTCCGGGTTCTGCAGCGCTGCGGTGCCGATGTTTACCCGACGCGCGCCGGTGGCCAGGGCGCGCTCAAGCGAAGCATCATCCCGAATGCCGCCGGTCAGCTCCACGTTGATGTCGAGCTTTTTGACCACGTCTGCCATCATCTCGTGGTTGGAGCCACGACCGAATGCGGCGTCCAGGTCCACGAAGTGCAGCCAGGTCGCACCCTGCTCCTGCCAGCGCAGCGCGGCCTCAAGCGGGTCACCATAGCTCTTTTCGGTGCCGGCCTCGCCCTGATCGAGGCGAACGGCCTGGCCATTGACTACATCCACGGCGGGCAACAGAGTGAAATCCATGAAGCACATGGTAGCAGCGTGGCCACACGCACCGTGCAGTATTGCCGCACCCGCTCAGCGCTGAATCGGAACCGATTCAGCGACGGATTACCTCAGCGTACCCACCCAGTTTTCCAACAGGTGCAGGCCTGCATCCCCGGACTTTTCCGGGTGGAACTGGGTCGCGCACAGCGGGCCGTTTTCCACCGCCGCCAAAAAGCGGCTTGCGCCGTGGGTTGCCCAGCTCAGCTTGGGGTAGGCGATGAACTCGTCGGCGACAAGCGGGAACTCGCGCACCCCGTAGGAGTGGACGAAGTAGAAGCGGGTATCCGAGTCTAAGCCTGCAAACAGCTCACTGTCCTTGGCCATCTCAACGGTGTTCCAGCCCATGTGCGGCAGCACCGGGGCATCAAGTTTTTCCACCACGCCCGGCCACTCGCCGAAACCTGCGGTATCTACCCCGTGTTCGACACCGCGCTCGAACATCACCTGCAGACCCACGCAGATGCCCAGCACCGGGCGCGAGCCCGCGAGCCGCTGGCCGATCACGCGGCCGCCGTCGACGCGGTTAAGCCCCCGCATGCACGCATCAAAGGCACCGACGCCGGGCACGACCAGACCCGCGGCCTCGGTGGCCACGTACGGGTCCGTGGTCACCGTGACCTCGGCACCGACGTGTTCGAGGGCGCGCTGGGCGGAGCGGATGTTTCCCGCGCCGTAATCTAAAAGGGCAACCTGCGTTAAGGGGCGAGCGACGTTCATGGTGGAGTATTCTACTGTCCGCCTGAGCGCTTTTTGCCGCCGCGGTTGTAACGCCGCGGTGCCTGGACGGATTGCAGGCGCGCGGCCAGGTTGTTTACCTCCACCACGCGGTGGCGTCCAAGCTGCCGGTCGAGCAGCGTGACTACCAGCCCCAGCACGATCACGCCCGAGGCGATACCGAACATCGGCGCAAACGCCATCGTGGTGAGCAACATGCCGTAGAAGGTCGAGCCCATGCCCGTGCCTCCGTCGTAAGCAATGTTCCAAATGGCGGCGGCCTCCGAAGTCTTCGAGCGCGGCAGCCGGTAGAACATCATGGTCAGCGCCTCGTTCTGCACCGCGCCGAAACCTGTGCCGTAGAGCAGCGCGGCGAGCGCCATCCACCACACCGGCAGGTCTAAAAATAGGATGCCCGCCATGACGAAGACGCCGAGTGCGGAGATGATCTGGAAGCGGATCATCACCGTGCCCGGCTGGCCTACCTTGTCCATCACCCGGCCCGCGTAGTAGCGCGACAGCATGGAGGCAAAGTTCATCAGACCCAGCATCAACCCGCCGAGTGTGGCACCGGTCGCTGCGTCGAGCTCGCGCATCGATGCCGGCAGGAAGTTCGTAATCGCGCCGTAGGCGGTGGTGACAAACATGAGTGCCAGGGCGGGCACGAGCACGAGCCGCCACATGGGGACGTGGATGTGGTCGGTCTCGGAGGACTTCTCGGTCGGTGGCGGGATCGGTGGGATGCCTTGGCAGGCCACCAGGGCAAGCAGACCAATACCGCCCGCGATGAGGTACACGGCGTCGTAGCCGATCCGCTGTACCAGCGCCATGCCCGCTGGTAACGCGATCATCTGCGCCAAACCAATCATGATACCGACCAGCCCGGTGGCGCGGCCCAGCAGCCGAATCGGCACGAGCTCGGCCACGATCGCCGCCTCCGCCACTGTCAGCGCGCCGAAGCCCACGCCACGGATCGCGGACACGGTCAGTACCGCCGGAGCGCTCATACCCAGCAGATAGCCCACGGCGGGAAAGCCGAGGAGGAAGGCAGAGACTGACAGGACCGTGGTATAGCCCACCTTGCGCAAAAGCATGGGCGTGAAGATCTGGGTGACCACGGTAAAGAGCATGAACACACCAGTGGTCAGCCCTGCGAGGGTTTCGGACCCGCCCGCGTCAAGCACCGCGGTCGGCACGACCGGCAACAGCAGCGCCCAGGCTCCGAAGGCGCAGATCATTGCTAAGAAGACGGGCTTGAGTCCGCGCGCCCGCCACACGCTTGTCAAGGAGTTAACTTCTTCCGTAGTCACAGGACGACGGACAAACAGTGACACCTCACACCACCTTTGCCATGTTGAAGAGGGCGAATGCGAACGCAATGACAGCGCACAACGCCAGGATCACGGTGACGGCCTTCGAGCCGTTCTGGTACGCCGACCACACCCCGCCGACGAGCATGCCGGCGAGCAGGAAGAGAATGACCACCCACATGCCGGCGGCGACGTTAAACATCTACAGCGCCCCCTTCGTGGACGGCACCCCCGTGATCTTCGGGTCGCGCTCCACAGCCTGGCGCAGGCTGCGGGCGACGGCCTTGTACTCCGCCTCGGTGATGTGGTGCGGGTCGCGCCCGTAGCGCACGTTGACGTGGAGAGTCATGCGCGCGTTGTACGCCAACGTCTCGAAGAAGTGGCGGTTGATCACCGTGGCGTAGTGGCCGCCGATGACCTGCCAGTCCATGTGCTCCGGCTCGCCGTGCATGACAAAGTAGGGGCGGCCCGACAAATCCACCACGCCCTCGACGAGAGTCTCGTCCATGGGCAGCAGCATGGAGCCGAAACGGCGGATGCCGCGCTTGTCCCCCACGGCGTCGATAAGCGCCCAGCCCAGGGTAATGGCAGTGTCCTCTACCGTGTGGTGGGCGTCGATATGGGTATCGCCTGTGGCCTGGACCTTCAGGTCGAACGCGCCGTGGGTGCCGAAGGCGGTGAGCATGTGATCAAAAAAGGGCAGGCCCGTATCCACCTCGACGTTGCCGGTGCCGTCCAGGTTGATCTCGACGGTGATGTCGGACTCGCTGGTGGTGCGAGTCGCCGTGCCGATGCGCGGCTTTTCCTGTGCGTCCTTACGCGAGTTTTTCAGCATTGCGTACCTCCTTCGCTGCCTTAAGGAATGCGTCGTTTTCGTGCGGCAGGCCGATCGTGGTGCGCAGGTGGCCTGCCACCCCGACGTCGCGGATGAGCACCCCGCGATCCAGGAATGCCTGCCACGCCTCGTGCGTCTTTTCGGTAGTCGAGCCGAAAGGTCCGAAGAACACGAAGTTCGACTCACTCGGCACGACATCGTAGCCCATGGCTTCAAGCTCGGCCTGGACGCGCTTGCGCTCCTGCGCGAGTGTGTGCACGCTGGCCAGCGTCTCGTCGGCAAAGCGCAGCGCCACGCGTGCGGCAGCCTGCGAGAGCACCGAGAGGTGGTACGGCAGGCGCACGAGCATCACGGCCTCGATGAACGCAGGCGCGGCGACGAAGTAGCCCAGGCGGCCGCCCGCGAAGTCGAAAGCCTTAGACATGGTGCGCGACACCACCAGCTTGTCCGGGTACGTCTCCAGCAAGGTGGTCGCGGAAGCGCTCGGCGAGAACTCTGCGTAGGCCTCGTCCACGATCACGATGCCCGGCGCAGCCTTTAACAGCCGCTCGATGTCGTCCAGGCTGGTCACATCGCCCGTCGGGTTGTTCGGGGTGGTGATGAATATTACGTCCGGCGCATGCTTTTCGACGCCCGCCAGCGCCGCCGCCATATCAATCCGGAAATCCTCCCCACGCGGGATCGGAATGAACTCCGTCTGCGTGCCTGCAGAAAGGATCGGATGCATGGAGTAGCTGGGTACAAACCCCATGGCGCTGCGGCCCGGGCCGCCGAAGGCCTGCAGCAGCTGCTGCAAGACTTCGTTGGAGCCGTTGGCCGCCCACACGTTGTCGCGGGTGACGTGTACCCCGGTCTGGCGGGAGACGTAGGCGGCGAGGTCCTCGCGCAGCGCAACCGCGTCGCGCTCCGGGTAACGGTTGAGCCCCTTGGAGACGCGGGCGACTTCGTCTACGAGGGCGTCGATAAGCTGCTGCGATGGTGCGTACGGGTTCTCGTTCGTGTTCAGCGCGACCGGCACCTCGAGCTGCGGGGCGCCGTAGGCGGACTTGCCGCGCAGTTCCTCGCGCAGCGGCAGCGCGCCAAGTTCGGTGTCTGCGGCGAGCGTGTTGTCCTGAAATTGCATTAGTGCTCCTCCCCCATGCGCGCGCGGATGGATTCGCCGTGCGCGGGCAGCTGCTCGTCGGTTGCTAGCGCGATGATCTCGGCACCGATGTCCTGCAGCGCCTGCTTGTCGTACTCAATGAGGTTGACCGGCTTGAGGAAGGTGTGGGTGGACAGGCCCGCGGAGAAGCGCGCCGTGCCCGAGGTGGGCAGCACGTGGTTCGAGCCGGCGGCGTAGTCGCCCAGCGGGACCGGCGAGTAGGGGCCGACGAAGATCGCGCCGGCGTTGATGATGCGCTCGGCGACCTCGCGGGCGTGTTCCGTGTGGATCTCCAGGTGCTCGGCGGCGTAAGCGTTGGCCACGTCGATCGCCGCATCCAGGTCGGAAACCAAGACAATGCCGGACTGCTTGCCGCCGAGTGCGCTGCGGGCGCGCTCCGCGTTGATCGTCGCCTGCGAGCGCTCCTCCACCAGTGCGTCGACGCGGGCGGCGAAGTCTTCCGAGTCCGTGATGAGCACGCTGGCGGCCTGCTCGTCGTGCTCGGCCTGCGAGATGAGATCGAGCGCGACGTACTCTGCGTTGGCGTGCTCGTCGGCAATCACGGCGATCTCGCTGGGGCCCGCCTCGGCGTCAATGCCCACGATGCCGTTGACCACACGCTTTGCTGCGGTGACGAAGATGTTGCCGGGGCCGGTGACCATGTCCACCGGTTCCAGCCCGTACTCGACGTCGCCGTAGGCCATCAGCGCGACGGCCTGCGCGCCACCGACGGCCCACACCTCGTCGACGCCCAGGAGATGACAGGCGGCCAGCGTGGTCGGGTGCGGCCAGCCGCCGAACTCCTCCTGCGGCGGGGTGCACACCACCAGCGAACTCGCACCCGCGGCCTGGGCAGGGATGACGTTCATCAGCACGCTCGAGGGGTAGACGGCCTTGCCGCCGGGCACGTAGAGGCCGACGCGGTTGACCGGAATGAACTTCTCGGTCACCAGCGCGGTCTCGGCCAAGCGCGTGGTGTGGCTTTGCGGCTTCTGCTCCTCGTGCACCTTGCGGATGCGCGCGATCGCCACCTCAAGCGCGTTGCGCACCGCCGAATCGAGTGCGTCGGTGGCCTGCTGGATCACCTCTGCGGGTACGCGCACCGCGGTCGGGCGCACATGGTCGAACTGCTCGCCGTAGTCCAGCGCGGTGGCGGCGCCGCCTTCGCGCACCGCTTCCACGATTGGTGTGACGGTGGGTAGCACCGCGTTGACGTCGGTACCGCCGCGCGGCAGGACCCGGCGCAGCTCGGACGTGGACGGGGTGCGGCCCCGTAAGTCTGTGACGTGCAGCATGAATTCTCCAGGAGTTGTGCTCTATGAAATGCTCTGTGATGCGTGCTTCAGGGCGTGTGCAGCCAAACGGAAGTGCCGGTACACTTGCACCCCAAGACAACACACAGTCTAGGGGGCGGGCTGACCACGCGTGGGGTGCGGGTGGTCCAACATGAGCGCACCGTGCGTGCCCCGTCAGCGAACACAACGAGGAGGCACCAATGGCGACACCGCAGTACGACACCGACCACGACGACAGCCAGCCGCAGGGACTCACCACGCGGGTGAGCCTTCCGCGGGTTGCACTCGCACTCGCCGAGCTGGGCTACGACCCGCTCGAGCGCGAAGATCGCCTGGTCATCGGCCTGCCCGGCTACATTTTGACCTGCTGGATGGAACCGCAGCTGCCTGCCTCGTTGCACCTCGACGGCCAACTGCGCGTCCCGCTGCCGCTTGCAGAGTCGAGCAAGCTCACCCGTATCCTCAACACCTATAACGGGCAGTCACCGGGGCCGGTGGCCAGCTACCGCGTCACCGACGCGGGCACGCTCGCCGTGCGCATGCGCGCGGGCACGTTCGTCTCCGATGGGTTAAGCGAGGAGCAGTTGCACAACTGGCTGCGCACGCTTATCGACGCCACCGCGCACCTCGTCCACGAACTCGACCGTCTCTTCCCCGAAGCGGACATCTTCGCCCCGCTTCCCGAGCCGCTGCGCACCGAGCAGGACTACGCCCAGCTGACCGGCAAGCACCCGAAGTGGCGCCACCGGGCCGAGACTCCCTGCCGGAACTGGCCCCCGGAGCTGGACGAGTTCACCTACACCGACGCAGACCTTGCCAAGCAGGCACGGCTGCGCCCCAAGTGGCTCACCGAGCAGATGCTGCGCGAAGCCGTCGGCGGCCTCGGCGTTGTCTACGGCATCCGCGAAGACAACGTGCTGCTGACCACGATCAACGGCATGTCGATTTCCGTGGAGTCGCTCATTGGGCAGTGGGTGCGCGTCTACGGCATCTGGTTTACCGACCTGCCGTCAAAGGAGCACGCGACCAACCTCGCGCTGTTGTGCAACGAGGCCAACGACCGCACCCTGATGGAGGCCTGCAGCGTGTTTTCCGATGCGGAGCATGCCATCGTGGTGATCAGCTCGCATGTGCTTATCGACGCCGGCGTCTCCCCCGCCCAGCTATTCACCCACATCCAGTACGCGAACCGGTACCACATGGACATGCTGGACTACATCTCCACCCAAGCCACGGGCGAGTGCTGCATCGACTGGCCGCAGGAGTACCCCGACGACCCGCCGCGCTGACGTGCGCTTAGACGGTTTCTGCTGCGCTGTCTCCTGCGCTGTCCCTCGACAGGAAGTCGAACACGTTAGCCAGCCAGTAGGACAAGGCCGCGGTAAAGGGACCCACGCACCAGGCCACACCAAGGCTGACCGGCGGCACCACCTGCAGCGACTGGCCGTCAGCAAGCTCGGCAAACCCCTGCTGCTGCAGGCTAATCACCAGGTTGCCGGTGATGTAAAGCGCAAAGGCCGCAGCAGCCGCGCAGACAATCAGCCACACCAGCGTGCCGACGCCACCGCGTCTCTCGCCATGGGAAGACTGCCGGAGCGCAACCACAGCGAGCACAGCGCCAATGACGGCGGTAAGCAAGCTAAACCAGCCGAGCGCGGCGAACTCCACGTTCGCGGGGCTGGCGATCTGGTCAACGGCCACCCCGCCGTGGGCGGCGGTGCCCACGTAGGCGGGCCGCAGCCACGCCCAGCCCAGCCCGCCAATGATGCCGAGGCCGAGCGCGCACGCGACAAGGCCCGCCCCTGCCCCAAGGCGTGCGAGAACTGCGCGCGCCCGACGGCGGGAGGCGGGCTTTGCCGCAGGTTCACTGCCCGCAGCAGAAACGGTTACAGCGGTACTCAACGCGATTAGTTACAGAGCTTCCAGCGGCCGTCCTCGCGCTGGAAGAGCTGCGTCTGGGTATCCTCGCCGGAATCATTGCGGGCGGTGACCGAGGCAGAAGCCCGGTCGCCGTCGACGCGCACATCCGCCAGCGAGATCTCCGAGCGCGGCAGCTCAATGCCCATGCCGGCCTCTTCCTGCATGCGGGCGGCCTCTTCGACGGACTCGAGCGTCATGCCTTGGCGCTCCAGCTCCTCCATCGCCGGGTCGGTCACGGCCTTGCAGGAGTTATCCAAGATGACGCGGGTCCAGCTGGCCAGCGACTCCGGGTTGGAAACGGCCTCGACCACCTTGGTCATCTCATCAATGTCAGCCTGGGAAGCCTCCTGGCCGCCGGCGATGGGCTCGTGCGTGACCTGCTCGTACTGGCCGTCAGCAAACGGGTTGGCGATCGTGGGTACCTCGCCCGCGTCACCGGACTCGCCGGACTCGCCGTCCTTCTTCTCCGACTTCTGCTCTTTCTTGCCGTCGGTGTTCTTTTCCTTGTCGGCTTTTTCCTTGTCGCCCGAGTTCTCCTCGGACTTATTGGCAGCGCCGTCAACAGACTCGGTCGCCTCCGGGGCCTCTGCTGCGGTGGAGAGGCCGGAGCTGGTGGTTTCCTTGTCGGAGCCACATGCGGCAAGCGGAAGGACCAACGCCAACGCGGTCATGCCTGCTGCAGCAGCCTTCGATGTCTTGGTAGAAAACCTCACGTACTAACCTCTCTTTGTTTTCCGGCGACACGTCAACGCCGGCCTCACCCGAAAGCCCTGCCGGTTCGTGGATCGACCCGCAAGGCTCGCGTGAGTTGCAAATACATTGTGTTGTTTCAAGCCATCTTAACAACGCTCAACTGGGCCACGGTTTCACTACAGGTGCTAACTCTCTGAGCGGTCTCTGTGAGGTTACATGGCACTCGTCTCTCAGTCGGCGTGTACAAAGCTGCCAAACGCCCCAACTCCGTCCTTGGCTAACCACTACGATGGAGGGCCATGCAGCTGTCCCGCGAAACGATTACCGCCGCCGCCCTTTCCATCCTGGGCGAGTACGGGCTTGGAGACGTTTCCATGCGCCGGGTTGCCACCGCCCTCGGCGTCGCCCCCGGCGCGCTGTACTGGCACATAGAAAACAAGCAGGAGCTGATCGCCAGCCTCGCGGCCGAAATTGTGCGGCCCGTTGCTGCAGACGCGGCAACTGCTGAAACTACCGACACAGCAGCGCTTGCCGCCTCGCTGCGCGCGCATGTGCTCGAGGTGCGCGACGGCGCGGAGGTGGTCCTGGCCGCGCTCAGCCAGCCTGACGCCCCGGTGCGCGAGGAGCTCATTGCGGTGTTTGTGGCGCAGGTGCGTGCGGAGTGGGGCGAGCGGGCGTCGGCAAGCAAGGCGCGCGCGGCGGCCGCGAACCTGGTCTACATGACGCTGGGGGCCGCGATGGTCTACCAAGCTGGCGCACAGCTGGCCGCGCTCACGGGCGAAGCCCCGGCGGTGAGCGCTGCTGATGCCGCCAACGAGCACGCCGAGGGGGTGGCACTGCTCCTGGCGGGCCTGCGCGCGCCGAGCGCGGAGACGGGATTGGACTAGAATCGTCTCCCATGACTGAATCTGCAGCGACATCGCAATCCCCCGAAGCCCCGATCGTGTGGCCGGGGTCCGCCTACCCCCTGGGCTCAACCTACGACGGCGCTGGCACCAACTTCGCCCTCTTTTCTGGCGTGGCCGAGCGCGTCGAACTGTGCCTGATCGACGATGACGGCGCGGAGACCCGCGTGGAGCTCGAAGAGGTGGACAACCACGTCTGGCACGGCTACCTGCCCGCCGTCACCCCGGGGCAGCGCTACGGCTACCGCGTGCACGGGCCGTGGGATCCGGCGAACGGCAAGCGCTGCGACCCGAACAAGCTGCTCATCGACCCCTACGCGCGCGCTTTCGACGGCACCTTCGACACGCACAGCTCCCTGTTTTCCTACGACACCGGGGCGGACGAGCCCGGCACCGGCCGCAACGAGGAGGACTCGCTGGGCCACACCATGCTCTCGGTGGTGATCAACCCCTTCTTCGACTGGGGCGATGACCGCAGCCCGCGCATCCCGGACGAGGAGACGGTGATCTACGAGTGCCACGTCAAGGGCATGACGCAGACCCACCCGGAGGTCCCGGAGAACCTGCGCGGCACCTACGCCGGCATGGCGCACCCGGCGGTGGTGGACTACCTCAAGGACCTGGGCGTGACCTCGGTGGAGCTTCTGCCGGTGCACCAGTTCTTCCAGGATGACCGCCTCAAAGAGCTGGGCCTGCGCAACTACTGGGGCTACAACACCTTCGGGTTCTTCGCACCCGAGCACCACTACGCCGCCGCGTCGAACCCGGGTGACGCGGTCGCCGAGTTCAAGCACATGGTGCGCGCCTACCACGACGCGGGCATGGAGGTCATCCTGGACGTGGTGTACAACCACACCGCTGAGGGCAACCACTTGGGCCCGACGATCGCCTTCCGCGGTATTGACAACGAGGCTTACTACCGCCTGGTGGAAGACGACAAGTACCACTACATGGACTACACCGGCACCGGTAACTCCTTCAACGTGCGCGACCCGCACTCGCTGCAGCTGATCATGGACAGCTTGCGCTACTGGGTCACCGAGATGCACGTCGACGGCTTCCGCTTCGATTTGGCCTCCACGCTCGCGCGCGAGTTCTCGGACGTGGACCGCTTGGCTACCTTCTTCGATCTGGTGCAGCAGGACCCGGTGGTCAGCCAGGTCAAGCTCATCGCCGAGCCCTGGGACGTGGGCGAGGGCGGCTACCAGGTGGGCAACTTCCCTGCCCTGTGGAGCGAGTGGAACGGCAAGTACCGCGACACCATGCGCGACTTCTGGCGCGGCGAGCCCGCGACCCTTGGCGAGTTCGCCTCGCGCCTGACCGGTTCTTCGGACCTGTACCAGCACAACGACCGCCGCCCGACCGCCTCGATCAACTTCATCACCGCCCACGACGGGTTTACGCTCAACGACCTGGTCAGCTACAACGAGAAGCACAACGAGGCCAACGGCGAGGACAACCGCGACGGCGAGAGCCACAACCGCTCCTGGAACTGCGGCGTGGAGGGTCCCACGGATGATCCGGAGATCCGCCAGCTGCGCGCCCAGCAGCGCCGCAATTTCTTGACCACGCTTTTGCTTTCGCAGGGCACCCCGATGATTTCGCACGGCGACGAGTTCGCCCGCACCCAGGGCGGCAATAACAACGTCTACTGCCAGGACAACGAGATCGCGTGGATGAACTGGGACCGCCTGCAAGAGGCGGACGAGCTCCACGACTTCACCAAACGCCTCATCGCGATCCGCCAGGCCCACCCGGTCTTCCGCCGCCGTCGCTTCCTCTCCGGTGGTGCGCTCGGCGAGGACGTGCTCGACCGCGAGATCGCCTGGCTTGTCCCGGATGGCCAGCTCATGGAGCAAAAAGACTGGGACTTCGCTTTCGGCAAGGCGCTGATGGTCTACCTCAACGGCGATGCCATTACCGAGCCGGATTCCCGCGGCCGCCAGGTGAAGGATGATTCCTTCGTGCTGATGTTTAATGCCCACTACGAGGACATCGAGTTCCGCATCCCGCCGCAGAAGTTCGGTGCGAAGTGGGAGGTGCTCATCGACACCACGGAACCTTTGGGCTACCCGGTCGGCTTCGCCCCAGCGGAAGCCGAGGGCACCCTGACCGTGCCTGCTCGCTCGACGATCGTGCTCAAGCAGATCGAGCCGCCGGTCATGCCCTAGGGCAGCTGCTTATCGACGCCGCGTAGCCCCCGCTAAACTACCGCCTATACGTGCTTGCCCCTGTGATTGGAGAGTTTTCGACGTGATTGCTGCCCACGGTGCCTTGGTAACGGTGACGAACACCGAGGTGGTGGTCCGCCCCTCGCCCCTGTTCGCCGCCCTTTCCGGCAACAGCGCCGAGCGCAGCGTTGCGGTCGAGGACATCGCCGAGGTGCACGTTAACGCAGGCGATGGGGTGAGCGAGTACCGCGTCGAGTGCGCGCTGCGTAGCGATTCCGAGCACCCGTTGGTGCTGCGGTTTGCCCCCGGCGCGGCAGACGCGGTCGACGAGTTGGTCGAACTGCTCGAGCGGGCGCGTCAGGGCAAGGCCCCCGAGGTAGACACGGTTGAAGCCGGCGGGAGTGCAGCCGGTGTTCCGGGGCTGAGCTTTGTCGGCTTCGACGTGGAAACGGCGAACCCCCACTGGGGCTCGATCTGCCAGATCGGCCTGGTCAAGATCATCGACGGCGAGGAGGTCGACCGCGTCTCCTGGCTGTGCCAGCCGCCCGAGGAGTACAACTTCTTCGAGCCAGGCAACGTGGCCATCCACGGTATCCGCGCCGAGGACGTCGCCGACGCTCCCGGGGTGCGCGAGCGCATCGACGAACTGGTCGACTTTGTGGGTGAGCTGCCGCTTGTAGCGCACAACGCCCAGTTCGACGCCTCCGCGCTGCACTCGGCGTGCATCGCCACCGGCCGCGAGGTGCCCCCGCTGGTGTTCGCGTGCACGCTCGCCCAGTCGCGCGCCAAGAAGCTCGGCGTGCGCAACCACCGCTTGCCGACGCTCGCGGAGTACTTCGGCACCCCACTGGACAATCACCACGACGCCTGCGCTGATGCGGCGGCGTGTGCTGGCATCATGCTCGGCCTGGCCCGAGAGGTCGGCTACGCGGGCTCGCTGATGGGTTTTGTCCACGACTCCGGGTTCGCCCTGGGCACCATCGAGCAGGCGAAGGTCTCGCCGGTGGTGCGTGACCGCTCCGGTGAGAAGCGTGCGTTGCAGGCCGAGCGCTTTGCCGAAGGCGGTGCGCGCGCGGTGGTCGAGGCCGCCGCCGCTCCCCGCGGCAGTAACCAGGCGGGGCCGAAGCGTCGAAAAGCGGGTGCTGCAGGGGGCTCTTCTGAGGGCTCGCAGCGTAGGCCCGCGCCCTGGCAGTCCGTGGCCACCCCGGATACCGTGCCGGAGCCGAACCCGGACGCGAGCCCCGACTCTGCCCTGTTTGGCGAGCATGTCACGCTCACCGGCGAGTTCGAGCCCTTTGATAAGGGCACGCTGTGGAAGGGTATTGCCGAGCTCGGCGGCCAGGTGGGCAAGAACGTGACCAAGAAGACGACCATCTTGGTTGTCGGCGCGTGGAACTCGGTGACATCGAAGGAAAAACGCGCCAACGAGCTCAACGAGAAGGGTCAGGGCATTCAGATCTGGCAGGCAGACAAGCTGCTCAACGTGCTCGGATTGGATGAAACCCCGCCCTTCTAGGACAGGTTTCGCGGGCTTAAAAAAATTTTGCCCGCGGAGGGAACCGGCACCGCCTCGGCTGCGTCTAACTATGTATGACGCATTCCACCACCACTTTGTCCCCTGCCCACCTACCAACGCTTACGCCCGGTGCTGTGATCCCACGGCTGGCGTGGCGCGACGAGCGCTACGGCGTAGGCCCCTACGCCTGGATCACCGCGGGCCTAAACACCTCGACTGCGTATGTGCGCCTGTCACGCGGACTCGCCTGCGTTTTTGAAACGCAGGCGCACGGCGCGCTGTCCCACCAGCAGGTGGGGCACTTAGGGTTTAACGAGCACCAGCTGTGGAACGCCGTGGGCGCGCACCTGGCGAGCCTGGCCGATACCTTCTGGGTGCGCCCCGCCCTGGGCGCTGAGCCCGGGCAACTGCCGCCAGGGGTCGAGGTCCAAGCGCGCGGACACACCGCCGCTGGCTGGCTCGCCCACCCGCAGGCCTTCCAGAAGCTCCACCAGCACCTTCTCGCCACGCTACGCCCGCGCCATGAGCTGACCTACTACGTGGGCGAGAACGACACGCTCTTCGCCTTCGATGCGACCGCGCGCCAGGTCGCGCAGACGCTGGGCTGGGATCGCCTCATGCGCTACTCACTCGGGTTTCCGCTGCTGGCCGTGCCGCCCAGGACCCCGATGCGTTTTACCTAGTCCCCGGTTATTTGGCCCGCTTTTCACTACAGTGTGTGGGGAGTACTGGCACCGCGGAGATGCCGCGAGTAAAGCAAGCCCGCACAAGGAGCGAGACGTCATGCGTCAACCAATCACTTCCACCTACCGCTTGCAGCTACGCGGACCCGGCGCGGACCCCTCCGGGCGCGCTTTCGGCTTCGCCGAGGCCGCGGAGCTCATCCCTTACCTGCGCACGCTCGGGGTGTCGCACCTGTACCTCTCCCCCATTTTTACGGCGATGCCGGATTCCAATCACGGCTACGACGTGCTGGATCCCACTGAGGTCAGCCCGCAGCTCGGCGGTATCGAGGGGCTGCGCGCGCTCGCAGCCGCGGCCAAGGAGGCAGGCTTGGGGCTAATCGCCGATATCGTGCCCAACCACGTGGGCGTGGAGGTATCGCGCTACAACCGCTGGTGGTGGGACGTGCTCAAACGCGGCCAGGAATCCGAGTACGCCTCCTTCTTCGATATTGACTGGCACGAGGACAACGGCGCGGGCGGCAAGCTGGGCATGCCGGTGCTGGGCAAGGAAGGCGACGAGACACAGCTGCGCCTTGTCCACCTGCCCGCCGATGAGTTCCCGGCAGGCCTTGCCCCCGAAGGCGAGGACGTGCTCGCTTACTTTGACAACTACTTTCCGCTGGCACCGGGCTCCTACGACAGCCTGGAGGACGATCCGCAGGAAGTCTATGCCCGCCAGGCCTACCGCTTGATGTTCTGGCGCGACGGGGTGATCTCCTACCGGCGGTTCTTCTCCGTCAACGGGCTCGCCGGCGTGCGCCAGGAGGACCCGCTGGTTTTCGAGCACACGCACCGCCTGCTGCGCCAGCTGATCGCGGAGGATCTTCTCGACGGGGTGCGCGTGGACCACCCGGACGGGCTCACCGACCCCTTCGGCTACCTCTCCCGGCTGCGCGACCTAGTCGGGCCTGACCGCTGGCTGGTAGTGGAAAAAATCCTCGAAGTTGACGAGCCTTTGGACCCGCGCCTGCGAGTCGACGGCACCACCGGCTACGACGCGATGCGCGAGCTCGACGGCATCTTCCTCAACCGCTCCGCAGAAGACACACTCAGTATGCTGGCGCTGCAGCAGTCCGGCTCTACCTGGGACGACGAAGCGATTTCTGCGAGCGCGCAGCAGCTCAAACGTGACGTCGCCAGCTCCGAGCTCGCCGCAGAGGTACGCCGCCTCGTACGCGCCGTCCGGCGCGATAGCTTCTCAGCAGCATCGGCGGTGTCTGCGCAGTCGGTACAGTCTGCGGCCGCGGACTCGGATACGCGGGATACCGTCTCCGACGAGGAACTCGCCGGGACCGTGATCGAGCTCGTCGCCGCTATGCCCGTCTACCGCGCGGACTACCGCTCGCTGTCCCGCATCACCTCGACCGTGGTCGCGGAGATGTCCAAGCGCTTCCCGTCGCGCCGGGGCGCACTCGACCTCATCTCATCTGCATTCCTCGCCTCCGGGGAAGCCAAAAACCGCTTCGCCCAGGTCTGCGGCGCGGTAATGGCCAAGGGCGTGGAAGACACCCTCTTCTACCGCGCCAGCCGGCTCGTTGCCCTACAGGAGGTCGGCGGCGCGCCGGGGCGCTTCGGTGTGGGGGCTGCCGAGTTCCACCTGCTGCAGCACGAGCGCGCGAGTCTCTGGCCGCAGGCGATGACGTCGCTGTCTACCCACGACACCAAGCGCAGCGAGGACACCCGTGCCCGCATGCTCGAGCTTGCGGAGGTAGCCAACGACTTTGCCGAGCTGGTGCGCCAGGTCATGGCGATGGTGCCGCCACCGGACGCCGCCACGGGCCACTTCCTGCTGCAGAACATCCTGGGCGTCTGGCCCTACAACGGGGAGATCACCGACGCGCTGCAAGCTCGCCTGCATGCCTACGCGATGAAGGCGGTGCGCGAGGCCGCGCTGCACACCACCTGGTTTGATCAGAACGATCGTTATGAGCACCGCGTCATCGACTGGGTCGATGCCGTGCTCTATGGACCAGCAGCCGCAAAGCTCACCGAGTTCGTCCAGCAGCTGCACCCGGGCGCGGTGCAAGTGAGCCTGGGCAGGAAACTGCTGCAGCTGGTGGGACCGGGCATCCCGGATACCTACCAGGGCCAGGAGTTCATGCAGTTCACACTGGTCGACCCGGACAACCGCGCGTTTGTGGACTACACCGCCCGGACCCAGGCGCTGCAGCAGTACGACGAGGCCCGCGCAGAAACCGACTTCTCACTCGCGCATTTCCTCTACGGCGAGCAAGCACCCTCGCCAGAGGCGCTTGCCGACGCCGCCGACTGGGCCAAGCAGTGCGTCACCGCAGAAGGACTGCGCCTGCGCAAGGAGCTGGCAGAAGTGTTCCAAACCGGCACCTACCGCGCCGTATTCGCGACCGGTGAGGCGAAGCACCACCTCGTCGGCATGGCGCGCGGGCATGCAACCGGCGAAGCGCCAGAGAACACCGAGGTCATCGGCCTTGCAACCCGCGAACCGCTCAAGCTTGCCCGCACCGGCGGATGGGGCGACACTTCCGTGGCGCTACCGCCCGGGGTGTGGCTCGACCGGATGACCGGCACCACGTATTCGGGCACCGCGGAGGTGGCACAACTTTTCGCCACGCTACCGGTCGCGCTTTTGGCACGCGCCGAATCGGAGTAAGGGCGAGTATGCTGTAGCCCCTGATGGCTAAGGATCGAGAAAAGCGGCAAGGGACGGATGGCGCCGCGTCGAAAAGCGCGAAGAGCTCGAAAAGCGCGAAGCAAAAGGCGCACGACGCGACCATCGCCAGCCTTGGCAACACCTATTTCAGCTGGATCAATGCACACGAGGACGCGGCGACAAGCTTCCGCCACGCACTCCACGAGCTGATGCGCGACGCCGCGGTGAACTTTGATCGCGTCGACGCGCGCGTGAAAACGTGGCCCTCGCTGAAAGAGAAAGCCCGCAAGATGCGCGACGGCAAGCCGGTGTATCCGGACCCGTGGAACGACATCAAAGACATCATCGGCACCCGGATTACGGTGCTGCACTCCACCGAAATTCCGGCGGTACAGCGGCTGCTCGCCGAAGAATTCGAGGTGCTGCGCAGCGTGGACAAGGCCGAGGAGACGCGCGTGGCCGGCGGATTCGGCTACGGCTCGCACCACCTCGTGCTGCGCGTGCAGGAAACTTCCGAGGGGCTGGAAGACTACGTGGGCCAAGCCTTCGAGGTGCAGATCCGTACCGTACTGCAGCACGCGTGGGCCGAGTTCGAGCACGACGTGCGGTACAAGCGCTCCACCGGCGAGGTCGACCCGCAGGTCGACCGCGCTTTCACCCTGGCCGCCGGGCTCATCGAGCTGGCTGACCAGCAGTTCGACCAGATCGCGAGCCTGACTGACCTCCAGCCGGGCGATACAACCGATGAGGACTCTCAGATCGCCCCGGAGACCCTGCCCGGCATCCTGACCGTGCTTCTAGGCTCCCGCTACCCGCTCTCACGCGCGAGCGACTATCGCTTCCTCAACGAACTGTTGCGCGCGCACGGACTCGAGCGGGTCTCCCAGGTCGCGGAGCTGATCAACCCCGCAGATCTCGAGGCCGTGTCCAACAGCCTGGCCTACACCTTCGTGCCCGGGCAGGTGCGGCTTGTCGACGACCTGTTGCTCAACCGCTACGGCACCGACCACATCGAACGCACCTGGGATTCCGGCAACCGGCCGAAGGTACGCAAAGCACGTCTGACCAAGCGTTTAGAGCAGCTGCGCACGGCGGGTTAGCGCCGTTGCGTCAGCGCCGTCGGCCAAGCAGGCGGTCTGTCTCGCGGCGTTCCTTCTTCGTCGGCCGTCCCGCGCCCCGGTCGCGCTTCGGCATGCTGACGAAGATGTCCATCGGCGGGGGCGGCGGCGAGTGATCCACGTAGCACTGCTTCGCAATCGGCGCGCCCACCCGCTTGCGTACCGTCGCGGTGACCTCCAAATCCCGATAACGGTGGTCCTTGAACACCCGCACCTCATCGCCCGGCACCACCTGGGCGGCAGGCTTGACCGACTGGCCGTTGAGCTTCACGTGCCCGGCGCGCACTGCTTCGGCGGCCAACGTGCGGGTTTTAAAGATGCGAACGGCCCACAGCCAGGCGTCGATCCGCACCGCTTTCCCGTCGGGCTGGGTCATCTAATACACGTCTTTGTGGTTGACGATCTTCTGTACCTTCATCCAGTTGCCCACACCGCCAACCACGGCCACGACCAGGCCGAGGGCCAGAATGGCCCAGGAGTCGAAGATAAGTCCGAGTGCGATGCCGCCGACGACACCGCCGCCGGCCCACAACACGGCGTTGCGGCTATAGGTGCGCACCGCCTGCTTGCGGCGCTCGATCGGGTTATTGGGGCGTGGCTGCATCGTCATGCTGCATAGTCTAGCGCCTTCGTGGTTTCGGTTCCCTAGCGTCCCGCGGTGAACGCGCCGGGGCCGCGCGAAACTCGGGGTACCAACCGGAGTGCCAAACGGAGCTAGCTCCATCTAGGGTAGCGCCGCCCCTAAAACCCCAGGTCGCGCTCTCCTCGGCGGCACAAACGGAGCTAGCTCCATTTGGGTCCGACCAGGCCGCAAAACCCCAGGTCGCCAACACACGCCGCATGCAAACGGAGCTAGCTCCATTGAGGAGGCTGCGGAAACTGCAAGCCCCGGCGACCACACGCGCCGCTAGCTGCCCGCCTCCACCCAGCGGTGGCCCGCGTCCTTCGTCTCGGCGGTGCCCTGTGTGGAGGCGGCGAGCTGGGCGTCGACACGCTCGCGCTCCCCCGGCGCGAACGCCAACGTGTAGGTGGCTTGCGCGCCGTAGGCGATGTCCACGACCTCGATGCCGGCGTTGCGCAGCTCAGATTCGATCCGCCCGGCCTCGGCGTGCGGCAGGTTCACGGTGACTAGTTCCCGCAGGTTCCGCGTTGCCCGCGGCGTGACTTCCAGCGTGTCGGAAACGGCGTTGGTGTACGCGCTGACCAGCCCGCCGGTGCCCAGTTTGGTCCCGCCGAAGTAGCGGATGACCACGGCGCACACGTTCATCAGCCCCGAGCCTTTCAGCACTTCCAGCATCGGCGTGCCTGCGGTGCCGGAGGGCTCGCCGTCGTCGGATGAGCGCTCGATTGGCAGCGCGCCGTCGACATGCACGATGAAGGCGGAGCAGCGATGTCGAGCGTCGGGAAACGCTTCGCGGGCGGCGTGGATGAACTCGCGCGCTTCCTCCTCCGATTCGACCCGCCCGACCCAGGTGATGAAGCGGGAGCGTTTAACTTCAAGCTCGCTGGTGGCGGGCGCGCCGGCGGCTGGCAGGTCGTAGGAGGTCAGCATAAGGCCTTAAGTGTAGCGAGTCATTGCAGCGTCTCTGCCACCTCCTTAGGCTTGGGGCCATGGTTGAATCACATGTTGCCCCTGCCCGCTTCGAAGTGTGGGCCCCGCGCGCGCACCAGGTTCGCGTCCACGTCGAAGGCACCGACTTCGCGCTTGCACCCGACAGTGCGCGCGAGGGCTGGTGGGTGCTCGACGACATCGCGCCGCAGCCCGGCACGCGTTATTCTTTCTCGCTGTATAACGGCACGCAGTGGTCGCATCCCATGCCGGATCCCCGCACCCGCGCGCAGCCCGACGGCGTGCACGGTCCGTCGGAGGTGGTCAGCACCGAGTTCTCCTGGACCGACAGCGCATGGGCGGGCATCGAGACCAAAGACCTGCGCATCTACGAGCTGCACGTGGGCACCTTCAGCCCCGAGGGCACCTTCGCGGGCGTGATAAGCAAGCTGGATCACCTGTCTGAGCTTGGGATTAACGCCATCGAGCTGATGCCTGTGCAGCCTTTCCCCGGCACGCGCAATTGGGGCTACGACGGCGTCGACTGGTTCGCCGTCCACGAGGCCTACGGTGGGCGCGAGGGGCTGAAAAAGCTTATCGACGCCGCGCATTCCCGCGGCATCGCTATCCTCCTCGACGTGGTGTACAACCACTTCGGCCCGGAGGGCAATTACAACAACGCCTTCGGCCCCTATCTCGCGGGCGGGCGCACCGGCTGGGGCGAGGTGATTAACCTCTCCGGCCCGGGCTCCGACGAGGTGCGCGCCTACGTGCTGGATGCGGTGCGCCAGTGGTTGGACGAGTTCCACGTTGACGGGCTGCGCCTGGACGCGGTGCAGACCTATGACGACCGCCGCGCGTTTTCCATCATGGAGGAGATCACCCACCTCGCCGACGAGATCGCCTCCGAGACGAGCATTCCGCGCACCGTCATCGCTGAGTCCGACCAGAACGACCCGCGCCTGATCAGCGACGTCGATCGCGGCGGCTACGGTTTGTCCGGGCAGTGGCTCGACGACGTCCACCACGGCATCCACACTCTGGTTACCGGCGAGAATCAGGGCTACTACGTGGACTACGGCACGATGGATACCCTCGCCGACACGCTGCGCCACGGCTACCGCTTCCGCGATTCCTACTCGCGCTACCGCGGCCGCACCCACGGCCGCGAGCTGGACCTAGCCCACACCGCGCCGTGGAAGCTGGTCACCTACACCACCACTCATGACCAGACCGGCAACCGGGCAGCCGGGGATCGTCCGAGTCAGAACCTTACGCCTGCACAACTGGTGCTCAAGGCCGCGGTGGTCTTCCACTCCCCGTTTACCCCGATGCTGTTTATGGGCGAGGAGTTCGCCGCGCAGACGCCCTTCCCCTTCTTCGTCTCGCATACCGATGAGGGCCTGCTCGAGGGCACTCGCCTGGGCCGTCTCGAGGAGTTCTCGCGACAAGGCTGGGACGCGACAGATGTCCCCGACCCCGCGAGCCCTGACACCTACGAGCAGGCGAAACTCGACTGGGAGTTCTCGGAGCAGCAGCAAGACGTCCTTGACGCCTACCAACGCCTACTGCAGCTACGCAGCGAGCACGGCTGCAACCGCGAGGACCTGCGCAACTTACGCGTCGAACATGGCGAGCGATGGCTGACCATGTCGAACGACACGGACGATGCCGTGGTCCTCGCCGCGAACTTCAGCGACGAGCCGGTCACCGTGCCCGTCGGCGGTGAGCTCATCTACTCCTTCACCTCTCCTGAGGTGGGCGCGGACGAGACCGTGCTGGATCCGTGGGGTTTTGCCTATATCAAGCGCTAGCCCGCGACGATGAACTCGTACTCCGGGGTGCCGGGCTTCAGCTGGCGGCACTCGATGACGGAATCCGCCATGCGCTCCAGCAGCGGCTCGAGATCGCTGGCGCGGGTCAGCTCGATGCCGACAAGCGCCGCCCCGGTCTCGCGGTTGTTCTTCTTCAAGTACTCGAACAACACGATGTCGTCGTCCTCGCCCAAGATGTCGGTGAGGAAGGTGCGCAGCTGCCCTGGTTCCTGCGGGAAGTTGACCAAGAAGTAGTGCTTCAGACCGCGGTGGACGAGTGAGCGTTCCATGACCTCGGCGTAGCGCAGCACATCATTGTTGCCGCCGGAGATCACGCACACCACAGTGCTTCCCGGCTGGATCTTCATGCCAGCCAGACCAGCAACCGAGAGGGCACCGGCCGGCTCGGCGATGATCCCCTCGTTCTGGTACAGCGCGAGCATCTCCGTGCACACTGCACCCTCGTCGGCGCGCAGCAGGTGGGTGCGCCCCTGGTTGTGCTCAATGACCTCGAAGGGGAATTCGCCGATGCGCTTGACCGCCGCGCCGTCGACGAAGGGGTCAATATCAGTCAGCGTCACCGGGCTGCCATGCTCGAGCGCGGCGTGCAGCGAGGCCGCGCCGCTCGGCTCGACGCCAACGACCGCAGTGCGCGGGGACATGTCGGCCACGTAGGAAACGATGCCGCCGAGCAGGCCGCCGCCGCCGACGGGCACCATGATGGTGTCTAGCTCGCGGCCCAGACCGGTCAGCTGCGCGAGGATCTCGGCGGCGACGGTGCCCTGGCCGATCACGGTGTCGCGCGCGTCAAAGGGCTCGATCATGGTCGCGCCGCGCTCCGCCGCGTCCGCGCGGGCGGCCTCCGCTGCCTCGTCGAAGGTGTTGCCGGTGACCACGAGTTCTACGAAGTCCCCGCCGTGGACCAGGATGCGGTCGCGCTTCTGCTTCGGCGTGGGCTTCGGCACGAAAATCTTGCCCTGGATGCCCATCGCCCGGCAGGCATAGGCCACGCCTTGTGCATGGTTGCCTGCCGACGCCGCCACCACGCCCGCAGCACGCTGCGTGTCGCTGAGACGCGAGATGTTGTAGTACGCGCCCCGGATCTTGTAGGAGCGCACGTCCTGCAGGTCCTCGCGCTTGAGGTAGATATCAGCCTCGTACTGCTGCGACAGGCGCGGGCAGTACTGCAGCGGGGTGGGCTCAATCACCGAGGAAATCTTTGCCTGAGCTGCCTGGATATCGGCCGCGTGGACCGGCTGGTAGTTGCTCGTGGATGGCTGTGTGTGCTCGGTGCCTGCATTCATGGTGGATAAGTCTATCCCTTCGCAGGCAGTGGTGTGTCGCGACCTCGGATTCCACTTGAACGTGCGGTGGTTCACCGAGAGTTCACCCCAGATTTTCCTGGCAACTACCTGGCGAAAATACGCTGGCTCCAAGCTTCAACTACGCAGAAAGGTGAACCATGTCCACGCTTCCCCGTTCCTCCCGCCGGACGCTGACGCTTCCTGCCGTCGCAGCGCTTGCAGCCGGTCTCGTCGCTGTCGCACCGGCCGATGCCGCCGTCGTTGCCGAGCCCGTCTACGACCAGGCCGCGGATTCCAGCGTCGCGGTCAAGACTCTGGGGTCCTACGGCACGGGCGTGTTCGATGAGTCGGCGGCGGAGATTGTGGCCTACCACGCGGCGTCGAAAAGGCTGCTCACGGTAAACGCGAACTCTGGCAAGATCGACGTGCTGGACGTGTCCAACCCTGCTGAGCCGACCAAGGTCGGCGACGTCGACGGCGGCAAGGACACCACCATCAACTCCGTCGCCGTGCGCGCCGACGGCCTTGCCGTAGCCACCGTCGAGCCCAACGCGGATAAGACGGCTCCGGGCGAGGTGATTTTCTTCGACGCCGGTGCGGAAACACTCGGCGAGGTGCTCGGGCGCGTGGGCGTCGGCTCCCTGCCGGATATGGTCACCATTACCCCGGAGGGCGACTACTCCCTAGTGGCTAATGAGGGCGAGCCCGCCGAAGACTACTCGGTCGACCCAGAGGGCACGGTGTCGGTGATCAGCCTGCCGAAGGACCTCGCCGCGCCTGCGGCAGACGCCGTGCGCACCGCCGATTTCCGTGCGTTCGAGGGCACGTTAGCGGACAAGGGCGTGCACATCTTCGGGCAGGTGGGGGCGTCGACAAGCGAGGCGCAGAACCTCGAGCCGGAGTACATCGCGGTCGACGGCGGCAAGGCCTACGTCACGCTGCAGGAGAACAATGCGGTCGCCGTAGTCGACATCGCCTCAGCCAAGGTGGAGGACGTCTGGCCGCTGGGCTACATCGATCGCCGCGAGGTGCCTTTCGACGCCTCCGAGAAGGACGGCAAGATCAACATCACCAACTGGCCGGTCAAGTCGATCCTGCAGCCAGATTCCATCGCCGCCTACAACGTCGACGGGAAAACCTACCTGGTGCTGGCCAACGAAGGCGACGCCCGCGACTGGGACGGCTACTCCGAGGAGGCACGTCTGAAGAAGTTCGGCTCCAAGGACATCGCCCCGATCTGCGAGGGCTACGCGGGCCTTTCCGCCGACGAGCTGGAAGCACTCCAGTCCGACGAGCAGCTGGGTCGGCTGAACATGACCACCGCCTTCGGCCTCAACGAGGAAAAAGGCTGCTACGACGACCTGTACGCCTTCGGTGGCCGCAGCTTTTCCATCTTCACCGCCGACGGCACGCGCGTATTCGACTCCGGGGCCGACTTCGAGGAGATCACCGCTCGCGTCCTGCCGGACAACTTCAACTCCAACCACACTGAGACTTCCTTTGAGACCCGCTCGGACGATAAAGGTCCGGAGCCGGAAGGGATCACGGTCGGCGAGGTCAACGGCCGCACCTACGCGTTTGTCGGCTTCGAGCGGCTCGGCGGCGTGATCGTCTACGACATCACCGACCCAAAGGATGCGAAGTACCAGGCCTACATCAACAACCGCGACTTCTCCATCAACATGGAGGAGCTCGAAGAAGAGGCGCTTGCCGACGGGCTGTCGGAGGTCGGCGACCTCGGGGCCGAAGGCCTCATGTTTATCCCCGCCGCGGACTCACCCAATGGCGAGGCGTTGTTGGCAGTGGGCAACGAGGTTTCCGGCACCACGACCCTGTTTTCGGTCACCTCCCTGCTGGAGAAGCCAGTCAACCCGGGTGCGGACCAGAGTGAGGGCAAGGACGGCTCCTCGACCGCGGGCAAGGTCGCAGCAGCCATCGCCGGCGTGCTCGGCGTCATCGCTGCGGTTGTTGCCGCGGGCGTGTCGATGGGGTGGCTGCACAACCCTATCGACCAGATCCTCAGCCAGCTGCCACAGTTGCCAGGCCTTCCCCGCTAATGGGGTGTACGGGTGCCCACATAGTTTTGCAGTAAAAGCCAGTTGATCTGCGACGGGTGTGGGCATCCCGCCTGGTAGCGCCACTGCACTATCCAAATCGTTATAAACCTGCTACTTTTTCTAACGACCTTGCTGTAATCGTCCAGTCGATTCACGGCTAAGCACAGAGATTCCCACGAGGAGCACACAACTATGAAGCGTATTTCTACCGCCGTTGTCGCCGCCGCGACCGCACTGGCCATGACCGCAACCCCGGCATTCGCTGCCGAGGAGAACCAGAACGACCAGAACGTCACTGGCACTGACCAGGGCACCGAGAACACGGGAGAGTCTGAGACCCCGGAGAACCAGGGCGAGGGCTCCGAGGAGGGCGAAGGCTCCGAGGACCAGGAGAAGCCTGAGACCCCGGAGAACCCCGAGAAGCCGGGCGATACTGGCAACCAGGGCGGCAACACCAACAAGACGCAGGGCTCCGCTGGTTCCTCCAACGGCCACGTCGTGGGCATCACCTCTGGCCTGGCTGGCGCTACCGTGACCCTCGCGCTGATCATCGGCTCGAACCCGACCGGTCTGAACAAGATCATCGACTACCTCAACGCAAACTTCCAGCTGGGGCTGCCGCACCTGCACGTGCCGAAGGTACAGCTGCCGAACATCCCGAACTTCTTCTAAGTTCGTTGTAGTGTCTTAACAGGCACTGTCGGCGGGGCGCTGTTTGGTGCGCCCCGCCTTTTCTTTTCTCATTCTCCGGAAGGACTCAAGACGTGAAGGCTACTTACCCCGTTGCGGCCGCGACTGTCGCAGCACTTGCCGTCGCTGGGCTCAGCCCCGTCTCGGCGCAGGACAAACCGCAGACTTCTCCTACCCCAGCCGCCACAGCGACTGCGACGCCGAGTGCAACTGCAACGCCGACGACCACCACGCCGACGTCGTCAGCCACGCCCGAGGGCCCAACCCCGGTCACCGTGACCGTCACCGCCCCCGCCGTGACCGCCACCACGACCCCCTTCCGCGCGACGGGTCCGAGCTCCGAGTGGATCAACAAGGGCGCGCTGGATGAACGCGGCCAGGAGATCTTCACCTACATCTCCTTCGCCCTCAGCATGATCGGTGGCTTGCTGCAGGCTGCGGCCTTCGTTGCGGCCTCATCCCCCAACATGCAGGCGCAGCTCAAGGCGATGCTTGCGCGCGTCGGCATCAAGTAGCCGCTTGCCTCACGAAAAACGCACCGCCCGTGGTACTGCAGCAAAGCAGTGCCACGGGCGGTGTGCGTTCTGCGCGGCCGTCCTAGCCCAAAATGCCCATGCCCATGGTGGCCTTGAGGTCACCCATCAGGTTGGCGGAGCGCTCCACGCGCAGGTGATCGCCCAGCACCATCATCTGGGTATGGTCCCCGTTGACCAGGTTCAAGTACACGTCCGAGTCGCCAGGGTTGTTCTGCAGTACGCCTTTTAGGCGCGCGATATTTTCGATGGTGCACTGGTCAGTGCGCAGCGTGAGGCGCAGCGGCAGACCTGCGCCCTGCCCGGGCCCGAGCTCGGGGACTTTCACGTCGTCGCCAAAGAGGCTCATGCGCTCGTCGCGAATGGTCACGCGGGCCTTGACCAGGATGATGTTGTCCTCCACGATCTGCGGGGCGACGAGTGAGTACACCTTGTTAAACAGCAGGACTTCCACCTGCGCGCCGTGGTGGTCCTCAATAGTCACGATGGCCCAGGGCGAGCCGTCCTTCTTGGAGAAGCGACGGTCCACGCTGGAGATCAGCCCGCCGAGGGTGACCTCGGTGCCGTGGCGCAGCTCGCCGGAGAGCACAGTGGTCAGCTCCGTGTCGGTCTGCTGCGCGATCGCCTCCTCGAAGCCGTCCAGGGGGTGGCCGGAAACGTACAGGCCAAGCATTTCGCGCTCCAGAGCGAGCTTGTGCTTCTTGTCCCACTCGTCGTCCGGGATGTCCATGGAAAAGACGGCCGTGGCGCTTTCCTGGCCGTCCTCGCCGCCGCCGAGGCCAGCAAAGAGGTCAAACTGGCCCTTGTCCGCGGCCTTCTTCGTGGTGAGCACGGAATCAACCATGTCTTCCTGAACCAGCATGAGCCCCTTGCGAGCGTGACCGAGCGAGTCGAAGGCCCCGGCTTTGATCAACGACTCGGTGATGCGCTTGTTGCACGGCAGCAGATCGATCTTGTCCAGGTAGTCGGAGAAGCTGGTGAAGTCACCCTTCGTGCGGCGGGTTTCCTTGATGGACTCCACCACTTCGGCGCCCACGTTGCGCACCGCGGCAAGGCCGTAGCGGATGTCTTTGCCCACAGCCATGAAGTTCTCTTCCGACTCGTTAATATCCGGCTGCAGCACGGAAATACCAAGGTGGCGGCAGTCGGACAGGTAAATGGCGGACTTGTCCTTCTTGTCGCCCACCGACGTCAGCAGTGCGGCCATGTACTCGGCGGTGTAGTTCGCCTTCATGTAGGCCGTCCAGTAGGACACCAGCGCGTAGCCTGCAGCGTGTGACTTGTTAAACGCGTAGGAAGCAAACGGCTCGATCGTGCCCCACAGCGCGTCCATTGCGCTCTTGGAGTAGCCGTTTTCCTGCATGCCGCCCCAGAACTTGTCGTACTGCTGCGCAAGCACTTCCGGCTTCTTCTTACCCATCGCCTTACGGAAGCCATCTGCCTCACCAGCGGTGTAGTTCGCCACCTTCTGCGAGATACGCATGATCTGCTCCTGGTACACGATCAGACCGTAGGTCTCGTCCAGGATCTCCTTGAGCGGCTCGTCCAGCTCCGGATGAATCGGTGTGATGGGTTTACGCCCATTCTTGCGGTCGGCGTAGTCCCAGTGGGCGTTCACGCCCATCGGGCCTGGACGGTAGAGCGCGAGCGACGCGACAATATCCTTAAACCCAGTCGGCTTCATGCGCTTGAGCAGCTCCTGCATGCCGCCGGAGTCCAGCTGGAACACGCCGAGCGTGTCGCCGCGGGAGAGCAGCTCGTAGACCGCCGGGTCGTCGGTATCCAGGCCCTCCAGGTCGAGGGTCTCGCCGCGGTTCTTCTGGACGTTCTCTAGGGCGTCGCCCAGCACGGTGAGGTTGCGCAGGCCCAAGAAGTCCATCTTCAGCAGACCGATGGCCTCACATGCTGGGTAATCCCAGCCGGTGATGATCGCGCCGTCGGCGGGGCGCTTCCACATCGGAATGTGGTCCATGAGCGGCACCGAGGCCATAATCACCGCACAGGCGTGCACGCCCGCCTGGCGCACCACGCCTTCCAGTCCGCGGGCGGTCTCGTAGATCTTGGCCACGTCCGGGTCGGTCTCGATCAGCGAGCGCACCTCGGCCGCCTCGGCGTAGCGCTCGTGCTCGGGATCGGTGATACCGGCCAGCGGGATGTCCTTGGCCATGATCGCCGGCGGCAGGGCCGCGTTGATGCGGTCGGCCATCTGGAAGCCGGGCTGGCCGAAGTTCACCTTCGCCGAGTCCTTAATCGCCTGCTTCGTCTTCACCGTGCCGAAGGTGATCACCTGGGCAATCTTGTCCTCGCCCCAGCGCTCGGCAGCATAGGTGATCATTTCGCCGCGGCGGCGATCGTCAAAGTCGATATCGATATCCGGCGCGGACGGGCGCTCCGGGTTGAGGAATCGCTCGAAGAGCAGGCCGTGCTCCATCGGGTCGATGTTGGTAATGGTCAGTGCGTAGGCCACCAGCGCGCCAGCGGCGGAGCCACGGCCGGGCCCAACACGGATGCCGATCTCGCGGGCGTGCTTGATTAGCTCGGCAACGATCAGGAAGTAGGACGGGTAGCCCTTCATGTCGATGACGTCGATCTCGTACTTCGCGCGGTCGAGGTACTCCTGCGGGACTTCCTTGCCCTCGAAGCGATCCTCCAGCCCGCGCTGGACTTCCTTGCGCAGCCAGCTGGTCGGGGTCTCCCCTTCCGGCACGTCGGCGACCGGCATGCGGTCGTGCGGGTGCTCCTCCCACAGCTCGCCGTAGTCGCCGACGCGCTCGGCGATCCAGAGCGTGTTGTCGCAGCCGTCCGGCACCGTGGAGTCCCACAGCTCGCGCATCTGCTCGGCGGTCTTGATGTAGTAGCCCGTGCCGTCGAATTTGAAGCGGTCCGGGTCCATCAGGGTTTTACCGGTTTGCACGCACAGCATTGCCTCGTGTGAGGGTGCCTGGGACTCCAGCACGTAGTGGCAGTCGTTGGTCACCAGCGGCGGCAGGTCGAGTTCCTTGCCGATGCGCAACAAGTCGTCGCGCACGCGGCGCTCGATGTGCAGCCCGTGGTCCATCAGCTCCAAAAAGTAGTTGTCCCGGCCATAGATGTCCTGCCACATCGCGGCGGCCTCGAGCGCCTCGTTGTACTGGCCGAGACGCAGGCGGGTCTGCACATCGCCCGACGGGCATCCGGTGGTCGCGATGATGCCGTCGGCGTGTTCGGCAATCAGCTCAGCGTCCATACGCGGCCACTTGCCAAGCTGGCCCTCGTAGGAGGCCAGCGAGGAGAGCCGGAACAGGTTGCGCAGCCCCGTCGCGTTCTCCGCGAGCATGGTCTGGTGCAGATACGCGCCCGAGGCGGAGACATCGTCGCGCTTCTGGTCCGGGGTGCCCCACAGCTGGCGCTTCTTGTTTAAGCGCGAGCCGGGCGCCATGTAGGCCTCGATGCCAATAATCGGCTTGATGCCCGCGTCCACCATGCGGCGGTAGAAGGCGTTGGAGCCGAACATGTTGCCGTGGTCCGTCATGCCTACGGCGGGCATGCCCTGGCGGGACACCTCCTCTGCGAGCAGATCCACCTTTGCCATGCCGTCCAGCATGGAAAACTCGGTGTGGTTATGCAGGTGGACGAAGGAGGATTTTTTGGCCATGCCGGCCATCATATCCCGCCGCGCAAACCGGCAAAACTACTCGTAGCGAAGCGCCTCGATGGGCTGCATCTTCGCCGCCTTCGACGCCGGGTAGGCGCCGAAGAACACGCCCGTGGCCAAGGAGAACAGCAGGGAGAAGAGCACCGCGCCTAAGGGCGGCCACACAAAGGCGTCGAAGGCTGCGGTAGCGATCATGCCGATCGCCCCGCCCAAAATCACGCCGATGACACCGCCGACAAGGCAGACCAGCATCGCCTCGACGATGAACTGGGTGCGGATATCGCCGTGGGTAGCGCCGAGCGCTTTGCGCACGCCGATCTCGCGGGTGCGCTCGGTCACCGTGATGAGCATGATGTTCATCACGCCGATGCCGCCGACCAGCAGCGAGATCCCGCCGATGGCGGAGAGCACCGTGGACATGATCCGGAAGACACTGGTCAGCTCCTGCAGGGAGGACGACAGGTCGATGACCTCGGCCTCGTAGTCCTCGTTGCCCTTGTAGAGCCGGTCGAGGTAGGACTGCAGGTCCGCCTGAAAGATCTCGGCCTCCTCGTCAGACGCGGAGCGCACGGAGAAGGAGGTAAACCAGTCGCCGTTGAGCCCCACGCGGTCGGCTGCGGTCACCGGGATGTAAATGTCCGAGTAGGACTCCATCCCGCCAAACATGCCGCCGCCGGAGTCGTTCTCGGCGTCGCCGTTCATCACGCCGATGATGGTGAACACGGCCGGGCTGCCATCCTGGATCACGTCGATGCGCTGGCCGAGTGCGGAGATGGCGTCGCCGTCAAACATGGCGTCGACAAGCTCGGGGCTCACCACCGCCACGGGGCGTTGGCCGGACATGTCCTTGTCCGAAATGCCGCGCCCGAACTCGATCTCGCCGCCGCGCATGTCGAAGGATTCGGGCAGCACCGGGTAGATCGTCGTGCTGACCATCTCGCCGCCGTTGTCGATCTCGCCCATGCTGGACAGCTCGATATCCACGCCGGTCACGCGCTCGCCGAACGACGCCTTTAAATCGTCGAGGTCCTGCAACGTCACCGCGTCTTGCTCGTTGGAAGGCGGCGCCATAGACAGTGCGGCAAACGGGTCCTCGGAGCCCTCGCCCTCTTCGGCGCGCTCGTGAATGGTTACCGGGTGGGTTGTCGTGCCCACGCCCTGCAGGCCGGACATCACCTGGTTTTCCAGCCCGCGACCGAGCGTCATGATGATCACCACGGCCATGATGCCGATGATGATGCCCAGAAGGGTCAACAGCGAGCGCAGCTTGTTCTTGTTCAGGCTGGAGGTGGCCAGCCTGATGGATTCTGTGAGATTCACGTCCTACTCCTCGCCTCGCAGCCCGGAGGGTACCCGCACGTTGTCGATGCGCCCATCGAGCATCTCCACGATGCGTCCAGTTTCCTCGGCCAGCTCCGGGTTGTGGGTAATAAACACCACGGATTTGCCAAGCTCGTCGTGCAGTTTGTGGAATAAGTCCATCACCATGCGGCCGGTTTTGGAATCGAGGGCGCCGGTCGGCTCGTCGGCAAGCAACAGGTCCGGATCATTGGCCAGGCTGCGCGCGATCGCCACGCGCTGCTTCTGACCACCCGAGAGCTCGTTCGGGTTGTGGTGGAGGCGATCCCCCATCCCCATCATCTCGAGCAGCTCGGCGGCGCGCTCCTCACGCTCGTGCCGTTCCACGCCCGCGTACATCATGGGCATGGCCACGTTTTGCAGCGCGTCGATGCGGCCGATCAGGTTGAAGTTTTGAAAGATGAAGCCGATGTTCTGGCTACGATAGGCGGCCAGCTCCTTATCCTCCTTGGCGTAGACCGGCTCGCCGTTGAAGGCGTAGCCGCCCTTAGTGGGCCGGTCCAGCATGCCGATGAGGTTCATCAGCGTCGACTTACCACAGCCCGAAGGACCGACGATGGAGACGAACTCGCCGTGCTCGGCGTAAAAGTCAATGCCGTGCAGCACGGTCAGCTCGCTCGGCTCGCCCTCGTTGTAGGTCTTGACGATGCCGCGCATGTCGATGAGCAGCCCAGAGTCAGCCATCGAAGGCTGCTTGTCGACGCCCACCTGCTCACCCCCAGTGACCACCCCAGCCGGGGCATCCGTCACCGGAAGTACCTCGGTATCGGAAGTGTCGACAGGTTCAGCAGGTTGTGCTGGTGTGTCGTCGTCCTCATCACCGAAGAAGAACGGGTCCGTCTCCGGATTGCCGTCGTACTCTTCCTCGGCGGGTTTGGCGTGCTTGGGCTTTTTGGAAAACTTTGAGAACTTCTTCGAAAACGGAGTGCTCAATGACTCACTCCCCTACTTGTCCTCGCCGCTATCGGCGGCTTCGGCGTTGTCGTCCTTCTTGGAGTCTTTCTTCTCGCCCTGCTTGTCGTCCTTCTTCGCGTTCTTTGTGTCGGTCTCCTTTGGCTTGCCCTCTTTCGCCTCACGGACCTGCTCCGGGTCGAAGCGCGGGTCCGAGATGCTCACCTTTTCCCCGATCTGTTCGGAGTACTCGTCGGGCCAGTTGATGACGATGTCGCCAGCCTTGAGCTCGCCGCCGGTAATCGCGATGTCGACGTCGTTGCTGGCGCCGGTTTCCACCTTGCGCTCTTCCACCACGCCGGAGGATGCATCATCACCATCGGTGGCCATGACCAGGACCTTCTTGTCACCCTCCTCGCCGTAGACGGCGTCCAGCGGGACGTTGAGTGCGTCCGCGGACTCCTGGGTGATGATCTCCGCGCGCACCGTGCCGCCGAGCAGGAGGCCCTTGGTGTCGCCGGTGACCTCGATTTCGACCGGGAAGGTCACACTGCCGGAATCGCTATCGGATCCGCCCCCGCCTGCCGACATTCCGCCCGGCATTCCGGCCGGTGCGGCGCTGGACTGGTCGGCGGCGGGCGCGATGCGCTTGACACGCCCCTTGAACTTCTTATCGCCCGTTGCCGTGGAGGTAAATTCCACGCGGTTGCCCTGCTTGATGTTGGGCACGTCCGCTTCGCGGACCTCGGACTTAATGAGCAAGCTCGAGTCGTCGGCGAGGCTGAGCAGCTTGCCCTGCGGGATGTCGCCCTCCTCCACATCGACGGAGGTAACTACGCCGGCGAGCGGCGAGTACAGGGTCGCCTCCTGCAGCTGGTACTCCAAGGTGCCGTCGGACTCGGAGATACCGGCGCTTTCCGCCTGCCTACGTGCCGAATCCACCTGGCCCTGGAGCTGCTGGCGCTCCTGCTGCGCCTGCGATTGTGCAGCCGCGAGTGCCGCCTTGGCATCCTGCAGGGCGGCGTAGGCCTCGTCCACGCTCATCGGAGCCCCGCCGCCTTCCGCGCCGGCGATCTGAGCGATCTCCTCTGGCGACATGCCGGCCGCAGCACCACCCGGCGCGGGCGCGGCTCCCGGTGCAGCGGGTGCGCCACCCGGTGCGGCTGGTGCGGGCGCGGAAGGTGCCTTGGGGCCCTGGCCTCCACCACTGGACGTGCCGTTGGAGCTATTGCCCGGCAGGTGGGAGGAGAGGTTGCCGGCCATCTGGCTGAAGACATCGGCCACGCGGGTGGCCGAGCGTCCGCCCTGGGCGGCAAGCGCAGCGTCGTAAGCCGCCTGCGCCTGGTTGACCTGGGCTTGTGCCTGGCGGATCGTCTGGTTCGAGCCGTTCGCTACCGACTGGTCGTGCGCATTGAGCTGCGACTGCGCTTGCTCGAGTGCCTGGGCGGCCTCTGCCTGCGCGTTGGCCTGCTGGCGCTCCTGGGCCGCGAGCTGGCGGTCCAGCTGCTCGGTGTTCATCGAGGCGAGGAACTGATCCTTTTGCACCCTGTCACCCGGCTGCACGGCGATCTTTTCCACCTCGGACTGCACCGAGGTGGTGATGTTCATGGCCCGGATCGGGGCGATGTGGCCGTTGACGATCACGCTGTCCGAAACGTCTTCGGCAGCGGCGATGGTGTAGTCACCCGGCTGGAGGCCCGAGCCATCCGCCTCGTCCGACCCGCCGAAGCCACACGCGGAAGCGAGCAGCGCCACGCTGGTCAGCGCGGCGACGGTGCGCAGCTTCAACGAGCGGCGACGGGGTGTGGCGTGCGGGGTGGTTGTTCCGAATTCGGACACCAAACATTCTCCTCACAAACAAGCGCACCACGAAGAAGACCCAAAATACGAAGGGCGACGGGCGCGAAGGGCGTGCAACTTCCGAAAACTATACACGCCGACCCCGCCAGATGGCAGTGCCGGACGAGCATTTATGCCCTCGGTGTGGACACCGCGAACGCGCCCCAGACCGCATCGGCGGGCAGCGCTTCGACCGCGGCGATGTCCGGTCCAGCCGCGATGTGTGCGAGCGTGGCCGCATCCGCGGTAATGATCGCGCCGACTACGCGCGCGTCAGCTGGCTCAGCGTGCGCGCGGAGCGCCGCGCGCTGCAGTTCGCGCTCGCACACCTCAGCACGGCTGCTACCGAATACCGGCTCCGGGGTGTCCTTGTGCGGCAGCCCTTGAGGCACGATCGCGTTGACCCGGGGCGCGGCCTCGTAGGCAGCCGCGGCCTGGTCGCAGGAAATCGGTGTGGTGAAGCTCACAAGCGCGAGGTGGTTCAGGCCGTCTTCGCCTAGCGCTTCGAGGGAGGCGGCGGCACGCGCTGCGTAATGCTCGGCTGGTTCGCTGTTGAAAGGCCCGAGCGTGTCACCCTGCACCGCCGGCGGGACCGGCGGGTGCAGCGCGCCGACGGCGAAGATGCTGGCCCCAAGGACGGCCGCGGCCGCGATCGCACCAAGCCCTTCTTTCGCGCGCACGCTAGGGCGCTCGCAACATATCGAGGGCGTGCTGCAGGTCCTCCGGGTAGCCGGATTCCACCACCATGTACTCGCCGGTGCGGGGGTGGGCAAAGCCGAGCGCCTTGGCGTGCAGCCACTGGCGGATCAGCCCCAGGCGCTTGGCCAGGTTCGGGTCGGAGCCGTACATGGGATCGCCCACGCACGGGTGCCCGGTGGCGGCCATGTGGACGCGGATCTGGTGGGTGCGGCCGGTCTCCAAGTGGACCTCGAGCAGGCTGGCCTGACGGAAGGCCTCGAGCACCTTGTAATGGGTCACGCTCGCGCGGCCGTCGTCGGTCACGGCGAACTTCCACCCGGCGGAGGGGTGGCGGCCGATGGGCGCGTCGATGGTGCCCACGATCGGATCCGGCAGGCCCTGGACCACGGCGTGGTAGGTCTTGTCCACGGTGCGCTCCTTGAACGCACGCTTGAGCACCGAGTAGCCCTGCATACTCGCGGCGACGACCATCACCCCGGAGGTGCCCACGTCCAGGCGCTGCACGATGCCCTTGCGCTCGGGCGGGCCGGCGTCCGGCAGCGTAAAACCCATGGCCTGCAGGCCGCCGAGCACGGTCGGGCCCTCCCAGCCGAGCGTGGGGTGTGCAGCCACGCCCACCGGTTTGTCCACGGCGATGACGTCGGCGTCGTGGTAGAGCACGTGCATCCCCTCGACCATCTCCGCGACCGGCTCCGGGGCGCGCTTCGGCTCGGGCAGGGTTGCCTCGATGATGACGCCGGGGGTGACGCGGTCGGACTTTTGGGGCAACGTGGCGTCGATAAGCACCTGCTCTGCGGCGATCATCTCGACAGCGACGCTGCGCGAAATCCCGAAGAGCTTGGCGAGCGCGGCATCGACGCGCATGCCCGCGAGGCCCTCGGGGACGGGAAGGCGGCGAAAATCACCCGGCATTCGACTCCTCCTTCAGAAAGAGGGCGAGCGCGAAGATCACCACGCCGACGGTGATGGAGGCATCGGCCAGGTTGAACACCGCGAAATTGCCCACCGAGATGTAATCCACCACGTGCCCGAACCAGAAGCCCGGGTCGCGCGCGAGCCGGTCGATGAGGTTGCCGAGCGCGCCACCGGCGATCATGGCCAGGCCGATCGCCTCGACGCGGTTGCTCAGGCGCGGGGCGGCGATCAAAGCACCCACAACGAAGACGAGCTGGATGGTGGTAAACAGCCAGGTCGAGTTCTGGCCCATGGAAAAGGCCGCACCCGGGTTAAACAGCAGGTAGAAGCGGAACCAATCCCCGATCACCGCGACCGGCTCGCCCGGGGTGAGCCAGCCCAGCATCAGCTGCTTGACCGCCTGGTCAACCGCAGCGATGGCGAGCATGATGACCGCCACGAGCGGCAGGTAGCGCGGCCTGTTGCCCGCGGTCTGCGCCGAGCTCCCTTCACTTGCTTGGCTAGTTGTGTGTTGCATCGCCTGTTCACTGTAGTCGGTTGGCAACAAAGCGGGTATCGCCTCAATCGCCGCGGAGGCCGTGCGGTAGGTTCGAAGTGTGTTTTCTCTGCTCGATCGCCCTGCTCACCCCGCCCTCCTGCTGAGCGCTAGCCTGCTCGTGTTCCCGCTGGCCGCCTGCGGCGGGGAGGAATTCGACCCGCTGGAAACCATCCCCGCCTTCGCGCTCGACACCCCGGCCGTGGACGTTGTCGAGGCGGGTCAACGCCCGCAGCTTTTGCAATTCAAGGACGCGGCGGCCGACAAGGCCGAGCCGTGGGAGACCGCCGTTGAGGTCGCCACCGGGCTCGAGCAGGACGTGGTGCCGGCCGAGCAGCTCGATGAGCTGGGGCAAGCCCCGGCCGGCGGCAACGTGGACACGGTCACACTGCCGCTTACGGTCAACGCTGCGCCCGCGGACGAGCCGGGCGAAGGCGAGTCGCCCGCCGCGCGCGCAGTCGAACTGACCGTGGGCACCGCCACCCACTCGGATTTGAGCCGCAACGAGGAGCTCGCCAGCGCGAAGGACTTCCTCCTGCGCTGGCGCGCCGCCGAAAGCGGGGCGATCTCCACGCTCAAGCTCTTAGCACCCGGCGATTCGACGGAAGCAGGCCGCGAGGCCGTGGAGCGCTCGCTGCTCCTGCTCGCCTCCACCAACGTCGTCCTGCCGAAGGACCCGGTGGGGGTTGGCGGGTCCTGGACTGTGCGCAACCGCATCACCGGCGCCTCGAACATGCTGCGCACCAGCACGTATACGGTCACCGCGATCGACGGCGACCGGGTCGAACTCGACGTCAGCGTCGAGGAGCGCCCGACCCAACAGTCGCTGTCGATCGATAACGAGGTGGCAGGCGAGCTCGACGGTTCCTCGCTGGATGTGGAAACCACCTCCACAACCTCGCAGGGCAGTATTACGCTGGACTTAACGCGCCCGCTGCCGGTGGCCGGCCAGATCGCCGCCACAACGCGCCTCGTCTACTCGGGCACCGAGGGCACGAGCGGCTTCAAGGTGGTCCAGGACGTCACCGAGGCGCTGACGTACGGCGCGAACGCTTAAGTTACACGGAGGTTTCCCATGGTTGCACCGCTGCACATCGGCCTTGACGGCATCTCATTTTCCTACCCGGGCGGCAAGCGCGTGCTCACCGACATCTCGTTTGCCGTCCCCTCCGGCTCGGTCACGGGGCTCATCGGCGAGAACGGCGCGGGCAAATCCACCCTGCTGTCCGTCATCTCCCGCGAGCTTGTCCCCGACACCGGCGAGCTGATCACCCCGCCGGTCACCGGCTTCATCGCGCAGGAAACCTCCCTCCCTTTCACCGAGCCCGCCAGCATGCTTATCGACGCCGCCGTGGCCGAACTCCGCAACGTCGAAGCCGACATCACCCGCCTCGGTGAGGCGATGTCAACCGCGGAAGGCGCGGACAACGCCGCCCTCGCCGCCGACTTCGACCTCGCGCTCGCCCGCGCGGAGCAGTCCGGCGTGTGGGAACTCGATGCGCGCATCGCCACCGTGCTCGCCGGCCTGGGCCTGGCCAACGTACCCCTGTCCACCCCGCTGGGCGAGATGAGCGGTGGGCAGCGCCGCCGCTTCGCCCTGGCCACCCTCCTGCTGCGCCCCGTCGACGCGATGGTGCTCGACGAGCCAACCAACCACTTAGACGATGAGGCAGTCGACTTCCTCGTCGGCGAGCTCGAGGCGTTCAAGGGCCCGGTGCTGGTGGCCTCGCACAACCGCTACTTCTTGGACACAGTCTGCGACGGCATCGTGGACCTCGACCTCGGCCTCGGCGCAGAAGGCGGCTTCGGCGAGGAAACCCGCCAGGGCGCGCGCTTTTCCGGCGCGTTCTCCGACTACCTGGCAGCCCGCGAGGATCGCCGCCGCCGCTGGGAGAGCGACTACGCCGCCCAGGAGCACGAGCGCACCCGCCTGGAAAAGGCCGCCGAGCAGGACGAAGAGGACATCTTCCACTCTCACGAGAACAAGACCGAGACGCGCAAGGCTGCGAAATTCTACTCCGATAAGGCGGCGAAAACGGTGGGCAACCGGCGCCGCTCCGCCCGGCTGCGCCTTGAGGCACTCGAGCGCGAAGCCATCCCGGCCCCGCCCGCGCGCCTGGCGTTTCGCGGCGTGCCGGAGCACACGGCCACCTCAATTGGCGTGCCCGCGATCGTGACTAGAGGCCTAGCGGTACCGGAGCGGCTCGCCCCGCTGGATCTTAAGGTGCAGCCGGGCGAGCAGCTGCTCATCGAGGGCCCGAACGGGTCTGGCAAGTCCACCCTGCTGAAGATCCTCGACGGCACACTCAGCGACTTCGAAGGCGAATGCCTCATCCCCGAGGAATACACGGTCGCCCGCTTAGAGCAGGACGACAACTGGCAAGACCTCAGCGTCACCGCTGCGGAAGCCTTCGCCGCGCGCACCGGCGAGACCGGCCCCACCCTGGTGGAGATGGGACTGATGACGCAGGCGCAGTCGGAGAAGAAACTCGAGGACCTCTCGCTCGGCCAGCGCCGCCGCGTCTCGCTCGGCATTATCTTGTCGTCGCCGCCGGACCTTTTGCTTCTCGACGAGCCCACCAACCACCTCTCACTCGCACTCGCCGAAGAACTCGAGCACGCGCTGCTCGGCTTCGCCGGCACCGTCGTGATCACCAGCCACGACAGGTGGGTGCGCCGCCAGTGGCGCGAGCGCATCCGCCAAAAAGACGGACGCGCCAGGATCCTCACCCTGTCCACGATGTGGACCGGGGAGGTCTGGCGCGACGAGACGGACTAGCGCTTGGTTTTTACAGCGCCGGAGCCTCCTGGTACTCGCCCTCCGGCGCCGGTGCCTCGGCAGGCGCTTCCGCCGGCGCTTCCGCCGGTGCCTCTTCGCCTGCCGGGGCCGGTGCCTTACACATCTGCGGCAGCTGCTCCGGCGGCAGAGTGTTGCTGACCAGGGTGCACGCCCACTCCTGAGACAGCTTCCACTGGCCGTCCTCGAAGACGAACTCCACGTCCTCCGCCTGCTGGGAGGACTGCTGCTCCGGCTGGGTGAAGTTCACCGTAGCCAGCACGGTGTTCGGCCCATAGCCGGGCAGAATCGGGTCCACGACCTGGAAGTTCGCGCCGGACTCCTGCTGGGACTGCGCCATGACGTCGAAAAGCTCGGGCACTGTCTCCCCGCCCTGCACCGTGTTAGTGCGCTCCCCGATCGGCAGGTTGGAATCGGTGGCGCGCGCGAGCACCGCGTTGAGCTCGTCTGCGGTGGGCAGCTCCGCGACTGGTGCGGCCTGCTGCGCCGAAGTCTGCTCGCTCGAGCTGGCAGGATCGTTGTTGGCGGCATCATCGTTGGAGCAGGCGGCCAACCCCAGGCTCAGGCCTACGGCGGCAACGGCGGCGACGAGTTTGTGTGCGTTCACTGGTTCTCCTTGCAGCAGCTCATGCACCATACCTTCTGGTATGGGCTCTTCTTGCACCCAAGCGTACCGCCCGAGTAGCCCCACACCAACTACACCATCTGGCACGCTAGTGGCTATGGATCCCAACAAACCTTGTGTCCTCGTGATCGCCACCGGCGGCACGATCGCCTCCACCGCTGACGCAAGCGGCGCCCGTGTACCGACGCTCGACTGCGCTGCACTTGTCACCCGCGCAGAGGTGAGCACGCCCGTGCGCACCCACGATGCAGTCAGTCTCGATTCTTCCGCCATGACGCTCGCCGACGTCGACATGCTTCGCGGGCTCGTGCGCACCTCGCTTGCCGACGCCTCCGTCACCGGCATCGTGATCACCCACGGCACCGACTCCATGGCCGATACCGCGCTCGCCCTAGACCTCGTCCACGACGACCCCCGCCCCGTCGTGCTTACCGGCGCACAGCGCCCCGCCGACGCCGCCGCCCCCGACGGGCCAGCCAACCTGCGCGGCGCGATCGAGGTGGCCGCTTCCCCGCAGCAGCGCGACCGCGGCGTACTCGTGCACTTCGGCGGCGACACCCTGCCTGCCCGCGGCCTGTACAAGGCCGACACAGAGGAACTGCGCGCCTTCGCCTCGGCCGCCCCGCACCCGCTGCCCCGCCCCGCTGCTGTCGACGTCGCGCCATTGGAGGGTTTGCGCATCCCCGTCCTTGCCGCCTGGCCCGGCGCGGACGCGGAACTTGCCGACGCGCTGGTTGCGCAGCACCCCGACGGCATCGTGGTGGCGGGCCTTGGCTCCGGCAACGTCTCCACAGCGATGGGACAGGCGCTCGCCCGCGCGCTCGAGCTCGGCATCGAGGTAGTCATGTCGACTGCTGTCGCGCACGGCGCAGTCTCGCTGGCCTACGGAGGTGCCGGAGGCGGGGCCACGCTGGCAGACCTCGGCGCGCGCTCCGCGGGTTTCCTACGCCCGGGGCAGGCACGCATGGCGCTGGCTACTGCGCTCGCCTCTGGTGCAGACCCGGCGCGACTTTTGGGTTCCTAGTCTCCGCGCCCGTCGAGCCAGTCGCCCCAATCCAGCGAGTCGAGCGGATCCGCGGGTACGAGATCCGGGTCATCCTCGCGCAGGCTCTTGATCCGGCCGGGCCCGGTCGCGCGCGTTTCAAAACGCACCGTCACCCAGCCCTTGCCCGCGCCTTGGACCCAGCCGTGGCCGAACTCCGGGTGGTAGACGTCCTGGGTGGCCTGCCACTTGCCTTTAACCGGCCCCTGCTCGGTCGCGACCTCGATCTCGGTGTCTGCGTCGTGGTCGCTCACACCTGTCTCGTAGTCCGTGTTCGCAGGCGCCGGCTTGACGATCGCCTGGTCGAGCTCCGGGAACAGCACATCCTGCAGGCTGTCTTCCAGCCCGGAGTAAGACACGCCCACGAGCCGGACGGGGCCGACCTCGTCCGGGTAGCGCACCAGCTTGAAGGCAGTGGCGAGTAGCGTGTCGGCGTCGTCGGTGGCATAAGGCAAGGTCGCCGAGCGTGACTCGATGCGGAAATCCGCCATGCGGAGCTTCACCGTCACCGTGCGCGCGCCGCGCCCGGCACGGGTCAGCCGCCGGTGCGAGTCGGCGGCCGCCCGCTTCAACGCGGCGTCTACCTCCGGCTCGGTGGTGAGGTCTTGCGGATACGTGTGTTCGGAGGAGATCTGCTTGGCCTCCGCGCGCGGGGCAACAGGCCGCTCGTCGATCCCACGGGCCAGTTCCCACAGTTGTCTGCCAACGACGCCCCCGAGCGAGATGTCGACCTCTTTTTCGCTGAGCGCGGCGAAGTCCCCGATCGTGGTGATCCCGGCTGCGGCGAGCTTCGCCTCGGTCACCGGGCCTACGCCCCACAATTCGTTAACGGGCAGCGGATGCAAAATGTCGAGCTGCTCCGCGTGCGGGATAACAAACACGCCGTCTGGTTTGGCCAGGCCGGAGCCGATCTTGGCGTACTGCTTGCCGCTACCCGCGCCAATTGAGCTGGGCAGTCCGGTCTCTTCCTTGATCGCCGCGCGCAGCTCGTTGGCCCACTCGCGGACCTTTTCCGGGCTCGCGCCGACGAGGTCGGCGGGCTCCATGAACGCCTCGTCGATAGATAGCTGCTCCACCACTTCGACGTGGCGGGCGATGACTTCGAAGACGCGGTGCGACGCCGCCTTGTACACCGCGCGTCGCGGGGCGACGAGCACCGCCTGCGGCCCCACCAGGCGCGCGGCGCGGTGGGTGGGCATGGCGGAGTGCGCGCCGAACTTGCGGGCCTCGTAGCTTGCGCCGGCGACCACCCCGCGCCCGCTGACCCCGGCGACCAGCACCGGGCGGCCCTTGAGCGTGGGGCGGGTGAGCTGCTCGCAGGACGCGTAGAAGGCGTCCATGTCGATGTGCAGCACCCAGCGTGTCATGTGCTCAAGGTACCAACCCGGTATAGCCGACTAGTTCTTGCTCACCTTCGCGGTCACGCCGTCGATGACGTCGTGGCCCTCGACCGGCTCGGTGACCACGTTGAAGGAGGTGGCCAGGGTCTCGGCCGCGATGTGCTCGGCGTGGCGCTTCGCCCACTCCTCCTTCTCGGCCGGCACCGCGAGGGTGACCGAGATGCGGTCGGAGACCTCGAAGCCTTCGCGCTTACGGGCGTCCTGCAGGCCGCGGATCACGTCGGCGGCCCAGCCCTCGGCTTCGAGCTCCTCGGTGACCTCGGTGTCCAGCACGACCAGGCCGACAACGCCGCCGTCGGCGTCGACGCGCGCGGTGCTGTCCGGGTCCTCCGCAACCAGACGCTCGGTGTAGAGCTCCGGGGTGAGCACGATGTCGCCGTCGACCACCACGTCCTCGCCGCGGCGCTCGTAGTTACCGGCCTTGACGTTCTTGATGGCGCGCTGCACGTCGCGGCCCAGCTTGGGGCCTGCGACCTTCGCGTTGACGACCACCTCGAAGGACCCCTGTCTCTTATACACATCTGACGCTGCCGACGAGCGATCTAGTGTAGAT